>Ga0307416_100002502_pt1 | contig 10567 bp, 10 predicted proteins | sample DK1Cmetagenome_2_FD_203821 | JGI IMG/M metagenome (GOLD analysis project Ga0307416, IMG submission 203821) | Maize rhizosphere microbial communities from greenhouse at UC Davis, California, United States - DK15-C-3 | ecosystem: Host-associated > Plants > Roots > Rhizosphere > Soil | place...
GCTTGCCACTCCCTCCAATTCCCGGCGCAGCGCCTCTTCATCCATCCGGTCCATCAACTGGAACGGGTCCCACGGCTTGGGCTGGGCAGTGCTCTCAGCCTGGTGCTCCTTCGTGTCCGACATGCCGATCTCCGATTCTTAAGTAATGGAACAGCCGAAGCCGCTCCTCCGAGTCTGACGCCTGGTGGGTGCGCGACCTTCAAAAACCCGGTTCGGGTGGCGCTGGTTCCCACAGGTAAGTTGAAAGATACCAATGAGTTATCTTAAGTCAACCGGAGCTAAGTTCAGCAGCACCAAAGATTTACCGAAGGGTCGGTGGTTGCAGCGAATCGGCCGAAGTCTACTGCCCCAAAAAGCAGAGGGGCCGACATCACTCGGCCCCTCTCAGTTTACCGGTCTGGCGCTATTCATCACGCTGTTTCTTGTAGAGCCAGTACTCCGGTCCGGCGAGGTTCTCCGGCCAATCGTCAACGTGGAGATCTCCGCGCCAGGCGCAATCGGCTTGGTCATCATCGCCTGAGGTCTCCCAGGGAAGGTCTCCGCCGGTTTCCCAAGGCCGCTCGTCCTGAAGGCTCATAGGTCTCCTCCGCTACCGCTTGGCACCGCACCATGCGGCACCATACCCCGAAACGCCGGGCCGGGGTGCCCGGTTTACACCGTAGCGGAGCCAATTCGCAAGTCGCGGGCCCGCTGGGGCCGGTCAGCGGTTTTCGGGTTCTTTGTAGTATCGGTCAGGCGCAGCGTCTCACGAGGTGGGCATTGTCACGGGCGGAACCAACCAAGCATCACCCCCCGTCGCGCAGGAAGGCTTCCCGAAAGTACCCGGCCGGGATGGTGCCCATTCCCATCAGGCGCTCGTGAAAGGTCTTGGCGGAATAGCGGCTGCCGGTCTGCTTCCGGTAGGCGTCACGCAGGTCGATAATCGCGTTCTTTCCCAGGTTGTACGTGATCGCCTGGGTTGGCCATTTCGAGTACCGGTAGATGGCGCGCTGTGCACTGTCGCAGACGGCCTTCGCTTCGGGATCGGCGCCGGCGCGCTCGCAGGCCTTGGGAAAAAACGAGACGTGCTCAGTGAAGTAGTCCAGTGCTTCCTCGTAGGTCATTCGCCCGGTGTGGATGCCGGTGTCTACTCTCACTCTGACGGCACGGAGCAGTTGACCCTGGAGCTCATACAGATGCTCCGCCGCCGAGTAGAACCCGTGCGGCCGCCCAGGCGCAGGTTCGGCCATCAACTCCTCGCTGTACAGCGCCCAGCCTTCGGTGGCCATCGAGTCCTCCCACATCGACGAGGAATCCTCCACGGATCCCGGGGTGAACCACCGGATATTGGAGATCTGGTCAGCGTGCTGAGTCATGTACTTGTAGTGCCAGTCGTGCCCGGGAAAACCTTCATGCACGGCAGTATCCGCAACCGAGGCTCGATTATTGAGCCTGAGGGCGGCAGGATCGTTATCGGTCGGCGTCAGATAAAAACGACCGACACCGGCGTGCTTGAAAGGAGGCGCAGGGTAGTACGCCGCATCGATGGTGCTCCGGAGCACCGGAGGGGTTGGCGCGACGTCGAGACGATAGTCCTGGGGAATGTCAAACAGGCCGCGCTCCCGGCCATACGCAACCGCCCGAGATCCCACTTCGCGATACCAGCGGAAAAGCTGATCATCGTTTGCCGGTGAATCGGCGGCCAGGAAGTCCATGACTCGACGAACCGAGGACTGCCTCTCGGGCTCGGTGCCAAACGGGAGCGAGAGCTTACCCTGGCGGGCGACCTCCTCGGCCACGCCGTACAGCATCCCCTGATACAGCGCCACCTGTTCGGCTCCATACTCGAAGAGATCGCCCGCCCGCCGGCCCAGCCGCAGACAGTGAGAGAGCCGCCAGTTGTACTCGTCTTCTCCAACCGCGAACCGGTTGACCTGGTACTCGTGACCGTAGGTTTGCCCCAGGAAATCGCTGAACGAGGTGTATGCCTGCGCGGCGCCCTCAGCGGCGGTTCGGAGCTCGCGCGTCACCGTCCTCGAGAACCCTCGGGTTCCCAGGTACCGGCCGGCGGTCTGCAGCAGAGTGTGCCCGAAGTATTCCGCGTTCGCCCGGCAGCCATCGATCCCATCCCGCTGGACCATGCGCCAGTCCGGCACGAGGCCCGCCGATCTTCCGGCAGAGAGATTGCTCTGGGCCACGCGAACGTATCCGGGTACTTGGCGCACCCGGGCGATCAGGAGCTCCCATTCATCTGCGCTGCCCAGCCGGCCGGCCGGAAAGCTCTGCATCTGCTGCAACTGCCAGTCGACTCCACGGAACGGCTCCGCGATGTAGCTATCGATGGCTCGCTGATAATGCCGGACATCCTCCAGCTGATGTAGAAGAAATGCGAGCTGGGCCTGGAGCACGTCGTAGTCAACCGCCTCGGTTGCCTGGAGTGTGCTACGGTTGATCCGGCCGAGCTCATCGCGAATTCCCCGGTAGAAGCGGCCTTCGTCCTGCAGCGCTTCAGGCCGGTAGTCCCTCAGCGTGCCGTTTGCGGCTGACAGGATGGGATCGTACCCGTCACCGCCAAGATAGGTGGAAACGACAGGATTCAGCTGGAGGGAGCGAAGAAAGTACCGGTCCCGAATCGATGCGAAGGGTGCGGCGCTTCGGGAGGGGCGGCAGGCGCCCAGGTGACGAAGGACCCCCAAGGCGGCGGCACCCTGGACGGCGCGGTAGAAGAAGTCACGGCGGCGCATGTGCCTTGAAACTAATCCCTCTGAGCACTACAATTCCGCCTCTTCGAGCAGTCTCGGGACGTGGCGCAGTCCGGTAGCGCACTGCAATGGGGTTGCAGGGGTCGCGGGTTCAAATCCCGCCGTCCCGACTGAGGGGCCGCTCAGCTGGCGGCCATTCGCGCATTCAGGACCATGAAACCCGGAGTAAATCTGACCAAACTGCTGATGGTGCTGACGCTGACGCTCCTCCTTGGCTGCAGCGAGAAGGCCGATCGGAGCGGTCCACCAGCGACTGGTGCATTCAGCGCCGCCCTCGGAATCGACACCGCGGCCATGACCAAAACGCCTTCCGGTCTCCGCTACCAGGATGTGGCGCAGGGTAATGGCCCGGAGGCTACCGCCGGTAAAACGGTGTCCGTGCACTATACCGGCTGGCTGCCGAATGGAGAGAAGTTCGACAGCAGCCGTGATCGAAATCAGCCGTTTGGGTTCACTCTGGGCGCAGGGCAAGTCATTGCCGGATGGGATGAGGGTGTGGCGGGCATGAAGGCGGGAGGGCGGCGCAAGCTGGTCATTCCGCCCGATCTGGGATACGGGACATCGGGTGCTCCACCGGATATTCCACCCGGTGCAACCCTGGTGTTCGACGTCGAGTTGCTGGACGTACGCTGAACCAGCGACACGCTGCCAGGCGCCTTCCATAGGCGCCTTTTTTATTCAGGGATCTTCGACTCGGTCGGGCGAAGCACAATTTCGAGTCGCGCAACCTGTTTCTCGCTGCTCGCAACCACCTCGGCAGGCGCGGTCACCACCTCCCACCGGCCCGGCAACAGGAACTCCTCCGTCATCACCTGGATGGTGTAGTGCTCCGGGTGCTTGACTCGAAGGAAGAACTCGCCGGCTGAATTGGTATAGACCACCTCACCGTTCAAGCTCAGAGCTGCGCCCTCCACCGGATTCCCCGCCTCATCGCGCACGGCGCCCTGGACGACGTAGCGCGCCATGCTGCTGCCGATCCGCTGCGGTTGCGCGCCCCCGAAGGTCCCCAGGTACAGGAAGGTGCTTCCTGACGCGGAATAGTCCACGGTTCCATCGGGCCGCACATAGGTCCCCAGGCTGGTAGAGTAGCTCCCCAGTTGCAGCCGCGCGGTCAGGTTGAGCGCGCTCCGGAACGGACTCAGGGGTTTGAGCGGCTGATGCACGATCTGATAGTCCAGCCCGAACTCACCAAACGAGGTCCGGATGCTGGCCCCACAAAGAATGGTGGGCCGGCCATCATGGAAGGAGATCTGCTGGCTCAAGCCGAGACGGGGCGATACCCGCCAGCGCAAGTTGGCCAGCGGCGTGGTCACCGTGGGCTGCCCCTGGGGCCTGCTCTGAAGCAGGAAGACTTCGGCATCGAGCCAGCGGGTCAGTTCCCGGCCAATCGCAGCGTAGGAGCTCAGATTGGCGGTGCCCTGGGACCGTGAATGGTAGAGGCCCGCCGTCAATCGGATTTCGCGCCATCGCCCACCTGCAAAGACCGTATTCCCAACCGCGCGGAGCGGAAACTCAACGTCGGCGGAGTCCTGCACGAAGTTTTGGCGGCCCACTCCAACGGAGAACTCCCGACTCAAATCGTAGGTGATCATCACGTTTTCGCGGTCCACCTCCGTCTGGTTGGGCGTGGGGACCGGCACCCGGCGAAATCGGTCCGGGTTCCAGGTATAGGACGCCTGTGCTCCCAGACGTCCCCGGCGGAGGGACACGCTGGATGCGGCGTAGGGCCGATCGGAGCCCATGCCGATGACGAAGCCAGTGGTGAAATCCGGAGAGGGTTGCCACTGCACACCGGGAAGCACGGTCTGGTGACGCGCGAAGATCGCGCTGGTGGTGAGCCGGAGCGAGGGCTCGATTCGATGCTCCAGAAACACCGCGCCCATGGGCTGCTCGATGCTCGTGGGCTGAAACGATGGTGCTCCGATCCCCGCCGAGCTGGCCCCGCCGAAGACCAGGTAGGACGTCTGTTGATTTCCCCCGGCATAGCTCACGCCCTGGACCAGAAGGTTGTGGCCCGGAGTGAAGATGTCGGTCGGCACCCGCATGACCAGCGCACTGTTGCCGACACCCAGGGTGTCTCCCTTGCTGGTTGTTTTTCGGAGAAACGCTCCGGCCCGAAAGCCGTCGAGGTACCCGAGACCAACCCAGCCGTCCACCCCGGAGCGCCAGAAGTTCGCGGTAGCCCCGTATCCACCTGCCAGAGATGAGCCACCCCCTTGCAGCTCAACGACCGTCTGCGCCGCAGCGGAGCGATGGAGCCCGAGAAGTGCCCACGTCAGCAGGAACAGCCCCGCCCAGTGCTGCCGGCGGCGAGCCGGGGTCACGGGCGGAAGGCGCTGGCAGTGTCGGCGCCGGGGGACGCGGTTACCGGGGAAAGAACTGTATCGATGGTGAAGCGAGCGAACCGCAGCGTCAGCTGGGTCGGGCGGGCAGGGTTGTTCCAGTCCGCCTCGGCCCAGCGCCGGCTGTGCGGCAACAGGGGAAAGCCCCCGCCCGGTTGGCTGGTCTTGCGACCATCGCCAACAGTGAATTGGTGGACTCGGCCCAGGTTGGGCCCCAGGTTCTCCAGTTCGAGGCGGACCTTGTTCGTCACCGGATCGAACTGGAAATGCCGAATCGCGACTTCCTCCTTCCGGAGTGGTCGTTTCTGATTGAGATACACCACGTGCGGCAGCAGAATGCGGACGTTCAGGCCAGTCTCGGTCCGGGCTCCGCTCATGGCGCTCAGGATGTTGAACCAGGCGGGCAGACTATCGCTCGACGCTTCATAAAAGACCGTGCGGGATCCGCGTGGCGGGATCCGGAAGCTCATCTCTGAGAGTTTGACATGAATTCGGCTGGTATCGAGAGCGACGTCGACGACATCCCCTTGCTCGGTAATGGAAAATCCGCGGACCTCGAGCACAACGGTGAGCGGGAAAAGCGAGGCGTTCTGCAGCTGAAAACTGGAGCGAGCTTGCTCCGGGTATTCAGCGATGGGAGGACTTACGGACTGTGCCGTGAGCGGTCGACTTGGCCCGGCCATACCGGTCAATACCAGTACGGCCACCTGAGCCGCCCAGCATCGCCCGGTCACTGGGTGATCACTCGTAAGTTAAGCACGCCGGCGTACACGCCGGCTGGGAGGGCCGGAAAGCCAACCAGGTCCAACTGCAAGTCCAGGTTGTCGGTGCGACTCGAGTTCTTGTTGCCACCATTGACGACCACGGAGTAGAGTCGGAGACTCCCTCCCGCGGTTCCCGCGCCACCAATCCCATTCTGGGTAACTGCGCTGAACGTCGTGGGAATGCCAGTGGTCATTCGGCCCAGAATCCGGCTGGACGGGATCTGGGTGGTTAGACCGACCAGGGCCTGGGCCGGAACGGCAAAATACGCCACCAAATTCACCGTGTTAGTCTGTCCAGGATTGACGCTCCAGGTCGTCTGGATGACGACGGGAGATGGGAAGTTGTTCACTGCATTATCGGTCACCCCGGCAAGGGTCTGTACGGCTCCGGACGTGACGACAAGACCCAGATCGGCCGGGGATGTCGCCGCCAGCGAGATGATCCGAGCCTGGCCCGAAAGCTCCCGCGCCCCGAGCGTCAGGATCACGCTCAGGGCGACGGGTGTCAGGACGAACCTGCTGTACCGCATCATGGCAGGCAGGGCGCCAGGTGTGGTGACTGCTTTACTGGACGACCGCCTGCAAGTTCAGCGTACCGGTATAATCGCCGGCCATGGTGGTGGTGCCTGCCAGGTTCAGCCGGAGATCCAGCTGGTCGTTACGAGAGCCGAAATAGCTACCAGCGGACACGGACTGACTGAAAAACTGGAGGCTTCCACCGGCCACTCCGACTCCACCCACCGCGGCGGACGTGAACGGCGAGAACCCCGCCGCGTTGACCCGGCCTTCCACCTTGGAAGATGGAATCAGGTCAGTGCCGTTCGCCAGCGCCTGAGCTGGAGTGGCAAACCACCCGATCAGACTGACCGAGGAGCCGGCCGTGAGGTTCCACGCGGTGGTGAGACTCACCGGAGTGAAGTTGTTCGCGTTCGAGTTATCGGTGATGCTCGCCAGGGTGGCAGTCGCCACATTGGCGCTCACGGTGAGCGTCGGGGACTTCGTCGCTGTAAGCGCCACCGTGGCAACGTTGGAGGTCAGGCCGATCTGCGCCACCGCACTGCTCGAAGTGACGAGCAGAAGCGCGGCAGTACCAATCAGGGCATTCTTGAACACGGGATGCATTGCTCGACTCCGGGCTGAGGTTCGGTCCGAGTTACCGCCTGTGCGAAGTACAAGAGGCGTGCCCAGGCCGTTACCCTTTGCGGCCGAAGTTTTCTTTACAGTCGTTCGAGGCTGCGTGATTGTTCCGACTGGGATTGCAGTCTGGTTCGGTCACGGTGGGTTTACCGCTGCAACTGCTCGGGGGATGTAGCGAGGTGGCCTGGGGCTAACCCGGGCACAAGCAATTGTTTATGCGACAAAGTCAGGGCAGCTCATCCGGGTGTCCCCGGGTCCCAGCACTCGGTTGTAAATCGGTCTCAGCAATGGGTTTGTATCATGCTCGTTACAATTCTGCCCGGTTCCTGAACGGGGGTGCTGCCCCTGTCATCTTGGGACAAAACTCAGTCAAAATGCGACAGTCTCGTGCAGCCAAGGTGCTAGTCTTCGTCATGATCATGCCGATTACGCCGAGCTGGATCCTGCTCGCTTCCGGGTCTGACCAGCCTGATCGTCCCCTGAAATGACTCCAGGGTTACCTGCGCGCTACCGGAGCCGAGAGTGAAGTTGAAGCCTTTGCTCTGGCGGGTCCGGCGGAGCGGCACCGGGAACTCGGACTCGAACTCGCCGCTGAACGTGGAGACTGCCACGCTTGCATTGGTTCCCTCAGGTACCGTGAGACTGAGGTCACCGTTGTGGGTGGAGAACGCGTACCGACCTCCGCTCCGGATCGGGCCGGAATAGGAGATGTCACCATTGACCGTGTTCGCGTCGACACTCGAGGCGTCGACCAGCTGAAGGACGATCTCGCCGTTCACGGTTTGGGCAACCAGATCTCCGGAACTGTTCGCCACGTCGACGTCTTCGTTCACCGAGTTGACATTGATGCGCCCGCGGGCGCCCCGGAGCTTGACCGAGCCCTGAACCGAACGGAGGGAGATGAGGCTCTCCCCTCCAGTCACGTCAACCTCGCCCTCGACTGTCTCCACTGAAATTGGCGCGCGAACCCCCTCAACTTTGACGCTGGTATTCACCCCGGAGAGGGTCAAGGCTATCCAAGAGGGCGCGCTGATTCGGAGCTTGATCTCCTCCGATGGTCCGTGCCGGCCACGAGTGCGGACACTCACCGCGGTGGTGGAGCTCGACACCTCCACCTGGTCCTGGCCGGACGCGGTGGCTTCGATTCGGACCGCATTTCGGTTCCAGGCACGCACGGTGACCTCGCCCCCGTAGGCGTTGACATCGAGTCGCTGGGTGCGGGCGACGTTCAGTGTTGTATCCACCTGCTGAGAGGCGGTCAACGCCAGGGTACCGGTCAAGAGGGCGAGCAGCACGTGCGGTTCCTTTCAGCTCACCGGAACGAGCGCAGCGGCTTGACGCAGGAGGTCGAGCTTGCGCCGCATCGTTTCGGCCAGATGAGTATTGAGATACAGGTTCGCTGAATCGGCGTCGAGCGCGCGCTGCGCCTCGGCAATGGCACGGTCGATGGCCGCCAGATTCTGCTCGATAATGCGGACGGTGGTGGTGTCCAGCTTGCCTCGCCCGTGTGCCAGCACCCGCTCCAGATCGGCTACGGCAGCTGCGTAACTCTGTGAGGCATTTGGTTTCATCGCCACAGCAACGGCTGGGGCACCCATGGCAGGACTCGACGCGGCGGGCGCAACTGCCATCTGCCGGGCCGACGTGCTCAGCAGCCAGACTGCTCCACCAGACACCGTCATGAGCGCAATGCCGGCGGCAGCGAGCTGCGGCAGCGAAAAAGCCCACCGCCTGCGATTCCTGCGGTGAGCGTTGAGGTCCGCTATTGGCGCAGGGCGGGTGGAAGCCGCGCCGATACGATCAGCAATGCCGGGCCAGAGATCCGTGGCCGGAGGATGGTTCGTGAGCATCCGCGCACGCCGGACCACCCGGCGAAGGTCCAAGACAATGATGGAGCAGTCGGGGCAGCTCTCGAGGTGAGATTCGAGGGCGAGCCGCTCCGGCTCAGCCAGCTCTCCGTCCAGATACTCCGACAGCCGATCGGTCCAGGGGTCGTGACTCATCGTGTCTCCTCAGCGCTCCAGGTGCTGTCTCAGCGCCATGCGGGCGCGGTGCAGCTGGGATTTGGAAGTGCCGGTCGCCAGGCCCAGCATCTGGGCGATCTCTTCGTGGCGATAGCCCTCGACATCGTGCAGCACAAAGACCTCTCGCGCTCCGTCAGGTAACCGCTCCATCGCCGCCTCAAAATCCATCGACATTTCGGGACCCGCTCTTCGGGCAGGAATCGTGTCCAGAGCAGCATCGCCCTCCAGATACCTTTTCCGGCGCGTTCCTAAGGTTTCGCGGCGGGCCAGGATCACGTTCACTGCCAGCCGGTGCAGCCAGGTGCCGAATGCCGCCTCCCCCCGAAAGGTGCCGAGCTTCTGCCAGGCCCGGACAAAAATGTCCTGCGCAACCTCGTCCGCATCCTCATCGCTGAGCATTCGGCGAACCAGTCCATACACTCTCGGCACGTGGGTCCGATACAGCCGCTCGAAGGCGCTGGCATCGCCGCTGGCGGCGAGCGTGGCGTCCACTGTGTCCGGATCGGTCCTGCCGGTCGGTTCGTGCTCCAGGGTCGCCACTCCAAGGCCGAGTTCGGTCATTGCGAGGGTGTTGGATCGCTTGACGGCCCAAAAGGTTGCAGCCCATTCTGCGGAAGGCTAGGCTTGAGCCTGCCACCTCCGAGAGCCCGTTATGGCCACGATGAATCAACTCTCGTCCATCACTGCACCCCGCGGTTCCATCCTCTCATGCCGAGGTTGGCACCAGGAGGCGGCTCTCCGGATGCTCATGAACAACCTGGACCCCGCCGTGGCGGAGCGTCCCGATGAGCTGATCGTTTACGGGGGTGGGGGCAAGGCGGCGCGGAATTGGGAGTGTTACGAGCGCATTGTGGCCACCCTGCGCCGGCTGGACAACGATCAAACGCTGCTGGTGCAGAGCGGCAAGCCGGTGGGCGTGTTCACTACTCATGAGGAAGCTCCCCGGGTGCTGATCGCCAATGCGCACCTGGTGCCACGCTGGGCGACCTGGGACGAGTTTCGCCGGCTGGAGGCGCTGGGCCTCACCATGTACGGCCAGATGACCGCCGGCTCCTGGATCTATATCGGAACTCAAGGAATTCTGCAGGGGACCTATGAGACGTTCGCCGAGTGCGCCCGGCAACACTTCGGCGGAACGCTCAAAGGACGACTGGTGGTGACCGGTGGCTTGGGAGGCATGGGCGGGGCTCAGCCCCTGGCCGCCACGATGAGCGGAGCCGCCTTTCTCGGCGTAGATGTGGACGAACAGCGGATCCGGCGCCGGGTAGAAACGCGCTATTGCGACCGGGTCGAGACCAGCCTGGATGCCGCACTGCAGCTGGTGGCTGCTGCTCGGACCCGCGGACAGGCGCTTTCGGTTGGACTGGTCGGCAATATCGCCGACGTGCTCCCCGAGCTGGTACGCCGGGGCATCGTTCCCGATGTAGTGACCGATCAGACTTCCGCGCACGATCTTCGAGTGGGATACATCCCGGCGGGACTGAACCTCGAACGGGCCGCCCAACTGCGCGAGGCCGACCCCCCCGCTTACGAAGCAAAAGTCCTCGATTCCATGGCGA
>Ga0307416_100002504_pt1 | contig 10562 bp, 4 predicted proteins | sample DK1Cmetagenome_2_FD_203821 | JGI IMG/M metagenome (GOLD analysis project Ga0307416, IMG submission 203821) | Maize rhizosphere microbial communities from greenhouse at UC Davis, California, United States - DK15-C-3 | ecosystem: Host-associated > Plants > Roots > Rhizosphere > Soil | place: USA...
GATCACCTTCTTGCCGTCCGACTTCGGCACGTAAAGCACGCCATCCAGAAGCCGGACATCTCCGCCAACGTGCGTGTCGTTGAACGGGCCGTCGATCGCGATGTTCATGTTCGACTTCAGGTATCCTTTTCGATTCAGCAGCACGACCGCGTTGTTTGCCCGGAAATTCAGATCGAACGACGGCGCGCGCAGCGACCCGATGCCAAGGCCGCCGGTAAGCGCCATGCGACCATTGCTCCATGCGACGAGCGAATCGACGATGACAGTGTCGCGAAGCATCCGGACGGATCCGTTCATGTTCTTGAGCGTGATCCCGAGCTCGGTGATTTTCGCTTCGGCACTGTCGAGCTTGAGCTGGCCCGAGAGCTCAGGACGATTGAGCGTTCCGGCGACCTTGAAGTCAGCGAGGGCGCGGCCGCGCATATTCGAGACGTATTTCGTGAGCTGAGGAACGAGATCGAGCGGAAGGCTGTCCGCGCGCACTGCAAGATCGATCTGCCTGTCGCGCGGCAGGCGCGACCCGGTCACACCCCTGAATGCGAGATTGATCGGTACTGTTCCTTCCGCATACAGCAGCGATCTTTCGCCTGCGCGCATCGCATCGGCGCGTCCGGTGAGTGTCTGATTCGCGTAGGTCACAACGCCGTGAACTTCAGGAATCGAAGTCCCGTTATAGAAGAATCGCTGCGTGCCGAACGATCCCGCAAACGTCGGGTTCTCCGCCGTTCCCTGCGCCTTTACATCGAATGAAAGAAGACCGCGGGCGTTGATATCACTCTGTGCGAGCGCGATGATGTCCTCGACCGCGAAGTTGTCGACAGCAACCTGCACATTCGCGTTTCCATTTCGTGGAATGAGCCCATCGACGAAGATTCGACCGATGCCCTGGTTTCTCAGCTCCAGCTTATCCACGTCGACACCTGCGTCTCCCCAGTGAACCACCGAAGGACCGGTCGATGCCCACACAGTGGAATCAAACCGGAGCTGCATGCGATTGAGTCGCAGCTCATTCCTCACCTTGTTGAGCAGATAATCCGCATTGAGGCTGTACACATTCTGCGCGTTCTGCACTACCGTCAGCTCCGCCGTTCCCTGCGGCTTGGTATAGCCGACACGCGCATGGACGCTGTCGAGATCGAATCCGCCGGCAACGACGTGCGCTGCGGAGGCGGTGACGTCAACGTGTGATCGCGGAGTCAAAGCGTTGGTCCAGTCGTACTGCGCGTTGAACCTCGCGATCGTATTCCCACGAGCGACGATGTTCGATCCACTGGCTGTTCCCTTCAACCCGAAGTCGTGAATGTTTCCCGTTGCCACTCCATCAGCGCGCAATGACCCTGAGAGCTGAGCGCGGTTGACAGCCTGCGGCGTATCGACTGGTGCGAGAGTTGGCGGCGCTTTTCCAAGAGCAGCGCGTTCAACTTCAGTCGCTCTGGCAACGCGTGTGGAATCCGCGCGGGCACGAGCTGCTCTCGTGGCGAGAATGCCTGGTCGTGGTTGAACCATTCCTGTATCCGCCGGCGGGAAAAACGACGAGAGCCGACTTAGAGAATCAACCGCGACGTGGTACGTGAGCTGTCCACTGCGGCCACGCGCGAGACCGAAGTTGCCACTGGCGGTCACGACACCTTCAGGAATCTCGACAGCGAGGGTATCGATGCGCGCCATTCCATTTGCTGCAGCAAGCCGGACGGTGGCGGACGTGACTGACAAAGTGTCGTACGTCGAAGACTGAATATCGGCAGCAATATTGGCGCGCATTGTTGCCGGGTCGGTTCCCCGACCTTCAGCGGATGCAGTCGCCGTGACGGATGTCACGGGCGCTTTTGCGATGATCGCGTTTGCGTTGAACAACTTCGCATCGAGATCGACGTCGTATCCCTTCTCACGGCTGGCAAGATCGAGCTTGCCGGTGATTCCGAGCGAGCCACCGTCCGAAAATCCGAGATTCGTGCGTACGGCGAGATCACGCATCGTTCCCGTCAGATGAAGCGGACCAGCAGCCGATCCGCGCAAGCCCGCTTTTGGGAAAAATCTTCCCGCGGTAACGAGCGAAAGCGGATGAAGCTCTGCATCCACGTCAAACCAGCTGACCGACGTTTTCGCGCCGGACGCAAATCGCGTAGTTCCTGTTCCGGTCACGTGTGAAACCGCACCGCGATCGACATGAGTGATGTCTGCGCGGGCAACCATTCGCGATTCAGTCGATCCATTCAGCACCGCAGTGCCGGTGATCGTGCCGTGTATCGGAAGCGTCGGCGCAAAGTCACGAGCGAGATCCACCTGCACGGGACGCATCGTAAGGCGAAGATTCGTCGCGCGAAATTCCCCATCGCCAAATCCAACGTGGCCGACAGCGATGACTCGATTGTGACCAGCGCGGCGATCGTTGAAGTTGAAGTCGCCATCAACTGCGAGGTCGCGCTGATTTCCATCGAGCTTCGCACGGCCTGAGAGGATTCCCGAACGCGGCGGTTTTACGGTCGGGAACAGCTGCTGGATGAGACGTGTGTCGAGACCCGTAAAACGCAGGTTCGTGTCGTGAACCGTCATCTCTTCAGCGACAGTCATTCCGAAGCTGCCGGCCAGATGAGCGTCAGCAATCCGCACATCCGCATTGCGCGCGATGTAGATGCTCGTGTCACCGACCCAGTCCATTGCAAAATCGAGCGTGCCTGAGCCACGCTCCGGAAGACGCGGATAGATCCAGCGGAGATCTGCGGTTGCAACGGGCTCGCCGTGGGCGCGCAGCGTCATGTCATCAGTTGCCACCGTATATCGGCCGCTTCCCGTGAGACTGCTGCCCGGCATCACGACCTTCACGTTCTGCCACCACACGGAATCACTGGTGAAGTCAAATCCTCCAACGAGCGATTTCACAGTCGCCAGCGGCGGACGGAACGGCTCGGCGATCATGCTCAGCTGCGCTATGTCCGCATGCCGTGTTTTGAACGCAGGATCTTCGAGGCGGAGCAGCGGCAGCTTCGCGTCGATGTGATGGAACTTCGAGACCTTTTGATAACCCTCGGGTATTTTCACCAGAGCGAGCCGCCCCTCAGGGCCGAGCTCTTCGCGAATCACGTCGGAACGCTCCGCACCCGTCAGTGACGCATCCGGCTCCCACGGAGATCGAACGGTGAGATCCGTGTCGACGAGAGTGACATCCGTAAATCGAATCCACGTTCCCCATCCTGTCTTGCGGGGACCACGCGGTGTCATCGTGTCGCGCGGAAAAATGCGATCGTAATTCCACTTGCCGCCGGGCCGGCGATCGAGAACGATCACCGCGCGCACGAGACGCACGTCATCGAAATCCACACGCCTGCCGGTGAGAGATCTCCACGTATATCGAGCGGATGCCTGCTCGGCTTTTACGAACGGAGCGCCGGCGCTGTCGGTGATGCTGAGATCGTGAAGTGTGAATCCCTTCAGAAGATTGCCAGTGACTTTCCCAATCTTCACGATGCCGTGCGAGTTTTCCTGAAGCATTCCGACGATTCTTTTTCTGACCTGCTCGCGTCCCCAGTCGGTATTGGTCAGCGTGTACAATCCGATCACGAGGATCACCGCAACGATTACAAGCGCTGCAACGAACCGGACCAGACCCTTCCGCATCAGAAAGCCTCTCCAATAGAGAGGTGCAGCACGAGCCTGTCGAGGAATCGCGTTCCGACTGAGAAACGCCGCCGCTCCGCGAGCGTTACAAGGCGAGTGCGGCCATCGATGACAGCTTCAGTGACCACGGGAAGATCTTCAGGCCGGCCAGGATTGATTCCAAAGTCGACGCGGATGGGACCCACCGGCGAGACATATCTGATTCCAAATCCGGGAGTGACCGCAGTCTTGCTCTTTGGCAGCTCGGGATTCGTTCCCTGTGATACATATCCGCCGTCCACGAACACAGCGCCCATTATCTGGCGCCATACCGGGAATCGGAATTCTGCACTTGCTTCGGCTACAGTGTTTCCGCCGAGTGGGCGCGCGGTGAAGTCGGTGTGCACGACTCCTTCCGCGTTTGGATCACAGAGAGTGATGTCGATGTCTTCGGTGCACCCCGGATCATGCCGGCGGAGACGCGATGCGGGAATCGTGAGCACGCGCGGCCCGAGCTGATTTTCGCCGAACCCCCGCACCGAACGCGAGCCGCCGGAATAAAACCGCTTGCTCGGATGCAGAAGCGCAGGCTCACCTTCGACACCGACAGCCGATGCGGTGCTCGTCAATCCTTTCACCCAGCCAAGTCGGACGTGTCCGGCAAGCGCTCCGCGCTTTCTGACGGGGCGGTATGCGGCGATCTCGGATGTCGCACGATTGTACCGGTAGTCGGAGACGGTAAATGTGGAAGCGTGCTCGAAAGTCGCTGACCCGCGGTAACCTTTCGTTGGCGTAAGCGGATCGTTCGCGCGATTGATCGAACCCGTCAGAGCCAGTGGCGACAGGCGATTACGATCTCGAAGCGCGCCGAGGGTCGGCTGATCACAGACGCCGTAGTTGATGCAGAAGTACACATCGCCCGCGTCTACGCGTGTGAGCTCGAACCGGTAATTCAGGCTGATCGGCGCCCGCTCCTTAAGCTCTCGCGTGAAAGTAAGGCTCGTGCCGAATCCATGATCGATGTAGATGCCAGGTGCGCTTCGGCGATGAGTGAAAATGCTGAATCCGAGCTCATTCTCCTGCGACTGGAACCATGGATAACGAAAGTTGAGACTAGCGGTGTAGGTGGGGGAAAAGTATCTGGCGCGTTGATCGGTCACTCCGCTCATGACATCGCGGAAGATGAAGCGGCCGTTCAGTGATTCGGCAAGCAGATTTCCAATTGCGGCCTGAAGCTCGAGGCGGCGTGCGCGTCCGAGGAAGTTATAATGCGTGAATCGACCTTCGACCTGGAAAAAATCGACAGTGCTGAATCCGGTGCTCAAACGCGATTCGCGCAGCGGAGCTTCGGTTACGGTCACCACGATCACTTTCGATGAATCACCCTGCCGTGGAATCTCGATAGCTGCGCGCTTGAAAAGATTCGACTCATAAAGCGCACGCTGGCTTCTCAAAAGATCCGACCGCTTGAACAGATCGCCCGGTGCCAGATATAGCGAGTTGAGAATCGTTTGAGTGTCGATCTTGTCGTTGCCTTCGACGATGATGTCCGATACGGTCGCGATCCAGCGCGGATTGAGCTCTATGCCAACAGTCGCTGTTCTCGACGCACTGTCGAGTGCCACCGTGGTATCGACGAGCGCGTCGGCGTACCCCTTGTCCCACATTCGCTGCGACAGGAACACCAGGGTCGAATCGAGCTTTATGAGATTCAGCGGTTTCTGTTCTTCGATCACGAGCCTGTCTGCAATCTCGCGTTCTGTGAGAACCGGTTTTGTCTGTGTCACCGTGATGTCGGACACCAGCGTTGGCGGACCTTCGTTCACGAGAAACGTCACGTTCACGTGATTGCCCGGCTTATCCGCTACGAGTGTGTCGACTTCGGTTTCACGAAAGCCGCGCTTCCAGTAGAACACGCGGGTGCGAAGCACGTCGCGCTTCAGCTCGTCATGATCGAGAAATCGTCTGGTGTAGACGTAATGTGCGTGAGTGATCAGGCAAAGGGGCGTCAGCAAAACGCTCACACAATGCGATGCATCGGTAGCGATGCTCGCCTTGAGCTCCTTTGGATCGACCGACTTTACGCCTTTAAGAATCAGCTTGTCGACCTCCGTCTTTGGAGGCTCCTTGCTGACCGGCTCCGGCGTCTGGGAGGCAATGGTTCCCGGAAGCAGCAGCAGGGCCGTTGCAACTCCGGAGAGCCATCCTTTTAAGGGGCACTCCATGCCCGGCGTATGAGCAAGGCGCGGGCCGGTGAAAAGGGCACGCGCCGGAGGGTCTACAGACCCTCTAGGAGGGCGTCGTTACCGGGTGTCCCGGCGATCCGCTTGATGAGCCATTCCATAGCTGACGACGAGGGCATTTGCTGAAGTCCCCGGCGAAGCGTGTAGACATGCTCCAGCTGGTCGGGACGGAACAGTTTGTCCTCGCGGCGTGTGCCGCTGGTGCCAATGTCGATAGCCGGATAAATCCGCTTCTCGGCAAGTGAGCGATCGAGCTTGATCTCGCAGTTACCGGTGCCCTTGAACTCCTCGAAGATCACGTCGTCCATCCGTGATCCGGTCTCGACGAGAGCAGTGGCGATGATCGTGAGAGATCCACCGCCGTGCTCAGGGGCGACCGATCGAGCCGATCCAAAGAATGCCTTCGGCTTCGCCATTGCGGTGGCATCGAGTCCACCGCTCAATGTGCGTCCAGTGCCGCGCTCGACAGTGTTGTAAGCGCGCGCCATGCGCGTGATGGAATCGAGAACGATGACGACGTCCTTGCCGAGCTCGACAAGTCTGCGCGCGCGCTCGAGAACCATTTCCGTTACGTCGGTGTGACGAGCGGCGGGCATGTCGAAGCTCGACGCAACGACTTCGCCGTATCCCCATGTGATCATCTCGCTCACTTCTTCAGGTCGTTCATCGACGAGTAGAACGAGCAGTGCTGCCTGAGGATGATTGACTGCGACGCCTTCGACGATTGCCTGAAGGAGCATCGTTTTTCCTGCGCGCGCAGGAGCGACGATGAGCGCGCGCTGACCGTATCCAATGGGTGCGATCAGATCGATTGCGCGTCGTGTAAGCTCCGGACCGCCTTTAGCGGGTCGCCCTGTTTCGAGCTTGAGCTTTCGCTCAGGATATGATGCTATGAGTGCGCCGAAGTCGGGACGTCGAAGCGCGAGATCGGGCTCGCTGCCATTGATCTGGGTTATTTCCGCTACGACTGTGCGTCCGCGCTGGTCGCGTCCAGTGGTGGCGAACACCGCGTCACCGCGACGGAGATTGTATTGACGCGCGAGGTTCGGCGGGAGGTAAGCGTCGGATGGATCGGACAGATAGCTGTTCGCTGCGCGGCGAATGAATCCGCCGTCGCGCGATGGATCATACCACCCTGTCGTTTCACTGTCGGGAACGATTGGCGCCATTGGCTGCCGCGGTCCCTGATCGCGCTGTCCGCGATTGTTGCGCCCGCGGCCGCGTTGATTGCGATTGCGTCCACGGTCGCGGCGGTTGTCGCGATCGTTTCTGTTTCCGCCCTGGCCACCGCCGTATTGCTGCTGGCGATTCTGCTGCTGCTGCGGCGGATTGTTGTTGTACGCTGGCGGCGCCATTCCTTCCGGCGATTCTGAAGGAGGCGGCGGCGTTTCGACTGGTGACGAGGGCGTACCTTCGTCCATTCCGTCACCGTTCATGTCACCCTGTGACCTTGGAGCATCGAAGCTCTCGGTGTCCTGTTGCGCTGATTCGATTGGTTCGCGATACGGGTCAGCATCCCCGTAAGGCTCAGTAGGACGTGGCCCGGACGGACGTGGGCCTCGGCCGCGACGAAAAGGACGTCGGCGTTCGTTCATCAAATTGTGGTGTGGCGTAAATAAAGTAGCGCGACTGGCTGCTGCGGCGGGCGCGGTATGAACTCACGCGACTACCCGCAACTTCAATTTCATTGTACGCGCGGCTATATGCGCTGCGCTGGTGCAAGAATGGTACACTCGACCGCCGGAGTTGTCCAGCAATCGCTACTCAATCGTAATGTCAGGGGCGTAACCTGTCCAGTCAAAGCTTCGCACGTGAAACCAAAATCGGTTTCGCTTTTATTAGACGATCGACTTGAGCGGAGGATAACCTGTCGGACCCGATAGCAGCACTTGAAAAGGATGTCGACGAGAATCCGAACGATGCGACGAAGCTCGTTGCACTCGCGAACGCATACTGGCTGAGCGGCCGCGGGGGCGAACCGGTTGGCGAGCTTGCTTCTCGTGCGATTGCCGCAGATCCGGACAATCGCGCCGGGTGGCATTTGTGGGCGCTTTCCGAATCAGATCCAAGGCAGCGGCTTGGCAGATGGCAGCAGGTTTCCCAGCGGTTTCCGAAGGACGACCTGGCACGCGCAAATGTCGCTGACAATGCTGCGGCACTTGCCGGCGCTGAACATGATTACGATGCGCTCGATCTTGCGATTGCGACGTACGAGCAGCTGTTGTCGACAGCAGCTCAGCGTGACCAGCGTGAAGCGCTGGATGCCGCACTGAGAAGTCTCCGGGGGTGGAAATTTTGAGTCACGATCACGACGAATCGGGATCGCTCGAGGAGTTCAGAAAATTCCGCGAGCGGATGAACGCCGAGATACTCGGCGAAAACAATCTCGTCATCAACCGCTTCTTTGCGCTCGATACGCGAACATACGAAGCCGGCGCTCTGGATGTAAAAACCAAGGAGCTGCTCGGCCTCGTCGCGTCACTGGTGCTGCGCTGTGACGATTGTGTCACGTACCATCTCGTGCGGTGTGCTGAAGAGTCGGTCAGTCGTGCCGAGATTTTTGAATCGTTGTCGGTGGGATTAGTTGTCGGAGGGTCGATCGTAATTCCCCATCTTCGTCGGGCGGTCGATCGGTGGAATGAACTGGAGGCTAAGAAATAGACGGGTCTATTTCTTAGCAACCGTCTTTGGATCCCCATCCGATACGTAACGAGTTCCATTCTTGTCGAGTCGTTCGAATGTGGACTCGAGCTGATTACCGAATATTTCAATCCGCTTGATCGAGAGGGGATTGAACGCCGGATCATAGGGACTGACTGTTGGTCCACCCGAAACTTCGAGAATCGCTTCGTTGTTGTATCGAACGGCCTTTCCTGTTTTCGGATCGGTCCACGAGCCTGATTTTGCGAGCGCGCGATTTTTCGGCCACACTCCGAGCGGCAGTGCAAAAGTGCGCACCTTGTAACCCGGTACTGCAGAATCGATCGCCATCTGTCCGCGGGCTATCTGCTCCTGTACGACCGCGTCGGAATACTTGCCGAGGTTGGCGTGCCATAGCGTGTGATTGCAGAGCTCAAAGCCCTGATCCTTGAGCCACTGAACTTTCTTGAATCGCCACTCTGTTTTTTGACCCTCGATTCCCTTGTTTCCAAAGAACGAACGCCCTGCCTGCGCATTCGGCAGCATGCAGAATACGGCGTTGTTGCTCCAGTCCGGATGCGTTTTCCTGAAATTCATCCAGATTCCGATGCCACTCGTGGGGTCGATCTCGAGCTGCCCGTTTTTCTCCATGTACTTGAATTGACTGGGGCTGGCGTCGTCGAACACGAACACCACCGGCGACAGTCCGCGAGGCAGATCGATCTTCCGGTCCAGAAGCTGCGAGATGCTGACAGGCCTGTAGCCCTTGTCGTAGATGTACTGGAGGTCGCGGGCGAAATGACTCCGCTCCCGGGCATAGCGTCCGTCTGCGCTGTCGATCAGATGATACTCGACAACCGGAATCCGCCCGAGCTCATTTGGAATCCGCGCCGAGTCCTGGGCCGTAGTGACAGAAGCCGATGAATTGGCGCCGGAACCGCCCGGCGGTGTATCAGGAGTAGTGGCGCTGGCGGTTGCGCCGACGGAGGCGGAATCGGCGTTCGCGTCGCTCTTCGCCGAGCAGGCGTAGGACACGAGCGCAAAGAGGATTGCGGCGGATATGCGATTGAACATTGAACCGGTCAAACGGTGGTGGAGTGATAAAAGGCATCGCGACCTGACTATCAAGGGCGCGATCGCAATAAGCATTCTCGCGGTCATCATGCTGAATACATGGCTGGCCACGTGCGGATTCGAGGGATGCCCCACCCCGCGACAGATTCAGGCATATCAACCTGACGAAGGCGGGCGCATCTACGATCGCAACGGTCGCCTCATGGGTCACGTCGAGATAGTCAGACGTCTCAATGTACCAATCTCTCAGGTTCCCGTGCACGTCCGGCAGGCGTTCATCGCAACTGAAGACAGGCGCTTTTACAAACATCATGGAATAGACTGGCGCGGCTTCGTTCGCGCGGCGCTCGCAAACGTTCGCGCCGGCGGCGTACGGCAAGGCTTCAGCACGATCACCATGCAGGCGGCGCAGAACAGCTTCGTGGTCAAGAAGTATCCCAATCGCTCGCTGCGACAGAAGCTCATCGAGCTTCGCGTTGCGCGGCTGATGGAGAAATCGCTGACCAAGGATCAGATCCTTCAGCTGTACATGAATGCGATTTACATGGGCAACGGTGTTTACGGAGTAGAAGCAGCGAGCCGCGATCTCTTTGGAAAAAGTGTCAGCAGGATCACTCTCACCGAGGCGGCGATGCTCGCCGCGCTTCCGAAAGCACCGTCGTATTACACGCCGCGTAGGAATCCCGCGCGCGCGCTCGCGCGGCGCAATCTCGTTCTCGAGCTGATGGTGAAGGCAGGCTACGTCTCGCCCGAGCGGCTGCCGGGATTGAAGGAGGCGCGCCTCAGGATTGCGAAAGATGAATGGAGACCCGACACGCGCGCGGATTCATATGCACTCGACGCAGTGCGCGCATTCGCCGATTCGGTGCTGGGTGATCGTGACAACAACGATACGCGCGATCTGACCATCTACACGACTCTCGATATCAATGCTCAGCGAGCTGCCGATCGCGCCGTTGCACGGCGAGCTGCGGCGATTCAAACGGAATCCAGTGGATACTGGAATGGGAC
>Ga0307416_100002505_pt1 | contig 10561 bp, 8 predicted proteins | sample DK1Cmetagenome_2_FD_203821 | JGI IMG/M metagenome (GOLD analysis project Ga0307416, IMG submission 203821) | Maize rhizosphere microbial communities from greenhouse at UC Davis, California, United States - DK15-C-3 | ecosystem: Host-associated > Plants > Roots > Rhizosphere > Soil | place: USA...
ACCACCCGAGGTGAGCTCGGGCGTGATGATTGATTGCGGGGCGGCGCTCGATCCAGCGGATGGCGCCTACCAACATGTACAGCGCCGCCGCCCCAGTCAGCGCCAGGAGCACAAGCAGCAGAACGAAGCCGTGGGCGGCGCGCCAAACCGGCAGCTGCGCCACGTAGACCCCGAGATCGCGGCCGAACAGGGGATCGCTGATGCCATAGGTGATCCCCTGCCAGGCGAGCGCCACGTCCCGCCACCAGCGAGACGCCCCTACCCCAACGATCAAGCCCAGCAGGACTCCGCTGATCACCACGACGGTCAGCAGAGCCCGAGGAGTGAGTGCCTCCCGGAACTCCAGATTCGCGACATTCCGGCGCACCTGGACCGTACCCACCGCCCGGTATACCAGCAGCAGATGCCCGATGAACCAGGCCGATGCGATGAGGCAGCCACAGAGGTCGAGAGTAAAACGCAGAACGTGCCAATCGAGAACGAACGAGGCAGCGGCGGGAGACAGCTCGGCGGCCCACCAGTGATCGGCGAGCAAAGTGGCCGTCCAACGTCCCAGAAACAGGAGGGCGACGAGCGCTACGATGACGGCGATGAGCCGCCGGCGGCGCCGGGACAACTTTACCTAACAGCGTGAACAGTAAACCGCGTACCGTGAACGGGAATCACCAAGAGACTATCAGAAGGAGGTCCCGGTTCACTGTTCACCGTTCACTGTTGACCGCTAACGCTTTTTTCTGACGGTCCAGCCAGCCCTCGACTTCGGCGCGATACTCATCCCGAGCTACCGGATCGGTTGCCTCGAAGCGCATGACCAGCACGGGCTGCGTGTTGGATGCTCGGAGGAGACCCCAGCCCTTGGGAAACGTGATGCGTACGCCGTCGATGGTGTTCACCGGATAGAGCGTCGCGAAATGCAGAGCGGCACGCTCAACCAGATCGAACTTCTCTTCCTCGGCACATTCGACGCGAATTTCCGGTGTGGCGAAGGTGCGCGGAAGATCCGCCAGCAGCGGTGCGAGGCCGAACGGCTGCCGACTCACGATCTCCAGCAGGCGGGCGGCCGCGAATAGTGCATCATCGAATCCCAGGTAATCGCCCCCGAAGAACATGTGCCCACTCATCTCGCCGGCCAGCGGGGCGTTGAGCTCCTTCATCTTGGCCTTGATCAGCGAGTGGCCGGTCTTCCACATGACCGGTTGAGCGCCTGCGGCGCTGAGGGCCGAGGGCAACACCTCCGAGCACTTCACGTCGAAGATGACGGGTGTTCCCCGGCCGAACCGCTTCACTGCATCGCGACCAAAGAGAACCAGCAGTTGGTCGCCGTAGATGATCTCCCCGGTCTCGTCTACCGCGCCAATCCGGTCGGCATCGCCATCGAACGCGATTCCCAGCTCCGCCCCGCTCCGCCGAACTTCCATCTGGAGATCGCGCAGATTCTCCGGAACGGTTGGATCGGGGTGGTGGTTGGGGAAAGTTCCGTCCGATTCGCAGAACAGCGGCGTCACCTCCGCACCCAACCCGCGAAGCGTGGAGTCGGCAATCAGGCTGCCCGCACCATTGCCACAGTCGATCACCACCCGGACCGACCGCTCCAGCTTGTGGCGGCTGATGATGCCTTCGCGATACCGCTGTAGCACCGAGCTGTCCGAGGTCTCCTTGCCCCGGCCGGAGCGCCACCGCTCCGCCATGATGATCTCCCAGAGCTCCAGGATCTCTTCACCGTGGAAGGCCTCGCCTGCCAGCACCATCTTGAATCCGTTGAACTCGGGAGGGTTGTGCGACCCGGTCACCTGAACGCCGCCGTCAGTGCGTAAGGCGGACACCCCGAAGTACAGCGCGGGAGTCGGCAGGGTGCCTACGTCGATGGCCGTCCCACCCGACTCGGCGATTCCCCGACGGACACCTTCCGATAGTGCCGGCCCGGAGGGCCGGTTATCCCGGCCTACGGCGATCACCGGGGCACGGCCCAGCCGGTCGGCGGCCACACTGCCGAAGGCCCGGCCGAGGGCGCGCGCAAAGTCGGGCGTCAGCTCCCGTCCTACGATGCCGCGGACGTCGTACTGCCGGAAGATCGATTTCGGAACATTCATGGTTGCACCACCTGAGCGTGGTTCACTGCCGGGCCACCGGAGTACCCGTCTGAGTCAACGTGCCAGCACTCTGCACCGCGGCCTCGAGCGCTCCGCGGGGCCAGAAGCCGAATATCAGCACGGCTACCAGCGACAGGGCGATCGCCCCAGCAGCGGAGGGGAAGAGGCGGATGTCGCGATGGAGCTCGTCACTTGGCGCAGTTTTCATGTACATGGACATGATCACCGGCAAATAGTATCCCGCCGAGATAACGCTGGTGAGCACCAGCACCACAGGCAGAACGATCTGATCCTGGGCGATCAGCGCCGAGATGATGTACCACTTGCCAATGAACCCGAAGGTCCCGGGAAAGCCCAGCAGCGAGAGCATGCAGAGACTGAGTCCCAGGCCAATCCAGGGCCGGTTGGCCGCCAGGCCGGCGATGTCATCATAGGTCACGGTTCGTTCCCCATGTCGCCCCAGCGCAGCCAGCAATCCGAAACTGGCAATGGTGGCCAAGCCATAGGCCGCCAGGTAGAGCAGCACGGCCCCGGATCCGAGCCGGGTGCCCGGCCACACCGCGGCCAGCAAGTAGCCGGCGTGTGCGATGGAGCTGTAGGCCAGCATTCGTTTGAGGTTTCTCTGGGCCAGCGCCACCAGGTTACCCACGACCATCGAGGCAATGGCGAGGCCCGCTATAACCGGCTGCCAGAGACTCCCTGCCCCGGGAAAGCCTTCCATGAGGACTCGCACCAGGGCGGCGAAGGCCGCGATCTTCACGCCAGTGGCCATGAACGCTGTGACCGGCGTTGGCGCACCATCATAGACATCGGGCGCCCACATGTGAAACGGCACGGCAGCCACCTTGAACGCAAACCCGATGAGCAAGAGACCAAGACCCAGGCCGGCCATCAGGGACAGCTGCCCACCTGCGAGCTGCGCTCCGATCAGCGAGAGATTGGTTACTCCGGTTGCCCCGTAGACCAGGGCAATCCCATAGAGGAGGAAGCCAGAGGCAAATGCGCCGATCAGGAAATACTTCAGGGCAGCCTCGGAGGACCAGGCATTTGCCCGGTTGTATCCGGCCAGCACGTACACCGCCACCGACATGACCTCGAGACCCAGGAACAGCACGATGAGGTCCTCGGCTCCGGCCAGAAACATCATGCCCGTGGCTGCCAGGAGCATCAGCGGGTAGTACTCGGGCGCCAGCAGCAGCTCGCGCTCGAGATACCCCAGAGAAAGCAGGATGGCTCCCGCCGTGGCCAACAGTATCAATCCGGCGGCGGCATAGCGAAAAGGATCGAGCGCCATCATCTGAGCGAGTCCCACCGGCGTGGCGTCTGTGACCCAGAGCCAGGCAAGACCGGCCGCACTCACCGCGATGCCGGCGAGGCTCAACCATCCGGCCAGCCGACTGTCCTCGGCTCTCCCATGCCGCCAGCTGGCCACGAGGAGAACCACGAGCGCCCAGCCGGACAGCAGAATCTCCGGCAACAACCCCAGCGTCACGCCCTGCGGTGTGCTCAGGTCGAGTTGCATCAACGGCTCCCCTGCTCGAGCGGCACCCGGGCTCCGAGGCGCGAGGCTCCCGGATTGGGCTGGGCTGACTCGACGAATCGCTGTACTGCCGGTTCCATCCGCCGGAGCACCGGGCCCGGGAAAAGCCCCAACCACACGATCCCGATGATCAGCGGCACCAGCACCGCCAGCTCCCGCCGGTTGAGATCGGTCAGTCGTTCGTTCTCCGGATTGTCCAGCCGGTTGAAGATCATCCGCTGCAGCGCCCACAGCAGATAGGCGGCGGCAAAGATCACCCCGGTGGTAGCGATCCCGGTGGCCCAGGGATATGCCCCGAAGCTGCCAAGGAGCACCAGGAATTCCCCAACAAATCCGTTGAGCCCTGGAAGGCCGATGGAGGACAGTGCGACGACGGTCAGAATCAGGCTGAAGAGGGGCACGACCCGGGCAATACCCCCGTAGTCCTCGATCATCCGGGTGTGCCGGCGCTCGTAGATCATGCCGATCAGGAGGAACAAGGCCCCGGTCGAGATGCCATGGCTGATCATCACCATGAGCGCGCCCTGCACGCTGATGACGCTGACGCCCCAGATCCCCAGCATGACGAAGCCGAGGTGACTCACCGAGGAGTATGCAACCAGCTTCTTGATGTCGGGCTGTACCATGGCGACCAGCGCACCATAGATGATCCCGATCACCGCGAGCACGACCAGCAGCCGGCTCACCTCAGGCGAGAGGGCCACCTGGGGGAAGAAGGGCACCGCAAAACGAAGAAACCCGTAGGTGCCGATCTTGAGCATCACCGCGGCAAGCAGAACGCTGCCAGCGGTCGGGGCCTCGACGTGGGCATCGGGGAGCCACGTGTGCAGCGGGAAGATCGGCACCTTGATCGCAAAGGCCAGGGCGAAGGCGGCAAAGAGCCACGGCGCGATCGACCCCAGCGTGCCGGCATTGGCGAGCAGATGCTCGTAGCCGAACGAGAGCGTGCCGGTTGCGCTGCCGATCTTCCAGGCCATGATCACAATGGCCACCAGCATCAGCAGCGACCCGGCCATGGTGTAGATGAAGAACTTGATGGCGGCGTAGAGGCGGTTGGCACCCCCCCAGATCCCGATGATGAAGTACATCGGAATCAGCATGACCTCGAAGAAGACATAGAACACGAACAGGTCCAGCGCGATGAAGACTCCGACCAGGCCGGTCAGGAGTGTCAGCATCAGCGCATAGAATGCCCGTTCCCGCCGGGTGATCGAGCTCCAGCTGGCCAATACGCTGAGCGGCATCATCACCGTGGTCAGTAAGACCATGAACAGCGAGATCCCGTCGATACCGATCCGATAACTGATTCCCCAACGGGGGATCCATGGCGCGCTGGAGACGAACTGCATGCCACCTTCGGTCGGGTCGAAGGCCCACCAGAGCCCGAGCGACAGCACCAGCTCGACCAGCGTGACCGCCAGCGCCATGCGCTTGGCGCTGCGCTCTTCCCCCAGCAGAACGGGAACCGCGCCCGCGAGCGGCAACAGGATCAGGGCGTGGAGGATCCACTGGCTGTAGCCGATGGACTCGAGCAGCTGCCTCATCGACCGGTCACCGCACTACCGAATGCAGGATCCACAGCGCTCCCACGAGAAAGAGGACCACATAAACCCCGACCTGGCCGGTCTGGAGACGGCTGCCCAGCCAGCCCAGTCCACGGGATAACTTGGCGGTGCCGTTCACGGCCGCCCCGTCCACGACTCCCTGATCCACGCCCTTCCACAGCACGAAGCGGGAGAGCCAGACCAGCGGGCGCACGATGACCGCATCGTAGATCTCGTCGATGTAGTACTTCCGATAGAGCACCCGGGCAAAACCGGCATCCGCCGGTGCGTCGGCCGCGGTGGGAATGGGCCGGCGCAGGGTGGCCTTCCATCCGGCGATCAGACCCACCAGCCCGACCAGGACAGCGGCGCCGACCAGGAACAGTTCGGTGTTGCCATGAGGCATTTGCAAACGGAAGAATGCCGCAGCGGGAGCGGTAACCGGCTCGATCCAGTGCTCCAGGGCCGCTCCGCCGCCGAGAAACGGAGGCAAGTTCAGGACCCCCCCGACGGCACTCAGAATCCCGAGCACCACGAGTGGTCCGGTCATCACCCAGGGCGCGTCGTGCAGATGCGCCCGCTCCCGCTCGCCGGTGCGATTGCTGCCGAGGAACGTCATTGCCATCAGGCGTGCCATGTAGAACGCAGTGAGCAAGGCCGCCAGGACCCCCATGGCATAGAACAGGAGAAAGATCGGGGCCGTCTCCCCCCGGGCGAATGCCGCTGCCAGGATCTCATCCTTGGAGAAGAACCCTGAAAACGGCGGTATGCCCGCAATGGCGAGCGTTGCGATCAACATCAACCAGAACGTGATCGGCATATACTGCTTGAGGCCACCCATGTTCCGCATATCCTGCGCATCGGCATGCGCGTGGGTGGCGTGATAGGCGTGGTGCATCGAGTGGATGACGCTGCCGGCTCCCAGGAACAGGAGAGCCTTGAAGAACGCGTGCGTGGCCAGATGAAACAGACCCGAGGCGTAGGCACCGGTTCCGACTCCCAGAAACATGTAGCCCAGCTGGGACACAGTTGAATAGGCCAGCACCCTCTTGATGTCGTACTGCTTGAGGCCGATGGTGGCGGCGAACAGCGCGGTCAACGCCCCGATGCCGGCGACGATGGTGCTGGAGAACGGGGCCAGGGCGAACAGCACGTTCGTCCGGATCACCAGGTAGACTCCGGCCGTCACCATGGTGGCGGCGTGGATCAGCGCGGATACCGGGGTGGGACCGGCCATCGCGTCGGGCAACCAGGTATAGAGGGGAATCTGGGCCGACTTGCCGGTGCAACCCAGGAACAGAAAGAGGGTAATGGCCGTGACCGCGGCGCCGCCGGCCGGGAGCAGCGCCGGCGCTTTTGTCACCATCCCGGTGAACGTCAGGGTGCCCAGCGAGTACCACAGCAGGAACATCGCCACCAAGAACCCGAAATCGCCGATGCGGTTGACGATGAAGGCCTTCTTGCCGGCATCGGCGTTGGCCTTCTCACTGAACCAGAAGCCGATCAGGAGATAGGAGCAGAGGCCGACGCCCTCCCAGCCGATGAACATGACGGGAAAGCTGGAGCCGAGCACCAGAACCAGCATGAACACCACGAACAGATTCAGGTACGCGAAGTACCGGGCGTAGCCGGGGTCCGCCTTCATGTACCCGACGCTGAACAGATGGATCAGACTTCCGACCCCGGTCACGACCAGGAGCATCACCGCGGAGAGCTGGTCAACCTGAAATCCCATGTCGATCTGCAGCGAGCCGACCGGCAGCCAGCGCCAGAGATTGACCACGATCGGCTGGTGCGGAGGATGCGCCCTCAGCTCCAGAAACACGGCGGCTGACACCACAAACGACGCGACCAGCACCCCTACCCCAACCACCGAAACGGCATCCTTGGCCTGAGGACGACGGAGCGCCAGCCCTCCATTGATCAGGAAGCCCAGCAGCGGCAAGGCGACAGCAAGCCAGATCATCGACGCCATCATCAGCCCCGAAGCAAGTTGATGTTGCCCAGATCCACCGTCTGTTTGTGCCGGAAGATGCCGATGATGATGGCCAGGCCGACGGCGGCCTCAGCGGCGGCTACGGTCATCACGAAGAACACCATGACGTACCCACTGGCGCCGTGGAGCTGGGCCAGCGCCACAAAGCTCAGGTTGACGGCGTTCAACATCAGCTCGATGCACATGAAGAGTACGATGGCGTTACGGCGCAGCAGCACGCCCGCGACTCCCAGGCTGAAGAGCACCGCTGAAAGCCCGAGCGCCGGACCGAGAAGCATCAGACGTTCCGCTTGGCCAGGACGACGGCCCCGACCAGGGCCACCAACAGGAGAATCGAGGTGATCTCGAAGGGAATCAGATAGATCTGGAAGAGCGGCGCCGCCACCGCACCCACGACGCCACGGGCGGCACTCTCCTGCTGGGTGACCTGGCCGGCCACGAAGACGGTCGCGGGGTCGGTAAAAGTCGGCCACTGCGAAAATTCGGACGCGAGCTTCCGCGGGGTGTACTGCAGCAGGGCAAACAGCTCGATGCCCAGCAGGCCGACGATCACCAGTGTCGCTGCAATAGTGGAGGGGCCCCGCAAATCCGTCTCGCTGTGGCCCAGATTGAGCAGCATGATGACGAAAAGGAACAGCACCATGATCGCGCCGGCATAGACCAGCACCTGGATGGCCGCGATGAACTGTGCGTTCAGCAGGACATAGATGGCCGCAAGCGAGAACATGGTGGACACGAGCCAGAGCGCGGCCGACACCGGATTGCGCTGCAAAATGCAGAGCGTCGCCGAGACCACGGCGACCACCGCGAAGATGTAGAACACCACTTCGGTCATCTACTCACCCGCGGGGTCGGTGGGATCCCAGAGAGTGGAGACCGCGTGGGTCTGGGAGGAAAGTCGCTCGAGGTCGTACACAAAACGGCCCCGGGTGTACTCCGAGTTCTCGTAGTGTACGCCCACGTGAATCGCCTCCTCCGGACAGACTTCCTGGCAGTACCCGCAGAAGATGCAGCGAAATTCGTCGATCTCGTAGATCAGAGGATAGCGGTTGCCCTGTTCGTCCTCGCCCGGAACCAGCTTGATGCAGTTGGCCGGACAGATCTGGGGACAGAGGCCGCAGGCCACGCACTTGGACCGGCCCTGCTCGTCGGTCAGCATGCGATGGGTGCCGCGCCACCGCGGGCTGAGGCTCCAGCGGCCACCGCCGTGTTCGGTGTCGGTGCTCTTTTCCTCCGGATACTGCATGGTCACCTTCTTCTCGAACATGTGCTTGAAGGTGAGCGCCATGCCTTTCAGGGTGGCCCGCACATAGCTGACCTCGCGGGCCGGCCGCTCGAGTACCTTGACGCCGATCGCCATCAGCTCACCGCCGGAGCGCGCCGAGCCGGCGCGTCGAGGGCCCGGCGCTGCCGGGCGGAGCCCCGCACGAACACGCCGCGGTCCAGGACCCCGAACACCAGCACCGCAATGACCACGTTGAGGCCGAAGAGCGCCAGCTGTCTGATCATCGGGTCGGTGAGGCCGAGCACCCGCTCGGCCACGTAGATGGCCACGCAGATCACCATGATGTAGGCCAGGGCCAGGGGAAGGAGGACCTTCCAGCCCAGCGCCATCAGCTGGTCGTAACGGAAACGCGGCAGCGTCCAGCGAATCCACATGACGAAGAAGATCCAGAACAGCACTTTCACGAAGAACACTCCTGCGGTTGCGAGCGTCTGCAGCACCCCACCCGATTCATCCCAGGTGGTGAAGGGGATGTCCCAGCCTCCGAAGAAGAGCGTCGTCACCATGGCACAAACAGTCACCACGTTGGCGTACTCGGCGATGAAAAAGAAGGAGAATTTCATCGCGCTGTACTCGGTGTGATAGCCGGCGATCAACTCGGACTCGGCTTCAGGAAGATCGAACGGCAGCCGGTTGGTCTCGGCGAAGCCCGAGATCAGGAAGATGAAAAACGAGAGGAAAAGCGGCAGCACGTACCAGAGCCCCAGCTGCTGTTCATGCACAATGGCCGAGAGGCTCACGTTGCCGGAGAGCAGGAGCACCGGAATCAAGCTCAGTCCCATGGGAACTTCGTACGACACCATTTGGGCGCAGGCCCGGAGCCCGCCCAGGAGGGCGTACTTGCTGTTCGAGGACCAGCCCGCCAGAGCAATGCCGTAGACACCCATGGAGCTGATCGCGAGCACGAACAGAAAGCCGATCGGCAGGTCGGCCACCACCATCGGCATGGTGCCGTGATGGACGAACCGGCCCAGTGGGCCCAGGGTGAAGTCAAAGTTGAGCGGAAGCGGCGCGCCGAATGGGATGACGGCAAACAGCAGCAATGCCGGAATGAAAGACAGAGCCGGAGCCAGGAGGAACAGCCAGCGGTTGGCCAGCGCCGGAAAGGTCTCCTCCTTGAGGATGTTCTTGAGCCCGTCGGCCGCCGGCTGCAAGAGGCCGGCCGGTCCGACCCGGTTGGGACCCCGGCGGTTCTGCATCCAGGCGCTGACTTTTCGTTCCATCAGCGTCAGCAGCGCCACTCCCACCATGACCACCGTGAAAACCAGCAGCATCTTGATGATGCTGACCAGCAGGAATCCCTTGAGGATCGGGGTCACACTACCCCCAGATCCGCGCGCTGGCTCTCGGCCGCGCGATCATCCGAAAGACCCAGCACCCGGCCGGTGTAGCCCAGGTCGGCATGCGTCAGACCGGCAAACGCGGGCCAGCGCTCGCCCAGGAGCGCAAAGGCCTCTGCAGCAGTGGCCGGCGCGGAAAAGCTGGGGCCAGGTCCGGCCAGCACTTCACCAGCCACCCACCACGCCGGACGGGCCATGCCGGGCTGCGCCTTGGCCTGGCTGAACCGTTGAATCCGCTGATCGCGGTTCACGTACACGCCGTTCTCTTCGGCCATGTTCGTCATCGGGAGCACGAGCTCCGCATTCCTCAACCCTTCCGCCCAGACGGTGCTGAGGACCACCACGGCCCCGGGAGCTGCCGCGATCCGGGCCTGCTCCGTCTCCGAGAGCTCGGCGTCGAGCACGATGACCAGCCCAGCGCGCCCAACCTCGTCCAGTGCTCCCGCCCAATCCGGCCGGTAGCCCAGAATCTCGGCGCCTGCAAGGTTGGGCGCCCGTTCCCGCCGCAGCGCGAGATTCGGTACTCCGGCCAGAGGCGCCTCCTCACCCAGTGGAACCTGAACCGCGGCGGTGACACTCATGCGGCCCAGCATCAGGCGCAGCAGTCCGAGCGACTCGGTGGAGGCCCGTCCCGAAGCCAGAATGACAGCCGAGCCGGATATGCCCCGAACCAGCTGGCCCAGGCGGTCGAGCGCCGTGTCCCAATCGGTGGCCACATGGCGGCCACTGTCTCTGACCAGCGGGGCCTCGATTCGGTCGCCCCGAT
>Ga0307416_100002507_pt1 | contig 10557 bp, 5 predicted proteins | sample DK1Cmetagenome_2_FD_203821 | JGI IMG/M metagenome (GOLD analysis project Ga0307416, IMG submission 203821) | Maize rhizosphere microbial communities from greenhouse at UC Davis, California, United States - DK15-C-3 | ecosystem: Host-associated > Plants > Roots > Rhizosphere > Soil | place: USA...
ACTCCACTGTGGATGGCAGGCGGCCGTCCAGGTCGAACTCCACCGTCACCGGCACCGGCGACCGGTCGGCCAGCTCGGCCACGGCGGCCGGCAGGCCGTGGTCGGTGAGCGCCTGGGGATGGATGCCCCGCACCAGCTCGCGCAGCTCGGTCAGCGCGGCGTCGGCGTGGGCCCGGGCCTGGCCCAACAGGTCCCGCGCCGGTCCGGGAGCGTCGACCAACTCCAGTTCGGTCAGGCCCAGCGTCATCGTCAGCGCCACCAGGCGCTGTTGCGCGCCGTCGTGCAGGTCCCGCTCGATCCGGCGCCGCTCCACCTCGAACGCGTCGACCAGGCGGGCCCGCGAGCGGGTCAGCTCGCGTACCACCAGCTCGGCCTCGCCGCCGATGAGCGCGACGGCGATGGCGGCCCGACCGGCGGCGACCGCCATGGCCAGGTACAGGGCCAGCACGAGCAGCACGGCGAACCCCAACCGGGCTGCCCACATCGGGCCGGTGCTCCGGGGCTCCAGCGGCGGGGCGATCACGGCCACCGCCGACGCGCCCACGGCCCCGGTGACGATCGCGTCGACCGCGCCGAGGACCGTGGCCATCAGCAATGCGTAGGCCAGCTCGCGCCACGTGGCACCCTCGGCGAAACGCAGGCGCAGCCAGGCGCCCAGGCCCGGTCGGGGCCGCCGGTGCGGGGTCGGCGGGACGGGCAGGCCCAGCAGGGCCAGCCGCCGGCGCTCCAGCGCGGCCAGCGGGATCGCGACCAGCGGCACGCCCACCACCCCGGTCAGGGCCGCGAACAGGGGCAGGGCGAGCAGCGCGATGACGCCCGCCATGACGCCCGTCGCCGCATAGACGACGGCCCGCCACGGCCGAGAGGAGGCCAGCAGCCGCAGCGGGTTGCCGCGGATGAACCGCCCTGGCGAGCTCACACCCACACAGTACGGGGTATGGCCAGCCCTACCGTCGAGTCTCAGGCGGCGGCCACTGCGCCTCTCCGGCCCGACGGCGAGGCTGGGACACATGCTGAGTGTCGAGGATCTGCGCCGGGTGTACGGCCGCGGGGCGAACGCGGTGACGGCGCTGGACGGCGTGTCGTACGCGTTCCCGGCCGCCTCGTTCACCGCGGTCATGGGACCGTCCGGTTCGGGCAAGTCCACATTGCTGCAATGCGCCGCCGGGCTGGACCGGCCGACGGGGGGCCGGGTCCGGCTCGGCGGCGTCGACCTCGCCGGCCTGTCGGAGAAGGCGCTGACCCGGCTGCGCCGCGACCGGATCGGCTTCGTGTTCCAGGCGTTCAACCTGCTGCCGGCCCTGACGGCGGCCCAGAACGTGGCGTTGCCGTTGCGGTTGGCCGGGCGCCGGCCCGGCCGGGCCGAGGTGCTGCGGGCGCTGACCGATGTCGGCGTGGCCGACCGGGCCGGACATCGGCCGGCCGAGCTGTCGGGCGGCCAGCAGCAACGGGTGGCCGTGGCCCGCGCCCTCGTGTCCGCCCCCGATGTGGTGTTCGCCGACGAGCCCACGGGATCGTTGGACTCGGCCACCGGTCGCGAGGTGCTCCGGCTGCTCCGCGCGGTGGTCGACCGCCGCGGGCAGACGGTCGTGATGGTGACGCACGACCCGCTCGCGGCCGCCTTCGCCGACCGCGTGGTGTTCCTGGCCGACGGGCGGCTGGTCGACGAGCTGGACGCCCCCGGGGCCGAGGTCGTGGCCGCGCACATGACGAGGTCGACCTCCCCCGCCCCGTCCGGCTCGGGCCCCGCCGGGCCCGGCGCGGAGTGGTGAGGGGCGTGCTCGCCCTGGCGTGGGCGGGCGTGCGGGCCCGCCCGTCCCGGTTCGCCGGATCCTTCGTGGCGCTGGCCCTGGGCGTGGCGCTGATGGCCGCCACCGGACTGGTCCTCGCCGCCGAGCCGGATCAGGCGCGCCCATCGCGGTTCGGCGACGGCGTGGTCGTCGTCACCGCCCAACCCCGCCTGCTGCCGCCGGATCCCGGTAACCCCGACGCCGACGGCGTACCGCTGGGCGCACCGCCCGGCCTACCGGCGTCCACTGTGGAGGTCTTGTCCATGTTGCCCGGTGCCGGTCGGGTGGTGGCCGACCTCACCGTCGACCTCGACCTCCCGGAGACGCCCGGCGTCGAGGAGACCGTGCCGCGGGGTCATGGCTGGTCCAGCGCGACCGTCGGGCCGTACCGGCTGGCCTCGGGACGCCCGCCGGCCGCCGACGGTGAGGTGGTGCTGGACGGGCGACTGGCCGGCCCGGCCGAGGTCCTTGTGGCCACCCCGGCCGGGATCGGGACGTACCGCGTGGTGGGCTCGACCGCGCCGGTGGCGACCGCCGAACTGGTCGTGTTCTTCACCGACGGCGTGGCGGCCCGGCTGGCCGGCGGGGGCGAGGCCGGCCGCGTCGATGCCGCCCTCATGCTGCCGGCCCCCGGTGTCGACCCGGCCACCCTGGCCGAGACGGTCCGGCGGGCCCGCCCGAACCTGGTGGTCCTCACCGGAGCGGCCGCCCGCCGGTCCGAGCCCGACCCGGCGGCCGAGGCGACCGAGGAGGCCGGCACGCTGCTCGGCCTCATGGCCGGCATCAGCGGCTTCGTGACGGTGTTCCTGGTCGCCGGTACGTTCGCGCTCTCGGTCGTCCAACGCCGCCGCGAAATCGCCCTGCTACGCCTGGTCGGCGCGACACCGCGACAGGTGCGCCGGATGGTGACCATCGAGGCGGCCGCCTTGGGGGTGGCGGCGACGCTGGCCGGCCTGACGCTGGCCACACCGACCGGGTACCTCCTGCTGGCCCTGCTGCGCTCGGTCGACGTCGGCCCGGCCCGGCTGACGCTTACGCCCAACCCGATCGCGCTCGCGGTGGCCGCGGGCATCGGAATGGTCGTTGCCCTGCTCGGGGTACGGGTCGCGGCGCGCCGGACGAAGCGCATCCGGCCGGTCGAGGCGCTGCGCGACGCCGAGGTCGAGCGCCGGCCGATGAGCGCGTCGCGCTGGGTCATCGGCGTGGTCTTCCTCGGCGGCGGCGTCGCCCTGCTGTGGGCGATGGCGAACGCTCAGGGCGATGGGCGTATCTCCATCGCGCTGCTGGTCGGACAGGTGCTGGTGGTCGGCATGGCGGCGTTGGCCCCGGTGTTCGTGCCCGCGCTGGTCGGCGTGGTCGCCCGGCCGCTGGTGCGGCGCGCCGACGTGACCGTCGAGGTGGCCCGGGCCAACCTTCGGAGCCAGGCCCGCCGGACCGCCTCGGTCGCGGCGCCGGTGCTCGTGCTGGTCGGTCTGGCCGGATCGTTGCTGACGGCGACGTCCACGTTGGAGAGTTCGACCGAGGCCGAGCTGGCCTGGCAGACCAGGGCGGACCTGGTGGTGGTCCCGACCGCCGGGCCGGGTCTGACCGAGGGGGCGGTGTCATCGCTGCGCGCGCCCCGGCCCGGCGTGGCGGGGGTGGCCCCGATCGGGTCGACCCACGTCCACCTCGTGTCGACCGGTGGGATCGAGACGCTCAGCGCCACCGTCCTGCCCGCCGACCCCGGCGCGACCGGGACGCTGCGCTACGACGTACGGTCCGGGTCGTTGGCCGGCCTGCGCGGTGACGCCGTGGCCGCCACCGACAGCCTGGCCACCGGCCGCGGATGGCGGGTGGGCGACGTGATCGCGATGCACCTGGACGACGGCAGCCCGGCCCGCCTCCGATTGGTAGCCACAGTGGACGGAGGACTCTCCGTTGACGGCCTCCTGCTGCCGGCCGACCGTCTGGCCGGCCACACCGCGGCCTGGTCGACCCCGTACGCGCTGATCGCCCTCCGGCCGGGGACCGACCCGGACGAGGTGGCCGGCGCACTCTCGCCACGCCTCGCCGGGGCCGGCGCGACCGTGCTGTCGCGCGAGGCCTGGCTGGCGGCGGTGCGGCAGGGCGTGCACGACGACCTGCGGACCGGGCTGATCGTGATCCTCGGCCTGGCCGGCGTCTACACCGCCATCGCGATCGTGAACACCCTGGCGATGGCGGCGCGGGAGCGGATCCGCGACCTGGCCCAGCTTCGGCTGGTCGGCGCCACCCGCCGCCAGGCGCACCGGATGCTGGTGTGGGAGGGCGCGCTGGTCGCCGGCGTGGGCATCGGGCTGGGCGCCGCGGTCACGGCCATCACGGCCGTGGCGCTGCCGTTCGCGCTGCGCGAGATGTCGGCGGCCGCCGCGGTCGACCCGCCCTGGCTGATCCTGGTGGTCCTGTCGGTGCTCTGCGTGGCGCTGGTGATCGGCACCAGCCTGGCCGCCGGCTCGGCCGCGCTGCGCCACCGCCCGCTGGACGGGCTGGCCGTGCCGGAGTGAGTCCGCTACGGCTTGCGGCCGACACCGCCGGACGCGTCAACCGGGCTGGGCGGACGGCCCCGGTCTCGTTGTACCCCTCCTGGGCCTGCGTGATCTCGGCCGACGCCACCTCCTGGGTGCCGTCGTTGAGCGACAGGTAGCTCCCCGACGCCAGCGCGGCCAGAAGTCGGGCCACGATCGACCGGGCCTCGCCGGTATCCGGGATGTGGCCCATGATCCCGGACAGGATCAGGCCGACCGGCCGGCCGAGGTCGAGCACGTCGCCGGCCTCGGCGAGGATCCGGTCGGGTTCGCGCACGTCGGCGTGCAGGTAGGCGGTAGCGCCCGGTCAACCCGGCGACCCGGATCGATGCAAGGGTTTCCCTGGACGGCCCGACCGGCGCAACTTAGGGCAGTACCCGGGTGAAGCGCGCGCCGTCCCACTCCCAGACGTCCTGCAGCCGGTCGGCCGTACCCGGCCGGTCGAGCCCACCGGTGAGAACGAGGCGGTCGCGGCGCTGGTCGTAGGCCAGGCCGACGGCCTGTCGCGGCGGCAGCCCGCTGTCCGGCAGCCTCGTCCAGGCGGCGCCGTCCCAGGTCCACAGGTCGCCGTTCATCCGGGCATCGTCGGCGCCGGCGACCTGGACGAGCCGACGGAGTCCGGCGTGGAACGTGGCGGCGACGTTGACCCGCGGTCCGGGTGAGGCCGGCGGAGCGGCCGGGCGCCAGCGGCCGCCGTCCCACAGCCAGGTGTCGGACAGCGCCGTCGGCCCGTCGATGCCGTGCCCGCCGTAGAGCACCACGGTCCGGTGCTCGGGGTCGTACTCCAACAGGCCCGGGAACCGCGTCCCGGGGCCGGTACCGCTCAGGCGACGCCAGGTCGTGCCGTCCCACCCCCAGGACTCATCCGTGGCGCCGGCCGCGCTCACGCCGCCGACGAGCACGGCCAGCCGCCGGGCCGCGTCATAGGCCAGCCGCGCGCCCTCCCGGCCGCCCGGACCCTCGGCCGGTCCCCCGCCCGGGTACCGGCGCCACCGCTGGCCGTCCCACTCCCAGGTCTCGTCCAGCGGGCTGCCCTGGCCCTGAAGTCCACCGTGGACGATCAGGACCGAGCGGTCCGTGTCGTAGGCCACCGCGGCGAAGTTGCGCCAGCGCGGCACCTCGCCGCCGCCCGGGTCGAGCCGCCGCCAGGCCCGGCCGTCCCACGACCACAGCTCCAGCGGCGCGTCGGCCGGGAGGCCGCGCTCGGGGGCGCCGTTGACCAGCACCACGGCGCCCAACCGGGCGTCGTAGACGAGGTGGTGCCAGGCACCGATGGTCGGCCGGACGGCCGCGCTCGCACTCGGTGTCCGGCCGCCGCCGTCCGGGGCGGGGGCGGCCGACCCGCAGCCCACGCCGACCAGCGCGACCGCACCGAACGCGACCAACCCGAGGCAACGCCGACCCATCACGCTGACGCGAGTCGCGACGTCCCGCCCCGGTTCCCGACCCGGTGCTATTCAATCTTGGGCGGCCTGATGATCGCGATCACCACAGCGGGCCGCGGAGTGGGTGGCCGTCGTTGGGAACGTATGGGCGCAATCCCGGGACACGGCGCCCGGGCCGGTGGAGGATGCGTGGTACGAGCAACCGTGGGCGGACGATGAACGGCAGGCTTCTCCTCGACGACCTCGTCGACGCCCGGGCCCGCGAATTCGCCGGCCGGCGGGCCGAGCTGTCGCAGTTCGAGTCGCTGCTCGACTCGGGCGGTGGCGCGGCGGTGTACGTGTGCGGTCCGGGCGGGATCGGCAAGAGCACGCTGCTGCACCAGTACGCCTTCCAGGCTTCGAAACGGGGCCGACGCGTGGTCCGGTTCGACGCGGCGGAGTCGGGGCCGTCGGCCGACGCGGTGCTCGCCGGGCTGGCCCGGGCCGCCGGCGCCACCGGGGAGCCGGGCGTCACGACCGACGACGTGCTCGCGGCGCTGGCTCGCCCACGCGAGGGTGCGAGCGGCGCCGAGGTTGCCGGGCCGGTGTTGCTCATCGACGGCGCCGAGCACCTGGTGGCGCTGGACCGCTGGATCCGGGAGGAGGTCCTGGCCCGGCTGAGCGCCGACGCCATCGTCGTGCTGGCCGGCCGGGGCGATCCGCCGCTGGGCTGGCGCACCGATCCCGGTTGGCGCACGATCCTGCGCGTCGTGCGGCTGCGCGAACTGGACCCCGACGACAGCCGCGAGGTGCTGCGGCGGCGCGGCCTGGCCGGCGCGTCGGCCGACGCCGCGTTGGCGTTCGCCCGCGGTCATCCGCTGGCGCTGGTGCTGGCCGCCGAGATCGGTGCCCCGCTGGCCGACCGGAACCCCGGCCCGCCGGCCCAGGCCCTGCGCGACCTGCTGGCCGCCCTGCTCGACTCGGTGCCGGGGCCGCGGCACCGGGCCGCCCTGGAGGCGTCGTCACAGGTCCGCGTCACCACCGAGCCGTTGCTGGCCGCGCTGCTGGGCGACCCGGACGCGCACGACGTGTTCGAGTGGCTCCGCGGGATGTCCATTGTAGAGTACGCGGCCCATGGCGTGCGCCCGCACGAGCTGCTGCGCGACCTGCTCTCGGCCGAGCTGCGCTGGCGCGACCCGGAGCGGCACGCCGCGATACACCGCCGGGCCGGCGAGCACTACCACGCTCGCCTGCGGGCGGGCGACTCGGTGGTGTTCGACCTGGCCTACCTGCACCGTGACAACCCGATCCTCGGTCCGTACCTCTCATACGTCACGCCCGGTGGGTCGGCGCCGTCCGACCTCGTGGCCACGCCCTTGCGCGACGGGGAATGGCCGAGCCTGCGGGAGACGCTGGTCGGCCACGAGGGCTCCGCATCGGCCCGGCTGGCCGACCGGTGGGCCAACCCGGCCACGGTGTCGGTGGTGCGGGCCGGCGACGGCACGCCGGCCGGCTTCTTCGTACTGCTCGCCCTGGATACGCTCGAACCCGAGGCCCGCGACGCCGACCCGGCCACCGCGGCGGCGTGGCGGCACCTGGAGAGCGTGGCACCGCTCGCGCCGGGCGAGACCGCGCTCTACGTCCGCCATTGGCTGGCCGCCGACACGTACCAGGAGGTGTCGGCCGCCCAGACTCTCATGACGCTGCATCTGGTCCGGCTCTACCTCACCGTACCCCGACTCGCGGTCACGTTCTTGCCCGTCGCCGACGCCGGGTACTGGGCCGACGCCTGCGCCTACGCCGACCTGCACCGCGTGCCGGCGGCCGATTTCACTGTGGACGGTCGAGACTTCGGCGTGTACGCCCACGACTGGCGGGCCGTGCCGCCCCCCGCGTGGCTGCGGTTGTTGGCCGCTCGGGAGACGGCGACGGAGCCGCCGGCGCCGCCGGCCCGGCCCGACCCGGGCCTGCCGGAGCATGAGTTCGCCGCGGAGGTCCGGGCCGCCCTGCGGGAACTGGGCCGCCCGGACCGGCTCGCCCGCGCCCGCCTGGCCACGGCGGCCGTCATCGCGGGCGGAGCGGGCGAGGCTGGCGGGGCCGGCGGGGCCGGCGGGGCCGGCGCCCCGACCGGACCCGAGCTGGGCCGCGCGGTCGAGCGGGCGATCCGCGAGTCGGCCGCGGTGCTGGAGCGTTCGGTCCGCGACCGGCACGCGTACCGGGCGCTGCATCACACCTATCTGCAGCCGGCCGGCACCCAGCAGAGCGCCGCCGAGCTGCTCGACCTGCCGATGAGCACGTACCGGCGCCACCTGGCCAAGGGCGTCGACCGCCTCACCACGCTGTTGTGGCAGCGCGAACTCGCCGCGCGAGCAACACCCGCACCTCCCGCCACACCCACGAGATAGACCTCATCTCCTCCCCCGTCCGGCCGATGAGGCTGGTCGGACCGTGGGCCACCGGCCGCGACGGGGAAAGGGTGGGGATGGCGCGCATCGGGCAGGTAGTGAGGCAGGCCCTGAAGGGCGGCGACGGCCGCATGCTGACCCGCGTCCGCTGGGTGATCTTCGGTGGTGCGCTGGTGATGGCCCTGCTCACGGTCGTCCAGACCGGATTCGCGCGCGGACCCGTCGGCTGGCGGGCGGCCGCCGTCCTCGTGCTCGCGGCGTTGGCGTGGTGGTGGCTTCGCGGCCTGCGCCGGGGCGGGTTCCCCGCCGCGCTCGAACCGCTCGAGCTGATCGGCGCGCCGGTGCTGGTGCTGGCGTTCAACGCTCTCGACCAACTCGACGGGGTGTACTACTTCGCGCTGTTCTTCCGTTCGTTGTACGGCTCGTCCCGCCTGCTCGCGGCCCGTGGGCTCCTGTACGCGGTGGCACTGAGCGGGTCCGCCCTGCTTCTGGGCACGGCCGACGCCCTCAAGGTGCTGGGATCGCTTCCCGTCGTGGCCTGCGTGACCGCGCTCGGCTACCTGCTCGCCAACCTCGCCCGGCGCCACGACCAGGCGCTGGACCGCGAACGGGTCCTCACCAACGCGGGCACCCGTCTGCAGTCCGCGCCGGACCGCGCCGCGGCGTACCGCGTCGCGACCGAGACCGCGATACAGCTGCTGTGCGGGATGCGCGGCGTCCGGGCGACCGTCAGCGTTCTGCGGCCGGAGGGTGACCTCCACGTGGTGGCGGCCGCCGGCGACAACGCCGCGGCCGTGTTGGGTACGGCCGTGGCCGTGGCCGACATTCCGGCCGCCTTCCGGTCCGTCGCGGTGGACCGGCGGCCCGCCTACGCCGAGCGGCTCGACCTGGGCCGGCAGTCGGCCCTGCCACCCGACGTCAAGACGGGTGCGGTTCTCGTGCTTCCCCTGACGGTCGACCACGACCTCCACGGCCTGCTGGTCGTGGCCAGTGACCAACCCTTCGCGGCGGATGTGCACACCTCGCTGGAGACGCTGGCCACCCAGGTGGCGTTGCGGTTGGACAACGCCGCCCTGACCGAACAGCTCACCGAGATGGCGTTCCGCGACTCGCTGACCGGTCTGGCCAACCGCGCCCTGATCCGGGACAACATCGCCCGCGCCCTGTCCCGGTCCCATCGCACCGGCCGGCCGTTGGGGCTCATCCTGCTCGACCTGGACGGCTTCAAGCAGATCAACGACTCGCTCGGTCACGAGGCCGGCGACGACGTCCTGGTCGCCCTGGCCGCCCGGTTGCGCGAATGCCTGCGGCTGGAGGAGAGCGCCGGTCGACTGGGTGGCGACGAGTTCGCGGTCGTGGTCGAGGACCTCGTCGACGCCGGCGGGGCGATCGCGGTGGCCGAGCGCGTCATCGACGCCCTGCGCGCACCGTTCACCGTGTCCGGACACGAGATGCCGGTACGCGCCTCCATCGGCATCGCCCTGTCCAACGCCGAGGTCAACGACCCCGGTGACCTGCTCCGTAACGCCGACGTGGCCATGTACCGGGCCAAGCGGCGCGGCACCGGCAGCTACGAGTTGTACGAGCTCGGCATGCACGCGGCCGCCATCGGCCGCCTGCAGATGGAGGCCGACCTGCGCCTGGCGCTGGAGCGGGAAGAGCTGGCGGTGCACTACCAACCGATCGTGACCCTCGACACGGGCGAGATCACCGGCGTCGAGGCGCTGGTCCGCTGGCACCATCCGGAGCGCGGGCAGATCCCGCCGGCCGAGTTCATCCCGATCGCCGAGGAGACCGGGCTCATCCTGCCGCTGGGCCACTGGGTGATGACCCAGGCGTGCCGCCAGGTGGCCGAATGGCAACGGCTACCGGGCTGGGAATCGTTCGAGCTGAGCGTGAACCTGTCGCCACACCAGGTCGACCACCCGACCCTCATCGGCGACGTCCGCGGCGTACTGGAGTCCACCGGCCTGGCCCCCGGCACGCTCATCCTGGAGCTGACCGAAGGGATGCTGCTACGCGACATGGACACGGCCGCCAAGCGCCTGGCCGCGCTGAAGGCACTCGGGCTGCGCATCGCCCTGGACGACTTCGGCACCGGGTTCTCCTCGCTGGGGTACCTGGAGCGCTTCCCGATCGACATCCTCAAGATCGACCGTTCGTTCGTGGCCCGGGTGGGCAGCGGCGATCGCACCGCCCTCGCGGAGGTGGTCATCAAACTGAGCCAGGCCCTGCACCTGCAGACGGTGGCGGAAGGGATCGAGCGGCAGGACCAGTTCGATGAGCTGCGCCGGCTCGGCTGCCTGCTGGGACAGGGGTACCTGATCGCCAAGCCGGTCACCGCGGACACCGTGGAGGGCCTGCTGCGGCGCCCGGCGCTGGCCGCCGGCCGATAGCGATTTGTCACTCGGCTCGGCGGTTAGGCCGGGGCCCCGCGGGCAAGGGGAACGAAGAC
>Ga0307416_100002508_pt1 | contig 10556 bp, 9 predicted proteins | sample DK1Cmetagenome_2_FD_203821 | JGI IMG/M metagenome (GOLD analysis project Ga0307416, IMG submission 203821) | Maize rhizosphere microbial communities from greenhouse at UC Davis, California, United States - DK15-C-3 | ecosystem: Host-associated > Plants > Roots > Rhizosphere > Soil | place: USA...
GGGCCACTTGATCTCCGGCACGGCGGGCGCGGCGTGCTCGCGTTGATCGATCGCGCGCGGCACATTGCCGAGCGCGCGATCGACTGGGCGGCGATTGCCGTCTTCACCGGCATCTTCGCCTGCATGTTCGTGCAGGTGATCCTGCGCTACGTGTTCGACAGCCCGCTCACGTGGAGCGAGGAGCTCGCGCGCTATCTGATGATCTGGTGCGCGTTCCTCGGCTGGGTCATCGCGTCGCGCCACGACAGCCACCTCGCGATGACGTTCGTCGTCGACAAGGCGCCGCGGCGAACGCGCGCCGCGGTCCGCATCGCGATCGAGGCCGCGACGCTGCTTTTCGCCTGGGTGCTCGGCCGGCGGGGATTGCAGCTTGCCGTCACTTCCTGGGACATCGAGAACGTCGCGGTGCCGTTCAACCTCGGCGTCGTCTACCTGATCGAGCCGATCGCGGGGATGGCGATCGCGCTCTATGCGGCCGGCAACCTGGTCGCCGCGCTGCGCGACATCTTCGGTGTGGCACCCGCTTCCGATCCGCCTGCGACGGAATCCGCACCGTGACGACGCTGATGCTCGTCATTCTCGGCGTCTGGTTCGCGAGCCTGTTCGCCGGTGTGCCGATCTGGCTCGCCATGGCGCTTGCCGGCTTCGCTTTCCTGCAGCTCGCCGGCATCCCCGATCTCGCTGTCGCCCAGCGGCTTGCGAAGTCAGTCGACTCGTTTCCGTTGCTCGCGGCACCGCTTTTTATTTTGATGGGCAACGTCATGAACTCGTCGAACATCACGACCCGCATCTTCGACTTCGCGAAGGTGTGCGTCGGCTGGATGCGCGGCGGGCTTTGCCACGCGAATATCGTCGCGAGCGTGTTCTTCGCCGGGACATCGGGGTCCGCCGTCGCGGACGCCGGCGGGCTCGGGACGCTCGAGATCAAGGCGATGACGGACGAAGGCTATTCGCCCGACATCGCCGCTGCACTCACCGCGTCATCGGCGACGATCGGCCCGATCATTCCGCCGTCGCTGCCGATGATCATCTACGGCGTGTCGGCCGAGGCCTCGGTGGGCGCGCTGTTCATCGCCGGCGTGATTCCGGGCCTTCTGATGGCGGGCGCGCTGATGCTGATGGTGCGCGCGATCGCGGTCCGACTGGATCTGCCGCGGCATCCGTTCCCGACCGTCGGCGACGTATGGCGCGCGTTCAGGGGTGCGTTCTGGGCGCTGATGACGCCCGCCATCCTGTTCGCGGGGCTGTTCGGCGGCGTGTTCACGCCGACTGAGGCGGCGGCGGTCGCCGTCGCGTACGCGCTCGTGCTCGGCCTCTTCATCTACCGCGATCTGTCGCTGGCCGCGCTGCCGAAGATCATTCTGGAGACGGTCGAGACGACCGGCGTCGTGCTTGCGCTGGTGATGGCGGCGTCGCTGCTGTCGTATTGCCTCGCGCTGTCGCAAGTGCCGCAGATCGCAGGCGCGTGGCTCGCGTCGTTGTCCGCCAATCCGCTCGTGTACCTGCTGATCGTCAACGCGGTGCTGCTCGTCGTCGGCTGCTTCATGGAGGCGATCGCGGCGATGCTGATTCTCGTGCCGATCCTGGTGCCGCCTGCGCTGGCGCTCGGCATCGACCCGATCCAGTTCGGGCTCGTGTTCGTGCTGAATCTGATGATCGGCACGATCACGCCTCCGGTCGGTGTCGTGCTGTACGTGACGGCGCGGGTGGCCAACATCTCGTTCGAGCGCGTGACGCGGGCAACGCTGCCGTTCCTCGTGCCTCTGCTCGCCGTGTTGCTGGCCATAACGCTGTGGCCGCCGCTCACCACGTGGCTGCCTGGGCTCGTGCTCGGAGGACAGCGATAGCGGGCGCTCGCGCCCTTGCGCAAAAGCGTATGCTACAAACGCCCCTGGAAGGTCGACATGGCTAACGCCACGCGCACCGCGGTGCAGCAGCGCGGTCAACGAACACTGCTTTCCACCCTCTCGGCCGTGGGCGACGCACGCCTGCATCACCTGCGCGTCGCTTCGTTCGTATTCGTCGGGTACTACCTCGGCGCGCGGCTCGGCCTCGCGCTTACTTTCGTTCCGAACCCCGTGTCGGTCCTGTGGCCGCCGAACTCGGTGGTCTTCGCCGCGCTCCTGCTTCTGCCCGTGCAATCGTGGTGGGTGGTCGCGGCGGCCGCGCTGCCCGCGCATCTGCTTGCGGAAATGCAGGGTGGCGTGCCGATCGCAATGGTGCTGTGCTGGTTCGTGAGCAACATGTCGGAAGCGCTGATCGGCGCGACGTGCCTGCGCTTGCTTCGCCCACAGCCGGTGACGTTCGGAGCGTTGCGAGACGTCAGCGCGTTCATGGTGGCCGCATTCGTCGCGGCGTTCCTGTCGTCGTTTATCGACGCCGCGTTCGTCGCGGTGAATGCATTCGGTGACAGCTCGTACTGGGTCGTCTGGCGCACGCGACTGCTGTCGAACGTCACGGCGGCGCTCACCGTCGTGCCGGTCATCGTGACCTGGCACGCGAGCCGTCGCAGCGAGCTCGTCAACATGGGCCGCGCCGGTGCGTTCGAAGCCGGCGTGCTGATCGCCGGGCTGCTCGCGGTGACGCTCGTCGTCTTCAACTCGAACCTGACGGCGAGCGTCGCCCCGGCGCTCATCTATCTGCCGCTGCCGTTCCTGTTGTGGGCGACGTTGCGATTCGGCCCGCGGGGGGCGAGCGGGGCCTTCGCGCTCGTGGCCATGCTCGTCATCTGGGGGACTGGTCACGGCCTCGGGCCGCTCGGCACGCGGCTTCCCGCCGAGAACGCATTTTCGGTGCAGCTGTTCCTGATCTTCGTCGGCCCGACGCTCCTCTGCCTGGCGGCTGCGCTCGAGGAGCGGCGGCGGGCCGAACAGTCGCGCCGCGCGAGCGACCGACTGTTCCATCTGCTCCTGCAAGCGACCAATGACGCCGTGTACGAGCGCGATCTCACCACGGATGCCGTTCGTTTCAGCGGTCACGGCCTGGCGCCGTTCGGCTACGCGCCGGCGCTGCTGCCCCAGACCTTCGGGATGTTTACGGAACTCATCCATCCCGACGACCGCGAGCGGGTGCTGACCGCTCACCTGGGCGCTGTCGAAGGCCGGGGGGGTCACTGGGATTCCGAATTCCGGCTGCGCCGGGGCGACGCGCGCTATACGCACGTCCATGAGCAGGGCCTGGTCGTGCGCGACAAGGCCGGCCGCGCGCCCTCGCAGATGATCGGCACGCTGACCGATATCACGGAGCGCCGCGAGACGGAGGAGCTGAACCAGCGGCTCGCGCAGGCATCGCGCTTCGCCGCAATGGGCGAGCTCACCGCGTCGATCGCGCACGAGATCAACCAGCCGATGTCGGCAATCCTGAGCAACGTCGACGCCGCCGAGATGCTGCTCGACGCCGGGCAGCAGGACAGCGCCGAGTTGCGCCAGATTCTGGAGGACATCCGCAGCGACGATCTGCGCGCGAGCGAGGTGATCCGCCACATCCGCGGGCTGGCCAACAAGCGCGAGGTCGCGTTCGTGCGCTTCGACATGAACGAGCTCGCACGTGCGGTCCTGCGGCTCGTGGCACCTACGGCACGGCGACGCGGCGTAATGGTGACTTCGCGATTCGCGCAGGTGCCCTCCGTGTATGGCGATCGCATCCACGTGCAGCAGGTGCTGCTGAACCTGCTGTTCAACGGCATGGACGCCGTCGCGGACATGATTCCGGAGCGGCGGCGACTGGAGATCGCGACCGTTCAGGCGGAAGCTGGCGACGTCGAAGTGCGAATTCGGGACTGGGGCGACGGTATTCCGCCTGGCCAATGCGAGCGCATCTTCGATTCGTTCTACACGACGAAAGAGCATGGAATGGGGCTCGGTCTTTCGATCACGCGCACGCTCGTCGAGGCCAACGGCGGCCGTATCTGCGCCGAGAACCATCCCGACGCCGGCGCCGTGTTCCGCTTCACGCTGCGCATCGACGGGCGGCCGGCAGGCACGAACGCGAGACGATGACGACGACGGGTCCGGTCGTGCACGTCGTCGACGACGACGCCTCGGCGCGCGGCGCGTTGACGCGGATGCTGCGCATCGCGGGGTTCGAGGTGCGTGGGTACGCATCGGCCATCGAGTTTCTCGACGGGCACACCGGCGCGAGCGGCTGCCTCGTGCTCGACGTCCGCCTACCGGGCATGAGCGGCGTCGAGTTGCAGACGGTCCTCGGAAAAGGCGACGAGTCGCTCCCGATCGTCTTTCTCACCGGGCGTGGCGACATCGAGACCAGCGTGCACGCCATGAAGTCCGGCGCCGTCGATTTCCTGACCAAGCCGGTGAAGCGCGACGTGCTGTTCGCCGCCGTGCGTGCGGCGATCGCCCGCGACGCCGACGCGCGCGCGCACCGCGCGGAGCTGCGCAGCCTGCGCAGCCGATTCGCGACGCTGACGACGCGCGAGCGGCAAGTGTTCGACCGCGTGATCCACGGCAAGCTCAACAAGCAGATCGCGGACGAGCTCGGAACGTCGATCCGCACGGTGAAAGCGCACCGCGCGAGCGTGATGACGAAGATGGCGGCCGGCTCTCTCGCCGAGCTGGTGGGCGTGGGTAACCGCCTCGGGAGCGCGTAGGGGAGCCTGCCGGCCGGGCAGACCCCACGTTGTCCCTTGGTGCAGCGCCGACTGCCCCCGAGGCCAATTGCAGGCGCGTGCGAGCGCGCGGAGTATCGGACCCGCAGCGTCGAGCGGTGCCGCCGCTTGCGCGGGTGATTGGGGGCGCGCCGATGCACGGCTCGGATTCGGCAACGGTGGTGATCGTCGAGGACGACCCGAGCATGAGCCGGGCGCTTGCGCGCATCCTGCGTCTCGGCGGCATCCATGCCAAGGTCTATGTGTCGGCCGAGGTGCTGCTCGCGAGCGACACGCTCGAAGGCGTGGGATGCGTCATCGTCGATGTCCAGCTTCCCGAGATGAACGGATTCGAGCTGCGCACGCGCCTGGCCACGATGGTCGTCTTGCCTCCGGTGATCTTCATCACGGCCTTCGACAGTCCGGAGGCGCGCGCGCAGGCCGTCGCCGCCGGCGCCGCCGCGTTCCTGACGAAGCCGTTTTCCGGGAAGATGCTGCTCGAAACGGTGCGCCAGGTGCTGGACCCGACGGCGACCGAGCTGGCGTGACCTCGCCCGAGTCATCCCGGTTCTTGCCGTGTTTCGGTCAGCTCGCACCTCCGACACCGGAGGGTTGCACCTCCGACACCGGGGGACCTGTTCCTCGGGACAATTTGCTCCGGGGCTGCGGCGCCGCATAATGGGCGTTCGCCACCTTTCCCGGAGAACAACACAATGAACGCTCCCACTTCGGCGCTCGGCCGCGCGCGCCGCGCCGCATCGACGTTGCTCGCGGTCGCCGTTCTCGCTGCGTGCGCGACGACCGACACGGGCGGATCGCGAATGTCGTCCGCCGAGCCCGACAAGCTCGTCGCGGACGCGCAGAAAACCTTCGACAATTTCCTGCGCGATCCCGACCAGACGTGGGTGCAGGAAAACCTCGGCCGCGCCAGAGCCGTGCTCATCGCGCCGCAGATCGTGAAGGCGGGCTTCATTTTCGGCGGCTCGGGCGGCAGGGCGGTGCTGGTAGCGCGCGACGGGCGCGCGTGGTACGGACCTGCGTTCTACGATCTCGCGACGGCGAGCGTCGGCTTCCAGGCGGGGCTCGAGGTGTCGGAAGCGCTGATCCTCGTGATGACGGAGAAGGGTCTCAATTCGCTGATGGCGAGCTCGTTCAAGATCGGCGGCGACGCGAGCATCGCCGCGGGTCCGGTCGGCGCGGGCGCGAAGTCGACGGTGACCGCGGACCTCGTTTCGTTCACGCGCTCGAAGGGCGTTTACGGCGGACTCAATCTCGACGGCACCGTCGTGCACACGAGCGGCAGCTGGACGGACGCGTACTACCAACGTTCCAACGTGCTGCCGCCCGACATCGTGATGCGACATACGATTCAGAGCCCGAAGGCGCGGCCGCTGCTGACGCAGGTCGCCAACGCGATGAAATAGCACGCGCGGCTTTCGCCTCGCGCGGAGCCCGCCAGCGCGCTGATCGGCCGGGTCACCCGGGTCCGCCGGGCGATACCGCCGGGTCTTTGCTCAACCGTACAACGGGAACCTCCGGGGTACGGACGAGCCCTACTTCCATCGGCAACGGTGGAGGTCTGATGGCTCGCCTTCGCAAGATTCGGTGATGCAGTTCCAGTGGGCGAATGCGACGGCCGGATTGAACGAGCTGGTCGCGCGTTTCAGCGAGCGCGTCCCGTACATCGTTCTTGCGCTCGTCGTCTTCGCGTTGTGCTACGTGGTCGCGGTCAGCGTGCGCAAGCTTGCGGCACGATTCGCGCGGCGAACCGAGCGGCGACACAATCTCGGCATCGTGCTCGGGCGGCTCGGCCAGGGCGGTATCGTGCTGCTCGGGCTGCTCGTCGCGCTGGTCATCGCCGTCCCCGGCTTCACGCCCGGTCAGCTCGTGAGCGTGCTCGGTCTGTCGAGCGTTGCGATCGGCTTCGCGTTCCGGGACATTCTGCAGAACTTCCTCGCCGGCATTCTGCTGCTGCTGTCGGAGCCGTTTCGGATTGGCGACCAGGTCCGCGCCGGGGATTTCGAAGGCACGGTCGAAAACATCGAGACGCGCGCGACGTTCATCCTGACCTACGACGGCCGGCGCATCGTGATGCCGAACTCGACGCTGTTCGTCAACGCGGTGATCGTGAACACGGCGCACGAGAGGCGGCGGATCGAGCATGACCTCGTGCTTCCTGCGCCTGTCGACGTGCAGGCAGCGAAGAACGCGATCCTGCACGCGGTGAGCGCTGCGCCGCACGTGCTTCGCGATCCGCGCCCCGACGTGCTGCTGACCGGTTTCACCGACAAGAATGCGACGCTGCGGATCCGCTGGTGGATCGAGCCGCCGCATCAGTACGAGCTGCAGCAGGGGCTCGATGCCGTGCTCGGACGCGTGCGCGATGCGCTCGCCGATACGGGCCCGCCCGCCGCACCCGCGCAAAAGTATCCGCAACCGCGACGCGAGGAGGCCGCTAGAATCGGCCGATGACCTCGCTGCGCGATCTCGTCGAAACCTCGCGCATCGTTGCCGAAACGCCTGGGCGGAACGCCAAGATCGCCGCGCTCGCGGCGTTCTTCCGTCGGCTCGCGGCGCCCGAAATCCCGATCGGCGTGTCGTACCTTTCCGGCGAAGCGCGGCAGGGCCGGACCGGTATCGGCTACGCGTTGTTCCAGGAGGCGGCCGCCGGCATCGCATCGGATCCCGCGCCGTTGATGCTCGAGGACGTCGACGCCGCATTTGCGCGTATCGCCGCGACCCGCGGCGCGGGATCGAAGGCCGCGCGCACGCGCGTGCTGGCTGAATTGCTGGCGCGCGCGACGCCGGCCGAGCGCGATTTCCTGTTCCGGCTCGTGCAGGGCGAGTTGCGCCAGGGTGCGCTCGAGTCGCTGGTGATCGACGCGGTGGCAATTGCTTCGTCGCTGCCGGCCGCCGCTGTGCGCGAAGCGGCGATGGTCGCGCACGGCGTCGTCAGCGTTGCGCAGGCGGCTCTCACGGAAGGTGCCGCAGGGCTTGCGCGCTACACGCTGGCGCCGATGCAGCCGATCGCGCCAATGCTCGCAAAGCCTGCCGGCGACATCACCGAGGCACTGGCGACGCTTGGCACCGCCGCATTCGAATGGAAGCTCGACGGCGCGCGCGTGCAGGTGCACAAGCTCGAAAGCGACGTTCGCGTGTTCACGCGCCAGCGCAACGACGTGACGGCGTCGGCGCCCGAGATCGTCGCCGCAATCCGCGCCGTACCTGCGCGCGAGCTGATTCTCGACGGCGAGGCGATCGCGCTGCGGGACGGCGGCGCGCCGCAGCCGTTCCAGCTGACGATGCGGCGCTTCGGCCGCACGCTCGACGTACCGGACATGCAGGCGTCGCTGCCGCTCGCGGCGTTCTTTTTCGACTGCTTGCGCCTCGACGGCCAAGCGTTGACGCAGGCACCGGCGTCGACACGATTCGCGGCGCTGGCGCGAGTACTTCCCCCCGAGCTGTTGATGCCGCGGTGCGTGACCGGCGACCTGGATGTCGCGACGGCCTTCTACGACGACGCGCTGCGCCGCGGGCACGAGGGCGTGATGGCGAAGTCGCTGACGGCTCCGTATGAGGCAGGCAAGCGCGCCGCGTCCTGGCTCAAGATCAAGCGGCTGCACACGCTCGATCTTGTCGTGCTCGCCGCGGAATGGGGCCACGGCCGGCGCAGCGGCTGGCTGTCGAACCTGCATCTGGGCGCCGTCGATGACGCAAACGGTGGATTCGTGATGCTCGGCAAGACGTTCAAGGGCCTGACGGACGAGCTGCTCGCACGGCAGACGGCCGAGATTCTCGCGCGCGAGACGCGCCGCGACGCGTGGACCGTGTATCCGCGCCCCGAGCTCGTCGTCGAGATCGCGTTCAACGACCTGCAGGCGAGCCCACGCTATCCCGGCGGGATCGCGCTGCGCTTCGCGCGCGTCAAGCGCTACCGGCCGGACAAGACGGCAGCCGACGCGGACACGATCGCCACCGTGCGCGCGATCTACGAGGGCCAGCTCGCGCGCGGCGAGGGCGGCTGACGCGTCGCCCGCACTACGCTGGACCCACGTCGCGCCGCCGGCGCGCAAGCGCCGCACCGATTGTCATGAGCGCGACCAGAGGCATCACGAGCATGTCGGGCGTGCGCATCATCGACGCGAAAGCGCCACTGACGGCGCACCACAGCAGCGGAATCGCCATCAGCGCGGGCGAGCGTCGTCGCGCGAGCAGCAAAACCCCGAGCGTTGCGGTCGCCGTCGGATCGGGCGCGACGCCGAAGTACTCCGATTGCAGCAGGCTGCGTCCGGCGAGCAGTCCGACCAGCGGCTGTACGATCAGCGCGAACGCGACTAGCCAGATGCCCGGATGCCGCCAGGCGTTCGCAGCGAACGCGAGCCGGCCGCGGGCAGCGCCCAGAACGACGAGCAGCAGTGCTTCGACGGCGAAGGCCGCGGCGAACCACGTGGCTGCGAAGTTGATCGTCGCGTAGCGGCGCCAATGAAAAGCCCACGCGACCCAGAGCCAGCACGCGGCGAGCAGCAGGGCGATCACAGGTCCCGATCGGCCGCCGCCGCGCCGGGCGAGGACGACGATGGCAAGGCCGAGCATGAGTGCGGCAACCTGCGCCGGCCAGATCTCGGCGTTGTAGAGCTCGTGCAGGCGAAACCAGGTACGGGGCGAGAACAGCAGGAAGCTCGAGAGGCGATAGGTCCACCACTCGGTCATCGCCGTTCCGGCTACTGGAGACGCTCGACGTGCGCGACGATGCGCCGCCGCATCGGCTCGTCGGGCATGGCGCCGCGCGCGGCGCCCATGTTCTCGCGCACGTGCGCGACGCGCGTCGTGGCGGGAATCGCGCAGGTGACCGCAGGGTGCGACACGACGAACTTGAGCAGCACCTGCGCCCAGTTCAGGCAGCCGATCTCGGCGGCCCACGCGGGCAGCGGATGCTGCGAAACCGCGTCGATCAGCGCGCCCTGCTGGAAGGGGCGGTTGACGATGACCGCGATGCCGCGCTCGCGCGCGAGCGGCAGAATGCGGTCCTCGACTTCACGGTCGACGGGGTTGTACGTCACCTGTACGAAGTCGAGCGGCTGGCTGCGCATGATCTGCTCGACGTCCCGATGGCGGCGCCCCTCGGACGTGGTGATCCCCACGTAGCGCAAGCGGCCCGCCTGCTTCATCGCGAAAAGCATCGGCAGGTGATCCTGCCATGCGAGCAGATTGTGGACCTGCAGCAGGTCGAATCGCGAAATGCCCCAGTGCGCGCGCGACTCTTCGATCTGTGCGGCGCCGCGTGACGCGGCCGCGATCCAGACCTTGTCCGCGGAGAACAGCGTCGCCGGCATGCCGAGCTTCGCGAGTCCGTAGCCGATCACGGCCTGCGACGATCCATACATCGGTGACGAGTCGATGATGCGACCCCCGGTCGCAAAGAAATTGCGCATCACATCGGCGCATGTGTCGCGGGCGACAGGGTCGTCGCCGACGTTGAACGTGATCCAGGTTCCGAGCCCGACGACGGGCAGGCGCTCGCCGGTCGAAGGGATCGCGCGCGTTACGAGCGCGGCGTCCTGAGCCGCCGCCGACGCCGGCAACAACGCGCCGCCCGCCATTGCCGCGATCGCACCGAGAAAGCGCCGCCGAGGGGAGCGTGCGGAAGCGGTCGGCGGAGGGCGGCGCGAGGTCATGCGCGTCGGACCACGGGAATCAGCGATCGTGCGCGACCAGCCGCCCGGTCATCGCGAACGAGCCGTCTTCGCGCGGCGTCACGATCACCATCTCTGACGTGGCAGGGGAAATTCCGGTCGCCGCGAGGATCGTCGATCCGTGCGAGACGAGGAACAGATTGCCTTTGCCGCGCCACTCGCCCGCGAGCGCACGCAGCGCCGACACCTGGCGCGCCTCGTTGTCGTGGCGACCGAACAGGTTGTCGAGCGCACGGGACACCAGCCCGCGGGTACGGAAG
>Ga0307416_100002510_pt1 | contig 10550 bp, 9 predicted proteins | sample DK1Cmetagenome_2_FD_203821 | JGI IMG/M metagenome (GOLD analysis project Ga0307416, IMG submission 203821) | Maize rhizosphere microbial communities from greenhouse at UC Davis, California, United States - DK15-C-3 | ecosystem: Host-associated > Plants > Roots > Rhizosphere > Soil | place: USA...
TCTTGTGTGGGTTCCGCGCAGCGAACCCGGCGGGCGTGCTTATTTTTTTCCGTGAGCCTGCTCGTACACATTCTGCATGTGCTTGAGCACGACATTCCCTTCATGACAGTCGTGCTCCCAGGCGGGATCGAGCAGGCGTAACGCCCGGTTCCAGTCGTTGCTCCCCTCCCGCTGGCGCGTCATCGGCGCGGCGGTGGTAAACGTCCACGGCCGCGAGAAGACGGTCGGGTCGGTCACCGTCATCGTCCAGGTGATCGTCTCGGAATCCTTCATGGTGAAGCGCTCGACGACGTGCGCGTTGGCGCTGTAATAGTCGCCACCGAGCGCCATCCGCGTCTTGCCGTTGAAGTTGGTGGTGTCCACCACCAGCGTGTCGCCCTCCCATCGGCCGATGGAATCTCCCAGCCAGAGCCGGATGGTGTCAGGCAGGTGCTGCGTCCGATCCATGTAGATGTTGCGCATGATTTGTTCCTGCGCCCCGATCACGATCTTGTTCTGGGAATACATGAACCGCTGCGCAAACGAATGGAGGCGGCCGATGTCGTAGAACTCGCAGTGGCCGACCGGGTCCTCGTAGGCGTTGATGTCCTCGCGGCGCCGGTCGCGTTCAACCAGGGCGGCTGGCAGGTAGGGAATCTTGCCGTCCGGCGGGTCGATGATCAGGCTCTTGCCGCCGCGAATCCCGAATCCGGAGGCATGCTCCTCGAGGATGACCGTGTGCGTCAGTCCGGCGCCCATCCCGCTGAAGACGCCCCGCAGATCCGGTTTGCCATCCGCGGTCCGGGGAATCGGCCCCGCCGTGACGGTTGGCACCGCCGCGCCGCCACCGCGCCCCCCGCGGCCGCCGCCACCCCGACCCTGCGCCCACGCTGGAAGCGACATGCCAACCAGCGCGATCACCACGACGGGAACAAGGAGTAAGAAGCCCGTTCTGCTATGCATGACGCCCACTTTCAAATCCCAAATCCCAAATCCAAATCTCAAATTCCAAATCCCAACACCCAACTCCACACTTTTTTGGGGTTTGGATTTCGGGATCTGGACTCACTGGACATCGAAATCCCTGGGCCAGGTGTGATCAATGCCCAGTTCGTCCAGCATCGCGGTGCATTCGTAATCGAGCAACCCGACGTCCTTTTGCCGCTGCAGCTGCATGCGAATCGTCCACGGCCGGGTGAACACCTTCGAATCCTCCATCGTCGCCTCGTACTGCAGCGTGTCAGGGCCGACCAGCGTGTACCGTTCGACCACGTGCAGCGCCTCGCTATGGAAGTTGCCGGCCATGTCGAACCAGGTGTAGGGATTGAAGTTCGTCAGATCGACCACCAGCGTGTCGCCCTCGTAGCGGCCGCGCGCCATGCCGTTCCATCGCGCGTTGAGGCCATCCTCGGGGTCCGGCCGCGGCCCGAAGGCGTCGGTGACCGGCACAATGCGCTTTTTGTGACTCCACTCGTAGGCGAAGTTCACGTCGACGTCCGTCTGGACAATCTGGAAGGGCCAGCCGAGATAGGTCAGGCGCGGGATGCCGGGTAGATAACATTTCGCCAGCGGATCGGCGTTCTTGTAAGGATCGGCTGAACGAGTGTTCAGGTAGTTCTCCTGGCGCTTCTTGAGTGCCGAGGGCTGATACGGGATCTTGCCGTCGGCCGGGTCAACGACGAAGCCGAGTCCTGCCGGGACGCCTGGCTTCGCGCCGTGAGCCTCGAGGTCGTATTTCGCCAGGTTCCAGGCCCGCCAGACGCCTTGCAGGTCAGGGTGGCCATGCTCGGTTCGGGCTGGCTTGAAGGCTGGAGCGGCGGCGGGGCCCTGGGCCGCCGCGGATCGTACGGTGGATGGGGCAACGGTCCCAGCAGTTAACAGGACAATGATCAGGACACGTGCGCGATATCCCATATGCAGATGCTCGGCGATAACGATATGAACCCGGCCCGAAGGCGGTGAAAGTGTACCCGATTGACACGCCCAGTGTGGAGCCCTATGCTGCGCGCACTTGGCCGCGAGGAGCATCCAGATGACCAATTTCATTCGACACGTTCGCACCGGCGCCGTCGCCATCGCGGCCGGTCTCGGCGTGTTGTTCCTGCACGCGGGGCCCGCGGCGCAGGGACAGGGCGCGCCTCGGTACAAGTTCGACCCGGATTTCCCGAAGCCGCTGCCGAACAAGTGGAAGATCGGCGGCGTCATGGGGATTTCCATCATGGCGGACGACAGCCTCTGGGTTTACAACCGCCCGAACGACATGACCAACCTCGAGCTCGGCGCCGAGACGACGCCGCCGCTCGCAGAGTGCTGCGTGCGGCCGCCGGCGATGATTCATTTCGATCGGCAGGGCAACGTCATCGGGTCGTTCGCCGCGCCGCAGGGGCACGGGATGGATACCGACAGCAAGGGATTCGCGTACCTCGGCCAGGACACGGTGCGCAAGTACGAGATCGCGACCGGCCGGATGGTCGCCGAAGTGCCGCGCGCGCCCGAGCGCGAGGCGGGCGGACCGAACCGCCCGGCCGAGATCCCCAAGACCGTTCCCGGTCAGGGTGGACAGGGTCCGATTGCGGGCTTCCTTCCGCCTCCGCCCGGCGCCGCCGCCGGCCGCGGCGGACGCGGTGGACGCGGCAACGCCGATCCGGCCGCGCAGGCGGCAGCCACCGCCGCCTTCTACACCAAGTACCCGCCAACGACGCCGATGATCGTCGGTGGCATCGAGGAAGTGCGGGTTGATGAATCCGCTCGCGAGCTGTTCGTCGCCGACAGCTACCTGGGCGGCCGTGTGATGGTGTTCAACCTCGACACCTTCGCGTTCAAGCGCGGCTGGGGCGCTCACGGCAAGCCGCTGTCGGAGATCAGCACCAACGACGCCGACCATGTTTACGTGCCGGGCGGACCGCCGCCGACAGATTACGTCGGTCACCTGACGCTGGCGGTATCGAATGACGGTCTCGTGTATGCCGCGGATCGCCGGGCGGATCGGGTCGACGTGACCACCAGAGACGGGAAGCTGGTCAAGGAATTCATGATCTCCCCGACGACGCCGTCGGACCGTGGTGCCGCCGGCGGCGTGGCATTCTCGGCCGACAAAGAGCAGCGCTATCTGATCATTTCCGACATGGCGAACAGCCACGTCTGGTTCCTGAACCGCGCTGACGGGAAAGTCGTGGGCAGCTTCGGCACCATGGGCGACCAGGGTGGCCTGTTCTACGGGCTCCACATGGTGGAGGTCGATTCCCGCAACTACATCTATACCGGTGAGGTGTTTGCCGGCGAGCGGATTCAGCGCTTCGTGCCATCCGACAGTGCCCGAGGCAAGCTGCTCGAGCAGCTGTCGGCGCTGCCTTAACGCGAGGGACGATCGATGGAACCTGACAGAAAGCCGACGGAGCCGCCGAGGGAGACAGCGTCGGGCGGCGCCAGCCCGGTGTCGCGTCGCGAGTTTCTGACCGCCACCGCGGCCACGGGTATCGCCTTCGGTGCCGGACCGGCTGTGTCCGCAGAAGTGCAGGAGCCTCCCGCGGCAGGTCAAGGAACGCCGCAGGCGTCCGCGTCGCGACCGCTGCCGATCACCGACTCGTTCGAGATGTACGAAGGCACCGCCGCGGGAGCCGTGCTCGCGCAGCTGCGAGCTGCCGGTGTGCGGATGCTCTTCCACACCAATACCAGCGGCTTCATGCCCTTCTGGGAAGCGATCGACCGCGCCGGCGACGTGCAGGTGATCAACGTTCCGCACGAAGGAATCGCCGTCGCGGCGGCGCAGGGCTACGCGATGGCCAGCCGGAGCCTGGGCTTCTTCTTTGGCAGCGGTGCCGGTGTCGGCAACTCGATGAGCAATCTGTACTGCGCCTGGAAGGATCGGGTGCCGATGCTCGTCACCTTTTCCGGCGGCGAGTTGTCGGAACAGGGGAAAGACGGATTTGAAAGCTGGGACGATCATCTCAGGCCGACCGAGTCGTTCACGAGGTGGACGGCAAGCCTGCTGACCGACGAAATGGCGGAGATCATCCGCCGGGCCATCCAGTTCGCCGTCGGGCCGCCGAGCGGGCCGGTGACGCTGGCATGGGGCGAGGCCAACCCGGGTGAACGCGTACGGACCCGCATCGACACGATCGATCTGACGAAGGCGCGCCAGATGTTTCGCGCCTCTCCGGACGCGATTCAGCAGGCGGCGCGGTGGCTGGTCGAAGCCGAACGGCCGATGATTGTCGTGGGACCCGAAGTCGCCGAGGACGGAGCGACCGCGGAGCTGCTGGCGCTGGCGGAGAAGCTCTCGATCCCGGTGACGGATACCGAAGACGATCTGTACGCCAATTTTCCAACCGATCACGCGTTGTACATGGGTCCGCTGCGGGCCTTGCGCTACCCGCGGCAGGCCGACCTGGTGATCGGCTTCGGCGAGAGCTTCAAACGCCGGCGGCCGCAGGCCGGAACGACCGCGATCCACGTCAGCCATGATTCGACGCTGCTCGGGAAGGTCTACCCGGTCGATCTGGCGATTGCGTCCGACGTGCGGCTCGCGATTCGCGATCTCTCGGATGCGATCGACGGCCTGCTGACACGGGATCGCCTCAGCCGGATGCGATCGACACGGCTGGCGGAGGTCTCGAAGGTGTCGGCGCAGTTCAAGGCGTCGGCCGATATCGCGTTCAAGGCGATGTTCGATCGCAGCCCGGTCACCTGGGAGCGTGTCGGTTACGAGCTCGAACGCGTACTCGACAAGAACGCGGTCGTCGTGCCCGAGCTCGGGACGCAGACCTACAAAATCCTGCGGCAGCTCAAGTTCGGCGGCGAGAACAAACTGAGATTTGGACGCACCGTCGGTTCGGCGCTGGGATGGGGCGTCGGCGCGTCGCTCGGCGTCAACCTGGCGCTGCCGGACCGGCAGGTCGTTGCGCTCCAGGGGGACGGCGGGTTCCTGTTCGGCCAGTCGGAAGCGCTGTGGAGCATTTCACGCTATCAGGCGCCGATGCTGATCGTCATCATGAACAACCACTCCTACAACGAGAGCCGCGCGCGCAACATGAACAATGGCGGCCCGTTGTTCGAGGCGGGGAAGGATTACAACGGCTACCTCGGAGATCCTGAGGTGGATTTCGCCAAGATCGCCGAGGCGTACAGCCTGCGCGGCGAGAAGGTCAGAACGGCGAGCGAGCTCGCGCCCGCGTTGCAGCGTTCCCTGCGCAGCATGCGCGACGGCAAGGCGGTCTTGCTGGATATCGAGGTCGAGGGCGACGGCCCCGATCTTGGCCAGGGCAACTGGTACCAGCGGTACTCGATCGCCGATATCCAGCGGAAGGCCCGGGCATGACGACGCGCCAGTTGGCCACGCTCGCATCGTTTGCGCTGTGGGTGGTGGTGGTGTGGATGGCGGCCGGGACAGAAGGACTCGCCTCGCAATCGTCTTCCACCGCCGCCCGGGCCGCGCCGCCGTCGCAGATCGACAAGGGCCGCCTCGCCGTCAACCAGGTGTGCGTCACCTGTCACATCGGTCTCAACCGGATGCTCGAGGTCCGCAAGAAGTCCGCCGACGAGTGGAAGGACACGATCTATCGCATGATCGGCCGGGGAGCCCAGGTCTACCCCGACGAGATCGAGGCAATCACCGCCTACCTGACGGCGGGCGTGGGGCAGGGACGTCCGCAGGGCGGAAGGGCGGCGGCCAACGAGGGAGCAGCAGCGGCCGACGAGGCGACGGCCATCCTCGCCCGGCGGTGTCAGCAGTGTCATGACCTCGAGCGGGCGCGAACGAAGTCAGCGGCCGGCGACTGGAACACGATCGTCGACCGGATGATCACGCTCGGCGCGGCCGTCACACCTGCCGAACGTCACGCACTAATCGAGTACCTGACCGGACGCGAGAAGTAGCGGGCGAAGCCGTTCGCTACTGTGCGGCGCCGCCGCGGCCGCGACCGCTCCCGGGCTGGCTGCCGAAGGTGGTGCCGTCAGCCAGCACCACCTGCGCGATCCGGCCATACGGCCGGCCGTTCGCGACCGGGTTGAGCGTGACCGTGACTTCGTCGCCTGCCTTGAACGAATTCTTCCGATACCCGTCCGAAAAGATGCTGTTCGGTGCCTGCAGCTCCAGCACCCACTGAACCACCGGTCCGTCGACACCTTTCACGTCAACCGTCAGCAGACAATGCGGATTGGACCAGAGCCAGGTGCTGACCACACCTTTGAGCGTCACCGTTTTGTCCGACAACACGGTGGAGCCGGTGTGGTGTGCGACCAGAGGCACCGACGCCAGGAGGCCGACAGCGACACTCAATACGACCAACCTGTTTCTCATCGCGCGACCTTGCTCCTGCTCGCTGTCCCCATCCAACCGTTCCGGTGCATGCTACTTCCCACTCGCGGAATCGCCATAGAGCTTGTTATACGTCTCGATTTCAGAGGGTGAGCAGTACCGCGACAGAACATCGGTACGCCCGTCCTGCAACGTCATCGGAATCTTCATCGTCTGCCACGGCCGTGTGTAGATTTTCGGATCGTCGATCGTCTCGGACCATTCCATGGTGTCGTAATCGAGACGGCGGAAGGTTTCCGTGATTCGCGCCTGGTCGCTGATCGGGCGTCCGGTGTTGTCGAGCCATACACGGTCTTCCGGCATGGTCCCAACGGTCTGGACCTCGAGCGTGTAATCGTCAATCCATTTGCCGACCGAGTAGCCGAACCAGCGCTGCTCTCGAAATTGACCATCTATTTCGACACCGCCGTCCAACAGCTTCGGCAGCGGCCGGCCATCAGTCCAGATCGTGCGCCACCGATTGTCGTAGTGGTACAAAATCGCCACCGAGTGCTCGTCCTGGAAAATCTTGACGCCAAGATCGTAGTGGTTATAGCGCGGCATCCCCAACGGTTCGCAGGACACCCTGGGGTCGTTGTTCTGGGCCGGCGGCACCGCATCGGCGCCTTCCAGCGCCTTGTGGGAGCGGTATATCTGCAGGCCGTATGGCGTGTACGGCAGTTGATTTTCCGGACTGCCGTCGTTTGGCCGCAGCTGCACCCCTTTAGCCTGGTTGCCCAACCTCGAGCCCCACATGCCTGCAATGGTGCGCTTCGGAGCCGGCTTCTTGTCTTTCTCGGCAACGGGCGGGCGATTGGGAACCGGATCGGGCCAGGTCGGCGTGGAGCCGCTTTGAGCCAATGCCTCAACGGCACAGACCAGCGCGGCGCCCAGCAGGCCGACCCTCAACACCGGAAAACGATCCAACATACCTGTAGCTCCCTCCAAGATTCCACGCGATTCTATCTCCGACCCGGGCGGGCGGCACGCGATACGGCTGAGTGAAGCGCCGGACAGCAAGGCCGATACGTCTGGATGTGGGAGGGGATCGAGTCAGCGTGAAGGACCATTCAGTGGGTGCACAAACCGGAATTTTACGAAGCCGCGAGGATCTGCACATGTGGATCCGAGAACGGCTGAGCCTGCCCGCAGAGACTGAAGCCGCGCTGTGCGCCGCGATCGATGAAGTATTCCGCCTTTACGAGCAGCGGTGGCAGGAGTCGAAGGAGGAAGCGGTCGGGGCGGTCGCGGCGGGCGCGGCTCAGCGTCTTGAACGGATGCGCGATGAACTGCGGACGCGGGACACGACGGCTCGCAACGTCGCCCAGTACTTCGAGGAGTTGGTGTCCGATCTGGCGGAGCGCACGCAGCGCGACGCCAAGACGCAGCTGCTCAATTTTCGCCGCTTCATGCAACAGGTCGAACTGTCCCTGACGGCCGCGCCGCCCGGCGGCTGGTGTGGCTTTGGCGTTGCCGATATCACGGCATTCAAATCCCATAACGATCGGCTGGGTCATGCCGCCGGCGACCGCATCATCGAGCGCGTCGCGGCCCTGCTCCGAAGTGAGGTGCGATCGTCGGATTTGATCGCCTATCAACAGCCCGACCGGAATATCCCTCCACTCCACGCGCGATTTGGCGGCGATGAATTCTGTTTCTTTCTGCCCGATCTGCTGGAGCCCCAGGCGGCGGTGGTCGTCGCGGAGCGCTATCGTGACGCAGTGGCGGCATACGAGTGGGCGCGTGACGATCCGCGTCTGAGCGCGACGGCCGTCAACGTCGACATTGGCCTGATATGCGTGCGTTCGGATCGGAAGGGCAGCAGACTGAGGGATTCACGGGCCGTGGCACAGGAGCTCTTCGCGCGCGCCGATGCGCGGTTGTATGCAATCAAACAGGGGCGCGCAACATCCGTGTCGTTCGAGTGCATGGAGCTCGACGAAGGGCAGCTCACCGACATCGCGGTCGTGTAGCCGCTCTACAGGCCAAAGTGGAGGCCGACGCCGACATAAGAAATATCGTCCTGAAAGAACTGCCCGTAGGGTGAGGGACCCTCGTACACCTCCAGCATGAGGGTCACCAGCCGCGCGGGATGGTCGATCAGCCCGCGCCGCGCGAATTCCACGCCAACCCGCCCGCTGAGTGCCGGAGACCAATCGTAAAGATCCGTGGTCTTGAAATCGATCCCCGCTACCAACTGGACAGGGCCTGCGCGTCCGGTGCGAAGCTCGGCGCCGCCATGAAACAGCTTCGCTGGCAGCGTCTCCGGCTCACGTCGGAAAATCCGCTCGCCCCCGCCATACAGACGAAGCGCCCCGATTTCCTGAGAGGCGAGAATTTCGAGCGACTCGAACGAGAGATTCTCGCGTTCGATGTCCTCGCTTCGGAGCAGATACTCGTCTCCGAGGTGCGAGCTCTGATGGTAGATCCGAATGCGTGTGCTGAATCCGCTTCGCCGGAACGTCAGTGGAAGGCCGATTAGATAATCCGCGTTGATCAGGTCGTTCGAAGGCGCGCCGAGATCGAATTGCGCGAAGATGCTTCCGGTCACGTCGAGCTGCACGCCTTCGTTCGGCGCTGGCCCGCCCCACCGAACGAGCCCAAAGTTGTCGCCGAGCCCGACCGACGCGATCGTCGTCCCCTTGCCAGACGGATCGTCAAGTGACGGAAACGTGCCGCGCTGCAGGCCCACGAACGACCGGGCCTCCTTGGGATCGGCAATCGTGGGGCAGAAGATCTGATCCTGAGGAAACGCCACCGCGCCGAGCGCTTCGGATTCGTGGACCCCGGATCCACACCGGGGCGCCTCTGGGGTCTGCGCCTCACCGGTTGCCGGAATCAACGTCCAGGCGAGCGCTGCGATGGCCACGACCGGCGTCGAACATCTCATTGGGCTCCTCCGTAGGGTGCGTCCGTGACTGGCGAGCGAAAGCCGTCCCCCGGTATTCTGGAGACCGACTGAAAGTCTTCATGTAAACGCCGCGCAAAACTGATTCACACTGAATCATGTCCTCGTCGAACGAATCGACTCTCTCCGCCGTAGATCTGTTGGCGCTCGCCGACATGGGACGCGATCTGGCCGCCGAGCTCGACCTGCGGGTGCTGCTGCCGCGTATCCTGACACGAGCGTGCGATTTGACTGACTCCCCCGACGGCAGTGTCATTCTTCATGATCCCGAGCGTAACGACCTCTACTTCGCCTCCGTCACCGGGCGCGATGCGAACACGCTCCTCGACCAGTGGGGCCCCGGGAGAGACCAGGGAATCCCGATCGAGGGCAGCAAGGCGGGTCAGGTCTTCACCACTGGCCGGTCCATGGTGGTTGCGGCAATGGGCGCGGACAGCCATCACTTCAAGGGCGTCGACGAGGACACGCGGCGCGTGACGCAGTCGATGGTCTGCGTCCCGCTCGATCTGGCGCAGTCGCGGCTGGGCGTGATGCAGCTCCTCAACAAGCGCGAGGGTGACTATACCCGGCGCGATGTCATGCTGCTGGAGCACTTCGCCGCGCAGGCCGCCGTCGCCATTCGAAACGCCAAGCTGATGGACGATGTGCTGGCCCATATGGGGTGGTACGGCTCGCATGCCGACGGTCACGACCCGGTGCGGCTGCTGGACACGCTGCGGCGACCGGCGCACCACGAAGAGCTGACGGTGATGTTCGCTGATATGCGCGGGTACAACCGGCTCTGCCAGGTCATGGACCGGCCCGAGCATATGCAGGCCATCCTCAACGAATTCCTGACGCAGCTCGCCGGGGCGGTGCTCGCCCATGGCGGCATCGTCAATAAGTTCCTGGGCGACGGGCTGCTTGCGATCTTCCAAGGTGCCGACGGCGCGCGTCGGTCCGTCAGCTGCGCGCTTGATCTGGTCGGGTCGATGCCGGGGATGCGCGAGAGATGGGACGCCGGCACCAATGCGTCCCTCGAGTTCCTCGACATCGGCATCGGCATCGCCACCGACACGGTCATCCTGGGTTCGATCGGCACGGCGCACGTACGGGATTTCACCGTGCTCGGTACCGGCGTCAACCTGGCCGCACACCTGACACGTGATGCGCGCCAGGGGCGCCGCATCCTCGTCGACAAGCGAACGTATCTCAAAGTGCGCGATCTGGTGAGCGCCGACGGGCCTGAGGAATTCGAGCTCAAGAAGGCCGATCAGCCCCAGGGCCGACGTTACGAGCGCTACTGGCTCAGAGGTCTCGCCGCGGAGGTCGGGGCGCCCCTGCAGACGGCTGCGCCCAAAGCGGCGGTGACACAGCGGCCACGAGCCG
>Ga0307416_100002511_pt1 | contig 10549 bp, 11 predicted proteins | sample DK1Cmetagenome_2_FD_203821 | JGI IMG/M metagenome (GOLD analysis project Ga0307416, IMG submission 203821) | Maize rhizosphere microbial communities from greenhouse at UC Davis, California, United States - DK15-C-3 | ecosystem: Host-associated > Plants > Roots > Rhizosphere > Soil | place...
CCGCGTCGTCGCGGTCGGCTGGAGCCGCTACTACACCGACGCGTCGAAGACCACGGTGACCGACATGTGGGACAACGCGTACCTGCTCGAGTTCGATGCCGACGGCCGCTGCCGCTCGTTCACCGAGTTCTTCGCCGAGCGACCGAAGGATCGCCGCTGACCGACCGGACCTGAAGGAGAACGCACGTTGACCCAAGATGACGTCCAGCGCTGGCTCGATGCCTACATCGATGCCTGGCGCAGCTACGACCGCGAGGCGATCGGTGCCCTCTTCTCGGAGGATGCGAGCTACCGCTATCAGCCCTACCGAGACCCGGTCGTCGGGCGCGAGGCGATCGTCGCCGACTGGCTGGACGATCCCGACGAAGCCGGCTCGTGGGAAGCCCGCTACGAGCCGTATGCCGTCGACGGGGATCGGGCGGTCGCGGTGGGGGAGAGCAGATACCTCCAAGCGGACGGCTCTCTGCGGACGATCTACTACAACGTGTGGCTGCTGCGCTTCGATGGCGACGGTCGCTGCGCAGACTTCGTCGAGTACTGGCGGGAACTGCCCGAGGAGCTGCGCTCCGGCGCCTGACGAGCGGGCGGGCTCAGGACTCCACCGGCAACTGTTCGACGGATCGCCGCTGACCAGACGGCGCTCACGCGTTGACAGGCCATGAACGAGTCGTTAACACGGGCCGATATGCTCCGCCTCGGATGGCACGAACGATCCTGGTCGTCGAAGACGAACCGACGCTGCGTGAGACCGTGGTCGACGCGCTCGAATCGGACGGATTCCGCGTACTCGCCGCGGCTGATGGGCGCGAGGCGCTGGCCACGTTCCGGGCCGAGCACCCGGATCTCGTGCTGCTCGATCTGATGCTTCCGGAGCTCTCCGGGATCGAGGTCACGCGGATCATCCGGGCCGAGTCGGGCGTGCCGATCGTCATGCTGACCGCCAAGGACTCCGAGCTCGACAAGGTCGTCGGGCTGGAGCTCGGCGCCGACGATTACGTGACCAAGCCCTTCTCGCTGCGCGAGCTGACGGCCCGCATCCGCGCGCTCTTCCGCCGCTCCGAGGCGGCCGTCGCGACGGGTGCCGCCCCACGGATCGTCGACCTGGGCCGCGTGCAGGCCGACCTCGGCGGCCATCGCCTGCTCCGCGACGGCGAGGTCCTGCCGATCAAACCGAAGGCGTTCGAGCTGCTCGCGTTCCTGATCCGGAATCCCGGCCAGGTCTTCACTCGCGACCAGCTCCTCGAGAAGGTGTGGGGCTACGACTATGCCGGCGAGACGCGCACGGTCGACGTCCACGTGCACTGGCTTCGCAGCCAGATCGAGGAGGACCCGGGCCAGCCGGCGTTCATCCACACGGTCCGGGGCGTCGGTTACGTGTTCCGCCGCCCCAGCTGATGCCCCGGAGGCAGGTCCCAAAGGTTGACGTCGCGCTGATCTCCCGTTCACACGAGGCTCCGAAGGTGACGGCATGCCGATCCGACCACGCCAGCCCGAGACCATCGACCGCGTGATGCCGCACCGCGTCCCGGTCGCGCGTCCCGGCGGCGCCGACGACGGCATCTCCGTGACGAGCCCCGGTGTCCTCCTCTCGCCGGTGGCTCCTACGCTCCCAGCATCGGTGCCGGCGCCCGCACGGGCGCTGGCGCTGGATGCTCTGCGCATCGCTCGCCTGCTGCGAGCTCCCGCACGTCGCCCGGAGCGATGGGCCCAGCCCGCCTTCGCTGCCGAGGTGGAGCTGATCCGCCGCCACCTGGCCCCGGTACGGACGCGCCGGACGCTCGCTGCCTCGTACGGGCGCGAAGCGTTCCATCTCGCGCCGACTCGCCCGGATGCGGCCGATGCGAGCCCGACCCGCCTTGCCTATGCGCTGCGTTGGCTCGAGCTGCGCGACGGCGCGACCGGCCCCTCCTGGCAGTGCCTCCTCAGCTAGGCCCGTGACCTTCTCACGCGGGAGGGGTGTTGCCTACTTGCACCAGGTGGGTATAGTGCTGGACCGGCCCGCCGAACCCGTGCCCATCCTCGGCGACTGGTCGATCCGTCCTTCAGGGGGACTGACCGAGGTAGTTGCATGGCCATCACCGGGCGCCGTCATCCCCGGATCGAACCCGAGCTCGACGTCGAGCGCGCGCTCGTGATCGACGCCCTGAGGCTCGGGCGCCTGCTTCGCGATCCCGCCCGCTGGCCCGCGCACTGGTCGCAACCGACGTTCGGTGCCGAGGTGGAGCGCTTCCGTCGCCACATCGCCTCGTTCACGACCCAGGAAGCACTCGCCGCGGCGTACGACGCCGACGTCTACCAGCACCTGCGTGCATCCGCCGATCACGCCGACGGCAGCCCGATCCGCGTGGCCTACGCGCTGCGCTGGCTGGAGCTCCAGGAGGACTCGACCGGTCCGTCCTGGCCGGCGATGGTCCGCTAGCGGTCCGACGGATCGGCGACGGTCAGGTCGCCTTGTGGAACATCCGCTCGATCGCCTCCGCCGCGTCCTCCGCGGCGTCGATGGCGTTCTCCAGCTCGCGATACAGGTCGCGCCACTTGATCACCTCGAGCGGTTCGGAGCCATCGCGGAACAGCCGCGCCATGGCCGCACGGGACAGCGTGTCGGCCTGATGCTCCAGGTCGTGCACCCTCGTCAGGTCGGCATCAAGGTCTTTGAGTCCATCCAATTTTCGTAGTGCCGAAACGAGGGATTCGGCTTGTTCGGCGAGGATCCTCGCGAGCTGGCGCGCCTCGTCGGTGGGCCGGTCGACCCCGTAGATCACGATCGTCTCGGCGACCGACTGGATGCCATCGACGACGTCGTCGAGCTGGATCGTCAGGTCGTGGATGTCCTCTCGATCGAACGGCGTGATGAAGGCGTCCTCCAGTCGCTGGTTGATCTCGCGATCGATGTCGTCACCGCGCTTCTCGAGCAGCTGGATCTCGGCGATGCGGGCATCGAGGTCATCGAACCGTTCGAGCATGTCGCGCAGCTTGGTCGCAGCCGCTTGCAGATTCTCACCATCAGCGATGAATAGGTCGAAGAAGCGAACGTCCTTGGGAAGCAGGCGGAACGACATCGAACGATCCCTTCCTCAGCCGAAGCGGATGGAGTGGAGGATGGCCCAGGCGGAGGCCGCCATGAGTCCCGTGGCAGGGATGGTGATGACCCAGGCCACAAGGATGCGCCGGGCGACGCCCCAGCGAACGCCCTTCGGGCCACGCGCCGAGCCGACACCCATGATCGCGCTCGAGATGACATGGGTCGTGGAGACCGGCATGCCGAAGTGGGCGGTGCCGATCAACACACTCGCCGCCGTCGTCTCCGCCGCAAACCCGTGGACTGGTTCGAGCTCCACGACCCGATGGCCCATCGTCCGCATGATGCGCCAGCCACCGACCGCAGTCCCGAGCGATAGGGCGCTCGCGGAGACGACGATCACCCAGAAGGGCACGTCGATCGTCGGGATGGCGCCGCCCGCGAAGAGGGCCAGGGTGATGATGCCCATGGTCTTCTGAGCGTCGTTGGACCCATGGCTGAAGGCCATGTAGCCGGCCGAGATGACCTGCAGGCGCCTGAAGATCCGGGCCATCGGCTTGCGTTTGGCGTCCCGGAAGATCCAGTACAGCGCGAGCATCAACAGGAATGCGCCGGTGAATCCGATGAGTGGCGAGGTGACCATCGGGACGAGGACCTTGCCGGTCACGCCCTCGACCTTCAGTGCGCCGACGCCTGCCGCGATGATCGTGGCCCCGAGCAGGCCGCCGATGAGCGCGTGCGAGCTCGACGAGGGCAGCCCCAACCACCAGGTGATGAGGTTCCAGGCGATCGCCCCGAGGAGCGCGGCCGCCACCACGGCTTGGGTCGATGTCGCCTCGTCGACGAGGCCTGCGCCGATGGTCTTCGCTACAGCCGTGCCGGCGAATGCGCCGATGAAGTTGAAGGCCGTCGCCATGAGGATCGCGTGCCGCGGATGCAGGGCCCGCGTCGCGACGGAGGTCGCGATCGCGTTCGCCGTGTCGTGGAAGCCGTTGATGTAATCGAAGATGACCGCGAGCACGATGACGACCACGAGCGCGAACAGGGCGTCATCGGCCACGTAGCGCCACCTCGTGCAGCTGGGGACTCACGAGATGGTAACGAGCGATGAACGCTCGGTGGCGCCGGCCGCGCAGCCCTCGCCGCCCCCTGACCGCCGCTATCCTTACCGCTCCATGCGCCTGTCCCAGCTCTTCTTCACGACGCTCCGCGACGATCCGGCCGACGCCGAGATGGCGTCGCATCGCCTGCTGCTCCGGGCCGGCTATGTCCGCCAGCTCGGATCTGGCATCTACTCCCTGCTGCCGCTCGGGAAACGGGTCAACGACCGAGTCGAGCAGGTCATCCGTGAGGAGCAGGACCGCATCGGTGCCCAGGAGATGGAGATGCCGGTCGTCCACCCGGCCGACATCTGGCGGGCGAGCGGTCGCTATCAGGCCATCGGGCCGGAGCTCGGGCGGTTCAAGGACCGGAACGGGCGCGACATGGTGCTCGCGATGACGCACGAGGAGGTCGTCGGGATACTCCTCGCCGACGTCGTGAAGTCGTACCGCCAGCTGCCGATGCAGGTCTATCACTTCCAGACGAAATGGCGCGACGAGCCCCGCGCCCGGGGCGGCCTGATCCGAGTCCGGGAGTTCGTGATGAAGGACGCATACAGCGTCGACCGGGATGAGGCGGGTCTCGACACGAGCTACTGGGAGCAGCACGGCGCCTACGTCCGGACGTTCCAGCGGCTCGGGCTCGACACCATCGCGGTCAGTTCGGACGTCGGCATGATGGGTGGCAGCCAGGCCCACGAGTTCATGGTGCTCAATCCGGCCGGTGAGGACGTTCTCGTTCTCTGTGAGAACTGCGACTACGCCGCGAACCGCCAGATCGCGGTCGTACCCAAGCCGGAGCCACCCGCCGAGGAGCCCCTGCCGCTCGAGGAGGTCGCCACGCCGGGCACGACGACGATCGCCACCCTCGCGGCATTCCTCGGCGTCGGCGAGGAGCGCACCGCGAAAGCCGCGTTCTTCGTCACCGGCGACGGCCGACTGATCACGGCCATCGTGCGCGGCGACCATGAGGTCAACGAGACGAAGCTCGTCAACGCGGTAGCGGCCATCGGCGGGATCCGCCCCGCGACGGCCGAGGAGATCAAGGCAGCCGGCATGGAGCCGGGCTATGGCTCAGCGATCGGCGCGCACGACACGGTGGTCATAGTCGACGATCTCGCGGCGCGGTCACCGAACCTCGTCGCCGGTGCCAACCGGGAGGGGTTCCACTACCGCAACGTCAACGTCGGCCGCGACTTCACGCCCGACATCGTCGCGGACATCACCAACGTCCAGGCCGGTGACCCCTGCCCCGACTGTGCTCGCCCCATCGTCCTGCGCAACGGCATCGAGGTCGGGAATATCTTCAAGCTCGGGACGAAGTACAGCGACGCCTTCGGCGCCACGTACCTTGGCGAGGACGGCAAGCAGCATCCCATCGTGATGGGCTCGTACGGGATCGGCGTCGGGCGGAACGTCGCGTGCATCGTCGAGGAGCATCACGACGAGAAAGGCATCGTCTGGCCGGCGGAGGTGGCGCCCTATGCCGCCCACCTGGTGTCGATCGGCGGGACCAAGGACCCGCAGGTGGTCGAGGTCGCCGAGCGACTGCACGCGCTCGCAGCCGAGGCCGGTCCGCGCCACGAGATCCTGTGGGACGACCGCGACGAATCCCCTGGCGTGAAGTTCACCGATGCCGAACTCCTGGGCATGCCATGGATCCTGACCGTATCGCCACGGTCGCTCGCGGCCGGTGGGATCGAGGTGACCGAGCGGGCCAGCGGCGAGCGCTCGACGCGCCCGATCGCGGAGGTCGAGCGGCTGCTGGTCGAGGGTTTCGAGGCGCCACCGTCGGTCGGCTAGCGCGCGTTCGGCCTATGGCTCGGCGGCCGTCATTCGCGGCGAGTCTGTCAGTCCCGTTTCGGTCGACCAGGGCCGTCGCAGGCGCTCCTCCCCGCGGATCCGGGACTCGCAGTCCCGCCTAGGGGCCGAGGCGTGCCTGGACGTCCCATTCGGCTCCGAAACGGGCGTCGGAGTCCCGTCCGCCCCTCATCCCGCGTCCGTCTCAGGGCGGAGCCACTCCGGCACGTGGCGCCAGTACCCTTGATCGACCGATGCCCGTCCGTCAGACGCTGCCGACCGACGATCTCTATGCGCGCCTCGGTGTCCCGCGCGGCGCGAGCCCCGAGGCCATCGAGCTCGCCTGGCGGGCGCTCCTGCGCAGGCACCACCCCGACGTCGCCGGCCCCGACGGGCTCGAGCTTGCGAAACGCATCAACGTCGCGCACGACTGGCTGAGCGACCCGGAGTTGCGTCGCCGGTATGACCGCGAGCGGGCGCCCGGCATCCGCACCGGCCGCCCCCCTCGCGCGGGTGCGGAGTGGACGACGAGCGTGCGCCGGACCGTCCGCCGCCCGCCCACCACGGCCGAGCTGGTCGCCTCGGTGGTGGAGCGGGTCGGACGCTTGACCGCCGACGAGCTCGACCGGCTGGCATTGGCGGAGCCCGCCCCGATCGCCTTCCTTGCGACGCTCCGGCAGGTCGTGCCGCCGGAGCTGGAACGCCAGCTCGCCGATGCCGAGCGGGCTACGATGGCCGAGTTGCCCGCACGTGCGCGTCGCTCCGCGGTGGTCCGCGACGCCGTCGTCGGGCGCCTCGCGGACATCCTCCTTGCCGACGTGCTGGAGGAGATCCTTGGCGACCCGGCCTCGATCTGGGCACGGGAGCGGCTGACGCGCGGCTGGGATTCGGCCGTTGGCCAGCCGCGCTACGGACCAGCGACGCCGGCCGTCATGACGCTGCTCGACCGATTGCGAGGCCTGCCCGAGGACGGTCTCCGGCGGCTCGCCTCGAGCGGCACCCTGGAGCGGCTTGGCGACCCGCCGTGGCCCGACGCCACCTCGCCGGAGGAGGACGACGCCCTTCGGGTGTCGAGCGAGCTCGCCGGGTCCGATGCCATCGACGCGGTCGATCGCGCGCTCGCCACGACCGGCACGACCGCGATCCGGACCGTGACGGCGGCGCGTCGGGCGGCTGCCCGGATCGCCCACCTCCTCGTCCTCCGGCACGCTTTCCCGACCCGCGCCTTCGACCGCCACGCCGCACCGTGGCTGGGCGATCTGATCGAGCGCCCCACACCGTGGGGGAGCCGCGCCCGGGGTCGATGAGCGCCGCCCGGCAGCGCCGCCGCTGTGCGATGCTCGCGGCGTGGAGCCAGGCCTCGTCATCTCGATCCTGCTCGCGCTGACGACGCTCGCCGCCACCATCGCCTTCGGCCGTCGCGGTCGGGCACTCGACCGGGCGATGGCGACCATCGAGCGGGTCCGGAACGCGGAGACGGAGCGTGATCGCGCGATCGCGTTGCGATCGGCCGACGAACAGGCGCTCCGCGATGGCCTGGACGTCGGCCTCATCCGGCTCGACCCATCGAATCACATCGTGGAGGCGAATCCCCGCGCCCACGCGCTCCTCGCGCACCCGGCGCCCGGCCTGCTCGGACGAACGCTCATGGAAGCGTTCATGGACCCTGCCGTCGAAGGGCTGGCCGGGCGGGCGGGAACGGCGATCTCCGGCTCGGCCCGGGCCGAGATCCGTCCTGCTGGCGCGGACGGGCCGGTCATCGCCATCCGTGGACTCCAGGCGCCGGGTGGCGGTGTGTGGCTCATCCTGGAGGACGTCTCCGAATTGCGGAGGCTCCAGCGGATCCGGACCGAGTTCATCGACAACCTGTCGCACGAGCTGCGGACGCCGTTGACCACGGTCAGCCTCCTGGCGGAGACACTCGAGCGCGAGGCGGAGGGGGTCGGGGAGACGATCCCGGCGAAGATGCGCGACCGGATCGCCAAGATCGAGGTCGAGACGGGTCACCTCGTCCAGATGGTCAACGAGCTCCTGGACCTGAGCCGGATCGAAGGTGGTGGCACGCTCCTGCTGGCCGACGGCGTCGATATGAGTCGCCTGGCGGCCGATTCCGCGGAGCGGCTGCGGCTCTTCGGGGAGCGGCAGGGCGTCACGTTCCAGCTCGACACGCCGCCCGGCCTCCCAGCGATCCGCGGCGACGCGGCCCGGCTCGGTCAGGTCGTCGTGAACCTGGTCCACAACGCCGTCAAGTTCAGCCCCGACGGTGGCGAGATCACGATCCGTACCTGGCTCGACGATTCGCATGTCGTCACGTCCGTGGAGGACCACGGCATCGGCATCCCGCGCGGGGCGCGCGATCGCGTGTTCGAGCGGTTCTACAAGGTCGACCGTGCCCGCCTCCGCGCCGAGGCTGGCGGTGGCACGGGCCTCGGCCTGGCGATCGCCCGCCACGTCGTCGAGCAGCACGGCGGCCGTATCTGGGTCGATTCGCAAGATGGCGTCGGGTCGACGTTCTCGTTCGCGCTGCCGGTGGCGGACCGGCCCGCCACCCAGAGCGACCGATGACCGATCGACGGCCGGACGCGCTGCATGTCGCGACGCTCAATATCCTCAACCTCGCCGACCGTTGGCCCGAGCGCCTGCCGCTGATCCTCGCGGACATGGCCGCCCTCCAGCCGGATGTCCTGGGGCTCCAGGAGGTCGTGTACGTCATGCAGCAGGACCGCGTCATCGGCGCGGCGGGCGAGGGGAGGTACGCGGCCCTTCGCGGCTGGGCTGGCCGGCCGGAGTACGGCAACAGCCTGCTCGTCCGCGAGCCGCTGGTGGCCCGCGATCACGACCGGCTCGACCTGGGTCTCCAGCGCGCCGCGCACCGCGTGGTCATCGATCTGCCGGGAGGTAGGTCGGTGCTGGTGGCCGTCACGCACCTCCACCACCTGCCGGCCGATGAGGCGGCCCGGGACGGCCAGGGGGCCGCGATCGTCGACTGGCTGGCCGCCGCCCCGGCCACCGATGCCGTCATCGTCATGGGCGACTTCAACGCCGAGCCCGACGAGCCGACATACGGCCGCATGGTCGGTGCCGACTTCCGGTCCGCGTTCTCCGAGGCCAACGGCGCCGAGCCCGCGGTGACCTGGCCGTCGGGTCTCCAGGCGCCTGCGATGGACTTCGACGGCCCGCCCGGCTGCCTCGATTACGTCTGGCTGCGCGGCGCGATCTGTGTCGTCAGTGCCCGACTCGCCTTCGACCGACCGCATCCTGACGATCCGACGCTGTACCCCAGCGACCATTTCGGGATCTCGGCTCGACTCGAGGTGGGCTGAGGGTGCTTCGCCTCGCGCATCGTGGCGACTGGCGCCACGCGCCCGAGAACACGATCGCGGCGTTGACCGCGGCGCTCGGTGTTCCCGGCTGTGACGGCGTCGAGTTCGACGTACGTGTCTCGGCCGACGGCGTACCCGTGCTCTGTCACGACGAGACGCTCCAGCGCGTGTTCGGGCGTTCGGAGCGCGTCGATGAGCTGCGTGCCGGAGCACTCGAGGAGGTCGGCGTCCCGTCGCTCGCCGACGCGCTGGCCGTGATCCCGCACCGCGCCGCCGTCGACGTCGACCTCAAGGGCCGCCACGATCGGGCCGTCGTGGAGGTCCTCGCCTCCGGGCGCGGACCCGGGCTCGTGAACGGGGTCGTCTCGTCGTTCATCCCGGAGACGCTCGAGCGGGTCGCTGGCCTGGCACCGGGCTGGCCACGGTGGCTGAACGCGCACGAGATGTCGTCGGCGAAGATCCAAGAGGCCGCCGACCTCGAGTGTCAGGCGATCTCGGCCGACTTCCACGCGATCGATGCCGGATCCGTCGCGGCGGCTCGTGCGGCCGGTCTCGAGGTCGTGGCCTGGACGGTCCGCCGCCGGACGACGTACGGTCGCGTCCAGCGGCTCGGCGTGATCGCGGCATGCGTCGAAGCGGCGGCACTCGACGGCTGACGGGAGGAGGCGGGTCGATGGCGGATCGCGCGGATCTGGTGGTCGTCGGGGCGGGCACGATCGGCGGCTGGGCGTCGGTCTTCGCTGCGGCCGACGGTGTCGGCCGGGTCGTCGTCGTCGAGCAGGGCCTGGCCGGGATGGGCGCGTCGTCCCGGGCGGCCGGCATCGTCCGCGCTCAGGGCGGGATCCCGGCGACCGTCACCCTGGGTCGCTGGTCGATCGACTTCTACAACGGGCAACGGGCGGCCTACGGCACAGACTCCGGCTTTCGCGAGCTCGGCTACCTCATCCTGGCGGTCACCGACGAGGACGAGCGGGCCGGTCGTGAACGGGTCGCCATGCAACGAGCGGCCGGGTTGGCCGACGTGCGTTGGCTGACGGCCGACGAGGCCGTGGCCCTCATCCCGACCCTGGCGTCCGACGGGCATCGCGGCGGCAGTTATCGCGACGGCGACGGTCACGTGGACCCGCCGCGGAACGTGCGCGCCTACTCGCTCGCGATGCAAGCCTGCGGCGTCGATCTGCGGGAGCGGACGGCGTTCACCGGCCTGCGCACGGCGTCGGATGGTCGGGTCATCGGCGTCGAGACGAGCGCCGGCGTGATCGAGACCGAGCGTGTCCTGCTGACCGGTGGGCCCTCCTTGCGGGCGG
>Ga0307416_100002513_pt1 | contig 10547 bp, 11 predicted proteins | sample DK1Cmetagenome_2_FD_203821 | JGI IMG/M metagenome (GOLD analysis project Ga0307416, IMG submission 203821) | Maize rhizosphere microbial communities from greenhouse at UC Davis, California, United States - DK15-C-3 | ecosystem: Host-associated > Plants > Roots > Rhizosphere > Soil | place...
GCGGCAGAACCTCCGCCTTGAGGGCCTGGTCGGTGTCCAGTGCGTGGCCCGGCTCCTGGCCCTTGCAGATCAGCACGGGATCCAGCACGACGTTCTTCCACTGCTGGGACTTCAGGGCGTCCGAGACGGTCTTGATGGTGGCGGGCGAGCCGAGCATGCCGATCTTGACGGTGTCCAGGCTGCCGGCGTAGCAGGTCTGGATGGCCTCAAGCTGGTCCGCGATGACCTGGGCGTCCACCGGGGTGAAGCGGTGGTTCCAGTTGTCTTTCGGATCGAAGGCGACGATGCAGGTCAGTGCGGTGATGCCGTACGTGCCCAGCTCCTGGAAGGTCTTCAGGTCCGCCTGCGCGCCCGCGCCGCCGGTGGCTTCCGAGCCGGCGATGGTCAGCGTGACGGCGGGACGTGGGGCGGTGGCTTCAGCGGAAACAGACATGCCTCCATTGTCCACATCCGCCCGGGTAGGAGTGAAACCGGGCGGGTGCAGCCGCCTAACGCGCCCCGCTCCGAGTGGGGCCGGCGTCAGTCGTAGACGTCCATGAGCTTCCAGGCGGACGCCCGGCCCACGGCCGCGCAGGCGCCGATCAGGGAGGCCAGCCAGACGGTTTCCAATGCCGCTCCGCCATACATCGCGCTGAAGATCAGCCACGCCACCGCGGAGATGACCAGGAAGAAGGCCAGCACATGCAGGCCTTGGTTGCGCACCGGGCGGAGCGCCAGGCCCAGCAGGAAGGCGATGGGGGCGCCGACGACCAGGCCGATGGCTCCGGCGTAGAGCAGCACCACGACAGCCATGCCGAACGTGGGGAGGACCTGTCGCCAGCTGAACGTTCCGCCGAGCACGGAGATCAGTATGACGGCGAGCGAGAACGTCGCGATGGCGGCGAGGAAGCCGGTGAAGAACGCCAGCGGGCCGAACGTGACGCGGTGGCGGGGGTTGCGTGCGCCGAGCAGCTCGTCCGCGAACTCTTCGTCTGCCGAGGCCTCGGCAGGCAGTCCGGCAGCCGACGGGACAGGCCCTAGCGGCTCGCGGCGGAGAGGCGTGGCGCCGTCGTCGTTGTCCTGCGTCATGGCTTGCTCCCTCTTGCGGACGGGTCCGCCCTGCGCAGCACCCGGCGGCAGCACCCGTGTGGCCCCCGACTGTCTGGAACGTCCGCCCGGGTTGGTTGCGTAAATCCAGAATAGGCGGCGCCGGGCAGAGCGCAAGGGTGCGGGCGAAGGTGTGGAAGGACGTGCGGAAAAGGCGGGGAAGAAGCCGTGGGAGAATTGGAGGCGGCCCGGTGCAGACGGGCCGCCCAGTGCTAATACAGCGGACGCCGCCGGGACTCCCTTGGACCTGCCTTGCGTTGCGCGAACCACTACTTCCGAAGGTGCCCTCCATGCATGAGCTGCAAAAGTCCGCCCACCCCCGTGCCCGCTTCGCGTCGATCGGCAGCCCCTATTTCGGCATCATGCTCGCGACGATGGCGGTGGTGCTGATCCTGTCGAACATCGGTGCGGCCAAGGGCGTGGTGATCGGCCCCATCGTCACGGACGGCGGCTTCTTCCTTTTCCCGCTGGCTTACATCCTCGGCGACGTGGTCAGCGAGGTCTACGGCTTCCGGGTGGCGCGGCGCGCCATCGTGACCACCTTCGCGCTCTCCGTTTTCGCGTCGCTCTGCTACTGGATCATCATCGTGCTGCCCGGGTTCGACGACGAGTTCGGCGCGTCGAAGCAGGCGGCGCTGGAGGGTGCGCTGGGCCCGGTGCCGCTGATCGTGCTGGCCAGCCTGCTCGGCTTCCTGGTGGGCCAGACCTTGAACTCCTGGGTCCTGGTGCGGATGAAGGAGCGCTTCGGCGAGCGGCGGCTGTGGGCTCGGCTCATGGGCTCGACCGGCGTGGGCGAGTTCGCCGACACCCTGATCTTCTGCTCCATCGCGGCCTCCGTCATCGGCATTGGAGACTTCGGCACCTTCGTGAACTACGTGGTGGCCGGCTTCATCTACAAGACGCTGGTCGAGTTCCTCTTCGTGCCCATTACGACGGCGGTGATCGGCGCGGTCAAGCGGCGCGAACCCTCGTACGGGGCGGCCGCCTAGGCCCGCCGCGCAGCGTCTTCGGCATACCGCGCGGCGTCTTCGGCCTGCCGTGCGGCAGCCTCGATACCGGCCCGATGGCCGGACCACTCGTCCGCGCTGCGCACCGAGAGGTTCGGATCTCCGGCACGTTGCCCGGCGCTACCGTCGATCAGTTCGCGGAGGATGTCCGCGTGGCCGAGGTGCTGGGCCGTCTCGACGCACATGTGCACGAGGATCTGGTGGAGGGTCACACGCCGGCGCTCTTCCGGCCACCAAGGAACCTCGCCGACGGCCTTGAGCGGCAGGGCGTCGATGGTGGCATCGCTGTGGGCGGCCGAGAACCGGTGCAGCTCGATGATCCCCTCGCGCGTCTCATCCGCGGCGGCCCACAGGTCCGCGTCCGGTTGCGCGTCCTCGTCGAACCACGGCAGGCTGCGGTCGGCGGGCCGGCCGAAGACCTCGCCCAGGTAGCCGAGCTCGACACTGGCCACGTGCTTGACCAGGCCGAGGAGGTTGGTGCCGGTCGGGGTCAGAGGCCTCCGGACGTCATACTCGCTGAGGCCGTCGAGCTTCGCGAGCAGGCTGGCACGCCGGGATTTCAGGTAGTGGTGAAGAACCGCTTTGTCATCCATCCCTGCACTCTAGTCGGTGCCGCCGACAGGTTTACTCTTGACCTATGTTGGAGATCCTGACCGGCACCGGGCTGTCAGCGGCGGCGGGTTTGAACGCATACATTCCGATGCTCATCCTCGGCCTGCTGGACCGCTACACGAACCTGGTCCAGTTGCCGGACCCGTGGGACTGGCTGGCGAACGGCTGGGTGCTGCTGATCATCGGCGTGCTGCTGGTGCTGGAGATCGCGGCGGACAAGATCCCCGTCGTGGACAGCTTCAACGACTGGATCCAGACGGTGATCCGCCCGGCCGCCGGCGGCATCGTCTTCAGCAGCGGCGTTTCGTCGGAAACGGTGCGGGTCTCGGACCCCGACGCGTTCTTCGGTGGCACGGCGTGGGTGCCGGTGGTGCTCGGCATCGTGATCGCGTTCGTGGTGCATGTGGTCAAGATGATGGCGCGGCCGGTCCTGAACGCGGCGACGGTGGGCGCCGCGGCCCCGGTGGCCAGCACGGTCGAGGACACAGCGAGCCTCTCGCTGTCGCTGGCGGCCGTCCTGCTGCCGCTGCTGGTAGTGGTGCTGCTCGCCGTCGCCGTTATCGGTCTGTGGCTGCTGTTCCGAAGATACCGCCGGCCGCGCCGCCTCAGGCGTAGTACCGGCCCAGCACTTCGCTCTTGAAATCGAAGAAGCTGCCGTCGTCGATCGCGAGGCGGGCGTCATCCACGAGCTTCACGGTGAACCGCTCGTTGTGGATCGAGATCAGCGTGTGGCTGACCATCTCGTTCGCCTTGAAGAGGTGGTGGATGTAGGCGCGGGTGTAATTGGCGCAGGCGTAGCAGTCACAGCCCTCCACCAGCGGGGTGAAGTCGCGCTTGAACCGGGCGTTGGACAGGTTCTTGCGGCCGTCCGGGGTGTAGAAGGCCGAGTTGCGGGCGACGCGCGTGGGGGAGACGCAGTCGAAGGTGTCCGCGCCGTTCTCGATGGCGGTGAAGATGTCGTCCGGCTCGGAAATGCCCAGCAGGTGGCGCGGCTTGTCCTCGGGCAGTTCCTCATTGCACCAGCGCACGATGGTGCCGAGGTTCTCCTTTTCCAAGGCGCCGCCGATGCCGAAGCCGTCGAAGTTCATGGCGCCGAGGTCGCGGCAGGCCTTGCGGCGCAGATCCTCGTACTGGGCGCCCTGGATCACGCCGAAGAGCGCCTGGTACGGCCGGTGCGAGCGTTCTTCGGTCAGGCGCTCGTGTTCGGCGACGCAGCGCTCGGCCCAGAGCCGGGTGCGTTCCAGGCTGGACTCCTGGTAGCCGCGGGAGTTCATGAGGGTGGTCAGCTCGTCGAAGGCGAACATGATGTCGGCACCGAGCTTGTGCTGGACCTGCATCGAAATCTCCGGCGTGAACCGGTGGCGGTCTCCGTTGAGGTGGGACTTGAACCAGACCCCGTCGTCGTCGACGTGCGCCAGCCGCTCCTTGCCAGCGGCGACCCGGTCATCCGCGCCGGAATCCGCGGAGACGGCGTCCATGTTGATCACCTTTTTGAAGCCCGAGCCCAGGCTCATCACCTGGAAGCCGCCGGAATCGGTGAAGGTGGGGCCGTCCCAGTTCATGAACTTGCCGAGCCCGCCGGCCTCGTCCAGCACGTCCGCTCCGGGCTGCAGATACAGGTGGTAGGCGTTGGCGAGCAGCGCCTGGGCGCCGAGGTCCTTCATGGACTCGGGCAGTACGGCCTTCACAGTGGCCTTGGTGCCGACGGCGATGAAGGCCGGGGTCTGGATGGTGCCGTGCGGGGTGGTGATGGTGCCGCTGCGTCCATTGAATTCACCGCCGTTGGCCTCGATGTGTGCGGCGGTGGGGCCGGCGGTGTCGGCCAGGCGATTGCCTACGGCGAAGGAAAAGTCAGACTGGGGCACCCGTCCATTCTGCCGCATCGGCGGCGGAGCCCATGCGGCGGCCGGAACGCGGGACCGCAGGCTTCCTTGCGGCCGGTGGAGGCACTTGCGCACGGCTGTCGCCGGGCTCACGCGGACTTGTCCGGCTGCTCACTTTTTGCCGCGAATGCCGTGCCGCCGCTGGCCGAAGGCACCGGGCAGCGCAATAGTGGGCTTATCCGAAGCAGCAGAAAGCAGGTCCGCGTGAAAGAGCATGTGCGGGAATTCTTCCGCGTCGGCCCGGCCCGCCAGGACCACATCGTGGGGCTCCGCTGCGCCGCGAGCGTCGGCCTGCCCCTGCTCGTCCTGCTGGCCACGGACCGCTTCGACCTGATGGTCTTCGCCGCCTTCGGCGCGTTCACCGGCATCTACGGCCGCGGCGAAGCTCACGGAGTGCGGCTGCGGCACCAGGGGGAGTTCGGTGTGCTGATCCTGCTGGTCATGTTCGCCGGTGCCTTGACGGCAGCGGCCGACGCCGGACCCTGGGGCATCGTCATCGGCACCACCGTGGTGGCCGGGGTGTTGTCGCTGGCAGTGAATTACTTTGCCCTGCGGCCTGCCGGAGTCATTTTCTTTACCTTCGGCTATGCTGCGATCGGCTCGATCCAGCCGACGGCCCCGCTGGGGCAGGCGATGCTGACCGGCCTCATCAGCGTGGTGCTGGCCATGCTGATCGGGGTCAGCAGCCGGCTTCGGCCCGCATGGCGGACGTCGATGGCGCCTCCGGCCAAGCGCGTCCTGACCCCCGACCACTGGCGGGAGTTCCGGGTTGAGGCGGGGGTGAACGCGGTCGCGGCGCTCGCCGCCGGCACCATCGCGACGATGGTCGGCCTGGGACACAACTACTGGGCGATGGTGGCGGCGGTCGCGCCCATCGCCGGTCCCAGCCTTGCCCAGCGGATCAAGAAGGGCGTGCACCGCATCCTCGGAACCTTCGCCGGCGTGGTCGCCGCCGGCCTGCTGCTGGCTCCGCACCCGGCGCCGTGGGTCCTGGTGCTGATGGTGATCGTGCTGCAGTTCGCCGCCGAGATGTTCGTGCTGCGGCACTACGCGCTCGCCCTGATCTTCATCACGCCCCTGGCGCTGATCATGACGGAACTGGCAGCTCCGACCAACCCGGAGGAGCTGATGGTGGACCGCGCCTTGCAAACGGCGATCGGGGCATTGGTCGGCATCAGCCTCGTCTACCTCATGCACCAACGCACGCTGCGGGAGAAAAACCGGCGCCGGTTCCTCAAGAGCCGCGGGGAAAACCCCGCACACGATTAGCCGGCCCTCCGCGCCAGGGCGGTAGTCCGCGCGAGGGTAGCCCTCCGCGCCGGACCCGGCTGCCCGGTTAGAGCGGCCGCCCGACAGTCAGCTCCTCGGACGAGGGGAAGTGCCTGGTGCGCCAGGAGTCCCACGCGCCCCGGATCTCGCCCAGCCGCCTGGCACCCAGGCCGTAGGTCGTGATCAGGACCTGCGTGCCGCCGTCGGGCCTTAACCGTTCCTGCTTGGGCTGGGTGGCGACGATGAGCAGGCCGTCCCCGTGCTCCGCATATGTCCGCACCGTCAGGCCGAGCTGCGAGTCCGTGCGGAACCAGACCTTGCCGCTGATGTTTTCGCCGGTGCTCAGTTCGGCCTCGTAGTCCTCGCCGGGCGATGGCACGTCCTCCAGACCGAGGCTCGCCAGGACCCCGCCCTCGGGCACGGCATCGTGCGCGAAGTAGGTGGTCTGACGCGGCGTGTTGGGATGCCGCTCAAGCGCGAAGCGCAGCTGCTGAAGGAAGCTGGTCCAGCCCTCGGTGATGTCCTGGTCCCAGTCCGCCATCTCCGAGCCGGGCTCGATCCTGCCGCGCTCCAGCGTGACCTGGGTGCCGTCGCGGACGGGCTCGAGGGTAAAAGTGTCGCCGCCGTTGGTCACCAGCTTGCGGTGGTCCGCGCCCTCGGTCGTGTTGGTGAAGTAGATTTCGTTGATCTCGTCTTCGAGGCTGTCCAGCTCCCAGCCGTGCCACTGGGCGATCCTGCTCGGCTCGCGCAGCATGACCCAGACCTGCTGGGCATCGGCGTTGATGTGGACGCTCAGCGGATTGTGGTTGCTCTCCGTCATGCGGCAGACTCTACCCCCGGCCGCTCGCGGCTGGCCAGAGCCCTGGCCCGGCGGTCAGCTGGCGCTGAGCTGCTCGTTGAGCGCGCGGACGGCGACGATCTCGTTGGCGATGCGCCGTTCGAGTTCGGCCGGTTCCAGCGTCTCGGATCCGCCGTGCGTGCGCAGGTAGGTCAGCACCGACAGCCGCTCGACCCGCCAGTCCCGCTCCGCGGCCTTGTCCGCCGCGGCCATGGCGCGGTGGATTTCCTTGTCGTAGAGATTGGGCTCGTTGAGCTGGCGCTGCAGCACGATGGCGTTCATCTTCGCGCGCAGCGGGTCCTTCTCCTCGACCTCGTCCGGCGCCCGCATCGCCTTGGCCAGCCGCTCGGATTCCTCGGCGTTGCCGGCCTCGTGGTGGATGAAGGCGGACATCGCCAGGGCGCCCTGGATCGACTTCCACCGCCCGAAGTTCCCGTCGAAGGGAACGTCGGTGATGAGCTGGCAGACCCGCAGGGCGTTGTCCCGGTCATCGGCGTAGACGAAGAGCCGGTGGGCCAGGTCCCGCACGTCCTGCAGGTTGCTGCCGGACTTGATGTTCAGGCCCTTGCTCAGCCGCGCGGCGATGCGCTGGATGTCCATGTCCTTCGGGTGCGCCCGGGCGACGTCCACAATGACGGCCTCCGGCGTGCCCTCCTCGGCGGGGATCAGCTCGAGGTCGTCGAGGGCCAGCGCGCTGGCCGGGCCGGGGCCCGGGCGGGTGGAGGCGACGCGGAGGCTGGAGCCGTGGGCGATCCGCACCTTCTTGCCGTCCTTGAGCGTCGCAATCACCAGGGCGGGGGTGCCGAAATCGTCATTGACGACGGCGGTGCCCGCCACCTCGGCGGAATGCTTTCCTCCGCGGCGGAGGAACATGTGCCCGGGTTCGATCATCTCGGCTTTGATCGTATGGACATACGTTCGCTGCTGCTGATCGGTCATCCGGTCCTCCCTGGCTCAGGCTCAGACCACAGTATATGAATTCGTTACCCGGTTTTCCGAAGTTGCGCCGCGCGGCGCGTGTGTGGTTAAGAACTCCGGGGCGCGTTCCCTCAGCGGCACCAGCCGGCGTGCGCGAGGGCCTGGCGCAGAAGGTTGCCGCGGCCGCCGGTGAACTCCGACTGGACTTCCGGGCTGAGGGCGTCCTCGGGGCTCATCCAGGTCAGCTCCAAGGCGTCCTGCCGCGGGTCGCACTCGCCGGTGACGGGAATGAGGTAGGCCAGGGCAACGCAGTGCTGGCGGTCATCGGTCAGTCCGGTCTCCGACGGCGACGGGAAGTACTCGGCCACGGTGAACGGGGTGGGGGACGCCGGTAGCTGGGGGAAGGCGAGCGGCCCGAGGTCCTTTTCGAGGTGCCGGATCAGCGCGGCGCGGATGGTCTCGCGGTACATCACGCGGCCGGAGACGAACGAGCGGACCATGTGCCCCTCATCGGAGGCCTGCAGCAGGAGCCCGACATCGGTGACGTAGCCCAGGGCATCCAGCCGGACCGGGATGGCCTCCACGTACACCATGGGCAGCCGCCGCCTGGCTTCGTAGAGGTCTTCTTCGGAAAGCCAGCCTGGATTCGGGTCCGGTGTGCGCACGTTCATGTACTTGTTGTATCGCACGGCTGAGGTCGAGGTCACGCCGGAACCGCCGGTGGCGGCGCGGTTTCTCCCAAGAGCGTAAGCCTCAGCGGGGGCGGGTGACGCGCAGTTTCCCTCCGCCGGCGGCGTCCGGTCCGTCCGGGTCCGCCACCTCCAGCACAGGTCCGGCCGGGGTGTCCGACAGGGCTGCTGCCAGCCCCGCATCGGTGAGTTTCCGGTGCAAGGCCGCCAGGTCGCCGTCGTACTCGAAGGCCAGATCCGCGTCCGGCGCCTGCGCCCGGCGCACGTGCACGACGCCGCCGTTCTTGGCGGTGAAGTCCGCGGCGTCGGGGCCCGAGCTGCGTTCGCGGGCACCGATGTCCGCGAGCACCTTGGCGGCTCCGGCGACGTCCGGCGTGAGCCAGACGGCCGCCACGGTCAGGGCCGGGTCCGCATCGTGCTCGTCGGCGGACTCGTTGACGGGGTCCACGATGAACTCGAGTCCGTCCGGCGGCATGACCTTGACCCGAACGCCGTGGTCCGCGGAGAAGGGCGCGGCGTGGCTGCCGGCCTCCTCGGTACGCCGGCGGAAGGTCTCCAGGTCGCGGGCCTCGAACCCAAGGGCGGTGGTGGCGTCCGCGGTCGAGGCCGCGGGCATGGCGTGCAGGGCCAGGCGCCCGTGGCCGGCGTCGAGTTCGATCCAGGTGCCATAGTCCGCGGTGACGGCCATGCCGAGCGTCGTCAGCAGCTGCCTGAACTCCTCGGGGCGGGACGTGTAGTGGACCGGGCGGACTCGCAGCATGGCTCCTCCTTGGTTGCGGCACCGTGGCTTCGAAGACCGGCGTGCCGCCGGCCTCGTTTGCTTCCAGACTATGGTGCGGCGGCCGGATGCGCCGCTAGTGTTTGTCCATGCCCGCGGAACTTCCCGAACTGCTGCTGCCCGACGCCGATGCCTGGCGAGCCTGGCTGGAAGAGCACCACGCGGCGTCGGCCGGGGTCTGGCTGGTGCTGCACAAGAAGGGCGGCAACGTCACCGCGCTGGACTATGCCGGGGCCCTCGAAGAGGCCCTGTGCTTCGGCTGGATCGACGGGCAGGCCCGGCGCCGCGACGGGCAGTCCTCCTTCCAGCGGTTCGGCCCGCGGACCAAGCGCAGCGTCTGGTCGCTGCGGAACGTGGAACGGATCGAGGGCCTGGAGGCCGCCGGGAAAATGCACGACGCCGGCCGGGCGGCGGTCACGGCGGCGAAGGCGGACGGACGCTGGGAGCGGGCCTATGCGGGCCCGGCCACCGCGGAAGTGCCCGAGGACCTGGCGGCGGCGATCGCGGCCGTACCCGAGGCGCAGGCGATGTTCGACGTGCTGACCTCGCAGAACCGCTTCGCGCTCATCTTCCGGCTCAGCCAGCTGCGCACCCAGGCAGCGCGGGAGAAGAAGATCGCCGGCTTCGTCGAGATGCTGGCCCGGCACGAGGCGCCGCATCCGCAGCGGAAGAAGCCGTAGCCCGAGGGCCGCCGGGCGGCCGCGTGGCCGGAATCCAGCCGCCGGAATCGATTGGCCGGTAATGGCTGGAATGCGGCCTCTATCCAGCCATTACCGGCCAATCGATGGGGGGCTGGGGGAGCGCGCGGCAGCCTGCTGCACGGATCGGGCGCAACGCCGGCACGATGAGGCGGGACGGTGTCCGGCCTGGCGGTCAGGCCGGGAAGGCCACGCCCTCGCCGATCACGCGCAGGTACAGTTCGGTACCGGGCTTGGTCAGGGTCGCGTTCCAGTGCCGGATGGTGATAATCTGCTTGCGCCCGTTGCTGGCGGCGGCGCCGTGGAGTTCCAGCTTGACCGTGACCTCGGGGCCGAAGAAGTCAGTCTCCAGCACGGTCCCGCGGATGGCGCCGGTCTCGGCGATGCGGATCTGCTCGGGGCGCAGCATCAGGTGGACCCGGCCCTGGCAGGTCGGGCGCCGGACCGGGATGCCGCCCAGCGCGCAGGTGGCCAGCGAGCCCTGCAGGTCGGCGTCGAGGATCACCGCGTCGCCCAGGAATTCGGCGGTCTCCCGGTCGCTCGGCCGCGTGTACACCACGAACGGGTTGCCGATCTGGGCCAGCACCCCGCGGCGCATGACGGCCACCTGGTCGGCGAAGGAGAGCGCCTCGCCCTGGTCGTGCGTGACCAGGATGGTGGTGACGCCGGCGGCGGCCAGGGTGCCGGCCACGGCCTTGCGGGTGGCGACGCGCAGGCCCGCGTCCAGCGCGCTGAACGGCTCGTCCAGCAGCATCAGCTCGGGTTCGCG
>Ga0307416_100002518_pt1 | contig 10538 bp, 9 predicted proteins | sample DK1Cmetagenome_2_FD_203821 | JGI IMG/M metagenome (GOLD analysis project Ga0307416, IMG submission 203821) | Maize rhizosphere microbial communities from greenhouse at UC Davis, California, United States - DK15-C-3 | ecosystem: Host-associated > Plants > Roots > Rhizosphere > Soil | place: USA...
TTCCTGGTGATTCTCCTGCTGGCGAGCGCCGTCGGCAACGCGTGGTCTCAACCCGCGCCGCCCAGGACTGCGGCGGACCTGGCGAAATATATGGGCACCGACCGCGAACAGCTGCTTTACGAAGGCGCCAAGAAGGAAGGCAAACTGGTTTGGTACACTTCGCTGACCATCTACAAGGAGATGGCGAAATCTTTCGAAGCGAAATATCCCGGCGTGGCCGTTGAGCCCTATCGCGCCACGGCCGTGAATCTCGTCAGCCGGTTGTTGAGCGAAGGGCAATCCAAGCGGTACATCGCCGACGTCATCGAAACGACGCCGGGTTCGTTGATGCTGGTGCGCGACAACAAGCTGCTGTTGCCGTACAACTCGCCGCATCTTGCGGGATATCCCGAGGGCTCGAAAGACAAAGCGCCCGGCGGACTCTATTACACCAGCGTCGATCGCGAGTCGTATGCCGGCATCGGTTACAATAAGAACTCCATTCCCAGTGCCGACGTGCCGAAAAATTTTGACGACCTGCTCAAGCCCGCGCTCAAAGGCAAGATCGGCATCAGCAACGAGGAAATCGCTACGCGCGTCATCGGCGCCATGCTGAAGGAAAAAGGCGAGGGATTCATCAAGAAGTTGGCCAGCCAGGATATTAAGCAATACGGCTTGCCCGCGCTCGGCATGAATGAGCTGATCGTGTCCGGTGAGGTGCCGCTGACGTTTACCGCCGTCGATAGTAACGTGCGCATGGCCGCGTCCCGCGGCGCTCCGATCGCCTGGCTTCCGGGCGATTTGGTGCCCGCCAACGCGGGCAGCTTAGGCGCCTTTTTGCACACGCCGCATCCGCACGCGGCGCTGCTGTTTATCGACTTCATGATCGGTCCGGAAGGGCAAAAACTGTTCGGCGAGAAATACGGCTACGGCAGCCCGCGCAAAGACCACGGCTTCAAGCGCTGGTATCCCGAGCAGGGCTTATCGAGTTACGACTACGCCAATACCATCGAGAAGTGGAACAAGGTGCTCCTGCAAATCTCCCGCAAATAGCAGTGAGGCCGCTCAATCTCGATCGCTGCTGTCTATTTCTTCGGCACTGTGTGCAGTTCTCGGCGCCTGGCGTGTCCAAAAATTCGCCAAACGAGGCGGCGGTGCAGCGGTAAGTTTTTCGTCAAGCACAAACGAATTGACAACTCTTCCGGTCGTGAGATATGGCTCCGGCCATAGAAGATCGTCGATTGTTCCCATGACAGCAGTCAACACAAGCAGAAAATTCAAATGTTGGATCCTAATCAGTCCGCGGCAAGCTGGGTAAGACATTGCGGTCGCTAATTTTAATTTTAATTGTTTCCCTGCTTTTCCCCGCTCTATCACTCGGGGCAAGCCAAAATGCTGCCGTCGACGGTGCCAAAAAAGAGGGTAAGCTTGTTCTTTATACCGCGATGCAGCCGGAAGATTCGACTAAGCTGAGCGACTTGTATCGCAGCCGCTATCCGTTCGTCGACGCGAGCTTCTTCCGCGCCGGCAGCGCGCCGTTACTGAATCGGATTTTGACCGAGAGCCGTGCCGGGCGTTTTCTTTTCGACGTGGTCTCAGGCAAAGTTTCCGATCTTCTCTTGCTGCAAAAGCGTGGCTTGTTGGGAACGATGGTCTCTTCCGAGCTGGCCGCTTACCCGGACAAATTCAGAGACAAACAAAATCGCTGGGTCGATATCTACAACAACTACTACACGATCGCTTACAACAGCCAACGGGTTCGGCCTGCAGAAGTGCCGGCCGGGTGGGACGATCTGCTCGATACCAGGTGGCGTGACGGCAAGATCACACTCGATCCGCGGTCTTATGATTGGTACTTTGGCATGCTTAAAGCGTGGGGCGGTCAAAAGGGCGGCAATTTTATGCGCAGATTCAGTCAGCAGAAGCCGGCTTTGCGCGACGGCAACGTATTGATTGCCAACTTGCTGGCGGCCGGTGAATTTCCCATTGGGATCACCTATGCGCATCTCGTCGAGCGCCTGCGAACGCGTGGAGCGCCAGTTGAGTGGATCGCGGTTAAGCCGATGGTCGCAGCGCCGATCTCCATTGCTTTAGCGGCACGGCCGTTGAATCCCAATGCGGCTAATCTATTTATCGATCTGGTGTTATCGAAAGAGGGCTCGGAGATTCTTAAGTCGATGGGGCGCGTCCCCACTCGCGCCGACATACAGCCGGCTGCTAAACGGCTTGATCCGAATGATCTCGATTTGTTTCCGCTGCACGTCAGCAGCGATGAAATGGATCCGGAAGATTTTCGCAAAAGTTTTGGCCTTCGCTGAAGGAGAATTAACGCATTCCCGCCACGAGGAAGCCATATGCCTAGCGCGGAGCAGTTCAAGGAAGCCATTCTCGATGTATTGGAGCAAGCGCGGTGGCGGGTCCCGACCCTGCTCGAAACCTACAACGCCAATCACATGAGCCGTGAAGGAGCCCGCGTCTATGCGCTCGAACATTGCGTGTTCGCCGCGAACTTTCCGCGCTGGCTGACCAACATCGCCGGCAACTGCCCGATCCTCGAAGTGCGGCAATATCTGATCGAAAATGCCTACGTAGAGGAAGTGCGCGATCCGACGATCGTCACCGGCCATTACGAGAGCCTAGTCGATTTCGCGGTCGCGCTCGGCGTCGATCGCGACTACATCTACAACTATCAGGGCGCGCCGATCACCAAGATGCGCATCACCTATTGCGAATACGTGAGCCGCTATCGTTCTTGGCTCGAGGCCTTCGCGAGCATCGCCGGCAACGAGGTCGCGCGCGGCAAAGCGATGATCAAACGGGTCGGTGAGCGCGCCCGCACGTCGCGGAAGAATTGGGACAAGTTGAGGCTCGACGACAAGGCTCTAGCACACTGGGATGCCGCCGATGAAGCGGATTCGTCCGAGGGCGGCCACGGCGACGCGCCGCTCGATATTCTCGCCAAGTACGCCGACACCGAGGCGAAGCAGGACGCCTGTCTGGAGGCGATCCGCGATCGCCAGGCGGTCAACCGCATATGGATGGACCAGATCGGCGCGTGGTCCTACGAGGCGTCAGGCCTCACCGCGCCGACGCTCGACGGCCGATTCAAGTGGCCGCAGCCGCGCCTGAGCTAAGGGCTATGCGTCGCGCTGAGCTACCTGATCATCCGTGCTCGAGCGTCGTCACGGGCGGCGCGTCGGGAATCGGGCTCGAGATCGTCCGCCATTTTCTTGCGCTCGGTGGCTCAGTTGTCGCCGTCGATCGCGATGCGCAAGCCTGTGCAAGCGCGCGCGCTGCGCTGGCGGAGTTCGGCGATCGCATCAGGTTCATCGAAGCCGACATCGGCTCCGAGCACGGCGCCGCGTCGGCCGTCGACGCCGCGTTGCAGTCCTTCGGCTCGCTCGATCTACTGTGCAACAACGCGGCGTATCATCCGCTGGAAACGATCGAGGCGCACAAGCTCGACACGTGGCGGGAAACCTTCCGTGTGAACGTCGACGGGACGATGCTCTGTTGCCGCGCAGCCATTCCGGCGATGCGGCAGCAGGGCTATGGCACGATCGTCAACATCGGCTCGGTCAGCGGCGTATCGCCTTACGCGACCGGCGCTGCCTACGCGGCGTCGAAAGCGGCCGTGGCCATGCTGACGCGCGCCCTGGCGCTCGAAGTCGGCCGCTACGGCATCACCGTCAATTGCATCGCGCCCGGATCGATTGTTCATCGAGCCGGCGCCGATCCTGACGCGGAGGCTCCGAACATTCCGATGGGCTACCACGGCAAGCCAATTGATGTCGCCGAAATGGTCGCTTTTCTCGCTTCGAACGCCGGACGATACATGACCGGAGCGACGCTGGTTCTCGACGGCGGCGCAACGACAGGAAGACTGCGCGCCAGATAGGTCTGATACTCGGGAGGAATGCAATGTCCAGTGCTTACGTGCCGGCGGACGCCGCAGTCGCGATCAACGATATGCTCGATTGTTGCGCGGGCGTGAAGCCAGGCCAGAACGTGCTGATTCTTGCGGCCGTCGATGGCCTGCACGGCGGCCGCAATCTCGTTGATGAACGGACAATCGAATGGATTCGCTCGGGAGTGCAGGCGCGCGGCGCGCATCCCACCGTGATATGGGCCGACATGCCGAGCAGGCCCGATGTGATCTGGCCCGATATTCCGACACCGGAGACGGCCTGGAAGATTCCGCCGATCGTCAAAGCGGCAATGAAGGGCGCCGATTTGCTGATCAACCACATCAGCGATCTCTCGTCCGAAGAACACTTGAAGGAATTTCCCGAGCTCTTGAAAGAGCTGAAGCTGCCGATGGTCCGTAATATGGCGACTACGACGGGTCTGCTGATGAGCGAGTGGGCGCGCACTCCGCACGATCTCATCGCCGAGATCCGCTATCGCATGGCGGAACTGATCAAGCCCAACGACACGTGGAGCCTAACCCACGCGAACGGCACGCGTCTGGAGGGCAAGGTCGGATCACCGGGGCGTGGCGGTGAGGGCTACGCCTATTGGCGTCGCGACGGCTACTATCGTCCGTTCCCGGACGGCATCTACCCGGCGGTGAATCCTGCCGGCACAAACGGCATCTATGTGTTCGATCAGATGATGCCGGTGTGGGCGAAAGAGATCGGCGTGCCGGTGCGTTTCTCTGCGCCGGTGCGCATCTCGGTTGAAGACAATCAGATGACGAGGATCGAGGGAGGCGCGGAAGCGAAAGCGATTCGTGGATTTCTCGAAGCGCTCGCGCGCCGGGTCGGGGAGAAGAACGCATTCGAAATCCGCGGCCCGCACGGCGGCGTGCATCCGCACGCGATCGTGTCGGCCGCCCAGTGCCCGGATGAGGAATATCGCGAATTCATCGCCTCGTTCCACCCCGCTGCGGTGCACATGCACCTCGGGCAGGCGGGCAAGAGCGCTGCGTTTCCGTTCAACCTGCACACGGCGGCCGAAGCGCGCGGCGCGACGTTCAAGGTCGGCAGCTACGTGTTGCACGACAGCGGACGACTGGCCGTCGTCGACGATCCGCGCGTGAAGGCCGTGGCGGCACGCTACGCCGGACGACCGGGCATTCACTAAGACTCAGGACGGGATGAGGGAATGTTGAAAGCGCGAGCCCGACGGTTGCCATTTAGAGTCGTTTCCATTTAGTCGAAAAGCTCCAACGCAATCTCGTTTATGCTGTCTATTTCTTCCGCACTGTATGCAAGTTCTCGTCTGGTGCGTGATATGTGCCGGTGCGGATGAGTGTCACCATATTCGTTAGAGCGAGAGCGGCGTTCTTCACTTCGGCGAATACGGCCTCGTCTTTGTCGAGCTCGTCGTGGCTAGTGGCGTAGGGTCGGTACCAGCCGATCCAAGTATCGATCAGCGCCGTCGGTCCGGCGGGAATTAATTCCATATCGGTGAGCCAATCGGTCAACATGCGCCGGAGATTTTCCGTTCCGGCGGCGTCGCCATGGGCGATGACGGAGAATGCCCGGCCGGCGAGATGTTTGGGATAACTCCAACTTTTGAGCTCGAGCTGCTTCGCCAGTAACGGGTCCTTGCCCTTTGTCGTGGTGGGATCCGGATTGCCGCCGTCGGCGCACACCAGACGATCCATCATAAGTTTTAAACTTGCCGGCGCGTGATACCAATGCACAGGACAGAGAATCATTACCCCATGGGCGGCCACCCAGCGCGGATAAATTTCGTTCATCCAGTCGTTGACCTGACCCATGGCGTGATTGGGATAACAGGAACACGGCCAATGACAGAGCGGCTGAGCCGTTGAAACACACGCCTTGCATGGAAAAATAGTTTTGTACGGCTCGTCGGTGAGCGTCGAGACGTCGAGAAAGTCGACCTCGAAGCCGCGCACGGATTCGATGGTCTGCTGCGCGTGCAGCGCCAGGCGGCGGGTTTTGGAAATCTCCCCCGGACAGCTGTGCTCGCTGCGACTCGAACCGTTGACGATCAATACCCGCGACGGCGATTTCGGATCTTTTTGGCGCTTCTCGGCGGCGTGAATGTCGGCGCGGGTGTCGAGCCATTCGATCGGCAGCTCGAATTTCGCGTCGGCAAATCCTTGACCGGCGGGTTTTTTGCGCGGCGACTTACGATAAGCGATGTAGCCGTCCCAAGCCTTGGCGAAAACTTTCTCCAGCTCCGGTTTTACCGAATCGAAGGCAGGGTCGTAGAAGCGCGCAAAGAAACGCTCGCGAAACTGCGCTTGGGTCAATGGCACGTACTTGGTTTGACGCCGCACGATTGGGTTAGCCACGCTGTTCCTCCGTTCGTAAACTTGCTGGCAGTTTGCTTTGGGATTTTCTTGAGCGCTGTCCAACCATTTCTAGCGAAAGCTGGCGGCGTCTTTGCTCTCCTGCGGGAACCAGCCGCCGAGCCGGTGATAAGCTTTCAGGTAGGCGATTTGGCCCTGATTGGTCATGGCATTCTCCAGTACGCTGACCAAGCGGACGGCTACCGTCGGCAGCGGTTGATACTGAGGCTCGTTCAGCTCCCGGGCAAGTTCTTCCGCGCTAAGCTTCTCCAGATAGGCCTTGGTTCGCTCGTAAATGGCATCGTGGTAATTAAGCAGCAGCTCGGACGAGGCGCGAAAGACGCGTACTTGCTCGCGCGTGTGCGCGGCCGATCGGCCAAAGTCGGCGGGCAAGGGCGGCATGCCGAAGCGCGCAGCCCAACCCTCGCCGATCCAAAGCTGCTCCCGACCCGAAAGCCGCGACACGTTGCTGTCCATCACTCGACTAATCCGCCAGGCAAGCCAACCTATCGGCGGATGCGGTTCCAGAATAAGTTCCGCCGCAGTGAGATCAGGCAGTGTCCGGTGCAACGATTCGTTGACGCGCGTGAAGGCGTCGAGCAAAACATCGGTCTGTATCATCGCCGACCTCCTGCATATATGAGACTCTATATCACTGATTGCGGAGCTGGGTCGATCATGATTTCCGCTGGAAACGATCGGCACGATCTCGTTAATTCAGATATTTAAGGGCTTGAATAATTCAAATTTTACTTTGCGCTCAAGCGATTTTTATCGAGAACTTACGCGAAGCGAATAGGACAGAACGAAACCAGGTCTATTTCACGCGACACGCGCGCGCTTGACGGTTTACCGGCGCGGCGATATAGCTCGCCACAGAAAAAAGCTTGGGCGAATTTTATTTGCGTCTTGCTTGCTCGCATGGAGTTGGACAACCACGAAACCAACGACCGGCGCGATCGGGCGATCGACGATCGCGCCTTGTTCGTCACGGCAGCGAGCGAGATCATCATCGATTGCCGCCGTAAACGTGCTGCTAGGGAGCAAAAAGAGGAGAGATACAATGACACGCATCGCCATTCTGTCGCTCGACGACATGAACCATGAACAGCGCGCTGTGATCGCGGCGTCCAAGGCCAACGGCAAGCCGTATGGCGGGCCATTTTGGGCCTATATCCGCAATCCCAAACTGATGCAGAGCCTGCACGGCATGACAGACGCTATCGCCGATAGCACGCTGTCCGGTCGCGAACAGCAGATTGTCGCCTTGACCGTGGCGCGGTTCTGGAATGCCAATTATCCGTGGGCGGCGCAGAGCCGCAATGGTCTCAAAGTCGGGCTAAAACAACACGAGATCGATGCCATCAACGCCCGCGCGGCGCTGCCGAGTGATGACAAGCGCGAATTGCTCGCGCATCGAATCGCCAACGAACTGCTCGCCGACAAGAAACTGAGCGATGCGACTTATGCAGCCGCCGAAGCAGCTTTCAGCACGGAAGAGCTGGTTGCTCTGGTCGCCCGAGTCGGCTCGTTCTCGATGACGTGTTGCACCGCTAATGCCTTTGACATCACTCCCGGCGATGATGCATCTGACCGCCTCAGGTCGTAGACCAGTCCTTCGAGTATCATCGCTGCTCCATCACTCGCTTAACGACGGTCATTGAAAGGACTCCCGTGTGATCGCGCCTGGCTAAGTTGTGTCGCAAGTGAATAGTTCGAGATAGACGCCGCCGCTAATTAAAGTCCCGTTCGGGAATAATCGAGATCCCTTGTCCCGCGACGTTTGCGCAGGACGGGATCAGGCAAGGAGCAGATTTGTCATGACGGCGTCGGCGGCATTCATCGCTGCAAGGCCAAAGACAACCTGGATTCCGGCTACCGCCGGAATGACGGACAGGCAAGTCGAGTCCAGTCTATAAATTTAGAATGACCGGGTTCTCGGCGACCAGTTAAACACCAATAGTCGAGAAAAATAAAAGGGGATACAAGATGACGCTTCCGCTTGAACGTTTTCGCATGCTCGATTTGACACGGCTGGTGCCGGGCCCCATGGCGACGTGGATGCTTGCCGATCTGGGCATGGATGTACTGAAAATCGAAGACGTTGCCGACCGCAGTGCCTACCGCGATCAACAAGCGGCCCGGGCGTCGCGGAACAACCTCTCCGTTGATCAGGCAGCGCTCGAAGGCGAGGCGCGCTCCAACGCCTGGAACCACACGCATCGAAATAAGCGCAGCATCGCGATCAACCTGCAGAAGCCGGAAGGCCAAGCATTATTGCATCGGCTGGTCGCAGACGCAGACGTCTTCTTTGGTTCGTTTCGCCTTGGCGTGTACAAACGCTTGGGTGCCGACTATGACACGCTGAGCAAGATCAACCCGCGGTTGATCTACGCGACGCTCAGCGGCTACGGCTTCGGCAACAGCTTCAGCGAATGGCCCGGCAACGAGCGCAACGCGCAAGGGATGTCCGGAGTGAGCGCGTTGATGACGGGACAGGATGGCGAGCCGGCGGACATGCTGTGTCAGCCGGTGGACAGCTATTCCGCGGCACTCGCCGTAATCTCGATCCAGGCCGCGCTCTGGGCGCGGGAATCGACCGGACGTGGCCAGCAGGTCGACGTCGCACTGCTCGAAGGCGGCACGGCGTTTGTCAATTCCAACGTGCCCGACTACTTGCGCAACAAGCAGGTCCGCAAACGCGGCTTCCCGAGCATCGGCAATCTCAAATGCAAGGACGGCAAATACCTGAGCAACGCGGCGTTCGCCCAGGCGCACTTCTGGGCGCCCTTCTGCGACGCAGTGGGCCTGCCGGAAATGCGCGACAACATTCCAACCAGCGACGCGGATGCGATCCGCAAGGTCAAAGCGCAGATGCTGAGCAGGACCCGCGACGAATGGCTGGCCATCATACCCAAAGAAATCTCGGTGGTGCCGATGCTCGAGTTCGACGAAGTGCTGGAAGGAGAATACGCCAGGGAGCGCGGCATGGTGCTGGAGCTGGATCATCCGCTGGAAGGAATGGTGCGGCAACTGTCGTCGCCTTTCCGGTTATCCGATACAGCGCCGACGTTTCGCCGCTTTGCGCCGCTATTAGGCGAACATACCGTCGAGGTTCTCCATGGCATTGGCTGTAGCGACAGCGAGATTGGCGAACTTGAGCGGGCGGGCGTCGTCCGCGCCAGTCACTCGGACGCTGCCACTGCGAAACGCTAGCGCGCAGTCGGGCAAAGAAAAATTTATTCTTGAGCCGTGTTCAATGATGGAGCTCCATGGTTTGGTATTGGATTTTTTCCAATTGCAGCGCGAGCGCTTCGATTTGCTCCTGCCAATAGCGCTCGGTCCCGAAGTTAGGAAATCCTGATTTGAAAGCGCTGTCCTCCCAGCGGCGCGCGATCCACGCGGAAAAGTGAATCATGCGCAGCGCGCGCAACGGTTCGATGAGTTGCATGGTCGTCATGTCGAAAGTTCTAATCTGTCCGTACGCCTCGAGCAGGATCTCCCTGCGCTCTTTGCCGTAGTCGTCGTCTCCGCCGGTGAGCATCCAGATGTCTTGCACGGGAGGCGCGTAGAGCATGTCGTCGAAATCGATGAAGTACGGATTGTCTCGATCCCACAAGATATTTCCCGAGTGGCAATCGCCGTGCAGCAATACGTAGTTGACGTCCTCGAAGCGTGGAGTAATTGCGTCGCAGATTTGCGTCACGATGGTTTCGAAGCGACTTGCGAGTTGCATCGGAATGAAGTTTCCATCGGTTAAAAACTTCAAAGGCTCGCGCCCATAAGTCTGCGGATCCAGGCGCAGACGCGGCGCGCCCTTTACTGCCGCGCCGACGCTGTGGAGGCGGGCCATGAACCTCCCCAGGCGCGTGAGTTGCTCCGTATTTAGTTCCGGCTCGAGTCGCCCGGGCCGCTTCGGGAAGATCGTGAACATCACTCCAGTGATTTCGAAAATACTTTGTCCCTGGTCGTTTATCAGCGGAGAGACGACGGGGATTTCGCTTTCTTCGAGAGCTTTCAGAAAATCGTGCTCGGCCTGAATCGTCGCGCGATTCCAGCGGCCGGGTCGATAAAATTTGATGACGACGTGCGGCCCTTCTTCCATCTCGATGTCGTACACGCGGTTTTCCATGGCGTTGAGCGCGTAAAAACGCCCGGTGCAACGCCCGCCGAGTTTCTCGGCCGCGTCGAAAATAACATCGGGAAGTATCTGCAGGAAGTTGTCTAGCATCGCTTTTATCCTAGACGAGCGTACCGTCGTTGTACACTCGCGCGGGCCTGACGCACGTCG
>Ga0307416_100002520_pt1 | contig 10536 bp, 10 predicted proteins | sample DK1Cmetagenome_2_FD_203821 | JGI IMG/M metagenome (GOLD analysis project Ga0307416, IMG submission 203821) | Maize rhizosphere microbial communities from greenhouse at UC Davis, California, United States - DK15-C-3 | ecosystem: Host-associated > Plants > Roots > Rhizosphere > Soil | place...
CCACATTTCCGTCAAATTGATCAAGGAGTTGGCGAAGATATCGAGCGCCTCCGTGGAGGTTGGCGACCGGGTCTGCGGGATTGACGCCGAGGTAGCGGGCGGTGGCCGGCATGAGCTGGGCGAGACCCATCGCGCCTTTGGGCGAAACCGCCTGAGGATTCCAGCGGCTCTCCTGCCAGACGAGCGCCGCGAGCAGCGTCGGGCTGATGTTGGCCGCGGCGGCGGCCTGCATCAGCAAGGCGGAATATTGGGGCGGAACCGGAGCCGGGCCGACGGCCGTGAAGGCATAAGCCGGAACGATCGGCGCGCCGCTTTCATCGACCACCTTGTCCGATGCCGGGCTAACCACCTCGAAATTGGCAGCTCCCGCCCCTTGCCGCACCGAGACGGTGCCGTCGGGGGCAATTTCCATGACCTGTGCGTGGGAAGGAGACGCAAAAACAGCCACGGCCAGCCCCGAGGCGACCGCGAGGAGGCGCCGGTTGCGCCATAGCGAACGAAGGGCTGCTAGCCGCAGCGTCAATTCAAGAACCAATATCCGCCACCCCCGGGGTACTTTGGCTATCTTGCACAGGGCGAAGCATCGGGCGAGATAGTTAATATTTGTTTACGATAGACTGTGTTTGAGGACCGGTTCGGAGGCGCATTTCCCCCTCAAAAAACTGTGGATAAACGACCCGCCGCACGGCGGCCTGTGGTGAACGCAAATTAAACAGCTTCGTCCAGGGTTTTTTCGATGGAAACCGCAGCTATTAGCTGCGGTCATCTTCAGACCGCACAGCAAGTGGATGGGACGTGCCTGACAACGCAGCAATGATCTGTCCCGTAATCCTATGCGGGGGTGCGGGCACGCGCTTGTGGCCAGTGTCGCGCCAGACCTTCCCCAAGCAGCTCCTGCCGATCACCGGCGACCAATCGCTATTGCAGCAAACCGCCGGCCGACTGTCGGGCGGACCATTCCTGCCGGCAGTCGTCGTCAGCGGCGAGGACCAGCGCTTCTACATCAAGCGCCAGCTGCAATCGGCCGGCGCTGCCATTGACGCGATTCTCCTGGAACCAGTCGGCCGAAACACTGCCGCGGCTGCGACGCTCGCGGCAGCCTGGCTCTCGGCGCACGGTCGCGACGAGCTCATGCTGCTGATGCCGGCCGATCATGTCATCGGCGACAGCGAGGCGTTTCTTCAGGCGGTGGAGATCGGCCGGCCGCACGCCGACAAGGGCGCGATTATCACCTTTGGCGCGAGAGCCACGGAGCCCAACACGCAGTACGGTTATATCGAAGCGCAGGACCGCCAGGTATCGGCTGATGGCGCCTTTCCGATCGCGCGCTTCGTCGAGAAGCCCGATGCCGCGAAAGCCGCCGAGTATCTCGCGAGCGGCCGCTTCTTCTGGAACGCGGGCATTTTCCTGGTGAAGCCAAGCACCCTGCTCGACGAAATGAGAGCGTTCCTGCCCGCGACCCTGGACGCTGTCGCGCGTTCGGTCTCGGACGCGACGAGCGATGGGTTGTTCGTCCGTCCCGCGGCCGATGCCTTTAATCGAGCCGAAAACATCTCGATCGATCATGCGATCATGGAAAAGACATCGCGCGGGATGGTCGTCCCGGTGCAGATGGACTGGTCGGATGTCGGCTCGTGGGATGCGGTTTGGGAACTCGGCGCAAAGGACGATGCCGACAACGTCGTGCACGGCGACGTTGTCGCGCTCAACACCTCGAACTCGCTGCTGCGCAGCGAGGGCGGCGCGCTGATTGCCGCGACCGGCATCGACAACGTGGCGGTGATTGCAGTTCGCGATGCGATCCTGGTCGCGCCGCTCGATCGGATGGCGGACCTTAAGACCTTGGTCGAAGAGGTCAAAGCCAGGAATAGCCAACGGGTGATCGAGCCCGCCAAGGTCGCCCGGCCGTGGGGATCGTATGAATCCGTCGCGGCCGGGCCCAGCTTCCAGGTCAAGCACATCATCGTCGATCCCGGCGAGAAGCTATCGCTACAGAAGCATCAGCATCGTTCGGAGCATTGGGTGGTGGTCCGCGGCTCAGCCGAGGTCACCGTTGGCGACCAGGTTTTGATCCTCCAGGAGAACCAATCGGCGTACATTCCCGCAGGGACCAAACATCGCCTGGCCAATCCCGGCACCGTGCCGCTGGAACTCGTCGAAGTGCAGTGCGGACCGTATCTCGGCGAGGACGACATCGAACGTTTCGACGACAAATATGGGCGACACGGCGGACCGATTAAACCGAGTCGTCTGACCGGTTAACTAAGGATTATTGCCTATTCCAAAAGGTATTGCTTGCTAAATTTTTGTTAACTATGGTCAACATGGGGTGTGCTCTCTCCAGTAGCGTCCGGGGGGCAATGAGCTTGGACATACGTGTCTCTGACCTGATCAAGGGTATCTATTCTGCCGGCGCGGATCGCAGCGCTTGGGACCGCGTAGTTGTCGAGCTATTCCAGCTGATGGGATGTTGTGGCGGTATCGCGACGCTCGTCGATGAACGACACAGCGAGCTGCTGCTTTGCCGCCTTTATGCGCCCAACCGTTCCACGCCCACCGCGTCCGCCGATGAATACGTCGGTAATTACCGTAATGATCCCGCGCTTGTCTGGCGATACGATAATCCTGACGTACGATTCTGCCATAGTGAATTGATGCTCCCGCGAAGGCCGGATGGTATCCACCCGTTCGTCCAATGGATGTCGTCGACGCTTGGCTCCGCCTCATGGTACGCCGGATATGCGACACTGACTCCGAGCCTGACTTTTTGCCTCGTTGGCCACTTCCCGCCCGGGCACCCAAAGCCCGACCGGGATGCACTCAAGCTCTTCGAACTAGTCTTCGACCATGTGGAATGTGCATTGCGTTTGGGCGCTCGCCGATTCAACGAGCAAAGCGCACGTGCGCTGATCCGCCTCAATTCAGCCGGAAAAGTCGAACGGCTCAGCAAGGGTGCGGACCGGCTGTTGAGCGATCGTCCCGCGTTCCGGATTTGTGAGGGCAAGCTTATCGCATCCAACCTCTCCGAACAGGCAACTCTCGATCGTACAGTTGAGCGAGTCCTCAACGGTGGTGCGATCGGCGCGACGCCGGCGGCAATTCAGCTTGAGCACGAGCACGGCCGGCCGTGGGTTGTGGTCGTTCGTCCTGTCACCGAAAACTTCGGACTGCTGGGCACGCTTCGACGCAGCGTGGAGGTTGAGATTCTCGATCAAGCACAGGCCGCTGGCCGGCTCGACGTGATCCAATCCTTGTTCGAACTGACGGGCCGCGAACTCCAGGTCTTGCGGTTGCTCGGCCAAGGCCATTCGATCGACTCGCTTTCGGCGATGATCGAAATCAGCCGCAACACCACGCGCGCGCATCTTCGTTCGATCTTCTCAAAGACAAGGACGAACTCTCAGACCGAGCTACTGCAGCTATGCGGATCGTTGAGCAATGTTGCCGCGCCAGATTGGCAATCAGCGGATTTAGCGGCGGTTAATTGAGCTAGTCCGCGCGGACTATTTGCAGGCATTTTTTTTCCGTTAACCATAAGCCGACTCGCGACATCCGGTCGTGGGCCTTTGTTGGCGGGGGCTCTCCTTCCACTGCGCCAGGCGTAGCTTGTGCGGAGCGCCCCTGCGCACGCCGCTCACGCGGCGACTTGTACGGAGGGGCAGATGACTCAAATGTTCCGATTCCAAGCCTTCGCGGCTCCCCCAGCGCCGGGCCAGGTGCTTCGAGAGAAAATTCTCGACGGCATGGGACTGACGCAGGCCGAGCTCGCGCGAGCCATCGGCATCTCGCCGCCTCGACTGAACATGATTCTAAGCGGCCGGTGCCAGATCTCGGCCGAGATCGCCCTTCGTATCGAGAAGGTATTCGATATCTCGCCACAATACTGGCTTCGTATTCGGAACGAATTCGAACTTTTCGAAGAAAGACAACGGATGTCCCGCGAACTCGAGGGACTCGCGCCCCTCAGGGCTCCAGCTAACCTTACCGATGCGGCGTGGCAAATCAGTGCATGGCAAGCAGCCGCCTGAAACACGGCGCAACGATATCGATTCGAGAAGACTAGATCAGACCACCTCGATCGATCTCAGGAAACCGGTGGATGATCGAAGAGTAAATGATGTTCAACAACTGCCCGGAGATTGGGCACAAATAAGGGGATGTAACATGCGCACAACCATTTCTCCCTCTGCGAGAAAAATTCTCGCTTCCGCTGCTCTATTGGCGAGCACAACTGTCGCAACGCCGGCGATTGCCGCAGCGTCATTCCAAGCTGACGTTGGAACATGGATTGCGTTGAATCCAGGCTACACCGAAGACCAGGAATATGGCGCGGCGTTCACCGTTACCCCGCTCGTGACACTCGACGACGGCACAGTGCTCCAATTCACCGGGCCGGTGCAGATTCGCACCGTTCCGAGCAGCTGGTCCACGTGGTGTTGCGGCTATACCGGTGATGTCCTTTACACGCAGGGCGCGACGTCGGTGACGATTGACGCTCTGACCGGCGTGGCTGCACTCGGCTTCTATGCCGAGCCCAATCAGTTCGCCGATTATCTGATCACCCTGCTGCTGGAGGATGGCAGCAGCTTGGTTCAGACGGTAAACGGGAGTGGTGGCGCGGAATTCTTCGGCTTCACCGGCGGCGGCGTCACCTCGATGACGGTTTCGTCGAGCACTGACTTTGCGATCGGCGACTTCTTCGTGCGCGCGGTTCCTGAACCGCAGACATGGGCCATGATGCTGCTCGGATTCGGCGGCATTGGAATGGCCATGCGGCGTAGCAAGCGTGCTACTCGCCTCGCCCAAGTCGCGTAGGGCAGCTTCGAGGGGACGCGCGCCAGCGCGTTCCCCTCGATTACTCGCGTAACTTTCGTGCAATTCTACTTCATCGCGCGCGCGCGGGAATTGCTACGACCGGCATTGCGTCGGTCGTGGCCTGCCAATCCGGACACGACAGCTTGGGAAATCCTGTCGATCGTCGATGATACCGAGCCTGACGAAAACGCGGCACGAAAAGCGGCCACCTCCAGTAAAGGTTGAGCGCGGACAGTAGACTGGAAACCGCGCGATGCTGCGGTCCTTGCGATTGCTGTGACCCCATTGCGCCCCATCACGGGTTGAACTCAGGAATATTGCCCCGGCTCGGCGCGGAGACCCGAACAACGGGATAAGTCGATATCACGCTGCGGCTAGCCTGGGTCATCGCGGCCCGGAGGGCGCCGAGTTGCTCCGATTGGCCCTGGCTTGGCCCCGCTAAAGCAAGCGCTCGGCCCGGCACTCGAAACCTGGGCGCAAGGGGACGGGTCGGCCGCGAGTCGAGCTAACTGATCTGAGCAGCAGGCTTCCTACGGGACTCACGACGATCTTCTAATTTTGCTCAATATGGCGCGGCGCCACCGGACAGCATGACGCTTTCGACACGGCGTCTAATGTTTACTTTCACTCATAGCGGACATTCGGTGAGCTAGGCACGGTTTGCGTGGACCTGTTGCACCATCGGCCGCGATGCCTTCAGGGTCGCCTCCTGCGAAACAGGATTGTAACTTTCGTCGACGGAAAGATCCCAAACGGAGCAGAGAGGATGCGCATACTTTTTCTGGTCACGGCATCGATTGGACTGACGGCTTGTGGCAATGCGGCCAAGAGTGAGAGCGAGATGCTCAGCAGTCGCCTGGCTCCGGGAAAAGGCGAGGTAGTGTGGCGATTCAGCGAGAAAAATCATGACGGAACTGAGAACCGTCAGTGCTTCACAATCCCCCACCGGGGAGCTTTGGTGTACTGGCCGTCAAAGCACATCTTGTCGTTCACTCTCAGCCAGGGCGGCTTTCGAAAAACGCTGACCGGCACATTTGCCCCAAGGTCCGAGCACGAGGTAACTTTCTATTGGGATCAAATCGCCGAAAATATGGGTCTTTCGGTGGACGGTAAGCCAGCGGAGATGCGCAGCACCGTACCCGATCGACCGTGGCAACTTACTTGCCCGTTTTGACTGACAGGCCGCGCAGATGCTTGCACCGGCGCCCGCCAGCTTCACCGCTACATGTTCGTCTGATCGGCCGGAACTTCGCGGGGCGAGCCAGCCGCACCGTCAGCCTCGCCCCTTTGTTCGCCGTCCACGCCGACGCCGTAACAGGTCATTGAAATAGACCCCATCGAATAGCCCCTCACCAGCGGCTTCGCGACGCCCTCTCCAGCGGCCGCGAGGCCCGCGAGGTAGAGCAAAGGGATAAAGTGGTCGGGCGTCGGGACGGCGAGGTCATAGTCCGCATGCCCGGCGACCTTGAGGATCTCGCCCGGATCGTTCGCAAGCTGCTCGACGACCGCATCGTCGAAGCGCTGGGCCCAGTCGAATGCGGCATCCGGCCGGTTCCGCTCCACGAGCCGCAGGTTATGGACAACATTGCCGCTGCCGAGGATCATCACGCCTCGGTCGCGCAGCGGGGCGAGCGCCTTCGCCAGCTCGAGATGATACTCGAGCGGCCTCAGCGCGTTGATCGATAGCTGCACGACCGGCACATCCGCCTCGGGATAGAGATGGGCGAGCACGCTCCAGGTGCCGTGATCGAGCCCCCATTGGTCGAGGTCGAGACCGACCCACTGCGGCTTCACGACTTCGGCAATTTCCTGGGCAAGCTGGGGATCGCCCGGAGCCGGATAGTCGAACTCGAATAGCTCCCGCGGGAAGCCGTAGAAATCGTGGATCGTCCGCGGCTGGGGCATCGCAGTGACCGCCGTCGCGCCGAAGAACCAGTGCGCCGAGATGACCAGCAGCGCGCGCGGCCGGGGGAGATCCTCGCCCAGCGAGCGCCATGAGTCGGTGAAGCCGTTCCGCTCCAGCGTGTTCATTGGGCTGCCATGGCCGATGAACAGAACCGGTGTCCTAGTCAAATCTACGTCCCCGTCCTGGCGCGGGTGCGGCTCTTATCGGGTTGCATACGCTTGAGATAGATGCGCTCGGCGCGCCTGGGCTGTCTGTCGCGGATCAGGAAGCGACAGCCAAGGCCCAGATGACAATCCCGATCGACAATACTCCACACAGTATGAGCGCTGCATATTGGCGAAACGGAGGTCCCAGCTTCGATCGGTGGTCGGCGCAAAAGCGATCGAGTTTGAAGCCCAACGCCGGGTCGGAAATAATGAGCGCGGAATCGAGGGCCGAGAAGCCCCGATAGAGGTTGATCAGCCGCGCCAGCTCGATCTCGCTGAGATTGGGATAGCGGGCGATCAGCTCGGCGGCTTCCTCCACGGCGGGCCGACGCGGCGGCTCCACCTGGCTGAATGCAAATTGTCTTGCAGCAAAATCCTGAAACATGGTGCTCGTCCTTGAAGGAGGCGAGCCGGATCGGTCGAGTACGGCGGCCAGCTAGTCGTCAGCCGGCATTTTGCCAGATCGTCCATCTGTAACGCCCTGGGCCGGCTACGGCTCGCGGGAATTCACCCGGCCGAGGGCCAGCGGGCGCGCCGTGCTGCTCCCGGGGTGTACTTGTGCCATGCTGTGCATATGTCCGATGTGGGGTCTTGGGCTGATTTTTCAAACGCTTGGCAAGCAAGCCCTGCACTTGCGACGCGTGGGCGGTCCGGCGTGTTCCGGACCGCCACGTCTCCGGGTGCCTAGAACGCGTTGGGACCGATAAGCTCCCAGAAGAGCCAGGCGGCGAGGAGGAATGCGGCTATCATCGCGACGATTGACGCCGCTTCTCCGAAGCTCGCTCGGAAATGCTTTTTATGATCCTGCATGAAGGCATCCAATTTGTGGTGCAGGCTTTCGTTCGAAGTCAGCAGCCCGATGTCGAGATGACGTGCGTTCTTCATGAATTCGAGAATCGCTCGATTCTCGTCTTTCGATACGTCGGGATAGCGCCCGAGCAGGGCGGCCACCCGCTCACGCGTCATTGGCCAGGGACCGGCCTCGAGACGGCTGGCGTGCGCGTTCATTTCCATTCTCCTTGAAAGCGATCTTGAGGATGTCGCGGGGCCGGCATCAAAAAGCCGCCAGGGCCAAAGCCTCATTCGGAGCGTGCAGCGTCGCGCCTTTCCGCTTGGAGATTTTCTCGAGACGCCTGGCGATGGCTCTCGCTCGAGGGAAAAGCTCTCCGTCCAGACGTTGGAATTCGTCGTCCGAGGCGAAGAACATGAATCCGCCTGGAGCTCGCACTGCTATTCCGACGACACGTCGATCGAACTCGACGGCAAAACGCTGCGTAGTCACAACTCATCTCCTGGCGAACGACCGAATGCGCGCCGGTCGCACTGACAGGCGCAGCTGCAAGCCGCTCGCCTGCTGAAATTTCAGTAAAGCGCCCGCTGCAAAGCGAAGCGCGGTTCATGCGGAGAAGGCCCCAGGCGCGGCCCGCCTAGCGGGCGGCTGCCAAGGGGCTTAGATTCGTGCGGTGCTGCTCTCGGGATGGAGGTGCGACCGTCCCAGCTGCGAATGCTTAGTCATGCCTTCGATATGGCTCTCCGGGGTCGCGGATCAAGGAGCGTCGGTAAAGATAATTGGCTCGCATTCACGCGCGACACGGAGTCAATCGCAACGACTTGGTGCGACCTCTCAATACGACACTGAAGCGCGGGCGCGTCACAACCGAACGAGCATCCACTCGTAGAGCATATGGCGCCCAGGGCGTTCAGCCGATTGCCCGACACGCATCACGGATCGTGGCGTGGAGCCCCGGATTCACCCCGGGCCGACGACGACAGCATGTCGGCCGCGACATGCAGGCCATGCCGAACCTGCGCAATCACGCTCTGATCGGCCCTGGTGGAGTAAACCAGGTGGGAAGAGTAAGAAAATTCGGGACTTTCGGGCACCAGCTCCAGTCGACCCTCTTCCAGGTAGGGCCGCACCGCCCCCATGCGGAAATAACCGCTGCCGCCCTGGGCGAGTACGTAATCCAGGGCCGGCGGCCCGTAGCTGATCGAAACGACACCAGGCCCCGTGTCCGGGAATGCGGCGTGATAACTGGCCGCGAAATCCTCCCCCCAATCGACATCGACATGATCCTCGGGTCCCAATCGACGATCACTTGGCGTCGTCCTCACAAGCACAAGTCTTTCCTCGAACAGCAACTCGGCAACGACGCCCGGTCGGACTGGAGCTGCGTAAAGGACCGCCACGTCCAGCGAACCTTCCTGGACCTGCTCCATCAGGCGTTCAGCCGCATCGACGTAAGCGCTGATCGCGATTTCAGGACACTCGCGGCGCATCCATAACAGCCAGTCCCGCATCAGCGGATTCCACTGACTGAGTTCCGCACCGATCGTGACCACGGTTTCGCTTCCCGGCGCGACAGCCGCAGCGCGCCGGGCGCGGTCCCACACCTGGACCAGTGACGTTGCAAAACGGAAGAACTGCTCGCCGCCCGGGGTCAGCCGGGCGCCGGCCTTGTTGCGGACGAACACTTTGCGATTGAGGTTCTGCTCGAGAACCCGAATTCGGGCACTGACCGCAGTCTGGGTCAGGTTGAGGTTGGCGGCGGCGTTGACGAAACTGCCGGTTTTTACGACCTCGAGGAAGGTTCGCGCGACGTTGATGTCCATGTTCGCCTCGCTCATGAATACTAGGACCGCGATACAGCAAAATTCGGATTGTTATCCACCAATATAATACGCTCGCCCTTCTTCAAATTGAGGAGCATGCTGCTTTCTGGAGTCGATTTAACCAGACCCTCACCGGCCACCGGCTCCGCCAAGGAGCTGTCGCTATGCCGCTGACTGCCGCTGCCACGTCCGCCGATCCGTCGAAATCGAAGGCGGCGGTCATCGATCCCTTGCTCGCTACAAGTGATTTGCGCAGCGACCGCAGTGCGCGCGCAGTCCAGAAGATCAGCGCGTTGGGAGAGATGACGGCCGGCATCGCACATGATTTCCGCAACATCCTCGCAATTGTCGCGGGCGGCCTCAGGGTCGCCGAGGATAGTAGCGGAGACCCCGCGAAGGTCGACGCGGCATTGGCCGCAGCGCGTGACGGTGTAGAGCGCGGATCAAGAATGATCGCGCGTCTCCTGGCATTCGCCGGCCAGCACGAGCTGAAGGCGGGCCCGGAAGATGTGAACGTGCTGCTCGAAAAGCTGACCATGTTTGTGAAGTATGGCGCGGGCCCGGGCATTCGGGTGAAGTTCGAACTTGCGCCCGATCTTCCAAAATGCCTCGTCGATCCGCCGCAGTTCAACGCTGCGATCCTCAATCTTGTCGTCAATGCCCGCGACGCCATGCCGGAGGGCGGAGCGATCCGGATCAGCACTGCGGCGATCCCCGGAATGAACCGCGGCCGGCCGTGCGACTATGTCCGCGTTCGAGTCCGTGACCGCGGCGCCGGCATGCCGCGGGAGGTCATTGACCGGATCTTCGATCCCTATTTCACGACCAAGGGCGACAGCGGAACCGGCCTCGGAGTGCCGCAAGTTCGCGCATTGATGCGACAGGTCGGCGGTTATGTGACGGTCGACAGCAAAGTCGGCCAAGGCACATCGTTCGACCTGTTTTTCCCGGCTTGCGACGAAGAGCCCGCGCCTGCCGTCGATGCCTGGCAGCAAC
>Ga0307416_100002523_pt1 | contig 10532 bp, 9 predicted proteins | sample DK1Cmetagenome_2_FD_203821 | JGI IMG/M metagenome (GOLD analysis project Ga0307416, IMG submission 203821) | Maize rhizosphere microbial communities from greenhouse at UC Davis, California, United States - DK15-C-3 | ecosystem: Host-associated > Plants > Roots > Rhizosphere > Soil | place: USA...
GCGAGCATAGGGTGGCACCGGGACAAGGCCGTGTTCGGCGAAGTGATTGGAATCTCACTCCTCTCGAGCTGCCGTTTCCGGTTCCGCCGCAAGACGGGGGCGAGCTGGGAGCGAGTGTCGCTCATTGCGGAGCCACGATCTGCCTACCTGCTCAGCGGGTCATCCCGCTCCGAGTGGGAGCACAGCATTCCTGCGGTGGATGCCCTCCGGTTCTCGATTACCTTCCGCAACCTTCGCGATCCTCGATAACCGGTTCCGCATGATTGTCCATCTCGTCGATGGTACCTACGAGCTTTTTCGCCACTTCTACGGGCTTCGACGCTTTACCAAGGGTACGGACCGGCCGTTCGGCGCGGTCGTGGGCGTGCTGCATACCGTCCTGCAGCTGATCGAGACCGGAGCAACCCACCTGGGCGTGGCGACGGACCACGTGATCGAGTCCTTCCGGAATGAGCTGTGGCCCGGCTACAAGACGGGCGAGGGGATCGAGCCCGCACTGCTGGCTCAGTTCATTCCCCTGGAAGAGGCACTCACGGCCATGGGCGTGGCCGTGTGGCCCATGGTCGAGCTGGAGGCGGATGACGCGCTCGCGTCCGCCGCCTCGATTGCGGCAGAAGACCAGAGAGTCGAGAAGATCTGCATCTGGACGCCTGACAAGGATCTGGCTCAATGTGTCCGGGACGACCGGGTGGTTCAGGTGGATCAGAAGAGCCGGAACATCCGCAATGCTGCGGCTGTGCGCGAGAAGTTCGGGGTGGACCCGCTGCTAATTCCCGATTTCCTGGCTCTGGTCGGAGACGCTGCTGATGGCTACCCCGGAATTCCCGGCATCGGCCGCAACACGGCCGCGCGGCTGCTGAACCAGTATGGCCCGATCGAGAAATTCCCCGGAACTGTCCTGGGCGACAAACAGGAGCTTGCCCTCCTCTTTAAGCACCTCGCGACCCTGAGAATCGACGCGAGGCTGTTTGACGATGTAGACCAGCTTCTCTGGCAGGGCCCGACCCCCGGTTTTGCCGCCCTGACCGAACGGTTCAAGGAGAGCCGTCTGTTGGAGCGATCCCTCAAGGCCCGAGTGGCGTAGGCCCGTGTCGATTTCGAGACAAATCGTTCGACGTCTTAAGTAGGAAGCAGTGGGGAGGGCCCAGCCTACTTACAACCAATTCAGGAGTATGAACATGCGCTTCATGGTGATCGTCAAAGCCGACCAGGCCTCCGAGGCCGGCGTACTTCCGAGCAAGGAGCTGCTGGCCGAGATGGGGAAGTACAATGAAGAGCTGGCCAAGGCCGGCGTCATGCTCGCGGGCGAGGGGCTCCAGGCCAGCTCCAAGGGGGCGCGGGTGAGATTTTCGGGCAACAAGCGAAGCGTGATTGACGGACCTTTTTCCGAGACGAAGGAACTGATCGCCGGGTTCTGGCTGTGGCAGGTGAGGTCAAAGGAAGAGGCCATCGAGTGGCTGAAGCGGGCCCCGTTCCGGGAGGGCGAGGTCGAGATCCGTCAGGTCTTCGAGGCAGAAGATTTCGGCGCCGAATTCACCCCGGAGCTGCGGGAACAGGAAGAGCGGATTCGGCAGCAGGTCTCGGCCAAGAAGTAGAGCCCGGCGGTGGCGAGCGAATTGAAGACGCACACTCAACTGGAGGAGCTTACGGTGCAAGCCCATCCCTACCTCAACTTCAATGGCAACTGCGAAGAGGCGTTCCGACTGTACGAAAAGGTGCTGGGCGGAAAAATCGAGACCTTGATGACCCACGGTGAGTCGCCGATTGCCGATCAGGTTCCCCCCTCGTGGCACCAGCGGGTCCTGCACGCCCGGCTTGTCATAGGAGACGCCGTCCTGCTGGCTTCCGACAGCCCACCCGATCACTATGAGAAGCCTGCCGGTATTTACGTCTCGCTGATTCTGAAGGATCCGGCCGAAGCGGATCGGATATTCTACGCTCTGGCCGACCAGGGCAGCATCACCATGCCGATCGAGAAGACCTTCTGGGCCGCCCGCTTCGGCATGCTGGTGGACCGGTTCAACATCCCCTGGATGATCAACTGCGATCTACCCGCCGGTGCCGAGGCACAGGAAACCGAACCCCGGGTCGCGCAAGCCCGTTAATTGACCAGGTGACTGCTGGCTCCTCACGGGGCCAGCAGTGCCATGGCCGCGCGCTTCACCCTGGTCCATTCCGCCTCACGATTCGGATCTGCTTCGTTGCCGGTATTGAGAACGGTGATCACGGCTGTTCTGGTGTCTGGTCGGAGATAGAAGAACGAGCTGAAGCCTGCCTGATCGCCGGTGTGGCCCACCAGTGACACGCCTCCCAGCCGGAATAGAAAGAAGGACAGCCCCACCGATGCGGGGATCTCGTCCTGACCGCCTCTGGGCACGACGACTCGCCACATCTCGTCGAGCGATGAACGGGGAAGGATCTCGTCGCGGCTCGCTCCCGACAAAAACCCGACATATCTGGCCAGGTCAGCGAGTGGCGCGTTCCAGCCGCTGTTGGGGATCGTAATCCCGGGATCGAAGTCTTTGCCGTTGGCCACCAGCAGGAGGCCCGCTGAGCTATCGCGCCGTACGGTGTAGTTATTGGAGCGCCAGCGGACCAGGTGATACGGAGTAGAGCCGAAGTAGCTCGACGTGAGCCCCAGGGGAGTCCAGATATTCTTCTGGACATAACTCTGATAGGGATCGCCGCTGAGCTGCTCGATGACGCGGCCGAGATAAATGAATGCCGGGTTGCTGTAGCCGAAACGGGAGCCGGGGCGGAACAGGATCTCCTGGTACGGCATCATCGCCACCAGCTGCTCCCAGCGGGTCGGCTCGAACGGTTCCCAGGGCAGCCCCTTCTTATACGGCCAGGTTGGGTCCTGAAATCCGGATGAGTGGGAGAGCAGCATGCGGATAGTGATGTCGTCGACCGACCCGAAGGGGTCGTGTACCTGTCGTAGCTCGGGGACATAGCGAGTGATCTTGTCATCGAGCGAGAGTTTGCCCCGGTCCCGCAGCTGCATGATGGCAATGGCGGTGAGCGTCTTCGTTATCGACGCCCAGTGAAAGATGGTTCGCTCCTCGACCCGCTCCCGACGGGCCCGGTCCGACCAGCCGTACTCGTGATGCGCCGCAATCGTTCCATTGCGCAGGTACACGGCACTCGCGCCTACCACGCTGTCCTCCGCAGCAAACGCATCGAGGACTCTGGTGTATGCCGCCCAGCCTGGGGCACCGGAAGTCCCGGTGCGGCGTTGGGCCTGGCCGGGTGACGACCAGAGAAGTCCAGCTGCCGTGGCGAGGGTGAGGCAAAGTCGCATGGGGGTCTCGACGGCCAAGTGAGCGTCGAATCTGCCGCTGGGCCGCGTAAGACGCGAGTCCTGTCGGGGTCGACCCGGTGACACTCGTCTTGCATCGCGAGGTAAAGCCTGTTGATTCGTACCCGTGACTACTGCCGAAACCCACCGAACGATCGACGCAGTCTGGCGGATCGAGTCAGCCAAGCTGATTGCAGCCCTGACCCGGCTGGTTGGAGACGTGGGCCTGGCCGAGGATCTGGCCCAGGATGCTCTGGTCGCCGCCCTGGAGCGATGGCCCGAGTCAGGCGTACCGGACAAGCCCGGGGCGTGGCTCATGGCTACGGCCAAGCACCGCGCCATCGACCAGCTGCGCCGCGGCAAGATGCTGGATCGCAAGCACGTGCAGGTCGGGCATGAGATGGAGCTGCGACAGGAGGCGGCGCTGCCCGATCTGGACGCGGCGATCGATGACGACATCGGAGACGACCTTCTCCGTCTCATGTTCATGGCTTGCCATCCGGTGCTCTCAACCGAGGCACGGGTGGCCCTGACGCTGCGCCTGGTAGGCGGCCTCACCACCGCGGAGATTGCACGAGCCTTCCTGGCTCCCGAGCCCACGATCGCGCAGCGAATTGTGCGGGCCAAGCGGACGCTGACCGACGCGCAGATTCCGTTCGAAGTGCCCCGCGGAGCCGAGCTCCAGTCCCGCCTGTCCTCCGTCCTGGGTGTGCTTTACCTGGTGTTCAACGAGGGTTACTCGGCCACGGCGGGGGACGACTGGATACGGCCCCAGCTGTGCGAGGAGGCGCTCCGCCTGGGCCGGATCCTGGCGGAGCTCGCTCCCCAGGAGGCCGAGGTGCATGGGCTGGTGGCGCTGATGGAAATCCAGGCGTCGCGTTTGCGCGCCCGGGTTGGCCCATCGGGCGAGCCGATTCTACTGCTGGATCAGGATCGCTCGCGATGGGACCAGCTGCTCATTCGCCGGGGGCTGGCGGCACTCGAGCGGGCGGAGGCCCTGGGTGGTGCTCAGGGGCCCTACGCCCTGCAGGGCGCGATTGCGGCGTGTCACGCGCGGGCGCGGGTTCAGGAGGACACCGATTGGAGCCGGATTGCCTCCCTCTATGCTGAGCTGGCGCGGCTCACGCCATCGCCGGTGGTAGAGTTGAATCGTGCGGTTGCGCTTGGGATGGCATATGGCCCTGCGGCGGGACTCGAGCTCGCCGACAGCCTGGTGTCCGAGCGGACGCTCGAAGGCTATCACCTGCTTCCGGCAGTGCGGGCCGATCTGCTCTCCAAACTGGGGCGGCTCGAAGAGGCCAAAGCCGAGTTCGAGCGTGCGGCCGCACTCACCCGGAACGCTCGGGAGCGGGATCTGCTGCTCCAGCGCGCCGCTGCCTCGCGTGTCTCCGAGGCAGTTCTTCAGGCGCAGCGGCCTCAGGCCGCGTCGTGAAAGATGATGCCGGCAGTGTAGCGTCGGCCTGAGCGGATCCGGCTGACACCGTGCCGGAGATTCACCCGATATACTCCCCGCGTTCCCTGGACCGGCCGCTGGCGCACGGTGAACACCACCGCGTCTCCCTGTCGGAGCGGCACCACCTCCGCCCGCGACTGCATCCGCGGCCGCTGTTCGGTCATGACGAACTCTCCCCCGGTGAAGTCCCGGCCCGGCTCGGACAGCAGGATTGCTACCTGCAGTGGGAACACAAGCTCCCCGTAGACGTCCTGATGCAGGCAGTTGTAGTCGTCCGGCCCGTATCGGAGTAACAGCGGGGTCGGCCTCCGCTGCCCCGCGGCGTGGCAGCGGCCAAGAAACCCGGCGTGCTCGTCGGGATACCGTTCCACCGATCCCATGGCTTCGTTCCACCGGTTGGCGACCCCGACGAGCCGCGGGTAGAGCGCCGGTCGAAGCTGGGCGATCAGAGACGGCAGCGGATAGTCGAAATATTTGTACTCCCCCCGCCCAAAGCCGTGCCGCGCCATTGTCACCCGAGTCCGAAAGCCGTGCTCCCCGTCGTAGAGGCCCGCGAGGTCCTGGCACTCGTCCGGTGAGATCAAGCCGGTCAGCACCGCATTCCCTTGTTGGTCGAGATCCCGACCTGCCTGGGGCCAATCGAACCGCTCGAGGCGGGTTGCTACAGTGGTGTCGGCGGCAGGTGGTGCCGCGACACGGGCCGGTGCGCTCATGAGCGGGCCTCCGACTCCAGCAGCCGCCGCTTGCGCTCAACTCCCCACCGGTACCCCGAAAGAGCTCCGTCGCTCCGAACTACCCGATGACAGGGGACCGCAACTGCGAGGGCATTGACGGCACAGGCGTGGGCCACTGCTCGCACGGCCCTCGGGGCCCCGATCCGGCTGGCCACTTCCGTGTAGGTCGCTGTGGTCCCAGCCGGAATTTCCCGCAGCGCCTGCCAGACGCGCTGCTGGAAGGTGGTGCCCCGGAGGTCGAGCAGCAGATCGAGCGGCCGCGCCGGAGTCTCAACCAGGCCGACCACCTGGGAGACCAACTCAGTGAGATCCGCATCGCGGCGGACGAGCTCGGTCCGGGGGAACCGCTCGGCCAGCTCCCGGATGACAGCTTCGGGCTCATCGCCGAGGAGAATGGCGCAGACGCCGCGTTCTCCTTGGGCCACCAGCACAGATCCCAGAGAACACTGCCCTACCGCGAACTGGAGCTCTGTAGTTGCCGGGATGGAGAGTAATCCGCTCATGGTCATCCTTTCAGGTTTCGGGTCTTCCTGTCAGGATCAGTCTAGCCTCCGCGGCTCGAGCCGGCGCTCCGCTTCTTGCGCTCAAACTTTGCGGCGGCGTCGGGCCGATTCCGCCCGCATCCGCTGCATTGCATCGGTCTCCTGCGCCGAGTAGCGCTCTTCCCTCCAGGGGTCGGCCCGTAGGTGATACCCGTTCTGCTCCCAGAACCCCGGGGCATTGTGGTCGAGAAATTCGAACCCCCGAACCCACTTGGCGCTCTTCCAGAAGTACAGCCGTGGCACCACCAGCCGACACGGTCCGCCATGCTCGACCGCCAGGTCCTCTCCATCGTGCTTGTAGGCAAGCAGTGCGTCTGCACTGGCCAGGTCCTCCAGCAAGAGGTTCGTGGTGTAGTCGGGATCGGCGTGGACCATGACTGCCGTCGCCTCCGGCAGGATCCGAATGCGACGGAGTATCTCGGCGACAGCCACTCCCTCCCACCGATTGTCGAACCGGCTCCAGCGGGTGACGCAGTGGATATCCGAGGTTACCTGGGCTCGGGGTAGCGCGAGAAACTCCGGCCAGCTCCAGGCTACCGGCTCCTGGACCGAGCCAACACAGCGGAAGCTCCAGCTCGCGAGGTCCAGTTTGGGGGTTTCCCCGTAGGTGAGCACCGGCCATTTCTTGGTGAGCACCTGGCCCCGTGGAAGGCGGGCCGACTGCACGGTTTCGTTCATGAGCTCGCTCCAGGAAGCTGACAGACCATCGGTGCCAATCTAGCTGACAACCTTTCGAGGCGGTGGCGTATCAAAGGTCCAAGCGTTAGCCACAAAACCTCAGGAGTCATATGCTCGGCGTACCACTCATGCCGCTCGCCTGTGCTGTTCTTGCCGCCATCCAAACCCCATCACCTCGGGACTCGATCCGCACCAGCCGGCATGCCGGCGCGCGGGAGATCCGTGCAGCACGGCTCGACGGTACCATCTCGATCGATGGTCACCTGAAGGAAACGGCCTGGGCAGCCGCCGAACCAGCCACGGATTTCATCCAAACCGACCCGGCCGAGGGGCAGCCCGGCACGGAGACGACGGAGGTCCGGGTACTCATCGGTACCGATGCACTCTACGTGGGGGCCCGGCTGCACGATCGGGAGCCGAGCCGGATCAAGGCGGCGCTGGCCCGCCGGGATGATGAGGTGCAGGCGGACGAATTCGATGTTTACCTGGACACCTTCCACGACCACCTGAGCGGCGTCCGCTTCAGGGTGACGCCCGGGGGTGCCACCCTCGACGGCATCCTCGGCTCCTCCGCCCAGGGGAGTGAGGAGGATGACTCCTGGGACCCGGTCTGGGAGAGCGCGACGCAGGTGGACTCACTCGGATGGGTGGCGGAGATACGGATCCCACTCTCGCAGCTGCGGTACACCTCCACCTCGAACGGAACCTGGGGCATCCAGCTCTATCGAAAAATCCTCCGGAAGGGTGAGGAGGACTGGTTTGCTTTCGTGCCCAAGAGCGAAGTTGGAGGAGTGAGCCGGTACGCGCATCTGGTGGGGCTCGGACCCTTGCGGGCGCAGCGACGCCTGGAGCTTGCACCGTATCTGCTGGCCCGTGCTGCCTATGAGCCCACGGCCGCGGGCGATCCCTTCCGCAGCGGCCACGACTACGACGGTTCAGCCGGGCTGGATCTCAAGTACGGCCTGACCAGCGATCTGACGCTCAATGCCACGCTCAATCCCGATTTCGGGCAGGTCGAGGTCGATCCCGCCGTGGTCAACCTGAGCGTCTTCGAGACCTTCTTCCCGGAGAAGCGACCGTTCTTCGTCGAGGGGGCCGATGTCTTTCGCTTCGGCGGGATCCGGGCGTCCAACAGCTTCGGCTTCCCCACCTTCTTCTTCAGCCGCCGAATCGGGCGGGAGCCGCAACGGAGTCTGGGTGGAGATGGGGTGAGCTTCCTCGACGCACCGACCGAGACCTCGATCCGCACGGCTGCCAAGCTCAGTGGCCGAACCCGCACCGGGTGGTCTATCGGCGTGCTGGACGCGCTCACCGCCGGCGAGGAGGCCCGGTACGTGGATGGGTTGGGAGCCAGAGTAAGCACGCCAGTGGAGCCGCTCAGCAACTACTTCGTTGGACGGGTTCGGAAGGATCTCCGGGAGGGCAACAGCACGGTCGGCGTGATCGCTACGGCGGTCAATCGCGACCAGAGTGACGTTGACCTCAAGTCGTTGCTGCGGAGCAACGCGTACCTGTTCGGGGCCGACTTCACCAACTCATGGTCCAACCGGGCATGGTCTCTGGATGGCTCAGTCGGCATCAGCACGGTCCACGGCACTTCGGAGGCCATCGCCCGTACCCAAGAGTCGAGCGCGCGCTTTTATCAGCGCCCCGATGCAACGAGCTTCCACTTCGACCCGACCCGTACCTCCCTCACCGGCTACGCCTACCAGCTGGCGCTGGGCAAGAACAGCGGCCGGCACTGGCTGGGCGGACTGGTATATCAGGAGGTCAGTCCCGCCTTTGAGTCGAACGATCTCGGCTTCCAATCGGAAGCGTCGCAGCGCGGCATCTCGATCGCCCTGGAGTATCAGGAGCGGCAGCCCGGCCGCGTGTTCCGTAGGTATGGGATTTTCCCGTTTACCAATCACCAGTGGAACTTCGACGGCGATCTGCTTTACGGCTCGTACGGTCTGATCCTCTCGGGCCAGCTGAAAAACTTCTGGGATTTTGAGCTGCGGGGGGACTATACACCACCGGTATACGACGACCGCCTCACTCGGGGAGGGCCGCTGGCACGACAACCCCGCTTTGGCGATGTACGGCTGACGGTCAACTCCGACTCCCGCAAGACCACCAGGCTCACTGGAAATTTCACTCAGTCCTGGACCACGGCTGACGAGCATCAGACCAAAGCCGACCTGACGCTGAGTGTCCGGCCCTCGCCCGCATTTCACCTGAGCCTCGGTCCCGCGCTGACGTTATATCGGACCCAGGCCCAGTATGTCACCAGTGTGTCCGATCCGGCCGCCATGGGCACGTTCGGCTCGCGCTACGTCTTTGCCACACTGGATCAGCGGGAGGTGTCGATGATCACCCGCCTGGACTGGACCTTCACACCGGCGCTGAGCCTGCAGCTCTTCCTGCAACCGCTCATCTCCGCTGGTGATTTCATCGATCTCAAGGAGTTCGTCAGGCCCCGGACCTACGATTTCGCGGTGTACGGCCGAGACAAAGGGGCCATCACCAGCACGGCCCAAGGCAGCCAGATTGATCCTGGCGACGGCGGAGCAACCTTCACCGTGCCGGAGCAAGACTTCACCATCCGCTCGCTTCGGGCCAATGCGGTGCTGCGCTGGGAGTGGAGCCCCGGGTCGACCTTCTTCCTGGTCTGGCAGCAGAACCGGGAGAATGAGGACTCGTTCGGCAATCTTCGCCTGGGCCGCGACGTGGACGCCCTCTTCACCGGGGGTGAGTCACGCAACGTGCTCGCGGTGAAAGCCAGTTACTGGCTCAGCTGGTAGCGAGCGCAGCCGCAACCTCCAGCACCATCGAAGATCGGTATTACGGTCCCGCCGGTGAGTAGTAACTTGAAAACATGAGCCCCAGGTCTGATACGACCGCCTCGGCCCTTGCGCCACCGATCGAGCCGATGCTGGCCAAACTGGCCGACACACTGCCCCCGGCCGGACATTATCTCTACGAGCCCAAGTGGGACGGCTTTCGGTCCATAGTGTTCCGGAGCGGCTCGGATGTGTACCTCCAGAGCCGAGACCTTCGACCCTTCGACCGGTACTTCCCGGAGCTGCACGACAGCCTGCTCGCCACACTGCCCGCTGACTGCGTGCTGGATGGTGAGATCGTGATCATGACCCCGCACGGGCTGGACTTTGACGCCCTGCAGCTGCGGCTCCATCCTGCCGCGTCGCGCGTGGCCAAGCTGGCCAAGGAGACACCCGCTTCCTTCGTCGCTTTCGACCTGCTGGCGGCGAAGGGGAAGAGCTTCATGGGTGCGCCGCAGACGGAGCGGAGAGAGCAGCTGGAACGTCTAGCCGGCAGGCTGGGCCCTCCGGTTTACCTCACCCCCATGACCACCGATCGGCAGAAGGCGCTCAAGTGGCTGGATCAGTTCGAGGGCGCCGGCCTGGACGGTGTCATCGCGAAGCCGGCGGACATCCCCTACCAGCCGGGCAAACGCGCCATGCTCAAGATCAAGCACGTCCGCACCGCGGATTGTGTTGTGGCCGGCTTCCGCTGGCACAAGACCGGGAAGGGTGTGGTGGGATCCCTGCTGCTGGGGCTTTATGACAAGCGAGGAGTGCTCCAGCACGTCGGGGTGACGTCCTCGTTTACCATGGCCATGCGACGCGAGCTGGCGGCGGAGCTCGCTCCGCTTCGGGAAAACGCCTTCGAAAACCATCCCTGGAAGGATTGGGCCCAAGTCGATGGAAGCGAGACTGACCGGATGCCGGGAGCTCAGAGCCGCTGGAGCGCCGGGAAAAATCTCTCTTGGGAGCCGCTCCGGATCGAGCGAGTGGTCGAGGTCAAGTACGATCACCTGCAGGGCG
>Ga0307416_100002524_pt1 | contig 10532 bp, 8 predicted proteins | sample DK1Cmetagenome_2_FD_203821 | JGI IMG/M metagenome (GOLD analysis project Ga0307416, IMG submission 203821) | Maize rhizosphere microbial communities from greenhouse at UC Davis, California, United States - DK15-C-3 | ecosystem: Host-associated > Plants > Roots > Rhizosphere > Soil | place: USA...
GATGAAGACAGCGCTGTCAGCCCGGTCCGCCGCCCGCGTCCTCGTCGTCGAAGACGAGCGGGATGTTGCGGAGTTGATCCGCTACAACCTCAGCAAGGAGGGCTACGACGTCGTCTTGACGGCGAGCGGCAGTGACGCCGTCAAGCAGGCTCGTGAAGCCCGGCCCGACATCGTGCTCCTCGACATCATGGTGCCCCACCTCAACGGGTGGGAGGTGTGCCGGCGTCTCAAGCAGGACAGCGAGACGCGCGGCATCCCCGTGATCATGGTGACCGGCCGTGCCGAGGAGGGTGACAAGGTCCTCGGCTTCGAGATGGGCGCCGACGACTACGTCACCAAGCCGTTCTCGCCCCGCGAGCTGGTGGCCCGCGTACGGGCGGTGGCCCGCCGGGGTCGGACCGACGGCGAGCGCAAGGCGCACGTCAAGGTCGGGGACCTGGAGATCGACCGCCACCGCTTCGAGGTGCGCGTCAAGGGACGCTCGGTCGAGCTGACCCCCAAGGAGTTCGAGCTGCTCGCGCTTCTGGCCGGAGCGCCTGGCCGGGTGTTCGGTCGCGAGGAGCTGCTGGACGCGGTCTGGGGCCGTGACGGGTTCGTGGAGCCGCGGACGGTGGACGTCCACATGGCCCGCCTGCGCGCGAAGTTCGCGGGCGCCAAGCTGCCTGCGCCCGGCGTCGAGACCGTGCGCGGCGTCGGCTATCGCTACCGGGATCCGGCGCGGCCGTAACACAGCCGTAACACCTCCGTGACGGTGCGGAAACGCGGGCGCGCGATGCTGCGATCGCACACCAAAGGAGAGCCAAGGATGAGAATGCGTGAAGTGGTGCTGGCCGTGGTCGCCGTCCTCGTGCTCGGTGGCGGCGCCGCCGCTCAGGTCCAGCTGGACCCCGGGCTCGTGCCCTACAAGCCGGTCAGCGGCGTCAGCGGCAACCTGTCGAGCGTGGGCTCTGACAGCCTCAACAACCTGATGACGTTCTGGGCGGAGCTGTTCGCGAAGTACTACCCGAACGCCAAGGTCCAGATCGAGGGCAAGGGCTCCTCGACGGCGCCGCCCGCGCTCATCAGCGGTACCGCCCAGCTGGGGCCGATGTCCCGTGAGATGAAGGGCAGCGAGATCGACCAGTTCGAGAAGAAGTACGGCTACAAGCCCACCGCGCTGCGCACCTCCGTGGACGCGCTCGCGGTCTTCGTGAACAAGGACAACCCGATCAAGTGCCTGAGCCTGACCCAGGTGGACGCGGTGTTCTCGAAGTCGCGCCGCCGCGGGGCGAAGGACGACGCGACGACCTGGGGCCAGCTCGGCCTCACCGGGGAGTGGGCGACGCGGCCCATCAGCCTCTACGGCCGCAACTCCGCGTCGGGCACCTACGGCTTCTTCAAGGAGCACTCGCTGAAGAACGGCGACTTCAAGGACTCGGTGAAGGAGCAGCCCGGCTCCGCCTCGGTGGTGCAGGGGATCACGGTCGATCGGTTCGCGATGGGCTACAGCGGGATCGGCTACGCCACCGCCGGCGTGCGCGCGGTGCCGCTCACCGAGAAGGACGGCGGCAAGTGCGTCGAGGTCACCGCCGAGAACTCCTACAGCGGCAACTACCCACTCTCGCGGTTCCTGTACGTGTACGTCAATCGCGCGCCCGGCAAGCCGCTCGATCCGCTGACGCGCGAGCTGGCGCGGCTGATGTTCTCGAAGGAAGGCCAGGAGGCCGTCGTCAAGGACGGGTACTTCCCGATCCCGGCCTCCGTGGCCAAGGAAGAGCTGAACAAGGTCCTGTAGGTGGCGATCAACACCGAAGCACTGCGGGGGGGTGGGGCGGAGGTTCCGGCCCGCCCCCTTGCTGTTTCCCGGGCCCGGACGGCCCGACGGATTCGCCTCGATCGCTGGGCCTCGCGACTGGTCGTCCTGGGCGGGGTCGTCATCATCGGCTCGATCCTCGCCATCCTGTTCGTGATCCTCGGCGAGGTCTGGCCGCTGTTCCGGCCGGCCTCGGCGACGCCCGTGGCCCAGGCGCTCGGGGGGGCGGTGCCCGCACCAGGAGAGTCGATCGGGGTGGACGAGTACCGCGAGATCGCCTACGCCATCACGGCGGACGGCCGCCTGCAGTTCACCCCGCTGCGTGTCGCCGGCGCGTACCCCATCGTCGGCGTGCCGGGGCTCGAGGGGGCTACCGTCACGCACATCGCGACGAGCGGCTCCGGGCGCCATCTGCTCGGCACGTCCGACGGACGCGTGGTGCCGCTCGCGGTGACCTTCCAGGTCGACTTCAAGGACGGTCGGCGGATTCTCACGCCGAAGCACGAGGCCCAGGCGGCGGGTGCGCTCGACGAGAGCAAGCGGCCGATCGTCGGTCTCACCGGCGCCACCACGGGCTCCGGGCCCGTCGTCATCGCCCAGGTCGGCGCGCGGGATCTCGTGGTCCAGACGGTGATCGAGAAGAAGGCGCTGATCGGCGCGCCGCGTCGTGAGGAGTCGGTGCAGGCACTGACCGTCGCCGCCGACGGCGAGGTGACCGCGCTGCGCATCGACGGCCGCGGCGACGACCTGTTCGTCGGCACCTCGCGCGGCGAGGTGATCCGCTACGATCTTCGCGACAGGACCAAGCCGGAGCGGGCCGACAGCATCACGGCTGGCCACGCGCCGATCACGCTGCTGCGCTTCCTCAATGGCGACCGCTCGCTCGTGGTCGGTGACCAGGCCGGCGCGGTGAGCACCTGGCAGGTGGTGCCGCCGCCGACGGGCGGCGCGGCCCGGCTCACGCGGATCCACGCGTTCGCGCCGCACGGCGCGGCCGTGATCGACGCCAGCCCCTCCCGGCGCGACAAGGGCTTCGTCACGGCCGACGCCGCCGGCGCCCTGCACCTGAACTATGCCACCTCGGGCGCCACGCTGCTGAAGCTCTCGGCCGGCGAGGGCCTGCGTGGCGCCGTGTTCGCGCCGAAGGCGGACGGCATCGTCACCGCCGACGAGCGCGGGCGGCTGGCGCACTGGACGGTGAGCAACCCGCACCCGGAGGTCACCGCCGCCGCGCTCTTCGCGCCGCTGTGGTACGAGGGGTACTCGCGGCCGGAGCACGTCTGGCAGTCCACCGGCGGCACCGACGACTTCGAGGCGAAGTTCAGCCTCACGCCGCTCGTGTACGGCACGCTGAAGGGCACGTTCTACGCGCTGCTGTTCGCGGTGCCGATCGCCCTGCTGGCGGCCCTCTACGTGAGCGAGTTCATGCACCCGCTGGTGAAGGCCTACGTCAAGCCCGCCGTCGAGATCATGGCCGCGCTGCCGAGCGTGGTGCTGGGCTTCCTGGCCGGATTGTGGCTGGCGCCGCTCGTCGAGCGCATCGTGCCCGGGCTGTTCCTGCTGCCGCTGGTGGAGGTCGCGTGCATCCTGGCTGCGTTCCTGCTGTGGCGGCTGCTGCCCGTCGGCGCCCGGACGTGGTTCCGCCCCGGCACCGAGGTCTTCCTGCTGGTACCGGTGGTGGCGCTCGGCGCCTGGGTGGCGTTCCTGCTCGGCGGACTGGTGGAGACGACGCTGCTCCGCGGCGACTACCGCGGCTGGCTGCTGAGCGCGCTCGGGCTGACCTACGACCAGCGCAACTCCCTCGTGGTCGGCGTGGCCATGGGCTTCGCGGTGATCCCGATCATCTTCACGATCGCCGAGGACTCGCTGGCCAACGTGCCGCAGCACCTGCGGGCGGGCTCGCTCGCGCTGGGCGCGACGCGATGGCAGACGGCGCTGCGGATCGTGCTGCCGACCGGTAGCCCCGGCATCTTCTCGGCGATCATGATCGGCTTCGGCCGGGCCGTGGGCGAGACGATGATCGTGCTCATGGCCACCGGCAACACGCCGGTGATGGACGCCAACATCTTCAGCGGCTTCCGGGCCCTCAGCGCCAACATCGCCGTCGAACTGCCGGAGGCGCCGGAGGGCGGCACGCTGTTCCGGATCCTCTTCCTCGCCGCGTTCCTGCTGTTCTGCCTGACCTTCGCCGTCAACACCCTGGCCGAGCTGGTCCGCCTGCGCCTGCGGCGCCGGTACCGGTACCTGTGAGCGCCGCCGGCGCTCGCAAGCTCTGGCGCAGCGGCGAGCCGTTCATCTGGCTCACGGGTGGCGCGCTGGCGCTCGCCCTGATCATGGTGGCCGGGCTCATCGGGATCATCCTGGTCAACGCGCTGGGCTTCTTCTGGCCGGCGACCGCCGTGCGCGTCACGCTGGGCGACGGCAAGGTGCTCACCGGGCCGATCGTCGAGCGCGAGCGCATTCCCGGCCCATCCGGCCAGTCCCGCATCAAGGTGCGGGTCGCCAACCGCGACCTCTACGGCGCCGACTTCGTCTGGGTGGACGAGGCCCAGATCGCGAGCCGCGCCACCCCCGCCGACGTCGCGGTCATCGAGCGGACCGAGTGGGGCCTCCTGATCGGCACGATCACGGAGCTGCGCGACGGCGAGCGCGTCGTGGCCACCGGCCCGGCCGCCTGGCCCGAGGCGGTCCGGCGGCTGCCGGACGCCGGCCGGTTGCGCGCCGAGATCCGGATCGTGGAGCGCTCGGACATCGGGTCCATCAACCACGCTCAGGAGCGGGTCCGCCTGCAGCTGCGCGGCCTGGAGCTGAAGGGCATCACGGCGGGGGCGGAGATCGACGAGCTGCGGGCGCGCATGGCAGCCCTGCAGGAGCGCTACCAGGAGCAGGAGGCCCGGCTGGCCGCGCTGCGGGCCCGCCAGACGACCAGCATCGTCGTGGCCGCCGACGGCGGCAAGAGCAAGGCCGTGCCGCTCGCCCAGATCGTGGACGTCTCCTTCCCCAACCAGATGGGACTGGGCGCCAAGAGCCTGCACTACGTGACCAAGGTCTGGGAGTTCATCGCCGACGACCCGCGCGAGTCCAACACCGAGGGCGGCGTGTTCCCGGCGATCTACGGCACCGTCATGATGGTGCTGATCATGTCCGTGCTCGTCACGCCGCTCGGCGTGCTGGCGGCCTTCTACCTGCGCGAGTACGCCAGGCAGGGAACCTTCGTCAGCGCCGTGCGGATCGCGGTGAACAACCTGGCCGGCGTCCCCTCCATCGTGTTCGGGGTGTTCGGCGTCGGGTTCTTCATCTACGTCGTGGGCGGCACGATCGACCGGCTGTTCTTCGCCGAGGCGCTGCCGACGCCCACGTTCGGTACCGGCGGCATCCTGTGGGCCTCGCTCACGCTGGCCCTGCTCACCATCCCCGTGGTGATCGTCGCGACGGAGGAGGGGCTGGCCGCGATCCCCGGCGGGATGCGCGAGGCCTCGCTGGCGCTGGGCGCGACCAAGCTGGAGACGACGCTCCGCGTGGTGCTGCCGGCCGTGATGCCGTCGATCCTGACCGGCTTGATCCTGGCCATGGCCCGGGCGGCGGGCGAGGTGGCCCCGCTGATGCTCACCGGGGTCGTGAAGCTGGCCCCGTCGCTGCCCATCGACGGCGCGTGGCCGTTCCTGCACCTCGATCGCAAGTTCATGCACCTCGGCTTCCACATCTACGACGTGGGCTTCCAGTCGCCCAACGTCGACGCGGCGCGGCCGATGGTGTTCACGACCACGCTGCTCCTGCTGACGATCGTCGTATTGATGAACCTGTTCGCCATCAGCCTGCGCAACCGGCTGCGCCGCAAGTACGCGGCCTCGGCCGTCTAGGAGGAATCGATGCCCCCAGCGATCCAGGTCGCGGCGAGTCTGAATCCCCACGCGAGCGCTGCCGCTATCATGGAAGCACCCATGGTGGAGATCGAGCAGCTCGCCCTCTGGTACGGGGCCAAGCAGGCGCTCAAGGACATCTCGATGTCGGTGCCCAAGCACCGGGTGACCGCCTACATCGGCCCCTCGGGCTGCGGCAAGTCCACGCTTCTGCGCTGCCTCAACCGGATGAACGACCTCGTCGACGGCGTGCGGATCACCGGGACGATCCGTATCGGCGGCACGGACGTCTACGATCCCGCGCTCGACGTCACCGAGCTCCGCAAGCGGGTGGGGATGGTGTTCCAGAAGTCGAACCCGTTCCCCAAGTCGGTCTACGAGAACATCGCCTACGGCCCGCGCATCCTCGGTGTGAAGCACCGCACGGACCTCGACGCCATCGTCGAGCGGAGCCTGCGGGCGGCCGCCCTCTGGGACGAGGTGCAGGACCGGCTGGGTGACTCGGCGCTGGGCCTGTCGGGCGGGCAGCAGCAGCGGCTGTGCATCGCGCGGGCGATCGCCGTGGAGCCCGACGTGCTGCTGATGGACGAGCCGTGCTCCGCCCTCGATCCGATCGCCACCGCCAAGATCGAGGAGCTCATGCTGGAGCTCAAGAACAGCTACACCATCGTGATCGTGACCCACAACATGCAGCAGGCCGCCCGGGTCTCCGACTACACCGGCTTCCTGCTGCTGGGCGAGCTCGTCGAGTTCGGGATCACGCGGGGGCTGTTCACGAACCCCCGCGACAAGCGAACGGAGGACTACATCACCGGCCGGTTCGGCTAGAGCCGGGGAGACACCCATGCAGCGGCACTTCCACGAGGAGCTCGAGGCGCTCAAGCAGACGCTGCTCGCCATGGGCGGGCTGGTCGAGGACCAGATCCGCCGGGTGATGGCCGCCCTGCTGGAGCGCGACAGCGACGTCGCCCAGGAGGTCATCGACCGCGACCGCCAGGTGAACGCCTACGACGTCGAGGTGGACGAGAAGTGCGTGGAGCTGCTCGCCCTGCACCAGCCCACCGCCGGCGACCTGCGCTTCATCACCACGGCCATGAAGATCGTCACCGATCTCGAGCGCATCGGCGATCAGGCGGTCAACATCGCCCAGCGCGCGCTCGAGCTGAACCGTGAGCCCCAGCTCAAGCCCTACATCGACCTGCCGCGAATGGCCGAGCGCGCCCAGCGGATGGTGAAGGAGAGCCTGGACGCGTTCGTGGCTCGCGACACCGCGCTGGCCCGCCAGGTCTGCGCCGAGGACGCGGACGTCGACGCGCTCAAGGAGCAGATCTTCCGGGAGCTGCTGACGTTCATGATGGAGGACGCCCGGACCATTCCGCGGGCGATCCGGCTCATCCTCATCTCGCGCTTCCTCGAGCGGGTGGCGGACCACGCGACGAACATCGCCGAGATGGTCATCTACATGGTCGACAGCAAGATGGTGCGCCACACGCTGGCCTGATCCTCTATGGTAGGGCGTGCCCCCGGCGTACGCCCTGCTGCTCGCCGCCAACCTCGTGTATGCGACGTCCTACGTGGCCACGCGCCTCGTGCTCGACGAGCTGCCGCCCGTGTTCCTGGCCCTCGTGCGCCTCGTGGGCGGCGCCGCGGTGCTGGTGCCGGCCGCGCGGCTGCTGGAAGGGCGGGTCGCGCGGCCGGGGCGGGGCGACGCCTGGCGCATCGTCTGGATGGGCGTGATCGGCTTCGCCGCGGCCTTCGTGCTCGGCAACTGGGGCCTGGCCCGATCGACCGCCACGAACGCCGCGCTGCTGATCATCGTCGAGCCCGTCTCGATCATGCTGCTCGGGCCCGCGGTGCTGGGCGAGCGGCTGACGCGGCGGGAGAGCCTCGCCGCCGCCCTGGCCGTGCTCGGTGCGATCGTCGTGGTCCTCGACGGCGTCCCCGGGCTGACGCACGCGCTCGTTCCGCACTGGCGCGGCGACCTCCTGCTGGTGCTCTCGGGCCTCGCCTACGGCGCCTACACGCTGATCGGACGGGACGTCCTGGCCCGGCACAGCCCGCTCACCGTCACGGCCCGCTCGATCGTGTGGGGCGGGGTGCTCATGCTGCCGCTGGCCGCGGCCGAGTGGCTGGCGGGCGCGCGGCCCACGCTCACCGCGGAGGCGGTCCTGGGCGGGCTCTACCTGGCCGTGATCATCACCGCCCTGGGCTACCTCCTCTGGAACTGGGCACTGACCCAGGTGGGCGCCCCGCAGGCGGCCGTGTTCATCACGGTGCAGCCGATCACCGGCGCCCTGCTGGGCGTGATGGTGCTGCGCGAGCCGCTGACGGCCTTCACCCTGATCGGGGGGCTGCTGATCGTGGCTGGACTGTGGTTGGCGGTCACGGGGCGACGCTGACGGTATACTCGAAACGTGGCTGAATCGCGTCGCTATCAGCTCCAGAACGAGGCGGCGAACCGGCTGATCACCGAGCTCATCGACGCCGCCGGCGTGACCCCGGAGCGCCGCGGGCTCGTCCAGCAGCTGCTCACCACCGCGCTGAAGCTGCACGAGGACGGCTCGGCCGCCGGCGACCTCAAGATCACCAACACGGCCCTCAAGGAGCTGCGCTACGCCTACAAGGTGTTCGCACCCTACCGGGCGGTGCGCAAGGTCACCGTGTTCGGCTCCGCCCGGACGGCCGGCAGCGAGGCGGCCGCGCTCACCGCGCGCGATTTCGGCCGGCGCATGGTGGAGGAGGGCTGGATGGTGGTGACCGGCGCCGGCGGCGGCATCATGGGCGCCGCGCAGGAGGGGGCGGGCGGCGAGCAGAGCTTCGGCCTCAACATCCGGCTGCCCTTCGAGCAGGACGCCAACCCGTGGATCGCCTCGGACCCCAAGCTCATCACGTTCAAGTACTTCTTCACGCGCAAGCTGTTCCTGGTCAAGGAGGCGAGCGCGGTCGTGCTGTTCCCCGGCGGCTTCGGGACGATGGACGAGTGCTTCGAGCTGCTCACCCTGATGCAGACGGGAAAGGCCGAGATCGTCCCGGTGGTCCTGGTGGAGACGGGCCCCAAACCCTACTGGCGGATCTGGGACCGCTTCGTGCAGGGGACCCTGGTGGATCGCCGGTTGATCGACGGCAACGACACGGCGTTCTACCGCATCGTGGACGACGCCGAGGCGGCGGTGCGCCACATCACCGACTTCTATCGCATCTACCACTCGTCGCGGATCGTGGGCGACCACCTGGTCTTCAGGCTGAAGCGCGCACTGTCCGGCGAGCAGCTGCAGGGGATCCAGCAGAGCTTCGAGGACGTCCTGAAGGGGCCGCTGGATCAGGCGCCGGGCCCGGTGCCGCAGGAGCTGAACGAGTATCCCGAGCTGCCGCGGCTGATCATCCCCTTCAACCGCTCGTCCTACTCCCGGCTGCGGCGCCTCATCGACGCGGTGAACGAGGTGGACGGCGGCGCCGAGTCCGCAGCGGCGGCGTCCACACCGGCTCCGCCGTCCCCCGGCCTTCCCGACGGCCCCGGCGCCTGACCGACCGCGCCCGGGCGCCGGCTCGGCCGGCGCGTCGCAGACGGCGCGTCACTCGGGCTCGGGGCGCTCCTCCGTGATCTGACATTCCGTGCAGACCCAGGTGCGCTGCACGACCTTGGTGTGGTCGTCGCGGCGGAGGGTCCACGGGATGAAGGCCAGACGACCGCAGCGCGGGCAGCGCTCGGGGTTCGCGCCGGGCGGCAGGTGCGACGGCAGCCACGGGACCTTGGCGGGCATCGCCGACGATCTTACCGCAACCCGGGCGTGCACCAAGGCCCTGCGCGGCTCCGCCCTTGTGAAATCCGCGCGTAGGTCGGGATGGACTATCGTCGTGGTCCGGGGGCCGGCGGGTACAATACCGCCATGCGCTTCCGGATCGCGCTCGCCCAGATCAACGCCACCGTGGGGGACTTCGAGGCCAACGTGGGCAAGATCCGGGCGGGCCTCGAGCAGGCGCGCGGGCTGGGCGCGCACCTGGTCGCGTTCCCCGAGCTCGCGATCACCGGCTACCCGCCCGAGGACCTGCTCTTCAAGTCGGCGTTCATCGAGGCCAACCTCCGGGCGCTGGCCGACGTGGCCCGCGCGACGACCGGGCTGACCGCCGTGGTGGGCTTCGTGGACAAGCGCGACGACATCTTCAACGCGGCGGCGGTCGTGCACGACGGCGCGGTGGCGGGCGTCTATCACAAGCAGTACCTGCCGAACTACGGCGTCTTCGACGAGAACCGGTACTTCCAGGCGGGCATCGACGCGCCCGTGTTCACGCTGGGCGACCGGCGCTTCGCCGTGAACATCTGCGAGGACGTCTGGTACCCGACCGGGCCCACGACGCGCCAGGCGCTCGCCGGCGCCGAGCTCGTGGTGACGATCAACGCGTCGCCCTATCACGCGGGCAAGGGCCACCAGCGTGAGCGCATGATCGCGACCCGCGCGGCGGACGACGTGGTGTGCCTGGCCTTCGTCAACATGGTGGGCGGCCAGGACGAGCTGGTCTTCGACGGCGGCAGCCTGATCGTCAACGAGCGCGGCGAGCCGGTCGCGCGCGGCCGCCAGTTCGACGAGGACTTCGTCGTGGCCGATCTGGACCTCGACGCCGTCTTCCACGCCCGGTTGCACGATTCCCGTCGCCGCAAGGAGAAGCGGGGCGCGGCCGAGGTCCCGCGCATCGCGCTCCCCGCCGTCGCGTCGCCGGCGCTGCCGCCGCTGCCGCCGCGCGAGCTCGTTCCGCTCGCGCCGGTGGCCGAGGTCTACCAGGCGCTCGTGCTCGGCACCCGCGACTACGTGCGCAAGAACGGCTTGAAGCACGTGGTCATCGGGCTCTCGGGCGGCATCGACTCCTCGCTCGTGGCGGCGATC
>Ga0307416_100002528_pt1 | contig 10528 bp, 8 predicted proteins | sample DK1Cmetagenome_2_FD_203821 | JGI IMG/M metagenome (GOLD analysis project Ga0307416, IMG submission 203821) | Maize rhizosphere microbial communities from greenhouse at UC Davis, California, United States - DK15-C-3 | ecosystem: Host-associated > Plants > Roots > Rhizosphere > Soil | place: USA...
AACCCGTGACGGCGTTGCTCGGCATCGACCTCGGAGAGCGGCGGATCGGCGTCGCGCTCGCCGACGCCCCGGATGTCGGCGCGCGTCCGCTGACCACCCTCACGCGCGGGAGAAGCATCGATGCCGATGTCGCGGCCCTCGCCCTGCTCATCGACCGCCATGGCGTGTCTGTGCTCGTCGTCGGGCTGCCGATCGACGCAGCCGGCCACGAGGGGCAGCAGGCGCTCGCCACCCGCGCGTGGGTCGAGGCGATCTCGCACCGCCTCGGCGACCGGGTCGCGATCGTCCTCCGAGACGAGCGGCTGACGAGTCACGTGGCCGAGTCACGGCTCGGGCCGATCAGCCGCGGTCGGTCGGGCGGGCCACCGTCGAAGACCCAGCGGGACGCCTACCGTGCGCGGGTCGACCGGGAAGCGGCCGCGATCATCCTGCAAGATGAACTGGACAGCCGCCGCGCGACCGGGAGGGCCGCGTCCCGTGCCACGATGGAGACGACCCCATGACGATCCGCTCGGGCGGCAGCCCGCGCGACCGCCGTCCCATTCGCCGCTACGAGCCCGACGCGTACGCCACCGAGTACGTCCCTGAGGGCTTCGAGCCGTCGCGCCGCTACGGGCACGAGGGGCGAGGGCGTCGCCGGGGTCGGGGCGGGAGCGGCATCGTCGGGCTGTTCAAGTTCCTGCTCTTCGCGCTGCTCCTGGCCGCGCTGGTGCTGCTCGTCGCGCTCACCGCGCTCCGGCCCGTGGTGAACTCGGCGATCCTCGGCTGGGCCCAGGACAGCCCCGGGGCCCTCAAGTTCCCGTTCGTGGCCGACATCGTCCGCGAGGACCTCGGGCCGGCACTGACGCAGCCCGTGTCGTCGGATCCCGCGCAGGTCGAGTTCCTGGTCGAGGATGGCGACACTGCCTCGACCATCGCGGGGCGGCTCGGCACGGACGGGCTGATCCGTGATCCACGGGCGTTCATCTTCATCGCGAGCCAGCGCGAGCTCACCGGCGCGCTCCAGCAAGGGACGTTCGTCCTGCGCAAGAACATGACGCCTGACCAACTCGTGTCGGCGCTCCTCGCGCCACCGCCCAACCCGTTCATCGAGGTCGACCTGCGCACCGGCCTGCGACTCGAGCAGATCACGGCCAAGCTCCAGACCCTCGACGGGCTCGAGATGGATCCGCGCGAGTTCTACGAGCTGGCCAAGGAGCCGCCGGCGTCGCTCCTGTCCGACTACCCATGGTTGCAGCGGGTGCTCGAGGAGGCGCCGGAGAATGCGTCACTCGAGGGGTTCCTGTGGCCCGGCAACTACCGCGTGCTCCCCGACACGACACCCGACGAGCTGATCCGCAAGATGCTCGACGGCTTCCGCACGGCCGTCGGCGATGCGAAGCTCAAGGTGCCGGCCGAGCGGAAGATGACCTTCTACCAGGTATTGTCGCTCGCCTCGCTGGTCGAGCGGGAGGCGCGGCTCGACGAGGAGAAGGCGCTCATCGCCGGCGTGTACCAGAACCGGCTGAACGGCATCCCGGGGATCCGGAATCGCCTCCTCAATGCCGACCCCACCGTCATCTGGGCCAACGACACCGTCCAGCTCGATGCGTTGGAGTTCGAGAAATGGCAGGAGTACCGGTTCTGGACCGTGCCCAAGGGCGTCGGCCTGCGCAACGTCGAGCTGCCGGAGTCCCTGCTCGGCTACCAGACCTACACACAACCGGGCCTCTTCCCAGGGCCGATCGCGACACCGACGGTGGCTTCGATCGATGCCGCGCTGCGCCCGGACACCGCCGACAAGTACATCTACTTCCTGGCCCTCCCCGACGACAGTGGCAAACACGTGTTCGCGAAGACATCGAAGCAGCACGAGGCGAACAGGAAGAAGTACGGCTACACGTGACGCTGACCCGCGCGATCTGGCCGACACCGGCCGACTTTCGATCACCGCCGACGACTGCCGACCTTCGGCGCTGGGACGAGGCCGACCGCGCCGCCCGGCCGGAGCGTCGCGAGCGAGTCCGGGCCCGCTTCGCCGACACCGGCATTGACGCGTATTACGGCGTCCGCCGCGAACACATGCGCTATCTGACCGGGTTCACGTTGGCGGACGGGGAGGAGAAGGTCGCCGGCTCGTCGGGGCAGTTCCTCCTGTCAGCCGACGAGCTCGTCGTCTTCGCCGACTCGCGCTACACGATCCAGGCGCGCCGCGAATCGCCCGAGGCGCGCATCGAGTTCGTGTACGGCGACCTGCCGAGCCGCTGGCCCGGGCTCATCGCCTCGATCGGCGCCAGGCGGGTCGGCGTCGAGTCGGCGTATCTGCCCCACGCGGCCTGGACGAAGCTGGCGGAGGAGGCGCCCGAGGTCGAGCTCGTGGCGATCGATGGCTGGGTGGAGGCCGACCGGGCGATCAAGGAGCCGGCGGAGCTCGAGCGCATCGCCGCCGCCTGTGCTGTCGCCGATCGGGCGCTCGCGGCGCTCCTGCCGGACATCCTCCCCGGGGTGACCGAGGCCGAGCTCGCGCTCCGGCTCGAATGGGCGATCCGGACCGGCGGTGCGGAGGCGCTGGCGTTCGATGTCGCGTGTCTGGCCGGTCCCGAGGCGGCCCTCCCGCATGGCGCGCCGGGCGACCGACCGGTGCTCGACGGCGCAGTCCTACTGTTCGATTTCGGGGCGCAGGTCGCGGGCTATCGCAGCGACATGACACGGACGCTGTTCGTTGGCGAGCCATCGTCCCGGGACGCGGACGTCTACGAGCTCGTCACGAGGGCACAGACCGCCGCGATCGACGCGCTGTCGGCGGCGGTCGTGCGGGACGGGTCGCTGCCGTCGGGACGCGCGGTCGACGCCGTCGCGCGCGAGGTCGTCGACGCGGCCGGGCATGGCGAGCAGTTCGGGCACAGCCTGGGCCACGGAATCGGCCTCGCGACCCACGAGCTGCCGACGCTCAGCAAGCGCGCACCGGAGACGCCGCTGCCGAGCCCGACCGTGTTCTCGGTCGAACCGGGGGTCTACCTCTACGGCGAGACCGGCGTCCGGATCGAGGACCTCGTCTCGATCGATCACGCCGCGGGCCGGCTGGAGCGCCTCACGCACTTCCCGAGCGACATCGTCATCGTCGGCGCCGGGCGCTAGCCGGGAAGCGACCCAAGGGTCGTGCCGAGTGCGTCGGTCAGGACGGGGATCTCGGCCTCGGTGAAGGCGAGCGGCGGACGGATCTTGAGCACGCTGCCGTGGCCACCCGCCCTGCCGATCAGCACGGCGCGCTGCCGGAGTCCCTCCTTGATCGCTCGGGCCGTCGCGCCGTCAGTGATCTCGACCCCGATCGCCAGGCCCACGCCGCGGACGTCGAGCACGACGGGGTAGGACTTGGTGACACTTCGGATCGCCTGCACGAGTGCGTCGCCCACCCGTGTGACCCGGTCGAGCACGTGCTCGTCCTCGAGAACGTCGAGTACGGCGACCGCGGCGGCGGCCGACACGGGATTGCCGCCGAACGTGCTGAAGAACACGGTCTCCTCGGCGAACTGGGCGGCGATCTCGCGGCGCGTGATCACCGCGCCGATCGGGTGACCGTTGCCCATCGGCTTGCCGAGCGTGACGAGATCGGGAGTGATGCCCAGGTCCTGGAAGGACCACATGTGGCGGCCCGTCCGGCCGTGCCCGCCCTGGACCTCGTCGGCGATCCACAGGCCGCCGGCGGCGTGGGTGGCGGCGACCCACTCCGCGGCAAGTTCGCGTCCCGGGTCGATGTAGCCGTCGCTCGTCAGCACCCCGTCGAGGATCGCGGCGGCCGGTGCCATGCCGCGATCGGCGAGCCGCCCGAGTGCGGCGCTGAAGGCTGAGCCGTCGAGATCCGTGCCGCGCAGTCGGTCGGGCGGTGTCCACGTCTCGACGTGCTTCGGCCGCTGTCCGTCGTTCCATGACTCCGGCGAGAGCGCCGCGGTCGCCTCGGTCACTCCGTGATACGCGATGTCGGTGCACAGCGCGCCCCGGCTGCCCGTGACGCTCGTCGCGAGCCGCCAGGCGACGTCGTTGGCCTCCGACCCGGAGTTCACGAACATCACCGTGTCGAGGCCGGCCTCGGGCGGCATCGTCGCGAGGAGCCGCTCGGCCAGATCGATCGCGGTCTCGTGCAGGTAGCGCATGTTCGTGTTGAGCTGTCGACCTTGGCGGGCGATCGCCTCTGCGACCCGCGGATGCCCGTGCCCGACGCACGGGACGTTGTTGTAGGCGTCCAGGTAGCGACGGCCGTCGATGGCGGTCATCCAGACGCCACTCGCCGCGACGATATGGAGCGGCTCGTCGTAGCTGAGCGTTTCCATCGCCGGGCCGAGGACCGCGTCGCGCCTGGCCCGTAGCTCCGGCGCCGAGCGCTCGACGGTCGCGCCGAACCGGCGAGCTGCCTCGTCCCAACCCACGTCGAGCAGCGTGCGGATCGTCTCGGCGACGGGGGCGTTGTACCGCTCGGCGAACGTCGCGTCCTCGAGACCGCGCTCCGACCGCCAGGACGAGATGGCGATCGTCACGGCCGCGCGTGCGGCGAGCAGCTCGGGCAGGAGCCGCAGCTCGGTCGGCTCGAGCGGTGTGACCCGCTCGTAGCCATCGATCACGAGCCGTGCGCACCGGAACAGTTCGTCGTCGACCCGGCCGATCAGCAGGGAGTCGAGCAGTGACGCCATGTCGGTCAGGAGCGCGCTGTGACTCATGTCGCCGAAGTCGACGATGCCGGTGATGGCGCCGGCGTCGTCGGTCAGGGCGTTGTCGGTCGTCAGGTCGGTGTGGACGACCTGGGCGCGCAGCGACGGCCAGATCGGCACCACCGACGACTCGAATCGATCGAGCACGATCTGCACCAGCTCGCGATGTCGTGGATCGCGGATGGCGCCGAGGAGTTCGCGCGACCGGGCAGCGTGCTGGACGTCCCACAACATCGTCCGCTGGGCCGCCGGGTGGAAGAAGCCGCGCAGCGCCCGGCCCAGTCGCGCCGCGGTCTCGCCCCAGCCGCCGAGCGCGGTGTCCGGCACGTCGACAGCGTTCATCCGGGCGCGGCCGGGCAGCACCGCGTACATCCGGACGTGGTGGGTGCCGTCCAGGGCCGGCATGGCCACCCGACGATCGGCGGGATCCCCCGATGTGGCGGGCGCACCGGGGACGAGCCACGGGATCGCCAGTGGCAGCCCGGGATCCACACGATTCGCGTGGAGGACGGCGAGCGCCTCCATGTCGAGCGTGGCCGGATCCTCGGCCGCGTTCGAGACCTTCATCACCGCGATCGGGCGCGCGCCGGCGTCGAGCAGCAGGAACGCCTGGTCGCGCTCGCTGCCGAGATCTTGCGCCGAACCGGCATCGACATCGAACGTCCGACGCGCGATCCCGACGGCGTCGTCGGTGTCGAACGCCGGACGCGCTACGGCGAGGACGCGGTCCATGGTCAGCGCATCGTAGCGGCTAGAATGGGCGCCTCATCCCGACCGATCCGCGGTCCGTCCGCGCGTGCGCGGGCGCCGACCCCGAGGCCAAGAGGCCGAGCCCATCCAGGAGCCCTCTCCTACATGATCAGCACCGGCGAACTGCGCAAGGGCGTGACCATCGAGCTCGATGGCGACCTCTGGCAGATCCTCGACTACCACCACATCAAGATGGGTCGCGGGTCCGCGCAAGTGCGCATCACGCTACGCAACGTAAAGCGCGGCCAGACGATCGAGCGCTCGTTCCAGGCTGGCACGAAATGGCCGCGCGCCCAGCTCGAGCAGCGGCCGGTCCAGTTCCTGTACCGCGACGCTGACGAGTTCCATTTCATGGACAGCAGCAGCTACGACCAGTTCGTCCTCCGCGGGGAACAGCTCGGCGACGCCGCGCGCTACCTGAAGGACGGCATGTCCCTGGACCGGACGAGCTACGAAGGCGAGACGCTCGGGGTCGAGCTGCCGATCGCGGTCGACCTGTCGGTGGTCGAGACCGAGCCGGGGTTCGCGGGGGATACGCAGACCGGGGCCCGCAAGCCGGCCACCACCGAGACCGGGCTCGTCGTCCAGGTGCCGATCTTCGTCCAGACCGGCGACACGATCCGGATCGATACTCGGACCGGGGAGTACCAGACCCGCGTCTGATATGAGCGAGCGTGAGCGCCCGAAACCGCCGGACTGGGCGCTGCCGGGCTGGGACGCCGTCGATCCCGAGGAGCCCGTGGCCGTCGGGCCGGGCCGGGGACCGGCCGAGTTGCGTCCCCGCGTCGTCGCACCCGGGGCGTTCGGTCTCAAGATCCTCAAGGTCAGCGACGTCACGCGGGCCGTCAGGACCGCGATCCGGCAGGACCCGCGCCTGGTCGACCTGTGGGTCGAGGGCGAGATCGGCCGGGTCACGGTGTCGTCCGCCGGCCACGCCTACTTCGCACTGAAGGACGAACGCAACCAGCTGCAATGCGTGTGGTTCCGGGACGAGCGGGAGCGCTCGGTGTTCGAAGCGCAGGCCGGGTTGCGCGTCGTCGTCCACGGGCGGATCGATCTCTACGAGCCATCCGGTGCGATGCAGCTCTACGTCGACTCGATCCAGCCCGCCGGGGTCGGCGACCTGGCGCTCCGGTTCGAAGCGCTGAAGGCTCGCCTGGCGGCAGAGGGCCTGTTCGACGGCGCCCGCAAGCGCCCCTTGCCATCGCGACCGCGGACGCTCGCCGTGATCACCAGCCCATCAGGGGCCGTGTGGCGGGACATCAGCCACGTGCTTGCCCGTCGATGGCCCCTCGCCCAGGTCATCCTCGTCGCGACGCAGGTGCAGGGCGACAGCGCCCCGGCCAGCATCGTCACGGCGTTCCGGCGGGTGGCGCGCTACGCGTCTGCGATGGTCGAGGCCGGGCGGCCGGACGATGCCCCTGTGCTGACGATCCTCGCGCGTGGTGGCGGCTCCCTTGAGGACCTCTGGGCGTTCAACGACGAGCGCGTCGTCCGGGCGGTCGTCGCGCATCCGCTCCCGGTGGTGTGCGGGGTCGGCCATGAGGTCGACGTGACGCTCGCGGACTTCGCCGCGGACGTCCGGGCGCCGACGCCATCCGCGGCCGCGGAGATCGTCGTCCCGGATCGGCTCGAGATGGCCGGGGCCTTGCGCCGCGCCGCAGACCGGCTGTCGACCGCCACGGAACGGCGACTTGCCTCGGCCGCGCGGGATCTCGCGGCCGAGCGTCGGGCACTCGAGCGGGTCAGTCCGGCCGCCCGACTCGCCGCGGCCCGCGAACAGGTCGGCCTGCTGTTCGATCGGGCGACCCGCGCGGTCGATGCCCGCCTCGCCCGCGAACGGCTTCGGCTGACCGCCGCATCGGCGGACCTCCCCCGGCTGGCCGCGGCGCGCGTCGCGACGGCGCGCTCGGCTGTCGAGGCGTCGTCGGCCGCGCTGGCCGTCCTCGGCCCGAATGCGACCCTCGAACGCGGCTACGCGATCGTGCGCCGCGGCGCCGATGGCGGCATCGTCCGCGACCCGGCCGAGGCGCCTGGCGGCTCGCCGCTGCGGATCCGCGTCGCCCGGGGCGAGATCGCCGCGACGGTCGACGACGGCCAGGGATGAACAGCGACCTCATCGTCTTCATCGTGGCGGTCGCGGTCTTCGCGATCGTCGGGATCGGCCTCGGTATGCTGGTCGCCCCGCGGCTCGGGCGGCTGGCCGAGCGCATCGACGAGGACGACGGTGACGGGAACGACTGACGAGCGCTCGCCCGAGTCGGGGACGGGGACGACGACCCCGGCGACCGACCTGTCGTTCGACGATGCCCTCGCGGAGCTCCAGCGCACGATCGCCGAGCTCGAGTCGGGCAACCTGCCGCTCGAGCGGACCCTGGCCCTCCACGAGCGCGGCGCGGCGCTGTTGGAACGCTGCGAGACCCTGCTGCGCAGTGCGGAGTTGCGGATGCGCCAGCTCGTTGCCAAGGGCAGCACGCTCGAGACGGTCGACGTCACCGAGGACCGCACGATCGACGAGGCGTGATCAGGCCTTCGCGGGCGTGATGTTGAGATTGGCGCGAACGGATCGTCCGGGTCGACGGCCTCCAGCGCCGGGTCGACCCAGATCGCCATCGCGCTCACGTGGAACCGTGAGGCCCGATTGAGCTTGGCCGCAGCGATGGGCGGTTCCCCTATGCCGAAACTGGCGACTTGGGAGGAACAGGTTTAGACTCTGACGCAGGTCGAGGGTCCCGAAGCGCCGGTGCCGACGACCGCGCTACCCTTCGATCCGACATCACACCGGGCATCCGGCCCGTCCAGCCGACCGTATGAGCGGAGCCATCCCCCGCGTGACGATCCTTTCCGAACTCCATGGACCGGGCGAGCTCCGGGGTCTGACCGAGCCGCAGCTCGTCCAGCTCGCCGCCGAGATCCGCGAGACGATCATCTCGACCGTCGCCGAGACCGGCGGCCACCTGGGCTCATCGCTCGGCGTCGTCGAGCTCACGATCGCGCTCCATCGACTGCTCGAGTCGCCGCGCGACAAGATCGTCTGGGACACGGGTCATCAGGCCTATCCGCACAAGCTGCTGACCGGCCGACTCGAGCGCTTTCGGACGCTGCGCGCGCTCGACGGGGTCGGTGGCTTCCCGCGCCGCTCGGAGTCGCCGCACGACGTGTTCGACGGCGGGCACGCGGGGACGGGCCTGTCGATCGCCGAGGGTCTGGCCGAGGCGCGCGATCTCCGCCACGGCATGGAGCGCATCGCTGTCGTCGTCGGCGACGCGGCGCTGATGTCGGGGCTGTCGCTCGAGGCGCTCAACGACATCGGCCAGCGCAAGACCCAGATGCTGATCGTGGTCAACGACAACGAGATGTCGATCAGCCCGACGGTCGGCGCCTTCTCGACCTATCTGTCGCAGATCAAGTTGTCGAACGCCTGGCGGCAGAGCCGGACGGCCTACGACCGGGCGATCGGGCGTGTGCCGATCCTCGGCCCGACCCTGCTGGAGCTGTCGCGCCGATTGCGAGCGTCGGTGGTGCGGTTCGCCCAGCCAGGTCAACTGTTCGAGGACCTCGGCATCACGTATATCGGCGTCGTGCCCGGCCACGACATCCGCGAGCTGCTCGAGACGCTGGGTGCGGCGCTCGCCTTGCCGGGGCCGACGATCGTCCACGTCCGGACCCAGAAGGGCCGCGGGTACCGACCGGCGATCGAGGACCAGGTCGGCTTCCATGGTGCCGCGCTGCCACCGATGCAGCTCGCCCCACAGGCCGATGCGTACGACGGCTCGAAGGGGGGCCCAACCGCGCCGGCCGGTCTGCCGACGGAATCGATGGCGGACGACGCCGCTTCGCCGACACCCGAGCCCGCCGCCCCGAAGAAGAACCCGAACTACACCGCGGTCTTCGCCGCCGAGCTGATCGAGGCCGCGCGCGAGGACCGACGGGTGGTCGGGATCACCGCCGGCATGCCGACCGGCACGGGGATGTCGAAGCTCGCCGAGGTGTTCCCGGAGCGCGTGTTCGACGTCGGCATCGCCGAGCAGCACGCCGTCACGCTGGCGACCGGGCTGGCGATGGGCGGGTTGCGCCCGGTCGTGGCGCTCTACTCGACCTTCCTCCAGCGGGCGTTCGACCAGACCGTCCACGACGTGTGTCAGAACGATCAGCCGGTGCTGATCGCGGTCGACCGGGCGGGGCTGGTCGGTGAGGACGGCACGTCCCATCAGGGGATGTTCACGGTCGCCGCGCAGCGGCAACTGCCACATCTCGTGATCGCCTCGCCGAAGGACGAGCAGGAGCTGCGCTCGCTGCTGCGGACGGCGCTCGCGCAGGACCACCCATTCGCGCTGCACTACCCGCGCGATCCGGGGTTCGGACTGCCGCCGGTCGACCCGGTCGTGGTGCCGATCGGCCAGGGCGAAACGCTGCGGGATGGACGGGACATCCTGTTCGTCGGGTTCGGGCCGATCGTGATGCGCGCGATGGATGCCACAGCCGCTCTGGAAGGGGACGGCTGGTCGGTCGGCGTGATCAATGCGCGGTTCGCGAAGCCACTCGACAGGCAACTGATCCTCGACGCGGCGCGCGGCAAGCGGCTGGTCGTGACGTTCGAGGAGAGCGTGGTCAGCGGCGGCTTCGGGTCGGCGGTCCTCGAGCTGATCGAGGAGGCGCGCCTGGCCGACGCGGCGTATCGCGACGTCGCCGTGAAGAGCGTCGGGATCCCGGGCGATCGATTCGTGGACCACGGTTCGGTCGCCGACCTGCGCCACATGCTCCGGCTCGACGCTCCGGGTCTGGCGGACCAGGTGCGTGATACGCTCGCGACGTTGCGGCTGTCGCCGGGTCGCTCGACGTCGGACGTCGCCTGAGGGGTCGATGACGCTCGCCGGGCGGGGCGACGTCCTGGCGCGTCGCGTCTGGCGGCACCCGTCCGCCGTGCTGCTGGCGGTCCAGCTTCTCGGCGTCCTCGTGTTCCCGTTCAGGGACGAGTCGCCGGTCGGTCGGGCGGCGCTGTCGTTGTTCGCGCTGGTCGCCCTGCTGCTCGCCGTTCGAGCGGTGCGCGCGACGCCTGCGCTGACCTGGGTGTCGGTCGGTCTGGGTGTGCCGGT
>Ga0307416_100002529_pt1 | contig 10527 bp, 9 predicted proteins | sample DK1Cmetagenome_2_FD_203821 | JGI IMG/M metagenome (GOLD analysis project Ga0307416, IMG submission 203821) | Maize rhizosphere microbial communities from greenhouse at UC Davis, California, United States - DK15-C-3 | ecosystem: Host-associated > Plants > Roots > Rhizosphere > Soil | place: USA...
GTGCCATGAAGGTCTCAACGCCCCAGTTCAAGGTCAGTGCAGCACGCGTTTCCTCGTAGGGAGTGAATGCGAGCACCGGGATGCTCGAGCGAAGGCGGGTCAAGCGCCGTGCCGAGTCCCCTGAGGTGGTGAAGGTCACCAGGAACTTGGCGCCGATCCGCTGAGCGACTTCTTCTGCCGCCTTGGTGATCACGCCGCTGGTGGTATGCGGGTCCCAATCGATGCCGTGCATCTGATCCATGCCGTGGGCTTCGGTGTTCTCCACGATTCGCGCCATGGTTTCTACCGTCAGAACCGGGTACTCTCCGACACTGGTTTCACCCGACAACATCACGGCATCAGCGCCATCGAGGATCGCATTGGCGACGTCAGAAGCCTCAGCACGGGTCGGACGCGGTGATGAGATCATGGATTCCAGCATCTGAGTCGCAACGATCACCGGCTTCGCCCAACGCCGAGCGGCTGTGACAATTTTCTTTTGGACCAGCGGCACTTCCTCCAGCGGCAGCTCGACACCAAGATCACCACGGGCCACCATGAAGGCATCGAAGGCATCGATGATCTCGATCAGGTTCTCGACTGCCTGCGGCTTTTCGAGCTTGGCGATCACGGGCATCCGGCGGCCCTCGGCGTCCATGATCTCGTGAACCGACTTGATGTCCTCAGCGCTGCGAACAAACGACAGGGCCACCATGTCGACGCCATTGCGAAGCGCCCAGCGTAAGTCCTCAGTGTCCTTGTCGCTCATGGCCGGGACGCTGACGGCGACGCCAGGAAGATTGATTCCTTTGTTGTTGCTAATCGTTCCACCAACGACAACCTCGCTGATCACGTCGGTGGCGGTAACCTCGTTTGCCCGTAAAGCGATCCGGCCATCGTCGATCAAGATCAGATCTCCCGGACTGACGTCTCCTGGCAATCCCTTGTAGGTGGTCGAACAACGCTCGACCGTGCCTTCAATGTTGTCGACGGTAATCGAGAAGGTTGCGCCGACATGCAACTTTTCCTTGCCGTTTGCGAACCGGCCCAGCCGGATCTTCGGACCCTGAAGATCGGCCAGCACACCGACTGGACGACCAGCGCCGTGTGCTGCGTCCCGAACGCTCCGCAGGTTTCTCTCATGATCGGCATAGTCGCCATGACTCATGTTGAGTCGAGCGACATCCATTCCAGCGGCAACCATCTCCGCCAGGCGCTCCGGGCTTGAGGAGGCTGGGCCGAGGGTGCACACAATCTTGGCTCTACGCACGAGTTGACCCTAGCGAAGTTGGCTCCAGAGCGGGAGACCAATCGAGCACTGGTCTACCAGGCCCTGATCACGTTCAAGGCGTGCTGAAGATCAGGTGGATATCCGGACTCGAACTGCATCAATTCGCCAGAACTTGGGTGAACAAAACCAAGCCGGACAGCGTGCAGCCACTGGCGTTCCAGACCAAGTTTGTCGGCGAGCACCGGATCAGCCCCGTACATCAGATCGCCGACGCAGGGATGTCGAATCGCCGCCATGTGAACCCGGATCTGATGCGTACGGCCGGTTTCCAGCTTGATCTCCAGCAAAGTCGCTGCAACGAATGCTTCCAAAGTGGAGTAGCGAGTGACGCTGTGCCGGCCACGCTCCATTACCGCCATCTTGTAGTCCGCCCCAGGATGCCGGCCAATGGGAGCCTCAATCGTGCCGGTGAACGGGTCTGGATGGCCCTGTACCAACGCGTGGTAGACCTTCTCGACACTGCGTGATCGGAAGGCCCGTTTCAAGATCGTGTACGCGCGCTCGCTCTTGGCCACCACCATCAGCCCGGAGGTCCCGACGTCCAACCGCTGCACGATGCCTCGCCGCTCCGGAACCCCGGAGGTCGAGATGCGGAAGCCGGCGCCAGTAAGGTGGCTGAGCACATCGGGCCCGCTCCAGCCGAGACTGGGATGTGCAGCGACGCCCACCGGCTTGTCGATCACTACGATGTCGTCGTCGTCGTACACAATGTCAACGCCGGCGACCTGCTCGGGCCGCACGGATGCCACCCGCGGCTGATCGTCAAGCTCCACTTCAAGCATCGACCCAACGTTGACTCGATCCGACTTGCTGATCGCGGCACCGTCAAGCAGCACGTGCCCTTCGCCGATCAACTCCACCACCCGGCTACGCGACAGGCCCAGCATGCGCGCCACTGCGGCGTCGACCCGCTCGCCGTTCAATCCCTCCGGCACCAACAGGACCTTGCGATCAGCCACGCGCTATTGTTCTCCGATCATGATCATCATCGTCGCCTGAGTCATCCCGTCCTGGTCGGGGATGCCGTTGGCCAGTGATGCTGATCCCTTTCACAATCGACAAGAACATGATCATGATGGCTGCTGCCGTGATGCACATGTCGGCGACGTTGAAGATCGGCCAGTGGGGGAGCTCTAGAAAGTCGATCACGTGACCACGTAGCACTCCGGGAGGTCGAAACAACCGATCCGTCAGGTTGCCGGCGACGCCGGCGCACAAGAGTCCGATGGCCACAGCCCAGGCTGGATGACCGATTCGCGGGACCAACTTGATGATCACGAAGCAAAGCACGAGGATCCCCGCAATGGCAAACACATAAGTAAAACGCTGGCCTTGGCTGAAGGCAGCGCCGGGGTTGCGAATGAGCCGCAGTGTAAGCAATCCACCAAGCAATCGGACAGAGGCAAGCGGCTCGAGTTGGGTCACCGCGATGATCTTGGTGACAAGATCAGCTGCTAACCCGGCAATGGCGACAAGAGCGACGACAAGGCGCAAACGTCGTCGCTCGATTGGGCGAGCACCGGCGGCTGAGGTTATCGCCGTTCCTCGCGCTGCTTGCACGTAACACACAAGGTGGCGCGCGGGAAAGCTTGCAGCCGGCCTTTGCCTATTGGCTGACCGCAGTTGTCGCAGCTGCCGTAGGTGCCAAGCTCAATGTGCCGCAAGGCGAGCCGGGATTGGTCCAGCATCTCCCGGGCATTGTTCGCCAACGACATCTCGGCATCGCGCTCAAAGTTCGCAGAACCGACGTCAGCCGGATCACGTCCAGCCCCCTCACTGCCGTCGCGGAGCAATCCCACCAGCTCAGCGGTGGAGATCTCTATCTGGCTTTCGAAGCGTGCGATGTCTTCGATTAGCGCCTGCTTGACCTCGTTGATCTCGGCCTTTGTCCAGGGATCTTCGCCGGGTCGAACCGGCAAGGACTTGGGGTTCATCGGTTTTCCAGGCTTGTCTTGATGTTCGACAGGTACCGCGTGCACCGTTGGTGCAGCCTTTGCTGAAGCTTTGGCTGGGCCCTTCCGATTCGAGGTCGTGCGACCGCCGTTCTCGGCTGCCGGGGTAGCCGCAGCGCTGGATTTAGCGGTGGTCATGGGTTCCCCATTTCTTGGAGCACGGCTGGAGGTGGAAGTGACGCAGAGACAGTAGGCCGCAAAAGCAGTTTCTTCAACGACCCGCGCTGATTTCTCGCTGAATTTGCAACACGTGTTTTGCGCGCCGCCGTCGAGGGGAGGCGGGAGCGGACACCGCCTATCGTCTCCGAGTGACCTCAAAAAACCGCGCGAGCGAAGCGAGCACCAGCCCAGCGGCGAGCTGTGGGACGAACAAGGCGGCTTCAAAGCGCGAAACGCAGCGAGCCATCAAATACTGCTTGCGCTCCAACGCGATAGGGCCCGCCGAGGCGGGCCCTATGGTCTTGATCATTGCTGAATGAGGTCAGCGCTGGTCTCCTAGCAGTGCGTCCAGACGCGGGGTATTGCTACCGGGACCACCGCTGTAACTGGGCGCCTCTTCTCGACGCTGAGGTTGATCAGCGCCGCCGTGTTCGCCTTGTTGACCGGTATTAATCCCGTTTGGAGTGTTCTCGGAAGGCTTGAGCTCACGTACCACATCCGGAATCTCACCCGGCTCTGCCCGGCCCGTTTCCAAGGTCTCGATCTGCTTGCGCAGATGGGTGGTGAGGTTGGCGCGGTACGCGGCCTCAAAGTTGCGCAGCGACGCGACAGCCGCCGTCAGGTCGTCACGCTGCCTTTCCAGATCGCCGAACATCTCTCCGCGCCGACTCTCAATCTCACGATCGAGCTTCTCCGCACGGCTGTGTGCGTCGGCCTGCAGCCGCTCCGCATTGACCCGAGCCTCCGACTCCACGCGCTCCGCGCGGGTACGAGCGTCGGTGGTGAGCTGATGGGCGGTCCGGTTGGCCTCTTCCCGAATCCGGTTCGCGTCCTCGGTGGCCTCCTCGACCAGGCGCTCGGCTTGCTCGGTCGACATCTCGACCAGGCGGACCACCGCGGCGCTGGCCTCCTTGCCCGTCGTGACCACGATCGTGCCAGATTGTGGCTGCGCCATTGGAGTGTGGGACGGTGCCGCCGGCCGCGGCTGGGGAGCCTGGACCGTAGGGGCGGCAGGAGCTATCGGTTGCTGAGCAGGAGGAGGCGCCGCCTTCAATGCCTCGATCTGCTTCTTAAGGTTCTGGTTTTCCTCGATGAGTTGCGCGAAGCTCTCCTCGACCTCGTCAACGAACTCGTCAACCTCCAACACTTCATAGCCGGATTTGCGGGCCATCCGGAACCGCTTGTTGCGGACGTCGTCGAGCGTCAGCGTCATCGTGCACCTCGGGTATCTAGGCGGGACTTTGGGGTGGGGCCGGTCACCTCACCGCCCTACCGTACCCAATTTGGTGTGGGTGCACAGCCGAGCCAAAGAAGTCCCGAAAGACGCTGTGAAGTCAGCAAAGACGCTGCTGAAGGGGCGGGTCAGAAGAACAAGCTGCGGTTGACTTGCATCAGGATGCTGACCAGGATCGCCAGACCGATGAACGCCAAATCGAGCATCATGTTGCCAACCCGGACGGGCTTGAGCACCTTGCGGAGCAGCCGAAGTGGCGGGTCGGTGATCGAGTAAATGATCTCGGCGAAGACGAGCATCGGTCCTCTGGGCTCCCAGTCGCGGACGAGGACCGGGACCCAGGACAAAATCATGCGTGCAAATAAGATCAACAGAAAGATCCACAAGATCCAGTTGATAATGAGTCCCACGACGAACACGGTTTAGGCCTGCCTGTATCGCTTTATGGCTTACTTCGGTGTACTACGCGTGACACCAGCCTAGGCGCGCAGACGGTCTCGGCGGAGTCCCTAGCTAGCTCTGGTTGAAGAAACCGCCCGCAATCCGTTCCTTGTCTTCCGCTGCGACAGTGACATCGTGCGGCGAGAGCAGGAACACCTTGCTGGTGACGCGTTCGATACTGCCACGCAAACCAAAGATGAGACCAGCGGCGAAGTCGACCAGCCGCTTGGCGTCGACATCCTCCATGTCGGACAAGTTCATGATGACCGGCACGCCATCACGGAAGTGCTCGCCAATGACGCGCGCCTCGTTGTACGTGCGGGGATGAACAGTGGTGATTCGTGACACATCTGCCGTCCGTGCGTGGGGAGCGAGGGTTGTCGTACCGGATGACGAGCCCGAGGTGGATGCTGCTGCCGCCTGGCGACGACTTTCGAGAGGAGTCACCGTCGCAGGCTTGTCTGGTGCGGCGAGCGGTTCATCCCTGCTGTTCTCCTCGATCAGCTCCTCGTAGTTGGCGGCGTCGTCGTAGGCAGCATCGTCGTAATCGGTGTACCGATCGTCGGTGACCAAGCCGAGCCAAGCTGCTGCGCGCTTTAGTCGTTCCGCCATCTCATCCGCCTCGAATCTGGACCAATTTGTTAGGCCCTATTTGTCCCCTCTTCATTGGGCTTTTTTCTCAGGGCCTTGTTTTCTCAGTGCCTTGTTTACTGAACAACAATTGCGCCACAGGCAGCGCGCTACTGCAGCTGAGATTACCGGCCACGCATTGCGATGATCGGGCCCGACACGCGCTACTTGAGGAAGTCGGGAACGTCAAGATCATCCTCGAAAGTGGAAGCCCTTGGAGGCACCGTCACCCGCGTCGGCGTAAGCGGCACCGGCGATGGATGTAGCACTGGTGCCGGATTCTCTGCCGGGGCGGCGTGGTTCGCGGAGCTGTGGTTATGGGACACGGCGGCGGCCGGTTCCGGCTCTGGAGATGTCGGAGTCGGTCGCGCCTGGTGGGTACGCGGATCGGCCGCACGGCTGATACCTGGCTGGCGGCGCGGCGGCTGGCCGCCTTCGAAGCCGGCCGCGATCACGGTGACCCGTACCTCGTCACCGAGCGCATCATCGATGACGGTACCGAAGATGATATTCGCGTCCTCGTGCGCGGCGCCCTGGATCAGGTTGGCGGCAGCAGAGACCTCGAACAGCCCCAGATCTGAGCCTCCGGCGATGGAGAGCAAGACGCCGTGAGCACCCTCGATGCTGGCCTCGAGTAGCGGCGAGGACACCGCCGTTTCGGCAGCCGCACGGGCTCGGTCCTCGCCACGGGCCGAGCCAATGCCCATCAACGCCGAGCCTGCATTCGACATGACCGCTTTCACATCGGCAAAGTCCAGGTTGATCAAGCCTGGTGTGGTGATCAGATCGGTGATGCCCGAGACGCCCTGCATCAACACTTGGTCCGCTTGCTTGAAGGCGTCCAGGATTGCGATCTGGTGGTCAATCATCTGGAGCAGCTTGTCGTTGGGAATCACGATCAACGTGTCGACCTCTTCGCGGAGGCTGACGATTCCCTGCTCCGCCTGGACGGCCCGGCGCTTCCCCTCGAAAGAGAACGGCCGGGTGACAACGCCAATCGTCAGAGCGCCGAGCGCCCGAGCAATGCGGGCGACCACAGGCGCGCCGCCGGTGCCCGTACCGCCACCCTCACCCGCGGTAACGAACACCATGTCAGCGCCCTTGAGAGCGTCTTCGATGTCTTGGGCATGGTCCTCGGCCGCCTGGCGGCCCTTGTCCGGATCCGCGCCGGCGCCCAGGCCACGGGTGAGATCCCGACCGATGTCCAACTTGACGTCCGCATCGCTCATCAGCAATGCCTGCGCATCGGTGTTCACGGCAATGAACTCGACGCCTCGAAGCCCGGCCTCGATCATCCGGTTGACCGCGTTGACGCCGCCGCCGCCGACGCCCACGACCTTGATGATTGCCAAGTAGTTCTGTGACGCAGAAACCACGGTTCCGCCTCTTCTTTCATGTCCGCGGACGAGTGGTCGCACCAAGTCTCAGCGTGAGGTCAACAGTTAACTTGTCACGGTGGGGAAACGGCGCGGTGTTCAATGAGGCTACGAGATGGTGACCAGTGATGCTCTTGTGACACGCCAGGATCAGTCATTATCTGTAATTGCTGTATCTCAAGTAGAGGTTGAGGTTGCGCTGACCTCGATGTTCCATCCAAAACGGCACAAACGCTCCGCAATCAAACCCGGATCGCGCGCCGCCGTGCTGAGGAGGAGCGAGGGACACGTCCTTCGTCCCCCAGAGACGACGAAGAAGGCGACCACCACCGCGATCCGGCGCCCGCGATGTTCGCGACGCCGCTCTGCAGGACTAGCCGACGAAACGCCTCAAAAACAGAGCTGGTTCTTCGACACAGTCGTTTCGTCGGATCCGGCGAAGAGGGCGGCTCCCCAGCGAACATCGCGGCGAGCGAAGCGAGCCATCAGACACAGCGAACGCAGGAAGCGGAGCAATCAAATACGAACAGCGGGATTGTGCGGGCTCGAGACGTCGATCGAGGACTTCGGCTTGCGTTTGAGCAGCGCGCCGGCGACTTGGGCCTTCAGCTCCGAATCCGTTGCGCTGCCCCAGGTCACCTTCGGTCCGGATTGCAAAGTCAACACAATGCTGTCGCGGCCATTCGCTCTGATCCGGTCGACCTTCCTGCGCAGCTTGTCCGGAAGTGCTGCGGCGACAGTGGCAACCTCACGGAGGAGCGGGGCATCTGTCGGGCTGACGTCTGCCAGCACCACGTCTGGTGGCAGTGTTGCCTGCGTCTGATAGGCGACACCGAACTTATCGACCACGAGGTAGCCGTCCGGCTGGTGGAGCGCAAACACCGGCCGACGCTCGACGATGCTCACCGTGATGGTGTCTGGCCAGTCGCATGCAGCAGTTGCGGTCTCGATGGCCGGCAGGGTCGTCGCCCGCTTGGCGATCTCGTTCAGGTTCTGACGAGCCAGAGGAACGCCAAGCGGAACCTGCACCGCAAAGCTCACCTGGGTCGGCGTCAGATGTCTCGTGCCGATCACATCCACACGCTTGGTAACCAAGGCCGTCGAGAAGTAGACGATCCAAACGCTGCCGCCGAGTAGTGCAAGCACCAGCAGGATGGCGGTCACGGCTAAGAGCTTCCGGCGCCAGGACCGGCGCGACTTCTTACGCCGACGCGTGCTTGCGGGTCGGGTACGCAGGCTCGCTCCCGAACGCCGATTGGCCGCAGCCGTTGCTGTCACTGCGCGACCTCGGCAAGCCGGTGAATTTCGGCAACGATCTTGGGAGCCACCTTGGTGACGTCCCCGCATCCAACGGTGATCACCAGGTCGCCGGGGCGCGCTATCCGGGCCACGGTTGGTGCAGCCTCATCCCAGATGGGTTCGTAGGTGACGTGCGCAGTGCCTGGAGCGATCGCCTTGGCCACCATGGCACCGTCAATTCCGGGAATCGGATCCTCGCGGTCACCGCAGACATCCATCACGATGGCCTCGTCGGCCTGCTCCAGTGCATGTGCCAGCTCGCGCCAGAAGTCTCGAGTGCGGGTGTAGAGGTGCGGCTGGAAGCAGACTACGACCCGACCGTCACCAACACCGGTACGTGCCGCGATCAAGGTGTTAAGGACTTCGGTGGGGTGGTGGGCGTAGTCGTCGTAGACCCGGATGTTGTTGGGCGTGCCAATCAGCTGGAATCGTCGGTACGTGCCCTGATAGGTAGACAGCTCGCGCCGGACGTCGGCCTCGTCGGCACCCAGCCAGATCGCGACTGCGTACGCCGCAGCAGCGTTCAGGACGTTGTAATGGCCGGGGACCGACAGCTCGACTTGCCCCGCATGACCCTCCCACCGGAGTTCGAACCTCGATCCGGTGCCTGCCAAGCTGACGCCTGCAATCTGTACGTCGGCGTGCGCTGAGGTACCGAAAGTCATGACCGCCGGACTTGGCAATCCGGCGGCAGTCCGCTGCCGTACCTGTTGGGTCAATGCGACAGCTCCGGCATCGTCAGCGCTGGTGACCAGCAGCCGTACCGAATCCGCGGTCGCAAAGCGCTGGAAGCCATCGGCGTAGTTCTCCGCACTCCCCCAGTTGCTCAGGTGATCAGGGTCGATGTTGGTGACAACGGCGATCTCGCACGGGTATTGCAGGAAGGAGCCGTCGCTCTCGTCGGCCTCGATGGTCATGATGTCGCCGCTGCCGAGATGCCCGCCGGTAGCGGTGCCGGTCAGCGCTCCGCCGATGACGAAGGACGGGTCAAATCCGCAACCACTGAGCAGATGCGCGATCATCGCCGTCGTCGTCGTCTTGCCATGAGTCCCCGCGACCGCAATACCGCGGCGTCCCAACATCAGGGAACCGAGAGCGGCACTGCGATGCAGTACCCGTAGTCCGCGGCGCCGCGCCTCGGCCAGCTCCGGGTTGCTGTCCCGGATCGCCGAAGATGCCACAACCGTGGCAGCATCACCGAGCTGCTCAGCCCGGTGTCCGACGTAGACCCGGGCCCCTTGTGCCTCTAGCGACCGCAGGTACTTCGAGTCTTGTCGGTCGCTGCCGCTCACAGGGATGCCCTGGGCCAGCATCATCGAGGCGATTCCGTTCATCCCAGAGCCACCAATAGCAACGAAATGCACGGCACCCAGTTCGTCCACTTCGGGCAGCTCGATGGGCGTTATCAGACCCATCAGCGGATCACCTCCAGAACTCGTGACGCCAACACGGTAGCTGCGTCCAGGCGCGCAACGCCTGCGAGCGCATTACTCATTCCGGCGAGCCGGTCGGGGTGTGCGAAGAGTGCGGGAATTTCTTGGCCTACCCAAATGGAGGTGCAGTCGGCGTCGGCGAGCATGATGCCGCCGCCTGCATTGACCACCAGTTCAGCATTGAGGGCCTGCTCGCCGTTTCCGACCGGATATGGCACAAACACGACCGGGAGTCCGACTGCGGCGGTCTCGAGCACCGTGCTGGCACCGCTGCGGCCCAGCATTAGGTCAGCCGCAGCGTACGCCCGCTCCATCTGCTCCACATAGGCCACCGGCTGGTAGACAGCACCGGTCCGCTCGTCGACAGTGCGTTCGATGCCGGGAACGACATTTTTGGGACCCAGCACGTGAAGCACCTGAATTCCATTGGCCAGCAGTTCGGGCCAGGCTCCGGCCACGGCGGTATTGATCCGCAGCGCGCCCTGGGAGCCTCCGCTGACCAGCAGCGTCGGCAGCTCGAGGTGCAGCTCGAAGCCGACCCGCGACCCGCGTCGCAACGCTCCTCGATCCAAGTCAGTGATGGAGCGCCGGATCGGCAACCCAATGCAACTCGCGTGCGGCAGTGAAGTCCGCGGGAATGAGGTGTAGACATGGCTGGTCAGTCGGGCGGCAAGCTTGTTGGCCAGACCGGGCAGTACGTTTTGTTCGTGGATGACGATCGGCAGGCCTAACC
>Ga0307416_100002532_pt1 | contig 10517 bp, 3 predicted proteins | sample DK1Cmetagenome_2_FD_203821 | JGI IMG/M metagenome (GOLD analysis project Ga0307416, IMG submission 203821) | Maize rhizosphere microbial communities from greenhouse at UC Davis, California, United States - DK15-C-3 | ecosystem: Host-associated > Plants > Roots > Rhizosphere > Soil | place: USA...
CGTGCGGGGCACGGTGACCCAACCGGCCCACTTCTCGCTGTGGACGACACCGTCACCGACCGCGGCCCCGGCCCCTCACCGTTGGATACGAGCAGACGTGAACGGTGACGGACGCCAGGACCTTCTACTGATCACCTACCGCAACCCCGGATACGAAATTTACGTGCAGACCGCTTCCGCCGACGGAAGGTTCGCACTTTCACACCTACCGGTCCTGCCAGCCTCCGCCGCCGGCGCCCCACTCGACATCCCCGACACGGGGGCATGGCGCGCCGCTGATGTAGGAGGGCCGGAGGGCGGCCCCGACGGACGAACAGACCTCGTCCTACTGGGACGGTCCGGCACTACGCTGGCCGTGACCACCCTGCTGTCCACCGGGTCCGGCTGGTCAGCGCTCTACGACCCCACGGTGTGGCAGGTGGCGGGGTCGGTCGCCGCGTACCCGGGCGTCGACCTGCACGCCTGGCGCCTGGCCGATCTCAACGGAGACGACGCAGCGGACCTGTTCCACGTCGCTGCACAATCACCGGGGGTACGCCTGGAATACCTCCTCTCTCAAGGGGATGGACGGTGGACCAGCGGCAGCACGGACGCCTTCACCACTGCTGCACCGGAGGCCGGCCCCCTGACCCGGCCGGACGCAAACACCTTCCGGACGGCCGACCTGAACCGGGACGGATTCACCGACTTCGTGCACGTCGAGACGGGCGGCAGCGGGTCAGCGACAACCCTGACCATCCGCAGCCTGCTCTCGACCGGCCCGGCCGCGTGGGAGGAGGAGGTTCGTCACTACGACCGGCCCGTCGACTCCAGCATGCGGGCCCACCTCCGGCCATTGGACTTCAACGCCGACGGCGTCCCCGATCTGGGACGGGCCGTGGTCTCCTCCGGCTGCGTCCAGGTCGAGGCCTATGTGCGCGTCGGAACCGAGTGGTCGGCGCTGCGGACGGGACGCGCCTCGCCTCCGTGCGACTCGGCGGCAGGGCTGGAGGACAGTGCCAACCTCGTCATCGCCGACGTCAATGACGACGGTCGCACCGACGCCTATCGCGTTGCGCGAACCGGTTCGGGAGCGGCCGCGCGGACTGTGGTGTCCACCCTGCTCCAGTCGAGCAAGCCAGATGCGCCATGGCGCTGGGTAGACCAGCCCAACCTGCCTGGGGACGTACCGGACTCCTGGGCGTGGCTTGGGTTCGACCGCGACGCCGACGGCGCAGGGGACTTGGTGCACGTCGGCGCGGACGGGCTGGCCACCCTGCGCTGGCAGGCCGGCTCGGATCGGCTCGGGTCGATCCACAACGGCCGCGGGGCCAGCACCACGGTCACTTACCGGACCCAGGCCGGGGCACGCGCCTATCTTCCGCCAGGCATGCTTCCCGTCGTCGTCGATTCCATCGAATCCCGTGATACGGCCCATGACCCGCCAGTGCAGGCTGTGGCACGGTTCGTCTACGACGGTGCACGCTGGTCCTCCCGGTACCACCATCTGATCGGCTACGAATCGATCCGTTCGGAGCAAGGTCAACGGGTCGTGGTCGTCGGCCACGACCTCACTGACGCCTGCGGAGCCCGACGAGACTCGGTGTCGGTGCAAAACCCTGCCGGCGGTGTCCTGTCGCGGACAGACACAACGTTTGCCGGAACCGGGCAGGCAGCCCCGTACCAATGCCTGGTTCAGCAGGAGGTGGTTGCACAGTGTGAGGCCACCACCTCCTGCCTGGCGACCACCAGCAAATACGAATACGACGGCTACGGCAACGCCACGGCGGTGACCGAGTCGGGCCCCGGGCTGGTCCGCCGGGAAGAGCAACCGGTTCGACACAACACCGCCGACTACATCGTCGACCGGCCGTACGCGAACCTACTGATGGTCCCAGGCCCGGGCGCCTCGTGGCGAACCGAGGCGAAAACGCTCTTCGGCTACGATGACGGGACCTGGGAAGACCCACCGAAAGCGCACGGAGACTTGACCCAAGTCAACGCGTTCACTGACATCGCGGCGGGCACGTCCACCAAGACAGTCACGGCGTACGACGAGGTCGGCAACGTGGAGAGGCAGACCGATCCGGTCGGGACAGTCACGAAGACCTACTACGACACCGACCGACAACTATTCCCGGTCAAGGTTTGTACGCCCGTCGGGTGCTCGGGAACCGAGTGGAACGAACGTTTCGGCGTCGTTCATGCCGCCACGGACTGGAATGGGAAGACGACCGTCACCGACCACGACGCCTTTGGTCGGCGAACTACTATCACGCTGCCCGACGGCGGCACCAGCTCCCTCCGCTATCTCGACTTCGGACGCGTCACCGGCCCCGACTCCGGTCGGCAAAGGATACGCATCGAGGTCAGTGACGGCAGCCCAGGCGACGGGGTGTTGTGGTCCGAGGAGCTCTTCGACGGGTTGGGACGGACATACCGCACCCTGGCCGAGGGCTCCACGGCGTCACCAACGGACGTAATCGTCTCCGACGTCACCTACAACGACGCCTCCGGCCGTGCGGCTGCCATATCGCTGCCGCGTCTGCTCAAAGACGAGGCTCGCCACACTACCTTTAGGTACGACGCACTGCACCGCATGGTGTCGACGTTCGCTCCGGGGGCAACTTCGGCTCGCACCCGAAGCTTCCGCGTCGGCGAGTCCGACGAGACCGATGAGCTCGGTCATACTGTCACGCGCGTCCATGATGCCTTCGGGCGGATTTCGCGCGTTGACGAGCATGTGCGGGCCTGCGATACCTGTGCCCTGAAAACGCTATCCACCACCTACGGCTACGACGCCTCCGACGCCCTGGTCACCATCACTGATGCGATGGACAACGTCACCACGATTCTGCGCGACGCACTGGGACGCCAGGAAACGATCACGGATCCCGACCGCGGCACAACCACGACCGTGTGGCGGGACGACGGTACACCAGACACGCTCAGGGACGCCAACGGCACGACAGTCTGGACCTACGACGCTGCCGGCCGCCAAAAGACGCGTACGGCGAAAGGACAGGCCAGCACCCAGACCGCCACATGGGATTACGACCGTGACCCGGTCACGAACCAGACACAGGGTGCAAGCATCGGGCTTCCGGTCCTTGTACAGTACGCCACAACCGGCGGCAACGCGGCGGTCGAAGGCAGCCACCGGTTCTGGTACGACGCTATGGGTCGGCGCAAGCTGGAGCGTGACTGCGTGGACACTGTCTGCCACGACATGGGCTTCACGTATGACGCCGCCGGGCGCCCGGAGGATCTGCGTTACCCCAATCCCGGCCAACCCGACGACGAACTGGTCTCCTACCGCTACGATCCGGCAGGCCGGCTGAGGTCGGTCGGATCCTACCTCACAGGGATCGAGCACGACGCGGCAGGCAATCTAACCTCGCAGATCTACGGCAACGGCACCGTAGAGACGCGAAGCTACGACCCCAACCGGCAGTGGCTGGACAGCCAGTCTCTAACCCGCGGGACCACCGCCCTTTTCACGGCGACATACACCCACTACGACGACGCCCGCGTTCGCAACATCATCACAACGAACCCGACCAGCGCCTTCTCCGCCCCGGTCACGCAGTCGTTCGCCTACGACGAACTCGGCCGCCTCATAACCGCCACCAGCAGCGACCGCTCCAATGCACCGCAAACATACACCTATGACGCGATCGGGAGGTTCACCTCTTCCCCGGCGGCAAGCAGCTATACCTACGCAGACCCCGCGCATGTTCACGCCATTACGGGCACTTCGGCCGGCCATGAACGCGTGTACAACGACGCGGGTCAGATCACCCGACTGTCCGACCCGTCGGGGCGCAGTTTGAAGAACATCAGCTGGACACCAGGAGGCATGCCCCAATCGATGGCGACCGGCTCGGGACTGACCACAATGGCCTATGACGAGCAGGGCCAGCGCGTCAAGCGCACCATAAACGGCCGGACCACGTATTTCTTCGGCCGCTACCTCGACTCCGAGGACGGGGCCTTGACTCGCTATTACTGGGCCGGCGACCAGCTCATCGCCCAGCGCAACGGCGGGGGATCTGTCTTATCGGTGCTGCAGGACCGGTCGCACTCCACCAGGGTCGTCAGTGATAGCGGGGCCACAGTCACTGCACGGTACAACTACGAACCTTTCGGAGCGCAGAAACCGGGCAGCGGAGACGCGACGGCACTGCTGTGGCAAGGATCGCGCTCCGATCCCGACAGCGGTCTGGCATACATGAACGCCCGATTCTTCGACCCCGAGCTCAGCCAGTTCACCGCTCCAGATACCATAATTCCGGATTCATACCGGCCCCAGTCCCTCAACCCTTACTCCTATGGCGAGAACGACCCGGTCAACACGTGGGATCCGAGCGGACACATGCCCCTGGACGTCGAACTGAAGAAGGAACAAGAACACGCAGGCCTGCTGTTCAGCGCCATGTACGCTGGGGCCCTCGCATACGAATGCCTATACGGCGGCTACTGCTCTACGAACCTAGCGCCCAACATCATCCAATACCGCGAATGCGTGAACTGCGGCGATCCCAGCGAGTGGGCACAATATCCGGGAGAGACGTCAGCGCCGCCTCTCCTAGAGGCCGACGAGCCGTGTTGTACCGACCCCAGCGAATGGAACGAGTGGCAGGGAGAGTTATCTCCGCCGCCGCTCGTGGATGCCACGCCCCTAGATAAAGCGCCCACCCGACCGGCCCCTGGCAAGGGCATGGTCGCTGAGGCACCGCGGAGCGCCCACCTCGTCGACGAGACCCTGACGCTGAACCTCACCGCATTCGAGAACCACCCGACTACCACCCGGATCCCCGAAGCCAAGGCGAACTGGAGTGATCTTGGCGGCCCAATCAAGCAGCTCGCGGGATGGCTCGGGCTAGTCAAGACCAGCGCGGCCTACGGGCCCGGAATAGTGGGTGCTGCTGTCGGGGAAATCCCGCTGCTTTTCATCCGCGTGCCGGATGCTTTCGGAGCCAACCTGGCCCCAGGCTTGCCCCCGTGGGTGGAGGTCAAGGTCTATCCCGGGGGCTTTCCAGACGTTACATTCCGCGGCGGCTTGCCCGGCGCGGTCCATCGGGCGCTGAAGCCGACTTTATCTCATGAATGGCACACTGCCATCGGCGATGGACATTGACTTCGCGGACGGGCATCGCGCCGATCTTGGCAACCGGATCGGCTTCTCGTGTCGAGTGCGAGGGATTGCTGAACATCCCCGTGGTTGCGTGCATGAGCGTCTGTGCTGGGGAATCGGCAGAACGGTCCCGTCTCTTCATGTCGCGGTGACTATCCCCACCTGCGCGCAACCACGCTTCTATGTGGACCCGCAACGGCCAATGATCGATCGCTTGGGGATCTCTCGCGAATACGCTAGGCAACTGGAGGATATGAGCGGGTCAGGGCGTGAAGCGCTGGGCATCTAGTAGGGCACCCTAGACTACCGTGCGAGCGACATCCCTTAAATCCTTCTTCCATGCCGACTCTGCCTCGGACGGTTCTTGCCGCGGCTTATACAAACCGCACCGCCCCGCTGTCATGAACTGGAGGCGTGGAATTGTCACGCCTAAGTGGAAAAGGGCAGGGATTTTCCGCAACGGAACTACGGTTTCTAAAAAGCCGATAACCGTGAATATGTCGAAGGTGCCGTGGAAAGCAGTGCTGAAGACAAAACCGCTGGGGAAGGTCAGCCAGCGGAAGTTCGCGTCCTGTCAGAGTGAACTCTAAGACTCGAGTCGCAGAACGTCAGAAACAGGAAAATGGGACCCTATCCTGACGGGATTCCGGCCACTCACCTGGCGTCAGGTTGAGGTGTACTCCAACTGCAGCTGATGCGACACGGTGGTTCTCGAGGAGACCGGCTCCTGGGCTGAGGCTGCTATCCGGGTCCCTCTCCTGTCCAGGAATCCATAGAGCGCGTCGTATTCGAGCCATAGGCTCGGCCGGAAGCATCCCCCTGTATAGGTTGGTTAAGGTGTCCGTCGACGGAAATGCCCGTTGGCGATGTTGCAAGGGGGGCGAATATCAGTGGTTGATGCAGTGGGACGTGGCTTTGGGCCGGCGCCAGAGGTGGAGGTCGCCGGGAGGGCCATCATCGATGCTGGCCTCCGGGGCGATTCGTCGCCACTCTGGACTGAGCCAACATGGACGGTAAAGAACGCCGAAGAATTGCTACGACGGATTTTCGAGAACTATGACGAAGGCCCAGGATCCTTTGTCGAGAAGCTCGAGAATCAGCTTGGGGGAGCGGAACCCGGAGTTGTCGTACAGGCGGCCGAGTTCATGGCACTCCACCTGCTGCCTCTATCCAACGTTCGAGGCAGCACCAAACGATATCGTGTCGAGCAGGTACTGTCCTGGACCGATGCGGCCACGACAATACCGTCCGAAATGGAGACGGCATTCGATTCACGAGGTGCCTTCAACGGCGGTACCGGATTCAATGTCAGGCAGTGGCAGCATTTTGTATGGCTTGCCAAGTTCGTGCAGCATGCCTGTAGCCAGTCCGTGGAGGTTCGAGACAGAGCCATTCAGGAGCCGGAGCTCTTCGCGCAATTGACGGAGGGCGTTGATCACGAGCCCAAAGGGATCAAGTACTCAGTCGAATATCTGGCGTGGCCGTCCTACTTCGAGCCGATCACGAGTCGGAATCACAGGTGGCGGATCCGCGAGAGGTACCTGAAGGACATTGGCGGATTGTCCTCAGGTGATGACGATCCCGCTATCTCGCAGGATTTGGCGGTAATCCGGAAAGCCCATGACGCTGCCGCCGGCACAGCCGTGGACTGGTACTTGGAGCCGTACCTTAGCGAGTGGTCTGGCTCCGGGAAGAGAACCGGCGGGCAAAAGGCCTGGCTTGTGCGGCAGAATCAAAGCGGCACACCTATGCTGCCAATGTGGCTTGAGGGCGGCTTTGTCTCCGTGCGAGCGGAGCATCTCGAGTCTCTTGAGCCCGGTAGCTCCGTGTCCCAAGTGCAGCGGGCGGTCAACAGCGGCTACCAGCACATCGACTATGCCGAACGTAAGCAGCGAGCGCTCGAATTCCACCGCTTCCTGACAATCATGCATCCGGACGACCCCGTGGTGACCCAGTCCGGGGACCGGTTGTATCTAGGGGTGGTCGTTGACGAGGCAGAGTACTCGGACGATCCCACTTCGCGATTAAGGCGAGAGGTGGCTTGGCGGCGAGAATCGATTGAAGCCCGCGATTTGCCGGCGCCCTTGCCGCGCCTGCTGGAAGAACAAGGCACCATTGTTGATTTCACCGACGGTTTGACGGTCATCAAAGAGTGGCTACGCGAAACGCCGGACCTGCTCCCGGATGACCCGGACGAGGTCACGAACGAGAATCTGCCGCAACCCGCCGTCGTACCCCGACTCCGTGCGCCCGACGACGAGCTGGCCGCGTCTCTCCATGTGAAGCGCGAGGACCTGCAGGAGGTTGTGGAACTGCTGCAGACCAGGAACCAGATCGTTTTCTACGGCCCGCCGGGTACCGGCAAGACGTATCTGGCGGGGAAGATCGCCCGCTATCTCGCGGGAAAGGAACACGGGGACCACGTCAAGACGGTGCAGTTCCATCCTTCGTACGCCTACGAGGACTTCTTCGAGGGCTATCGGCCGGCGCAGGGTGAGGACGGGCAGGTCGGCTTTAGCCTGGAGCCCGGGCCGCTGCGGAAGATCGCGGCCGAAGCGTCCGCCGAGGGCAACCGGGACAAGCCGTTCTTCCTGATCATCGACGAAATGAACCGCGGAAACCTGGCCAAGGTCTTCGGCGAGCTGTACTTCCTGCTCGAATACCGCGACCAGAGCATCAACCTGCAGTACAGCCCGACAGAAACCTTCGTGCTGCCGCCGAACCTGTTCATCATAGGGACCATGAACACCGCCGATCGGTCCATCGCCATGGTCGACGCCGCCATCCGCCGGCGCTTCGCCTTCGTGGAACTTCATCCGCAGGAAGGCCTGATCGAAGGAATGCTGGGGCGGTATCTGCAGGCCCACGATAAGGAGCCGCTGCGCGCCCATCTGTTGGACGCGCTGAACTCAGAGCTTGGGGCCGGCGATCGGGACCTCATGATCGGCCCGTCCTACTTCATGAAGGAGCACGCCGCGAGCGACACCGGCCTGGAGCGGATCTGGCGGTACGAGCTTCTGCCCTTGTTGGAGGAGCATTACTTCGGCCGGATGAGCCGTGCAGAGGTACATGAGCGTTTTGGGCTGCCAACAATCCGGAAGAAGGCCGCGAGGAGTCTTGGTGCAGTGGACTACATAGAGGAAGAGCGGACGGAGTCCGGGCAGGCAGGCAGCGAGGAGACCGTCGGTGCCCAAAGCCAGTGAGGCGCCCCAGCAGCTGATTCTGGACGAGCTCCAACAGGAGCCGGCGTTAGTTGCTTTCGACGCCGAGGCGGCTGCGCTGCTGAACAGTACGGGCCTAGTCTCGGTGCAGCCAGACATGCGTGGCGGCTGGCAGGTGCTGCCGGCCGGGCGCGTCGGGGCAGTGCAAGTGGGCGACCTGCTCGTTGAGGTCAGGCCGAAGGCCAAGGTGGGGCTGGACCGGCTGTTGTTTTTGCTTGGCTACGCGCGGAACCCGGGATTCCGGCCTGACGACGTCGCCGGTGCGGAGGACAAGGACCTGTTCTCTGCGCTCGCTGAATCCTTGGCACGCCAGGGCGAACGAGCGCTGGCGCGGGGAGCACTCTCCGGGTATGTACACGTGGAAGAGGCACTGAGGACGGTGCGCGGCAGGATCCGCGTGGGGGATCAGATGACCCGCCGGCCAGGGATGCTTCTGCCGCTGGAGGTTTCCTTCGACGAGTTCACTATCGACATCCCGGAAAATCGGGTCCTGCGAGCTGCTCTGCGCCGGATGCTCCAGCTGCCACGGCTCTCACCCGTGCTGCGCCGCAGGCTGGCCCACTTGGGTGCAAAGCTCGACGGCGTAACACTGCTGCGTGCGGGGGCTCCCCTTCCCACATGGGATGAGTCCCGAGCGAACGCGCACTACGGGCCCGCACTCCGGCTGGCGGAAATCATCCTGCGCAATATGTCCGCGGAAGCGGGCCTGGGACGGCAGCAAGTGGCGTCCTTCGTGGTGAACATGGCTATGGTGTTCGAGGACTTTGTGGCCGCTGCGCTCCGCGAGGCCTTGTCAGGGGTTCCCGGCCGAACCGAAGGCCAATACGAATGCTTTCTGGATGAGCCGGACGGAACGCGCCAGTCGCGAGTGAGGATGTTCGCCGACGTCGTACACGTCGTGGACGGGAAGCCCGCGGCCGTGTTCGATGCAAAGTACAAGGCATCATCGTGGTCCGGATACCCGAACGCAGACCAGTACCAGATGCTCGCCTACTGCACCGCGCTGAGTGTGCCGAGGGCTTGGTTGGTGTACGCAGATGCCGGGCAGGTTCGGGTGCGGAAGGTGGAGAATGCCAGTGTGGAGATAGTGGAGTTTCCGCTGGACCTGTCGAGGACGCCGAAGGAGCTGCTGGCCGCCATTAAGTACCTGGCGTGTCGAGCGGTGCATGGGTAGTCCCTACTGGGAGCCACAGTTTCGCCTTGTGCTCGGAGCAGACCGAAGGCGTTACGCCCGCATCTCGTGTGCGGCGGGGCCGTCGAGCAACTTTTCTAGGAGCATGTAGAGCAGGAGGCGTTCGGTGCTGGTGAGCGGCTGCAGCCATTCGTGCTCGAGACCGATATGCGACTGGTATGTACGCACTACTGCATCTTCACCGGCAGGAGTCAGACGCAGGACGGTGGAGCGCTGGTCGACGGGAGAGGGCTCCTTCGTGATCAGCCCATCTTCAAGGATCTTCTTGATTGCTGCCGAGACGGTTGCCCTGCTCATGTTGGACACGGCCGCGATCTGGTGCGGAGGCATGGGCCCTGAGACCCAGAGGGCGAAGCAGATGCGGAAGTTGGCTTGGGTCCATCCTTCGGGCTGGTGGACCTTCCGATTCGCGTCTTCGGCCATCAGCTGCGTGACCTTACGCAGCATCAGGCTGAGCTTCAGAACCATGGGATCCTCGAAGTCGAGGATGGGGGTGGCGCGCCCAACCGCCGCATCGACGAAGTTCCTGAAGCGGTCGCCGGTGGTCTGCCGCCGATAGCCGGAGCCGTTGCCGGAGCCTGTCGTTTCGGTTCCGATCTGAATGTCTTGAAGGCTCATGCGCTCGGGTCCTTGCTGTAGAAGGTCACGCTCTTGATTTCGGTGAAGGCATCCAAGCCGAGCTGCCCGCCTTCACGGCCGATTCCGCTTTCCTTGGCGCCGCCGAACGGCACCGAAGGGTTGGGTCGGCCGAGTCCATTGATCCATACCATGCCGGTTTCCAGCTGCTCCATTAAGTATTGCGCGGTGGCCGGGTCTTGTGTCCATAAGGTGGCACCGAGCCCGAACCGACCGCTGTTGACGACGTCCAGCACCTCTTCGGGGGAGTCGAACGGGACGACCGGGAGGATCGGACTGAACTGTTCCTCCTCGACGAGCGGGGCGCCGCTGTCCAGGCCGGCGACGATGGTGGGCTGGGCGAAGTAGCCGC
>Ga0307416_100002533_pt1 | contig 10516 bp, 7 predicted proteins | sample DK1Cmetagenome_2_FD_203821 | JGI IMG/M metagenome (GOLD analysis project Ga0307416, IMG submission 203821) | Maize rhizosphere microbial communities from greenhouse at UC Davis, California, United States - DK15-C-3 | ecosystem: Host-associated > Plants > Roots > Rhizosphere > Soil | place: USA...
AATCGGAGAGACTTTTCCCTTCCAGTCGCGCCCGAAGGCCCTGGCCAGCACCGAATCCGGTCCTTCACAGCGTATGATCGCGTGGGCAAGGATGAAATACGCGATCGCAGCCATGAGGAGAGTCACTCCGTAAATCGCGGTGGGCGTCGCGGCGAAGTGGTTTTCACCCATCCAGGCCGTGGTGAATGGCACGAGCGAGAGCCAGAACAGCAGATGCAGATTTGCCCAGAGAATGGCGCCATTCACGTATCGCGTGGCGTGAAGCATGTGATGGTGGTTGTTCCAGTAGATGCCAAGGTACACGAAGCTCAGCACATAACTGAGGAGAGTCGGTATCAGCGGTCGAAGCTCCTCGAGCGTCGATCCGTGCGGAACATTGAGCTCGAGCACCATGATCGTGATGAGAATCGCGATGACCCCGTCGCTAAATGCTTCGAGCCTCGTCTTACCCAAGCGGTACCTCTCTGGTCATGAGCCAGTCAGTCTGCACGTCGCTTCCAAGGAGATAGGGCTGAGTCCCTGCGATCTTATATCCGATCTTTTCGTAAAACCGAATCGCTCGCGGGTTCTTCTGCCATACACTGAGACAGATCGTTCTTCCGCCCCGCGCGCGCGCTTCTTCGTAGCACGCTTCCATCATGGGCACTGCGATTCCCTTCCCGTGCCAATCCTTGTCAACGTAAAACCTGAAGAGCTCGATCGGCGAATCCAGTCCCTCGCACGAGGGAGATCTTGGCTCTCCGATCATCGCAAAGCCGGCGGGCTTTCCGTCCACTTCGGCAATGAAATATGTCAGGGACGGATCGTTGAGCTCACGCAGCTGAATGTCGCGGCCGTAACTTCGAGCCGCGTGCAGCTGAATGTCCGCCGGATCGTTCTCAGGACCGAACGTGTCGAGAAATATCTTGAGGGCGAGGTCGGCGAGGCGCGGAGCGTCCTCTGGAGCTCCGCGCCTGATCGTTGGCCGGACTTGTATCAAGCCGTCATTTAGCCGGCGGTTGCGAGCTCGTGTCCTTTACCGGACGTCCTTCGGCGTCCAGGATCGTAACGGTCGTGCCGATCCCTTCGAGGGATCTCAACCCCGGCTCGATTACACTGCGATCGCCAACGACCAGAATTGCAAGATGATCGGGATCGATTGCCTCTCTTGCAACGCGAGTGACGTCGGCGGCGGTCACCTTCTGAATTCCCGAGATGTATGTGTCGAAGTAGTTGTCGCTCAATCCGTACAGCGCAACATCGGTAAGTCTCGCCGCGATTTGCGAGGGCGTCTCGAACGTGCGCGGGAATCCGCGGATCAGTGATTCCTTTGCCTGGTTGAGCTCGCTTTCGGTGATCGGAATGTCACCGCGTATTCCGCGCAGCTCCTTCAGGAATTCACTCACTGATTCCTTCGTCACCGCCGTCTGCACACCTGCGTTCGCTGTGAAGGGTCCCGCGCCCCGCCGGTAATCGAATGAGGTTCGCGCTCCGTACGTGTATCCTTTTGCCTCGCGCAGATTCAGGTTCACGCGCGATACGAACGCACCGCCCAGCATCTGATTCAGCACGAGCCGCGTGAAGTAGTCGGGCGTGGAGCGCGGCACACCGATCTGTCCGATGTTGATCACCGACTGCGCCGCACCCGGGCGATCGACGACATAGATGGTTGTGCGATCGCGCTGCGGTGGCTTTGCGTTGACGTCAACGGCCGGAACCGTCGACGGTTTCCAATCTTTCAGCGCGCTCTCGAGTCTGGTCACTACCTCAGCCGGCTTTACGTCGCCGACGATGATCAGGGTCGAGTTGTTCGGCTTGTAATAAGTCGAATAGAAAGACTTGAGATCCGCATCGGTCATCGCGCCGATCGATGCCTCGTTTCCCTGCTGCGGATGTCCGTACGGATGTCCTGCGCCGAACAGAATCGCGGAATAAACTTCGGATGCGATCGTTGTCGCGTTGTCGCGGCTTTGCACGAGTCCCTGCAGCCGCTGTGCGCGGATGCGGCTTACATCATTCGCGCGGAAGGCCGGATGCATGAGCACATCCGCATAGATGCCGAGTGCTTCGTCGAAATGCCGGGTGAGTGTAGTCAGCGTCAGACGGTTTGCGTCCCAGTCCGATGCGCTGTTGAGGTTGGCGCCAATCGACGCAAGGCGGTCCGACAGCTCCAGAGCATTGCGCGATGTGGTTCCTTCGTCGAGCAGATCCGCGGTTACAGTCGCGAGGCCCGCTCTCTCGGCAGGATCTGCTGCGGAACCGCCTTTCACGACGAGATTCATCGTCACGACTGGAAGCTCATGGTGCTCCACGATCAACACGTCGAGCCCATTCGAGAGCTTGCGGCGCTGAATCTGCGGCAGCGTAAACCGCGGGTCAGGCCCGCCCGCTGGCAGTGATGCATTCAGGTTCGAGCTCGTCGAAACCGGCTTTGCACTCTCGCCTTCGGCTGGCGCTGCGCCTGCTTGCGGTGCAGCCGCACCCCGCGAAGCTGTCTGTGCGTCACGCGCAGCGGGCGTAACCGTGAAGATCAGGCGGTTGCTGGTCAGATAAGTTTTCGCAACACGCTGCACGTCGGCAGGCGTTACCGCGCGATAGCGCGAGAGGTCGCGCTCGAAAAATCCGGGATTGCCTGTAAAGATGGCATACTGGTTCAGCTGGTCGCTCTTCCCGCCAAATCCGCCGACAGTTTGAAGACCGTAAATGAACTGTGCCTCGGCCGCATTGTATGCGCGCTGAAGATCAGACGCGGGTGGTGCCTGACTGATCAGTGCGGCGATCTCCCTGTTGATCTCGGCTTCGACGCTGTCGAGAGACACACCGCGGCGCGGAATCGCGGTTATCTGGAACGTTCCCGCAAGCTCGCGGGAATTGTTGAATGCGTTTGCGTTCTGCGCCATCTGCTTGTCGTAAACCAGAGACTTGTAGAGTCTCGAGTTCCTTCCCTGACCAAGCACGGCGGCGAGAACATCGAGCGCGGCTTCATCGTTAGTGAGAGCAGGCACACTGTGCCACACCATTGTCAGCTGTGGCGCGGAAACACGGTCCTCCATTCCTTTACGAACGGTGCCGCTCAGCGACGGTTGCGTCACGACAGGGAGCGTCACTTCCGGACCCCGCTTTACGGGGCCAAAGTACTTCTCTACCCAGCGGCGCGCGTCGGCCGGATTGAAATCACCGGCAATAGCCAGTGACGCGTTGTTCGGTGTGTAATAGCGTCGGAAGAAACTCTTGATGTCATCCATCGACGCCGCAGTGAGATCATCGAGCGACCCGATCGTGAGCCAGTGGTATGGATGATTTTCGGGATACAATATCTCGGCGATCTTTGCGCCGACGAGACCATACGGACGGTTGTCGTAGTTCTGGCGCTTTTCATTCTTCACGACGTCGCGCTGATTCGCGAGCTTCGCCTCGTTGAGCGCATCGGGCAGCGTGGCCATCCTGTCGGCCTCGAGGAACAGCGCGCGCTCCAGGAAATTCGACGGCACTACTTCCCAGTAATTCGTGCGATCGGTGTTCGTCGATCCGTTCAGCGTTCCGCCCACTTCCTGGAGCGCCTTGAAATAGTCATCGTCGTAGCCCTTCGAGCCCTGGAACATCATGTGCTCGAAGAGATGAGCGTAGCCGGTTTTGCCTCGTGTTTCATTCTTCGATCCGACGTGGTACCAGACGTTGACGGCGACGATCGGCGTCGAGTGATCCTCGTGAAGTATGACTCTGAGGCCGTTGGCGAGCGTATACTCGGTGAACGGAAGTGGTGGCAGCGCACGCTGCGCCGAGGTCGCCGTCCCGACCGTCACGGGTTTTGCGGGTTTGTTCTGCGCGGCCGCGGGCAATGCGAGCGCGATGGATGCAAATACAGCAGTTACGCCGGCAGGGCGATACATCGTTCCTCCAGTATCGTTTGACGTCCAGAATTGATTTTATGGCTGCGGGGCAGGAACATGTCAACTCCTCGACTCGTTTGGTACTGGTTCAATTTGACTGCCCTTCTGTCTACCGCGTAAGTAAACTCATCGCCCTATTAGACCCGGACGGTTGTGGGTGCACGGGTGTTTGGTTTCCAGTCTTCGGTTCTGGGTTTCGGTTTTTTGCTACCGGTAACCGATAACACAGAACTGGAAACCGAAGACGCGTGCACCGAAGACTGTGCGGGTCTGCGAACGCGATCAGCTCTTGAACTAAAGGGTACCACGAGCGTAGTGAAACTGAACCAGTACCACTCGTTTTTGATTATTGCCACGACTAATTAGGGGTCCCACTGATCGTCGTATTCGCGTTTGCAGCCCTCGTCAGCGCATTTCTCCTCTTCTGGATCGAGCCCCTCTTCGCGAGGCTCGTGCTGCCTCTCCTGGGGGGCGCGCCGGCCGTATGGAATACGTGCCTCATGTCTTTCCAGATACTGCTCCTCGCGGGATACCTCTACGCTCATGCAAGCGCGCGTTATCTCACAACGCGGCGACAGGTCATCGTTCATGTGGCTTTGCTGCTCATCTGCGTGGCGACCCTGCCGGTTGGAATTCCATCGAATTGGATTCCACCGCAATCCGGCAGCGTCGTCTGGTGGCTTGTGCGCGCGCTCGCTGTATCTGTTGGACTTCCCTTCCTCGTTCTATCCGCTACCGCTCCACTTCTTCAGCGGTGGCTCGCAGGCTTCGACAAGCCGGTAGAGAATCCGTACATCCTGTATGCGGCCAGCAATGCCGGAAGTTTTCTCGGTCTTCTCGCATTTCCTCTCCTGCTCGAGCCAACACTGAGGCTGCGAGAACAATCGCGACTGTGGACGATTGTCTTTGCGATCGCACTCGTGCTGATGTCCGTTTGCGGGTGGCTTTCATTGAAGCGAACAAGCGGGGAGTCGCGCATCGAAACTGTAGCGAGCGATGCGCCGATTGAATTCAGCGAAAGATTGAGGTGGCTCGCACTGGCGTTCGTTCCATCCAGTCTCCTTCTCAGTGTCACGACTTATCTCAGCACTGATATCGCGGCGACGCCATTGCTATGGGTAATCCCGCTGTCGCTGTACCTGCTGACGTTCGTGATTGTGTTTGCCCGCCGGGGCACCGCTCTGGCAACTCCGATCGCGATTCTTCATTCCGTTCTCATCACGGCGCTCGCCTACATACTGTTTCGCGAGACGTCGCTTGGCTTTCGAGTCGGATACCTGTTTCATCTCGCGCTCTTCACGGTCACCGCACTCGTACTGCATGGTGAGCTCTCAGCATCGCGGCCTCACCCCACGCGGCTGACTGAGTATTACCTGTGGATCTCACTCGGCGGCGCGCTTGGCGGAATGCTCACTGCGATTGCGGTGCCTCTGATATTCAGGTCTACGCGCGACTACACGTTGATGCTCGTCGTTGGATGCATGCTTCGCGTGGTGTTCAGGAATTCCGGGCGTGTCGAGCGTATTCCGCTGGTGGTCGCGCCGGCACTGCTGCTTGCGGCAGCCGGGCTTTTTCCGCGAAGTGAGCGCGGGACAATCTTCACCGATCGGTCATTCTTCGGTATTTATCGCGTGAGCCGGTCTGTCGGGCCGGCGCACATCCTCTATCACGGATCGACAATTCACGGTGCGCAGCTTCTCCGGTCACCGCTCACGCCCATCACGTACTACCACCGAAACGGACCCGTTGGTCAGGTGTTCGCGTCGCTTCAGCAGAATCTCGCATCGCGAAACGTCGGAGTTGTCGGGCTCGGAACAGGGTCGATTCTCTGCTACTCGCGTCCGGGTGAGCAGTGGACGTTCTTCGAGATCGACTCGCATGTCGAGCGCATCGCGCGCGCTCCGAAACTGTTCTCGTTTCTTTCAGGATGCAGCGTCAGGCCGCGTATTGTCCTCGGCGACGCGCGGCTCACTCTCGCGCGCGAGCCTGATGCGCGGTATTCGATGCTCGTTCTCGACGCGTTCAGCTCTGACGCAATACCGGTGCATCTCATGACGCGCGAGTCGATGCGGGTGTACGACCGCGTGCTCGACGAGCACGGCATACTGCTCGTTCACATCAGCAACCGAAGACTCGGTCTCGAGCCTGTCGTTGGAGCGCTTGCAAACGATGGCGGGATGACAGCGTTGATTCGCAACCACGACGTTCCGAACTCGGTTCAGGACAAGACGTTCGAGTACGGATCAGACTGGGTCGTGCTCGCCAAGCGACCGGATGATATCGCTGTCCTTCGCCGCGACAAGCGCTGGCGCAGCCTCGACGCTGCGCCGACCGACCGGGTATGGACCGACGACTATTCGAACCTGCTCAGCGTGATCAAATGGTGAGCTAGTTCGCGGCCGTTTTCGCCGGCCATGGAATTGGTGGAGGCAGCGCGTCGGCGAACTTCCATGGAGCCGGGCCCGTTCGTGTCAGCGGAAGCATCTCGAGTCGCGCTCTCACCATCGAGATGGGCATGGGGCCTCCCTGCAGAACCGAGTCGTGAAATACCCTGTCTGTCATTTTGCCCGTATCGACGAGCTCCTTATGAAGCGCGCGAAGCTGAAGTCCGCCGATCATGTACGCCATCTGATACAACGGCCCATAGTCTCCGCTGAATGAACGACGCACTTCGCCTTCGGCATTCGCGCGCTCGAAGTTCACCGTGTCCACGAGGAATTGCACCGCCTGGTCGGGGGTCATCTTTCCGAGATGAAAGCTCAGTGAAAAAATGATTCGGGCACTCCGGTGCATTCTCCAGAACAGCGCTCCGATTCTGTCCTCGGGCGATGCGTGGAATCCGTGATCCCAGAGAAACATCTCCCAGTAGAGAGATTGTCCTTCGCCCCAGAAAGGCGTCCAGAAAATCTGACGGTGCGGATTGTACCGGTCCATCATGAATCCCTGTAGATGGTGTCCGGGATTCAGCTCGTGAAATACCGTGGCATGGGAGAAATGCGGATTGTTTCCGCGGAGACTCATCATCTTCTCTTCTTCAGTCATGTCCGCCGTGGGATACGACACGATGATGGATTCGCCGCCTAGAAAGAATGGAGCGACACGCTGTCGCTCGGGGCTCATCATCTCCATTCGCCAGTCTTCGCGCGCAAGCGGCGGAATCGTGACCCAGTCGTGCTTATCGAAGAATGATTCGGCCTGCCGCGCGAGATCGCGAATCAGGTCCGGCTGCTTGCCGGGCTCGACGTAGGTGTTCTTCACCTTTTCCATCGCCGCTTTCCAGTTGTCGCCGAATCCCATTTCGCGCGACGCCTTCTTTATCTCACTGAGACTGAAAGCGTACTCACGCTGCGCAATCGCTATCAGCTGCTCGGGCGTGTACGGGATCATCTCGTAGGCGAGCTCTTCGTCGAGGCCCTTTCTTCCGATGGGGTCGCCCACAATCGGCCCGTTGTTCGCTCCCGATTGACCTTCTGTCGGCTTGAATCCGACAATGCGCTCCCGCAGCGTCCGTGCGTATCGAGTGAGAGCGTCGTCGAGCTTCTTGTATGGATCCTTCATCCACCACGTGAACGCGGGGTCGTATCCATCGTAGTATTTGTACCATCCCGACATCACGCGCTTGATCGCATCGACATCGTTGGCAGCACGATTTCCAACCGTTCGCGACACCTTCGGCGCAGTCGATCCGGATTTTTTCGCTGAAGAGTCAGAGCGTGGCGACTCGATCGACGCGCGGAGGCTGTCGATCTGCTTTATGACCTGAGCCAGAGTGACCGCTGCCGCGCGGGAGTCTATGGTTGCGAGGTCGCGTCGCGCATCGTGCAGCGCGAGCAGTCTGTCGGCGAACGGAATGAGCGTCGAAGATTCCCTGCGCTGAATCTCCCGGCGATCGATGAGCACCATCTCGTGTCTCAATTCCCTGTCGAGCAGCACATAATCGATCTTGCCTTCGTGACTCAGCTTGTCGAAGTCCGTCTCGTGAAGACGCCTGCTCCAGTCCGAATAGAAATCGCGCATTCGCTTTCTCTGATCCGGCGAATTGGAGGCATCGTAGCGGCGCGAGATAGAGTTGAGGTCAACTGCAAAGCGGTTGACGACATCGGTCAGCTCGCTGCGCGATGCTACAGTGATCGAAGCGAGACTGGGAACCGCGCTCTCCTGCGCCGCCAGAGTAGCGCACGGAGTTGCGGTTGCGAGTACGACCGATGCGACCGTCAGCGCGCGCAGGACCGGACCATCCTTCAAGGCGCGCGGTCCCGCTTCCCGATAGCGAAGCCGCCACCATAGAGAGCAGCACCAAGCACGACGAAAACAACCGCGAGCAGGCTGCTCCGGCTCATGGCTTCACGCGCGCCGAAGCGAAGGCCGAGGAAGTCGAGCAGCAGCATGACAGCGCCGAAAGCAAGGAAGAGCACTCCGAAGCTCAAGAGCAGCGTTGATTTGTTCGATCGCATCGTATTATCCGGGAATCCGTGATTGCAGATGCGAATTTTGCGGCCTGCGGTGGCGCACAGCAAGCGGCCCGCTCATTCCCAGCGGAAAACTCTTGCGGAGATAGCGGTGCAGACAGCGAAGATGAGAACCAGCGCGCCAATGTCGCCGAGGTGCGCTGACCATGCATCTCCGCGCCATATCCCGCGCAACAGCGATACAGAGTAGGTAAGAGGCAGCGCGCTCGAGATCTTCTGAAGCGTCGGTGACATCACCTCGAACGGAACGAACAACCCCGAGAGCGCCAGCATCGGATAAAGAATTGCCGCTCCCACAGGCTGTGCGAAGCGCGCCGTCGGTACGATGCTCGCAATGATGAATCCGACCGAGAGAATGCTCCACGTCGAGATGAGCAGCGCAAAACCGAATGCGACGAGCGGCACGTCAGCGCCAATAGGGTAGTACCTCTTACCCGCAAGTATCGTCAGAGCGAGCGTCGCTGCCGTGAGCATGAGCTTCACGATGACGTGCGATGTGAGAATCGTCGTAGCTCTCAGTGGAGTTGCTCTCAGCCGCTTGAGAATTCCGCCCTCCCGGTAAATCGCGATGATCGCGACGAGAGAGAGCACGGCATTCAATGCAATCAGTATCGCGGCGAATACCGGCACGTCGATCTTGAAGGCACTGCTCGACGTAAAGCTGCTGTTCGGCGCAACGCGTGAGCCTACCTTGCCGAGAAGAACGAATACGAGCACCGGCATCAACACCGTTCCGATAGCGCCGAGCGGCTCGCGAAAGAACACCTTTGTCTCTATCCAGGTGAGGTGCAGCAGGCCTCTCAGCATCTAGTCGCGGATCGAGTGGCCGGTGACCTTCAGAAACACATCCTCGAGAGTGGGCAGCACGGTGCGGAAATCGGTCACCTGCATTCCATTCTCGGAGATGCAGCGAATGACTTCAGTGACGAGATCGGTGTTGCTGCCGCGCACTGTGATCCTTCCATCCTTTGCGATCACATCATCGACACCGGGCATTGACCTGAACCTCGTCTCGGCGGTCGGATCATCTGTCGAAAGAATGACTGCGCGCTCGGGACAGTGTCTGCGGATCAACGCTTCCGGCGCGTCCATGTCTACGATTCGACCGCGCTCGATGATCGCGACGCGGTCGCAAAGACGCTCCGCTTCTTCCATGAGGTGTGTCGTGAGAAAGACAGTCTTTCCGCGCTCACGAATTCCTCTCACGAGCTCCCATATCGCGCGGCGTGATTGCGGATCGAGGCCGGTCGTGAGCTCATCGAGAAAAACGACCTCGGGGTCGTTGATGAGTGCGAGCACAATGAAAAGCCGCTGCTTCTGACCGCCTGACAACGTCATGAACCACGCATTGCGCTTTTCGGCAAGTCCGAGCTGATCCAGGAGTCGCTCTCCGTCGGAGAGTTTTCTGCCGTAGAGAACGCTCCACAGCTTCACTGCCTCTTTCACCTTGATGCGCTTCTGGAGCTGAGCCTCCTGAAGCTGCACGCCGACTCTCTGCTGAAGCATGTGAACGTCGCGAAACGGATCGAGTCCCAGCACGGAGATTCTACCGCCGTCGGCGGTCCTCAGGCCTTCCACGCATTCCATCGTGGTGGTTTTGCCCGCGCCGTTCGGCCCGATGAGTCCGAATATCTCACCGTCGTAGACGTCGAATGAAACGTCATCGACAGCGACGAAATCCTTGTATGTCTTGGTGAAATTCGAAACCTGGATTACGGGGCGCGGCATCCGACAATTCTAAACGACAGAACTACGTGCAGTTAGCACGTAGTTGCGCCTTTTCAGACGAACCTTTGCGGCAGAATCCTGTATGATCTCGCTGCGAGTGCACCGCCGATGAAGCCGCCCAGATGTGCCTGCCAGCTTATTCCTACTTGTCCGGGAAGCACACCGAACACCAGCCCGCCCCACATCACAGTCACGAGAACGCTGATCATGATGCTCGCGACGCTGCGCGTATACCAGCCGCTGAGCATCAGAAATCCGAGATAGCCGAAGATCACGCCGCTTGCGCCAACATGAACCGATCCGGGCGCACCGAGCAGCCACGCGACCAGACCCGATCCAAGCATTGCAGCCGCTGTAACCGGAATGAAATGACGTGAGTCGCGAAGCATCACGAACCATCCCATCATCGCGAACGGAATGCTGTTGGCCAGCAGATGCGTGAGACTGCCA
>Ga0307416_100002534_pt1 | contig 10514 bp, 10 predicted proteins | sample DK1Cmetagenome_2_FD_203821 | JGI IMG/M metagenome (GOLD analysis project Ga0307416, IMG submission 203821) | Maize rhizosphere microbial communities from greenhouse at UC Davis, California, United States - DK15-C-3 | ecosystem: Host-associated > Plants > Roots > Rhizosphere > Soil | place...
TCACGGAGCTCGAGTCCGCCCTTGGCCACAGCTTTGGTCGCGACGACGTGAGCACGGTTGGAGGACTCGTGCTGGCCGAATTCGGGCGGGTTCCCCGTGCCGGCGAATCAATCGATCTGGAGGGATACCGTCTGGTGGTGGAGCAGGTGGTTCGCCGGCGGGTCAAGCGAATCGCCGTTCAGCGCCAGAGGGTGGAGGCTGCTGTGGCTCCCTCTGAAAAGGCAAGCCGATGACCTGGGTCGCCGTGCTCCTGGGAATCGTGCTTACCGCTTTCGGTGCGACGGCCGGTGCGGCGCTCATTACCGTGAGCCGCGCGGAGCTCACACGCGCCGTGGGACGGCGGCTACGCGGCGCCTCACCATCGTTGAGCGGCCTGGCACAGATCGATTACTACCTGACGGCGGCCTCGGCCACCACATCGCTGGGGGTATTGCTGCTCGGTGGCGCGGTACCCGGCCTGCTGGCAGGCTCCGGTGCTCCGCGGCTCGTCGTAGCCGTGGCTCTGCTCGCAGTGCCGCTGGTCCTGTTCGCCGCCTACCTCGTTCCCAGATGGCTGACGCAGCCCCGGGCGGAGACGGTGGCTGACCGCGTTATCCCCATTCTGCGTCCCTGGTCCCGGGTGCTGGGGTTGCTGCTTCCGGCTCGCACCGCCACCAGGCCAACCGACCTGCGGAGCATCTGGCGTGAAGGTGCGGCAGTGGGTGTTGCCGACGACCACGAGCTCATGATGGTCAGTGGGGTGATGGCCTTCAGCACCCGGCCGGTGCGGGAAGTCATGACGCCGCGCACCGACATCGTCGCCATCGAGGAAAACGCTCCGCTGCATGAGATCCGGCTCGTCTTTGCCGGCAGCGGCTACAGCCGGATTCCGGTGTTCCGGGAGACGCTCGATGAAATCGTCGGCATGCTCCACGCCTTCGATCTATTCAAGCTGCGTCCCGGCGATCCACTTCCGGTGCGTCCAGTTGCGGTGACCCCGGCAAGCCGGAACTGCGGCGACCTCCTGCTGGACATGCAGCGCGAGCGGCGGCACCTCGCCGTGGTGCTGGATGAGTTCGGCGGCACCCTCGGAATCGCGACGCTCGAGGACCTGCTGGAGGAGCTGGTGGGAGAAATCTTCGACGAGCACGACGAGGAGGTGCGTGCCCTGCCGAGTGCTACCGGCACGATCTTCGAGACGGATGGTAACGTGTCGGTCGAGGCGATGCAGGAACGCTTCGGCGTGATCCTGCCACCAGGCCGGTCGACGACGATCGGAGGGCTCCTGGTGGAGTGGGCGGGGAGGATTCCACACGCCGGTGAGCGGTTCGTGGTCCGAGGGCTGGAGTTCGACGTTATTCAGGCGTCTCCCACCCGGATAGAACGGCTGCTGATTCGATCGGGGACGACACCAGCCGTTCCGCTGCTGACCGCGTCTCCATGAAGAAGCTCCTGCACCGCATGGTGGATCTGGTGCGCAAGGGTGAGATGGCGCTCTTCGTGCGCCGAGCTCACGACTTCGAGCCCGCTGATCTGGCGGACGTCCTGACGGCGCTCGACGACAAGGAGCGTTTGGCTGTGGTCGAGGCCCTACCGGCTGAGCTGTCCAGTCAGGCGCTGGCGGAGATGCCGGAGGAGGCTCACGCCTCGGAGACCCTGGCGGCACTCGATCCCGGACGTGCGGCGGCGATCGTCCGCGAGCTGGACGACGACGATGCAGCCGACATCCTGGGGGAGCTGGATCCACGCCAGCAGGAGCAGATCCTCTCCGGCATGCGCGAGGAGCGGACCGAGGTGGACCGGCTCCTCCGCTACGACGAGGAGACTGCCGGCGGACGGATGACTTCGCACGTGGTCACCGTGCCGGCCTCGGCTACCGCGGAGCAGGCACTGGAAGAGATCCGGCGTCAGGCGGAGGAAGTGGAGGACTTCTACCAGGTGTTCGTGGTGGATCGAGACCGGAAGCTCGTGGGCGTGTTGCCGTTCAAGGATCTGGTCATCAGCCGCCCCGAGCGCCCGGTCCGGTCGTTCATGACCGACGCGGATATCTTCGTCACTCCCGACCTCGATCAGGAAGAAGTCGCCCGGCTGATGGCCCGCTACAACCTGCCGAGCGTGCCGGTAGTGGACGACCTCGGGCGACTTCTGGGCCGGGTCACGTTTGATGATGTCATCGATGTGGTCGAGGCCGAGACCACGGAAGACCTGCTCAAATTCGGTGGCGTCTCACCGGACGAGGACCTGGCGGCGGGATGGAAGGATGCGGTACGCAGCCGGCTCCCGTGGTTGTCGCTTAACCTGCTCACCGCTTTTCTGGCCGGTGGTGTGGTGTACTTCTTTCAATCCACCATTCAGCACACGCTGGCGCTCGCTGTATGGATGCCTGTGATCGCGGGCATGGGTGGGAATGCCGGCACGCAGGCACTGGCGGTGACCGTGCGACGTCTCGCCCTCGGACTCATCCCGGTGGACGTGTTCACCCGGGTCGTCGGCAAGGAGATTCTGGTAGGCATCACGAACGGCATCGTGATGGGACTCGCCGTCGGCACCGTGGCTGCGCTGCTGGGCGAGGGGCCGCGTCTTGGCATCGTTGTCTTCATGGCGATGGCGGGCAACCTCATGGTGGCCGGGTTCGCCGGTGCGTTCATCCCCATCGTCCTGGAGCGAGTTGGCGTAGATCCCGCCGTGGCCTCTTCGATCTTCGTAACGGCGTTTACCGACGTGTGCGGATTCCTGCTGCTCCTGGGTCTCGCCGGAGCGGTTCTGCTGTGACGGTCCAACCCACCGCCTGCTGAATGCTTGTACCGAAGCTGGTCACCACTCTCCAAACCTATAATCGCGAACAACTCGTAGCCGATCTCACCGCCGGCGTCATCGTCGGCATTGTGGCCCTGCCTCTCGCTATCGCGTTCGCCATTGCCAGCGGACTCACACCGGACCGAGGACTCTACACCGCGGTTATCGCCGGGTTCATCATCTCCGCGCTGGGTGGATCGCGGGTGCAGATTGGCGGACCAACCGGCGCGTTCGTCGTCATCGTCTATGGGATCGTCCAGAAGCACGGCGTCGATGGGCTCATGGTGGCCACGATCATGGCCGGCATGATGCTCGTCGCCTTTGGTCTGGCCAAGCTCGGAGCGGCGATCAAGTTCATTCCATTTCCGGTCGTGACCGGCTTCACGTCCGGGATCGCAGCGATTCTGATTGTGCAACAGCTGCGAGATGCCCTCGGCCTTCAACTGACCAGCGCGCCGCCGGAGTTCATCGAGCGGCTGACCCTATATGCTGCAAACCTTCACACCATCAACCCGTCGGCTCTGGCGATCTCGGCGGGGACGCTGCTGGTACTCTGGCTCTGGCCCCGTCTGAGTCATAGAGTCCCGGCGCCATTCGTGGCGTTGATCGCCGCAACGGTGCTGGCGCAGCTGCTGGATCTGCCGGTGGAGACGATCGGCACGCGGTTCGGCGAGATCAAGGCCGGTCTGCCGCGGCTTACTCTTCCTTCCGTCTCGCTGGAGCAGGGGAGGGAGCTGGTCGGTCCCGCGTTGGCGATCGCCGCACTCGGTGCGGTCGAGTCCCTGCTATCCGCGGTGGTAGCGGATGGCATGATCGGCGGGCGACACCGGTCGAACATGGAGCTGATCGCGCAGGGCACGGCCAATGTGGTGGCGCCGCTCTTTGGGGGCATGCCTGCGACCGGAGCTATTGCCCGTACCGCGACCAACGTGAAAAGCGGCGGCCGCACGCCGGTTGCCGGGATCACCCACGCGGTGACGCTGCTGGTGATCACCCTCTTCTTCGGCCGTCTCGCTGCGCTGATTCCGCTCGCCACCCTGGCCGGTATCGTGCTTTGGGTGGCCTACCGCATGGCGGAGTGGCGGGTCTTCAAGAGCGAGCTGAGCGCGCCCAAGAGCGATGCCATCGTCATGCTCGTGACATTCCTGTTGACCGTCCTCGTGGATCTCACTGTTGGAATCGGAGTAGGAATGGTGCTCGCCTCATTCCTCTTCATGAAGCGTATGGCGGAAGTCACCAACGTCACGATGGTCTCGCAGGAGTTCAGCGATTCCGGCCCAAGCTCCGACAAATCAGGTGCTATCTACACCCGGGTCATACCGCGCGGCGTCGAGGTCTACGAGATCAATGGACCCTTCTTCTTCGGGGCCGCGGAGAAGTTCAAGGACACGTTGAGCGAAGTCAGCAGGAAGCCGAAGGTTCTGATCATCCGCATGCGCAACGTGCCGGCGATGGACTCGACGGCCATGCACGCACTCCGCGATCTCGTACGCCGCACCCGAAAAGACGGCACCGTGGTGTACTTCTCGGATGTACAGGCGCAGCCGCTTCTGGCACTGAGTCAATCGGAGTTGCTGTGGGAGATCGGGGAGGATCACTTATTCGGAGACATCGACGAGGCGCTGGCCGCTTCACGGCTTCATCTGGGGGTGTCCTAGGCGCGCGAGAGCCGGCTACCGGCTCACCGTGGTTCTGCTCTCAGCCTTTACTTCCAACTTGCTCAGCACCTCCTGGGCCATCGCCCGGGCCAGCTCGTGCTCTCCCATGAACACAAGTCCGAGATTCTCGCGCCGCAGCAGGGCAGCCTCTTCATCATTATGTGTACGGAGTAGTATCTCGACCTTCGGGTTCAGCGTTTTGGCCGTCTCGACCATCTTGCGCACTCCGGCAGCATCTGGAATCGCCACGACCAGGACGCTCGCCCTGGCGATGTGCGCCTGAATGAGGACCCCCGGATCCGAGGCGTCGCCCGATACCGCAGGAACGTGCCGCTCCCGCAGCTCTTCCACCAACTCACGGTTCTGCTCGGCGATGACGAGGGGAACTCCGTTGACGGCCAGGGCGTCCGCGATTCTGCGGCCGACTCGGCCATAGCCGATCAGGACGACGTGACGCGTCAGCAGATCCTGATTGACGGTCGCGGGCAGCTCCGACAGCGGATCGTCGCTACGCTCAAGCGCGCGGGCGAGTGTAGACCGAGCGCGGATCCAGCGCTGCGCCGGCTCGATGGCGGCGAAAACAGCCGAGTTGAGGGAGATCGAGATCAGGGCGCCAGCCAGGATCAGACTCTGTCCCTCCTGAGGCAGGAGATTGAGAGCCACGCCGAGCCCCGCCAGAATGAAGGAGAACTCGCCGATCTGCGCGAGACTCGCCCCGACTGTAAGCGCGGTATTGAGGGGGTAGCGAAAGACCAGCACCAGGGCCACGGCTGCCAACGTCTTCCCTACGATGATGATCGCGACGACGCCTACGACTCTCATCGGCTGGTCCACCAGAACGTGAGGCTCGAACAGCATGCCCACGGAAACGAAGAACAGGACGGAGAACGCGTCACGAAGCGGTAGCGACTCCTCGGCTGCACGATGACTCAGGGATGACTCTCGCATCATCATGCCGGCGAAGAAGGCGCCGAGCGCGAAGGAAACGCTGAACAGCTCGGCCGACAGGTAGGCCACACCGACAGCGGCGGAGATTACCCCGAGGGTGAACAGCTCTCGTGAGCCCGTGCGTGCCACCGACCAGAGTAGCTGGGGTAACAGGCGTCGACCCGCTATCAGCATCACAGCGATGAACGCCGCCACCTTGCCCAACGTCACCCCCAGAGTAGTCCAGAGCGAGGCCTGCTCGGACGTGGCCCCCGTGGTGACCGGGCTTCCACCGAGCACTCCAGCCAGCGCGGGGAGTAACACAAGGATCAACACCACGACGAGGTCCTCGACCACCAGCCACCCCACCGCAATCCGGCCGTTGAGCGAATTCAGGACGCCGCGGGATTCCAGGGCGCGCAGCAGCACGACGGTGCTGGCAACCGACAGGGAGAGGCCGAACACCAGCGCGGCTCCCAGGCTCCAACCCCACCACAGTGCCATCGCCCCACCCGAGACGGTCGCGCCCGCGATCTGAACCACGGCGCCGGGAACGGCGATGCTCCGGACTGCCAGCAGATCCTGGATGGAGAAGTGGAGGCCCACGCCGAACATCATCAGCATGACGCCGATCTCGGCGAGCTGGCCCGTCAGTTCTACATCGGCGACGAAGCCGGGGGTCGCTGGACCGATGATGATCCCCGCCACCAGGTAGCCTACCAGCGGCGGCAGGCGGACCCGGGCGGCGGCGAAGCCCATGATGAGGGCGAGGCCGAGTCCGGTAGCAATAGTCGTGATGAGGTTGATGCTGTGCGGCATGAGCCAACATACCTCGCAGCAGGCGTTGCGCGCAGCTATAGCTGCAACTTCACCGGGTCACCTCCGTAGTCGCGCTCCTGCTGGTGCATGTCGGGCAGCCGTTCCTCGAGAATTACGATGCTCTGGTCATGTTGTTCGGAGCGGCGTTTCTGTTCTTGCATGGGGCGGGGCCGTCTCGGTGGACGCACGGCGAAGCCGCGGGCGGGCTTCAGGTATTCGCGTCAGGGAATGACTGAGCGTCGGGATCGCGGCTTCCGATGCTGTCCCATTCCATAGAGATACTCGATGCACTCTGCCATGTAGTGTTGCAGCCGGCCGCTTGTTGAGGGTAGCTTCGAGCCCTCCGTCGTGAAAGCTATGCCACTTCCTTCGATCGTCGGGCTCGCCAGGCAGAGCAGGGACGTGCTCCAGCGGTTTCCCTGGACGATGCTCGTCGCGGCTGTGGCGGCGGCGGCCGCGATCGTCGCGACCACCAAGTCTGCCGGCGACGAATGGGGCCGGCTGGCGATGGTTGCCGCCCTGGGGCTCGCACTGACAGTCGCTCTGACACTCATCGCCGAAGAGCGCCGGTTGTCCGCGACTGCCACGGCGGCACTGAATCTGGCCGGTATCGGACTCCTGGTGCTCCTCTACTTCGCCTGGCCCGGACCGGAGCGAAAACATGAGGCGATCCGCTACTTTCAGCTCAGCGCCGGCCTCCACCTGCTGGTGGCATTTTTGCCATTCGTGCGGCAGCCGGAAACCGGCGCTTTCTGGCAGTATAACCGCCGCTTGTTTCTCGGCTTTCTCCGCGCCTACGTCTTCTCGCAAGTACTGTTCATCGGTCTCGCCATCGCGCTTGGCGCTCTTGACAAGCTCTTCGGCGTCGATGTCCCGGCTGAGCTGTACGCCCGCACCGCGTTGATCATTGGACTGGTAGTCAACACCGCCATTTTCCTCGGTGCCGTTCCCGTGGGTCTCCGAGAACTTGCGGCTGACACTGAGTACCCGCGGGTGCTCAAGCTTTTCTCACAGTACATCCTCACTCCGCTGGTCTTCGTATACCTCCTCATCCTCATCGCGTACCTGGTGAAGATCGTGGCGCAGGGAGAGTGGCCGTCGGGCTGGATCGGCTGGCTGGTGACCAGTGTAGCCATTGCGGGGCTGTTGGGCTTTCTGCTGGTTCATCCGCTGCGCGATGACGCAGCCGAGCCCTGGATCAGGACCTACAGCCGCGGTCTCTTCCTGGGTTTGATCCCGGCCGCCGTCATGCTGCTCGTCGCCTTCTGGAAGCGGATCATTCCCTACGGTCTGACCGAGCTGCGCCTGCTCGGCATCCTGCTCGGGCTATGGCTCCTGGTCATTGCGGTATGGTATACGGTGCGGCAGCGCGCGGGCATCCGTCTGATTCCTCTCACGCTGGCCATTCTGCTGCTGGGTACGGTGTACGGCCCTTTCAGTGTGACACGACTTTCAGTGGCCAGCCAGGGAAGCCGTCTGAAGGCGCTGATATCAGAAGCCCGAAGCGGACGGCCAGACAATCGAGAAGCGAGTGCTGCCCTCAGATTTCTTCTCGACCACGGTGCACAGGGGGAGATAGCGGCTGCGATTCCAGGCGAGCTGCCAGCAGCGAACTGGTCCAGGGTCCCCGATCACCGTAACGAGCGCGACTCGACGGCGAGCTTGATCATGGCTGCTGCCGGTATGCGGTACCTGACCGAGCATTCATTCTCCAGGAGTGGCTCGGTGTATTTCGCGGCCCGCCGGGACCGCGCAGTGGCTATAGAGGGATATCAATGGTCCATTCCCGTCAGCGCACATGATTCCCGTGTGATACTGGCGGGAGCGGACTCCATACGCACTGTCTTCGATACTCTTGGTTTCACCCGGGTGATTGTCGGCCGCGACACCGTCACCTTCGACCTGCGTCCACTTGCCCGTGACATTGCGGCAGACTCAACCCTTGTTCCCTATGAGGTAGCCCCCGCCCGCATGCGGCTTCGTTCAGTCGCAGGATCGCTGCGGGCAATGCTGGCGCTCGAAACCATGACCGGACATTGGGTGGGTGACAGCGTGCGGATTCAGAGCTGGCAAGGGACGCTCTTTTTGGCGCGCTGACCAGGTCTTGGCTCAGCGCTCGAATTCCGCTCCTATGTGAGGTTTTCCTGTATGAAGCGCGGGCTGAGGTGCACGTCCACCTGCACCAGCGGCTGGTCGCCGATGCAGCGGAAGCCGTGGATCTCCCCCGCCTTGATGACCAGGATGTCGCCCGCGCCCGCCTCGAACTCCTCTCCATTCACAATCCAGAGGCCGCGCCCCGCTCGCACGAACTGAACTTCATCGTATGGGTGACGGTGCGGTCCGGGGCCACGGCCGGGAAGGGCACTGAGAAGAAACACCGAGATGTTGACGTCGCCATTGTCCGCGCCGACGAACTGGTGCGAGCTGCCCTGGAAGGGGAGGTCCTGCTGCCGAACCCGGTACATCCTAGCGGGAGCCTGACGGCTGCTCGGTCAGCATGACCAGGTACGAGATCAGGCGCTTGATCTTGCCTCCTTCCATCTCAAACGCATCGCAGAAGACCGCTTCGAGAACAGCCCCGCTTTTCCACGCCGCGCGCACGGTACCCTCGGCCATGACGACGTCGTTCTCCTCGACCATTCGTGTGAGCGTCACAGTAGGACTGCCGGTGAACGCATCGTTCTCGATTTCCCGGTCGAATGCTTCCTTGCCAGTCACATGAAAGGCGCCGGGCATTACCCACTCGACGTCATCGCTCAGGCACGAAAGGATCTGGGCATGATCACTTCGGTTGAAGCCATCGATATATAGCTCGACGGTGCGCTTGTTCGCGCTCATGCAGTGCGCCCTGAGGGAGGCGGAGCCACCTAGCTCCCCCGAAGTCGCTTGCGATCTTTCTTGCTCATCTTGCGACCATGCTTGGCCTCGAACTCGGCCTCGCGGGCTTTTCGCTCGCGGCGATCCTCATTGATCGCCTGACCCTGGTTGTCCTTCGGCAGGGTCGAGGGTTGCTCATCAGGACCTGAGGGTGACCACGGAGCAGGAGGATCGTATGTCATAGGCTGCGGTTTCTCTTTTCGAGCTCGCGTACGAGAAGCGTTCTCTCGGATTCGCTCATAATCGCATGGACCGTCTTACCCGGGGGCCTCGGGCTGCGAGTTACCTGCGAGCAAGCCAGAGGCGCCAAAAGTATTAATTTCTGTACGAGCCTGTCGAATTCGGGGACAGCCGATCGTCGGATGGGTAGAAGTACCCAACGGCACGTGCGTTCCCGCGCTCCAAATTACCATCTATGCAGGAGTTAGTCATGAGTCTTTCACAACCACTCACCCCGTGCCTGTGGTTCGACTCCCAGGCGGAAGAAGCTGCCCGCTTTTACACCGGCATTTTCAAGGACTCAAAGATCGTGGCGATCACACGGTACCCGGAGGCTGGGCAGGAGATTCACGGTCGGGCTCCGGGATCGGTAATGACGGTCGAGTTCGAGCTCAACGGTCAACCGTTCACTGCGCTCAATGGCGGACCCCACTTCAAGTTCAACGAGGCGGTCTCCTTCCAGGTCATGTGCCAGACGCAGGAGGAGGTGGATCAGTACTGGAACCGCTTGGGGCAGGGTGGAGACCCCAACGCGCAGCAGTGTGGCTGGCTCAAGGACCGGTACGGCTTGTCCTGGCAAGTCGTACCCAGTGGAATGGTGGAACTGCTGAACAGTCCTGATCGGGAGAAGGCAAATCGGGCGATGGAAGCAATGATGCAGATGAAGAAGCTCGATCTGACAGAGCTGAAGCGCGCCTTCGAAGGGGAACCCGCAGGCAGGCGGTAGGCTCCATTACGGCTCGATGAGCCGCTTCCGCCCCCCACTGTTTGTCAGGCGCAGCGAGCTTTCGGCGCGATCCGCGTGCAGGAGAACACGGGTCGCGTCGGAATCGCCGACGAAGGAGAGTCCCCCTCCCTGCTCGGACGCCGCAATCTTCACCTCCGGGCGACCATTTGCGTCGATCAATCGGAGCACCACAGTCTCAGGGTATTTTCTGCCCGTTGGCTTGAACGTCTCGGCGGGCTGCACCTTGATGCTCGCCCGCACCCGTCCACGGCTGTCGACGATCTCGAGCGCGGTGCCCCGAAGCACGTCTGCTCCGGTGTAAGCCAAAGCCGGTGGTGTCCGCGTCAGCAACAGAAAACTCAGAAGTACCAGGTTGACAACGGTTAGTACGACCACGAAACGCTGAGTTTTCATGGCGTGTGGTCCTCCCGGTGTGTGGTGTCCGCCGCCGCCAGCAAAGTTGAGTCAGCCAGAATGTCGTGAGGCTGATCACGCGACGTAGCCTTCGCAGG
>Ga0307416_100002535_pt1 | contig 10513 bp, 17 predicted proteins | sample DK1Cmetagenome_2_FD_203821 | JGI IMG/M metagenome (GOLD analysis project Ga0307416, IMG submission 203821) | Maize rhizosphere microbial communities from greenhouse at UC Davis, California, United States - DK15-C-3 | ecosystem: Host-associated > Plants > Roots > Rhizosphere > Soil | place...
CCTGGTCATACTGAAGTTGGTTGGGGCCAGCCGGGGCCAGGTCGTGGCGACCCAACTGGTCGAGTTCGCTGTGCTGTCGGCAGCCGTGTCCCTGGTCGCCGTTGCGGCGGGCATCGGCGGCGCCAAGCTGGTTACCGCCCAGGTGCTGGATATTCCGTTGCAGCCGGACTGGGGCGCCTTACTGACCATCCCCGCGGCAGCCATCGTCCTGGCCGTCGGCGCCGCATTGACCGCGGCCCTGCCGGCACTCAATGCCCGGCCGGCAAGGGCGCTGCGGGCGCTGTGATGGCTGTGCCGGCGGGCAACGGTAAACCGTCCCGAAACGATACTCGTCAAACAGCGACCTTCGGAATCATGCAACTTCGTGGCAATTCGACCGTTCCAACCGACCGAAAGGAACGGTTTTTATGTCCACCTACCCGACGCTCAGCGATCTGCGGATGACGCACGATCCCGCCGGCCGTGGCTATCACGCCGTGTACCGCGAGCATGAAGTCAATCATTGCCCCGGCTGCGGACGGACCCACTGGATCATCGGCCGCGTCTCTGCCGAATGCGCCTTCTGCGCGACGGCCCTGCCCCTGGCCGAGGCGAGCATGCGTTCGCACTCCGGCCCGGCTATCATTCATCATCGCAACCGGATGAACACTCCGGCCTGGGCGGCTTGACCCCTTAAGCCGCGGAAGACGAAGGAACGCCTGTCCCTAAGGGGGCGGGCGTTTCTTTATGGGGCGATGGGCCGCACCGGCACCGGCGCGTTGCACAAATCGACGCCGCCCGCGGGCCGGATGTAGAAATCGTCCTTGCGGTTCTTGCGGAAGTGCAGCCAGCGGGCGAAGGACGCGCTGGTTTCCTTGAGATATTCGAACCTTGGACGGGCCGGGGCCGCCAGCTCCGACGCCAGATGCACGCTGGCGATCGGGACGTCGCTGCTGCGCTCCTTGTAGAAACCGAGCGCCTCGGTGCCCCGCGGCAGACTCGCCAGATGCTCGATTCCGGCGACGACCCGGCCGACGACGGCGATATTGCGGTCGAGGTGGCGCGGGCCGTGGCCGATGGCGGCGTAGAGCTCGCCCCCCATGCCGGTGTCGGTCAGGCCGCGACCCACGCCAACGCTCCCGTAGCAATGGGTGAGGTTGGCCGTGCCGCCCTTCGGATCGTAGGCGACCGGCCAGCCGCGCGCGAAGCCCGCGGCGGGCGCATAGGCGTCCGGCGACCCCAGCGGGACGATGCTCAGGCCCTTCAGCGCCCGGTGATATTCGGCCGGAGGCGCCGTGACGATGCCGGCGGGCAGCGGCTTTTCGCTGTCGTTATTGCCCCACTGGGCGACATAATTGTCCTGGACGCGATAGATGGCGGCCCCTTGCCAATAGCCACCGCGCGCCAGCTTCTGGATATTGGCGACATGGACGGGCGCGAAGGCGGGCGCCAGCTGGATGACGACGCGGCTGCCGGATTTGAGGTCGACGACCATAAGCTCTTCGGCCGGGATCTCGGCCCATTCCGCCGGCTTGGAAGCGGCGATGACCTCGCTCGGCGTTTTCGGCGGCCCCGGCGGCGTCGCCGCCTGCATCGCGGCGACCAGGGTGAGGGCGGGAACGATTGCAATTCGGCGCATCGACATCTCCTTTGCCGCTCTTGTAAGCGAGCGGCCATGCATATCGCCACCCTCATGCTGCTCGGCTCGGGCGAACTCGGCAAGGAATTCGCCATCGCCGCCAAGCGTCTCGGCTGCAGGGTCGTCGCTTGCGACCGCTACGCCGATGCCCCCGCGATGCAGGTTGCCGACGCCTGCGAGGTCTTTTCGATGCTCGACGGCGAGGCATTGCGGGCGGCGGTCGAGAAGCACCGCCCGGACCATATCGTGCCGGAGATCGAGGCGATCGACACGGCCATGCTTGGCACGCTGGAGGCCAAAGGCTGGCACGTCGTCCCATCGGCCAAGGCGGTGCAGCTGACCATGAACCGCGATGGCATCCGCGACGTCGCGGCGAAGGAGTTGGGCCTGACCACCTCCGCGTACGCCTTCGCGACAACTTGCGAGGAGGCGCTGGCGGCAGGCGAAACCATCGGCTTCCCTTGCGTCGTCAAGCCGGTCATGTCCTCCTCGGGCAAGGGCCAGAGCGTCGCCCATGACGCCGAAGAGCTGGCACGCGCCTGGGACTATGCCGTCGCCAACATGCGCGGCGACCGTCGCCAAGTAATCGTCGAGCAGTTCATCGCATTCGACAGCGAGATCACCTTGCTGACGGTCTCAACGAAGGAGGGAATCCTTTTTTGCGAACCGGTCGGCCACCTACAGTTAGCCGGCGACTATCGCGAAAGCTGGCAGCCGGCGGCGCTTCCCGCCGCGGCGCTGCAATCAGCGAAGGAGCAGGCGGCCAAAGTGGTCACGGGCCTGGGCGGCCAAGGCCTATTCGGCGTCGAATTCTTCATCGCCGGCGACCAGGCGATCTTTTCCGAGCTGTCGCCGCGCCCGCACGATACCGGCATGGTCACCCTGATCAGCCAGAGCTTGAGCGAGTTCGAGCTGCACCTGCGCGCCATCCTCGGCCTGTCGATCCCGGCGATCGACTTCCACGGCCCCTCCGCCAGTGCCGTGATCCTCGCCGACCGCGAAAGCAGCGACTTCCGGTTCGAAGGCCTCGGTGACGCCCTCGCCCTCGGCCAGTCCGGCACCCCGGTCGAAGTCCGCATCTTCGGCAAGCCCAACACCCTCAAGAACCGCCGCATGGGCGTTGCGCTGGCGCGAGCCGAAAGCGCGGAACAGGCAAGAGCGCGTGCGGTTCAGGCAGCGGGATGCATTGCGATCCAATATTCATAACATTGCATAGTTATGCAGTAAGCCGCATACGCACTGCATGATTCGCGTCGCGATCCTTGGCGCTTCCGGTTATGTCGGGGGCGAGCTGATGCGTCTCCTCGCCGCCCACCCGGGCATTGAGGTGGGCCAAGCGTTCGGCGCGTCGGCGGCGGGCAAGCCGGTCTCCAGCCTGCATCCACACCTCAGCCTCGCTTATGGCGACATGTCGTTCGACGCCTGGAACCCGGCCCTGCTCGACGGTTGCGACCTGGTGTTCGCGGCGCTGCCGCATGGCGAGACCCAGAAGCTGGTCGACGCAATCGGCAACCGCAAGTTCGTCGACCTCGGCGCCGATTTCCGCTTGGACAGCGCAGAGGAGTATGCGGCCTGGTACGGCGAGCCGCACCAGCGGCCGGATCTGCTGGCCAGCTTCATTTATGGCCTGCCAGAGTTCAGCCGCGCCGACATCGCCGCTGCGGACTGCGTCGCCGCGCCCGGCTGTTACCCGACCGCCGCCGGCCTGGCGCTGAAGCCCTTGGTCGATGCGGGTGTCATCGAAACCACAGGCATCGTCGTCGACGCCGCCTCGGGCGTCAGCGGCGCCGGCCGTGCCGCCTCGGCCGGCACGCACTTCTGCGCTATCGACGGCAATTTTCGCGCTTACGGCCTCTTAAGTCACCGCCACACCGCCGAAATGCAGATGGTGACCGCCGCCGAAATCCTCTTCACCCCCCATCTGGCACCAATGAGCCGCGGTATCCTCGCCACCTGCTACGCCCGTGCCACGGCGGCATGCGACCCACTGGCGATCCTGTTCGAGGCTTATGAGGCCGAACCTTTCGTCCATGTCGGCGAGACGCCGCCCGAGACCAAATGGGCGACCGGCTCGAACGCCGCCTTCCTCACCGCCCGCTATGACCCGCGCACGAACATGGTCGTCAGCCTCTGCGCCATCGACAACCTCGGCAAAGGCGCCGCTGGCCAGATGATCCATTGCGCCAACCTGATGCTGGGGCTGGAGGAGACGGCGGGGCTGGCGGTGACGGGGGTCTATCCGTGAGCGTCACCGCCGCCGAAGGCTTCGTCGCCGCCGGCATCCACGCCGGTCTGAAGGCCAGCCGGCGCGACATGGCGTTGCTGGCGACCGACGATGGCCGGCCGGTACCCTGCGCCGCCGTCTTCACCACGAACAAGTTCCGCGCGCCCCCAGTGGAGGCCTGTGTCGAGCGCCTGGCGGCGACCGGCGGCATGGCCGCAGGCGTCATCGTCAACTCGGGCAATGCCAATGCCGGCACCGGCGCCAAGGGCCGCGCCAATGCCGAGGCGATGTGCGAAGCCGCAGCCGACGCGGTCCGCTGCGATCCACAACAGATGTTGGTCTGCTCGACCGGCCTGATCGGCTTTCAATTGCCGATGCGGAAGATCCTGACGGCCATCCCCCGGCTCGGCGATAACCTCAGCCGCGCCGGCCATCGCGACGCCGCCAAGGGCATCCTGACGACCGACACGCGGCCCAAGGAAGCGGTCGTGCATGGCGACGGCTGGACGGTCGGCGGCATGGCCAAGGGTTGCGGCATGCTGGCGCCTAACATGGCGACCATGCTCGCCTTCCTCACCACCGATGCCGAGGTCGAGCGGCGGGTGCTTCAGGACATCCTGTTCCGCGCCGCCGATGCCAGCTTCAACTGCCTGATCACCGACGGCGCCACCTCGACCAATGATACGGTCATGCTGTTCGCCAGCGGTCGCAGAGGCCCGCCCAAGGACATGGCGGCCTTCGAGGATGCCGTCTTCCAGGTCTGCGAGGAGCTGATGCTGCAGATGGCCTGCGACGCCGAGGGCATGACCAAATTGGTCGTCATCCGCGTCGCCGGCGCCGCCTCCGATGCCGAAGCCCGCCAAGCCGCCCGCTCGATCGGATCGAACCAGCTGATTAAGTGCAGCTGGTACGGCGCTGATGCTTATTGGGGTCGGCTGCTGGCCGAGGCCGGCTCGTGCGGCATCGAGTTCGAGGCCGGGAAGGCGTCCGTCACCTATGGGGGAATCAAGGTCGCCGAAGCGGGCGTGGAAATGCCGCACGACGGCGAAGCGGTGCTCGCCCACATGCGCGGGCAGGAGATCGACATCCTCGTCGACCTCGGCATCGGCTCCGGCGAGGGGCGCGCCGTCAGCGTCGACCTCGGCCCCGGCTACATCAAGGAGAATGCGGCGACGTCATGATTACGCCCCACGACACCGCCCGGCTCCTCATCGAGGCTTTGCCCTACATCCGCCGCTTCACCGGCAAGACATTGGTCGTCAAGGTCGGCGGCGTGCCGCTGACCGATCCGGAGCGGATGCGCAGCCTGGCCAAGGACGTGCTGCTGCTGCACTCGGTCGGCATCCGCCCGGTGTTGGTGCATGGCGGCGGCCCGCAGATCGACGAGCATATGGCCAAGGCGGGGATCGAGGTGAAGCGCATCGATGGCCTGCGGGTCACCGACGCCGACGCCCTCGACATCGTCCGCATGGTGCTGGTCGGCAAGACCAACCGCGACATGGTCGCGGCGATCAATGCGCTCGAGCCGGTCGCGATCGGAGTCGCCGGCGAGGACGGGCGGCTGCTGGAGGTCGAGCCCGTCGACGAGCGTCTTGGCTTTGTCGGCCGGGTCACCAAGGTGCGCGGCGCCCTGCTTCGAGATTTCCATGACGACGGGCTGATTCCCGTAGTGTCGACAATCGGCGCCGACGCCGGCGCCCAGCCCTACAACGTCAACGCCGACGATGCGGCCCGCGCCATCGCGGTGGCGATGGGGGCGGAAAAGCTGATTTACCTAACCGGCGCTCCGGGCCTGCTCGAGGACCCCGCTGACCCACAGAGCCTGGTCCATCGCTTGACCGCCGCCGAGGCCCGGCGGCGGATTGCCGACGAGGGCGTCACCGGCGGCATGATCCCCAAGCTCGCTGCCTGCGCCGAGGCGGTCGAAGGCGGAGTTGGCAGCGCCCATATGATCGACGGCCGCGCCGAGCACGCCATCCTCATCGAGCTGTTTACCGACTCCGGCATCGGCACGATGGTGACGCCGTGACCGCCGCTAAGCAGAACCGCCAGCGCCTGATCGCCGGCTGGCTTCGCGACGATCACATCGCCAGCCAGGAGGAACTGGTCGCCCGGCTGGATCGAGCCGGCGTCCCGGCTACCCAGGCGACGGTCAGTCGCGATTTGGACGAGCTCGGCGCGGTCCGGGTGCGGCGCGGCGGGACCGTGCATTACCGACTGCCCGAACAGCTGGAGAGCGGCGATGCCGGCCGGCTCGACCGGCTGCTCGCCGATTGGGTGACCGACATCGTCGCCGCCGGCAACCTGCTCGTCGTGCGGACTCCGCCCGGCTCGGCGAACCTGGTCGCCAATGCGCTCGATTCGGCAGGCCTCGATGGAATCGCCGGGACGATTGCCGGCGACGATACGATTTTCGTGGCGCTGGCCGACGGCGCCGTGCCGGGCGCCGTTGCGGAAGGGCTTCGCCGCCGCCGCGAGGGACGCTAGGAAGCCTTTTCGATGGGAAAGACGTTGGTTGCCGCAAAGGAGCTTCGCCCCATGCCCAGGCATATGCCTCTCTTCCTGCTGCTGGCCTTGGCCGCCTGCGACGACAATCCCGCGACCCAGCCCAGCCAGCCGATCGTCGTCCGCTCCGAAGGCCAGGACAAATTGCACCAGCTCGACGACATGAATCGGGCGATCGCGCTGCGGCGGGCCATCTACGAATCGGGTTCCGCCTGCCAGCGAGTCACCAGTTCCGGCTATGTCGGGGAATATGAGAACACGTCCTACTGGACGGCGACCTGCGAGGACAAGTTCGGCCGAACGCGCGACTGGGCGTTGTTCGTCGGTCCCGATGAAAGCGTCCAGGTGCGGCTGTGCGAGGATGTGGTGAAAGCCGGGCTGCAGCCCTGCGTCATCAAGCCCGGCGCCAAGGCGCCGGCTCAGGGCTAATCACATTTGCGGGTGGTCTTAACCGCTCCGTCAGGGGTGCCTTCCTTGATGGTGACGCACGAGCCCTGGCGGGTTTCCTCACGCCAGCTGCCGTCGGCATTGGTCACCTTGGCGGTCGGTTTGGGGACGCGCTTGCCGTCCTTGATCTCATAGTTGAAGGGCGTGTTCTGGGCGCCGCCGGCGCTTTGGCCGCCGCTCGCCTGCGCCCAGGCCGCGCCAGCCGCCAAGGCGGCAACGGCAAAGCCGCCAACGGCCAATATGATCGCACGACGAGTCATCGAATCTCTCCTCATCACGCCACCTTCATAACGCCGGCGAAGTGAACGCTGGCTGAAAGAGCGGTTCAGGCAAGAACGCCCGCGTGCCGCCAAATCATCCTAATCGGCCAGCTCGCGATGGGCAAAGCGGTCGCGGATATGGCGATTGAAATAGACCCCCTTGGCGAAGGCGCCGCGGAACGCTTTTGCCTCTTCCGGCGGGACGTCGGCGTAGACGTAGCGGCGGCCGGTGACGAACAGCACCTCCAGCTCCCGGCTGTCGGGGCGGTAGTCGAAGCGCCGGATTACGGACGAGGGCATGGTCCTAAAAACGCTAGACAGGCGTCAAGGCTCCGAGGAGCGCGGCGGCCAACAGCAGTACTGCCAAGGCCCATGGCAGGGCCAGCCAGTCGGCGGGAAGGACGGTCAGCGGCCGCTTCAGGGGACCAACTCCGGGCCGTTGGTACAGCGATCCGCCCAGGAGGCGAACAGGCAGCCGATCAGTGCAAACGGCGGCGAGGAGGCGATCCGCATGCCCAATAACGCCACCAGGGTTGCCGCGACCAGGATCCACAGGAGCATGTCCGCCTCCTTTCCCGCGGACGACGTATCGCATCCCCATGTGACAAACACGTTGCGAAGCGCGGTCGCCGGGGTGATGGCGCTCCGGCTATTGGCTCGCCGGGCCGTGCGCGTAGCTGAGTATCCGGGACAGCTTCCAATTGCCGTTGTCCAGCACCCAGACCTGGGCGAAGCGGGCGCGGCCGACCAGCTTTTCGGGCCCATCACCCTTGCGCTCGTAAAAGAGATGCTCGCCGAACTGCATGGCGCCATGGCCCGGGACCGGGTCGACCACCAGGCTGGCAGCGACCAGCTCGCGGCGCGAGCGCCACGAATCCGGCTTCTTCCGCGCTTCGCAGGACTTTGAATATTCGGCGATCATCGAGTCCGCGCCGCGGAACACGAAACCGCCCTTGTCGTGGTACATTTCAACGTCGTCGGCGATCATGGCTCGCAGCTTGCCGGGATCGCAGGCCTGGAAGAACAGTTCGAAGAACGCGGAGTCGCGGGCGGCGATCTCCTGCTTGAGCAGCGGCTGCGGCGGTATTGCGACCGGCTGAGCGGCGGCGAATGCGAGAACGAGCTGCGGCAGCATGGCGGAATCCTACTGTATTACATGCATAATACGCAGGGTTCACGCTCCAAGCAAGGGTCCGGCTAGCAGCGCCAGCCGCCGCCCGCCCAGTAAAGCCGGCAGTTCTGCATGTTCTGGTTGTTGCGCACCCACGCCGGGTAGGCGCGGTCGGGACGGTCGTGCCACCAGCCGTTGAAGCTGTCGGATTCGAAGGTCCGGTTGTTGTACTGGGCCCATTCGCCGCTGTTCACCCAAATGCCGATCTCGTCGTCGCCCCGACGGTCGTGGCGGTCGCGGCGGTCGTTGCGGCGGCCGTCCCCAAAGCTAAAGCCAAAGCCGTTGCCGCCGACAAAGACCCCGTCACGGCCGCCGAAGCCATCGGGCCCGCCAGCAACCGCCGGGGTGGTGACCAGACAGGCGGCGATCGCCGCAACGCCAAGCAATGTCCTGCCCATGACGCACTCCTTTTCGACTCCGTTTCGGTCGCGGCATGAACGCACAAAGTTAACGGTCGTTGCAAGTGTCGGTTTTTCTTACAGATTTTCCACGTTAACCGGCTGGTGACGCAAGCGTCACAATAAGCGCGGCCATGAAGCATTGGGACGGACGCGACCTGCCCGAGGCAATCGAGCTGCGCCCGGACGTGCCCGAGGCGGCGCGGCTGCGCGCCCAGCTGCGCGAATCGCCCCGGCCCCGGCCGAGGCGCGCCGAGCCGCAGATCGCCTCGCTCATCGGCCTGGTCCTTGCCGTCGGCTTGCTGATCACGCTGAGCTGGGCGCTGGCGCCGAGCAGCCCGGTATCGCCCAAACTCCTCGATTGAGCCGAGCGGCAAACCTGCTATCCCTTCGATGGTCGCGGAAGGGGGTTCCGTCGTGCCATACAGAAACGCGCCTTATTACATCCTCGTCGTCATCGCGGTGATCGTCGCCGGCTTCTGGGCCAGCTATTTCGCGCCGTTCCTCGATGTCCCCTGGCAGTTCCACGCTCACGGCGTCGCCGCCAGTATCTGGGTGCTGATGGTGCTCGCGCAGAGCATCACGGTCCACAAGGGCCAGCTGCCGATCCACCGCGCCGTCGGCAAGTCGAGCCTCATCCTCTTCCCCTTCCTCATCGGCGGGCTGGCGGCGATCATCGACGTCACCGGCAAGGGCTTCATCGCCGGCGACATGATCCGCACCACCTTCGGCGGCGAGTTCCTGATCGGCCTAGCCCTGGCCGTCGCCGCCTATGTCGTCCTCTACTATCGCGCGCTCAAATACCGCCGGAAGGTGTGGCAGCATTCGGGATATATGCTGGCGACGCCGCTGATCCTGTTCGAATCGCCGTTCAGCCGAGTCATCGGCACCTGGATCCCGGCGCTGCAGTACCGCGGCCCGCAGGACAATGCGGTGTTCATGGACTCGATCATCTGGGCGATGGCGGCCGAGCTAGCGGTGATCGCCGTGCTGTGCTGGCGGCTGCGGGACAGGGCCAGCCCCTTCCTGGTGGCGGCTGCCTTCATCGTCGCGCAAATGCTGACCATGGGGTTGATGCACGACAATGCGGTGCTGGAAAGCCTGCTGGTCGTCATCGGCAATGTGCCGAGCGCGACGGTGGTGCTGACGGGCTTCGCCATCGGCGCTGCGACCAGCTGGGCTGGCTGGCAGGCGGGTAAGCGCCCGACGGTTCCCGCGGGCGTCGCGCAAGCGGCCTGAAGGCCTGCCTACCAGATGGGCGTGCGCGGCCGGTGCAGCTGGCGCTCGACTTCCTGCTTCATCAGCGAGCTCTTGAACTTGCGGCGCATGCGTTCGGCGCCGTCGCTGCTCATGCAGACCAGGCGGATGCCGCCGGCGGGCAGGCGCTCGATGGCGGAGATGCCGACTTTCTCGGCCTCGCACTTGGCCGCGACCTGGCCCTCGTCGAGCGTGACGTAGAGGACGCGGCTCACTTGCGGTCACCGCGGCGGGCGGCGGCGATGGCGTCGCGGGCATTGCCGTAGCGATACTCGCCCCACAGGAAGGCGTCGTTGCGGACGCGCTTGATGCCCAGCCGGGCCAGCTCGGTTTCGTCGATGTGGTTGTCGTTCATTGGCATTGAAATCCTTGTCGGTTGGGCCGCCGTCAGGCGGCGAGGGCGCGGCTCGGACGCAGCGCCCGGATGCGCTCGGCATAGCCGCCGGCCAGCCCGAGATGGGCGTCGCGCGAGGCAGAGCAGGCGGCGCGATCGGCCATCATCAGCGAAACGCCGCGGCGGTGGAAAAGGTAATTGAGGTCCAAGGGGGGCTCCTGGCGGGTAAGCGGGAGCGCATGGTCTCTCAGCCGCACAGGCTTACGAAAAACTCTCCGTGCGATGAATGGCTTATAACA
>Ga0307416_100002536_pt1 | contig 10512 bp, 8 predicted proteins | sample DK1Cmetagenome_2_FD_203821 | JGI IMG/M metagenome (GOLD analysis project Ga0307416, IMG submission 203821) | Maize rhizosphere microbial communities from greenhouse at UC Davis, California, United States - DK15-C-3 | ecosystem: Host-associated > Plants > Roots > Rhizosphere > Soil | place: USA...
CGTTCACGGAGAGGGCGCGCGACCCACCGTCCAGCGCCACGCGCCCGCCCAGCACGCCCGCACGCGGGACGTCCAGCGTCGGGGCGAGCCGCTCGATGAGCGCCGTGCGCACGCCGCTGAAGCGCAGCCGCGTGTCGTCGAAGGCGAACGTGTCGGCCGCGAGTTCGAGCCCGATGTCGCCGGCGAACGCGGCGCCCTCGGTCTTCACGTCCATGCCCCGCACCGTGTAGCGCTGGCGCAGGGTGTCCATCTGGACGACCGCGTCCAGCGTCCCGCCACCGTCGGTGGGGAGCGCCGGGTAGATGAAGCGGACGTCGTCGAGCGCCACGGGGCGGGCGCGCGCCTCGAGGGTGAGCGCGCTGCTCGCGAAGCCGTACCGGCCGCTCAGCTCGGCGCTCGAGCCGGGCAGGCGCACCTGCGCGCGCCGCCACCAGAGGGAGTCGCCGGTGAGCTCGAACACCCCGCGCGCCTGCCGCACCACCGCCGCCGGCGGGCGGAAGGGCAGGGCGACCATGGCGAGCGAGTCCACCTCGACGCGCATCGACTCGTGGTCCGGGTGCTTGAGGCGGACGAGCGGGAAGCGCCCCGTGACGTCGCGGAAGTCCTGCACCTGCTGGTAGCCGCCCGGCGCGCGGACGACGTACACCCGCGTCTCCCCGTCCAGCGCGGCGGCGATGACGCTGTCCCGCGCCTGGCCCTCGACCCCGACCTCGGGCTGCCACGGGGTGCGCACGAGGATGTGGCCGTGGATCATCTTCACGTCGCGGAAGACGATCCAGCTCCCGAAGCCGCCGGACGTCGTGTCCCGCTGCGTGGTGTCGGTCGGGAAGATGCGCGCCCAGTTCCACTCCCCGCCGGGCGGCCGGTCGAGGATCACCACCGGCCGCACGACGCGCACGTCGGAGAGGACGATCCGCTTCTTGAGCAAGGCGCCGAGCCCGTAGCGCGTGCGCATCTCGGCGGCGCTGAAGAACGGATCGCCGGCGCTGTCGCGGATGGCGACGTCGTGCAGCACGAGGCCCTGGAGCAGGTTGCCGCCGACGCGGCCGATCTGCACCTGCCTGAGCTTCGGGTCGTCGAGCGCGTTGACGACGATGCGCCGCACGCGCTCGCGACCCCAGTCGGTGTTGGAGAGGACGAGCACCGCGGCCACGACGAGGAGCACGACGCTCCCGAGGAAGGCGGCGATGACCTTGGCGACGCGCTTGGACTTCATGTGCTCAGTACGCCTCGCCGATGGAGAGGTGCAGCGTCAGGCGGTTGAAGAAGCCCGACAGCCCCGTGCCCTTCGCGGGGTTGTACTCGCGCGGGTTGGGTCGCCGCCTCCCCGCCGCGTCCTGGCGAGTCAGCTGGACCAACCCCCTGTTCTCGTCCTCGGTGATGACCGTGAGCTGCTCCGCGAGCCTCGGGTTGATCCCGATGTCCATGCGGATCGGCCCGATGGGCGAGCGGTAGCGGACGCCGAAGCCGGGCGTCAGCGCCGCCGTGATGCCGGTGGTCGTCGACGACCTCACCGCCGTGATGTCGGACAGGCTCACCGCGCCGAGCACCGCCCCGTCGAGGAACACCGCCCCGCTGAAGTCGCGCCACACCGGGAAGCGGTACTCGGCGCTCCCCTCGACCACCGAGCCGGCGCCGAGGGGGCGCGGCTGGTAGTGGCGGTCCTCGAGCCCCGTCGCGTTCGGGTTGCAGGCCTGGATGTCCGGAATCTGGGCGGGATCGCAGTACTTGTAGCTGATCGTCGTGTCGCGACCGTCCGCACTGATCGACAGTTCCTTCCCCCGGAGATCGTCGGCCGGGATCGTCAGCACGCGCGGCCCGAGCTGGTTCTCGGCATAGCCGCGGACGCTCCGCGCGCCCCCGGCGTAGAATTGCTTGCGCGGGTGGATCAGGATGCGCTCGGCCGCGGTTTCGCCGACGCCCGTCGCCTCGGTGGTACTCGCCAGCGCACCGACCCAGCCGATCCGCACGTGGCCGGCGAGCACGTTCCGGCGTCCGATGGGGCGGTACGCCGCCGCCTCGGCGTACGCGCGATTGTAGCGGAAGGTGGAGAGCGTGGCGGCCGAGGCGTGCTCCAACTCTACCCGGCCGACGTAGCCGCGCGTGGGCCCCACCGGGTGGTTGCTCCGGTCGATCGTCGTCGCGATCGTGAGCGGCGAGAGCCGTTGGCTGTGGCGCAGCGCGTCCACGGTGATCGTCTCGCAGACGCCGAAGTTGACGCAGAAGTAGACGTCCCCGGCCTCCACCTGCGTGACCTCGAAGCGGTACGTGCCGCTCACCGGGGCCTGCGGCAGCACCTCGCGCGTGAACGTCGCGCTCGTGCCGTAGCTCCGGTCGATGTAGATGCCGGGTGCGGCGCGCCGGTTGGCAAAGACGCCGGCGCCGATCGTGTTGCGCGGGTTCCGGAACCACCGCTGCCGCACGTCCGCGCTCACCTGCCAGGTGGGCTTGAGGAAGACGGCCCGCTCGCTGCCGGCCACCGTGAAGGCCCTGTTGAACACGGCCACGTCGTGAAGCTGCGGAGCGAGGATGTTGCCGACCACCCCCTGCACGTCCAGGCGCCGCGCGTCGCCCATCCAGTTGAAGTTCGTGAAGCGCAGCTCGGCCTGCGCGAAGTCCACCGTGTTGAAGCCGACGCTGGTCCGTACCTCGCGCAGCGGCGCCTCTTCCACGGCGACGGTAATGTCCTTCACGCTGTCGGGTGCGGATCCGGCGAGCGCCACCGCCGCTCTCGTCGGCGCGGCCAGGGGCGCCCCGTCGTTGCCCGCGGCGAGGGTGTCCGCGCGGAGCTTGCGCACCGGCCCGGAGCCGACGTCGATGTTGGCCCGCCGGAAGAGCCCCGACTCGTAGAGGGCGCGTTGGCTCTGGGCGACATCGCCGGGGCGGTACACGTCCCCAGACTCGAACCGGAGCGAGTGGCGGATCACCTCCTCGCTGACCTTCCCTTCACCGACGATCGTCACCCGTCCGACCGTCGCGCGCGCCTTCGGGTCGACGTTGATCACGACCTGGGCGCGGCGGAGCGAATCGTCGACCGTCGTCCGCTGCGTGACCACCGCGTCGACGTAGCCTCGGCCGGCCAGGCGGTTGCGGAGCAGCGCGATCGTGGAGTCGAGCGCCAGCAAGTCGAGCGGCTCGCCCGGGCGCACCTGCAGCAGCCGGCGGCGTCGGCGCGGCGGGAGCACGTTGTCGGCGCCCTCGATGCGGAGGTCGGCGATCGTGGTGGGCGGCCCCTCGTGCACGGTGAAGCGTACGCGGACCTCGTCGGACTTCGCCCGCACGATCGAGGTGTCCACCTGTGTGTCGCGGAACCCGCGCCGCCAGTAGAACACCTTGATCCGCAGCACGTCCCGCTTGAACTCCAGCCGGTCGAGGTACTCGCGCCGGTACACGGCGGGCCCTTTGTAAACCAGGCAGATGGGACGGAGGATGAGGCTCTTGCACCCCGAGGCGCGCGTCGCGATCGCATCGCGCAGCTCGCCCTCGTCCACGGCGCGCACGCCGCGGAACTTGATGGCGCGCACGGCGGGCCGGTCGATCTCGTCGTCGCCCGGTGTGCGCGGGGTGTAGGCCTGGCCGAGCAGTTCGGGACCTGCCAAGCAGCAAGCCACCGCCGCGCCGACCGCGGCACGGTGGCGGAAGTAGCGGGTATGGCGAAACATGGCCGCTTGCAGAGCAAGGCGGGGGCCACGGACGGGTGACCAGTGAAGAGTGGCGAGTGGCGAGTGACCTGCGCACGCGGTCACTCGCCACTCGCCACTCTTCACTGGTCCCTGCTCCTACAGTCCCGCCAGCAACGCGTCGTTGTTCGGGGTGTTCGCGATGCGCTTGATGAGCCACTCCATGGCGGCTTGCGGCGGCATCTGGTGCAGACCGCGGCGGAGCATGTGTACCGCGTCGAGCTGATCCGGGCGGAACAGCTTGTCCTCGCGCCGCGTGCCACTCGTCGCCACGTCGATGGCGGGGTAGATGCGCTTCTCGGCCAGTGAACGGTCGAGCTTGATCTCGCAGTTGCCCGTCCCCTTGAACTCTTCGAAGATCACGTCGTCCATGCGCGAGCCGGTCTCGACGAGCGCCGTGGCGATGATGGTGAGCGACCCGCCGCCCGCCTGCGACGCCACCGCCCGCGCCGACCCGAAGAACGCCTTCGGCTTGGCCATCGCCGTGGCGTCGAGGCCGCCCGACAGCGTGCGCCCCGTGCCGCGCTCGACGGTGTTGTGAGCGCGCGCGAGGCGGGTGAGCGAGTCGAGCACGATGACGACGTCCTTGCCACTCTCCACGAGGCGGCGCGCCCGCTCGAGCACCATCTCGGCGACGTCCACGTGCCGCTCCGCCGGCTGGTCGAAGCTCGAGGCCACCACCTCGCCGACACCCCACGAGATCGCCTCGCTCACCTCCTCGGGCCGTTCATCCACGAGCAGGATGAGGAGTGTCGCCTCGGGGTGGTTGAGCGCGACCCCTTCGGTGATCGCGTGCAGGAGCATCGTCTTGCCAGCGCGCGCCGGTGCGACGATCAGCGCCCGCTGTCCGTACCCGATCGGCGCGATGAGGTCGATGGCGCGCCGCGTCACCTCCGGGCCAACCTTGGCCGGCCGCCCCGTCTCGAGCGTGAGCTTGCGGTCGGGGTAGGCGGCGGTGAGGGAGCTGAAGTCGGGGCGGCGCGCCGCGAGTTGCGGGTCCCCCTCGTTCACCTGCTGTACGTCGCACACGGTGAGGCGACCGCGCTGGTCGCGCCCCACGGAGGCGGAGATCGAGTCGCCCCGCCGGAGCGCGAACTGGCGCACGATCGGCGTCGGAACGAAGGCGTCACCCGGCTCGGCGAGGTAACCGGCGGCGGCGCGCCGCACGTACCCGCCATCGCGTCCGGCATCGAACCACCCGGTGACCTCCCCGTCGGCAACGATCTGTGCCATGGGAGCGCGCTCCTGATGCTCGCGCCGCGGGCCGCGTCGGCCGCGCCGGCCGTTGTTGCCGCGGCGGCCATTGTTGGCGTTGCCGCCATGCGGTGGCCCGAAGCCGTTGCCGCCGTCCTGCCGAGGCCCCCCGCCAGGTTGCGGCGCACCGGCCGGGGGTGCGCCCCCCTGCGGCACCGTCCCCTGCGCGAGCGGGGCGGGCCCGCCGCCTGCGCCTTCATTCGGGACGCCGGCCTCTGACGACGGCCCCGGGTCCACGACCCCGCTCACCGTGGCACTCCCGTCGGGGGCGGGCGCGTCAGGGACGTCCCGGTACGGGTTCGGCTCGCCCGGCTGCTGGTCGGCGGGCGGACGGAATGGACGCGGCCCACGGCCACGGCGGTGGGGGCGGCGACGGTCGTTCATGCAACGAGGGGTGCTGGGGTGGGTTCGAGCGAGAGCGTCCGGAAACCCCGGCGCTTCGCGGCGTCATCGGTGGTTGGCCGATCCCCAGGGCGACCGGCTAGCGTGCGCGGAAGTGCGGCGCCAGGTCGCGGTGTGGGTCGGCTCGTGAGACCGAGAGAACTGAGAGTACGGATCGCGTAATCCGGATCGCGGAATGCGAGTCGCGACCGTCGCGTCGTGCGGGTCGCGTGTTATCGCGTATTGCGGGTCGCGCGCTTGGCTGGCTCCCGATCACCGAATCTCAGGAGCTGGGCGAAACTGGTGTCGCTGGGACGCGGACGACTCACGCGGGGGCCGGCGACCACTTGCTCCGGCGCTGCTCGGCTCGACGGCGCTGCCGGTGTCGAGCTACCACTCGGTGCTGCGCGGGCGAGGCTCGTTCCGCACGGCAAGTGAGAGCCGTGCCGAACTGTCACACTGAGTATCGCAAGGAAACATCAAACGCGCAACCCGCACCAAGGCCTCGGCCCTCGACGGCCCTGCCCGTCAGAAGACGAGACCCGCCAGGCTTCGCAACATCTCGTACCCTACCAACTGTGCGAAGTTCGTGCCGTGAGTGAACTGCGGCGCTCGGAGAACACCGGCTCTCGGCGCTCGGCTCTCGGCGCTCGGCTAGAGCGGTGGTCAGGAAGACCTCGGCAGGAGGCACGTCCTCCTGCAGTCCCCGCCGTAGCCGAGCGCCGAGAGCTCAAAGCCGAGAGCCGTAGTGCTGTAGGTACGCGCTGCCGGTGATACATTATGCCCATGCTCTCCCCTTCGGTGGACCTCCGCGCCGAGCTGGCCGACGCGGTGGCCGAATACCAGCGCAGCGCCGACGTCCCACAGCTCCTCGGGCGCCTCGACGCGGTCACCGCCGCGGCGGCGCCGGACGCGCTCATCGTCGCCGTCGAGCCATACCGCCACATCCCCGAGATTGCCGGCCCCGTCTACGAGAAGATCGTCGCCGAGCGGCCCGCCGATGCCCGGGCCCTCGTGATCCTCGCCAACGCCTACTGGCTCGGCGGCCGCGGCGGCGAGGTCGTCGGGGAGCTCGCGTCCCGCGCGATCGCCGCCGACCCGGCGAACCGCGGCGCCTGGCACCTGTGGGCGCTGAGCGAGCCGGACCCGCGGGCTCGGACGGTGCGCTGGCAGCAGGTGGTGACCCGCTTCCCGGAGGACGACCTGGCGCGGGCCAGCCTGGCTGACAACGCGGCCAGCCTCGCCGGCGCCGAGCACGATTACGACGCCCTGGACCTCGCCATCAGCAGCTACGAGGAGCTGTGGGCCCGCTCCCCGAACGCCGAGCAGCGTGACGCGCTCGAGAAGGCCTTGCAGGCGCTGCGAGGGTGGCGGCTGTGAGCGCCGACGAGCGGCGCACTAGCCTTGGGCATCGGCCGCACGGCGCCGACGGTGCGGGGGCCGAGGGGGCGGGGGCCGGGGGCACGGCGGAGGGGAGCGCCCTCGCGGAGTTTCGTGCGTTCCGCGAGCGGATGAACCGGGAGATCCTCGACGAGGGCAACCTGGTCATCAACCGCTTCTTCAACCTCGACGGGCGCGCGTACGAAGCCAGCGCCCTCGACGTGAAGACGAAGGAGCTCCTCGGCCTGGTCGCATCGCTCGTACTGCGCTGCGACGACTGCGTCACCTACCACCTGGTGCGCTGCAAGGAGGAAGGGGTGACGCGCGCCGAGGTGTTCGAGACGATGTCCGTGGGGTTGATCGTCGGTGGCTCGATCGCCATCCCGCACCTGCGGCGCGGCGTGGCGCGGTGGACGGAGCTCGAACGGCTGGAGGGCGCGTAGGCGGGGACGGCCCCGCGCGCTGCTCCCTCGCTAAACGCTCCCTCGACGCCCGACGCCCGACGCTTCTCTCCAGCCGAGAAGTGTCGGGCGTCGGGCGTCCAGCGTGCGTCGGGGCGTCGACCAGTCGTAGTTGGGCCTACGCCGTCCTACTCCTCTCTCTGGGCACCAGCGCCTCGACGGCGTCGAGGACGTCGCGCAGGTCGAAGGGCTTACGGATCAGCGGAGTGCCGCAGGCGCCGATCAGGCGCTGCGCGCGCTCGGTGACGTCGCCGGTGCAGAAGATGGTCTGCGTCCGCAGGTGCGGCTGCAGCGACGCCGCGAGGTGGAAGACGACGTCGCCGCGCAGGTCGGGCATCCGCAGGTCCAGCAGCAGGACGTCCACGTGCTCGGCGCAGAGCACCGCGTGGGCCGACTCTCCGCTCATGGTCGACAGCGCGTCGAAGCCCGCCCGCCGCAGGGCGAGTGTCAGCGCCTGACAGATGGACGGCTCATCATCGACGATCAGCACCCGGGCGCGGCCGCTCGGCGACGCCTTCCCCGTGGCTACACTTGCCCGCTCCATCCTGACTCCTCTCTAAGATCAGCTCTCGGCTTTCGGCTCTAAGATCAGCTCTCGGCTCTCGGCCCTCGGCCGGGGCGGCGGTTGGGAACTGCCTCGGCGTGAGGCACGACCCTCCTTCCTTCCCGCAGCAGCCGAGAGCCGAGAGCCCACAGCCGAGAGCCGTACTTAAACGAGCTCGCTCGATACCCCGTCTCGCTCCTCGACCAGTCGGCCTTCCCCGTACAGCGCTCCGGCGAGCCTGCGCACGCATTCGGCCTCCTGAACGTTTCGCCGCAGCTCCGTCGGCCGTACGCCGAAGAACTCCCGCACGTGCCTGGCGAAGAGCTGGCGCGAGCTGTAGCCCAGCTTCGCCGCCACGTCCTCCGCCGAGTGCCCGGCGTCGCGCAGATACGCGTACGCCCGCAGCAGCCGAGCACCTCGCACCAGCGTGCTGGGGCTGGCGAACCCCGTCACCGCCAGCGTCCTGTACAGCGTGCGCCGCGGCATGCCGGCCGCGGCGGCCAGGTCCTCGGCCACCAGGAACCGGCCCGGCCGCTGGAACATGCGTTCGATTGCTCGCGCCAGACCGCTCGGCAGCCTCGCCAGCGGGCCCGCCAAGTGGCTCAGCAGGTCGTCGCTGAGGGCTACGCCCGGCTGTTGCTGCAACAGCTCCCCAAACCGTCGTGGGTCGTCGTCGAACCGGTATAGCACCACCTGGTGCACGCCCTGCTTCGCCAGTTCGACGATCGCCCGCAGCGATGGCGCGGAGAGCGCCGTATATACCACCACCGGCAGCGACGGGTAGCGTCGTGTCAGCTCGACGATCTCGCCCGTCCGAATCGTTCCATCGGCTGCCGGGTCCACGACGGCGACGTCGGCCGCCGTCTGCCGGACCAAGCGATCGAACGCCCCCCAGTCGTCAGCCCAGGCGAGGCGGTGCTCGCGGAGGACGACGAAGCGGAGATGCGCGAGAAGAGCGGCAGGGAGGTGGGCGACGACTTCCAAGGGCGGCTAGGGGGCGTGGCACAAATCTGCACCTTTTTGGCACAAAATGCAGATAGGCCGCCCAAAAAAGCAGACCTAGCTTCGGGGCGTCGGACCACCCCCCGCCACACCCTCCCCGAGGCCGTCATGACCCGCAGCCGTCTCTCCCTTGTCGCTCTCCTCCTTGCCGCCTTCGCCGTGACGGCCTGCTCCAACCCGACCGGCCCGCAGCAGCCGAAGCAGGCCAAGGCCTCGCTCGGCGTATACGGTGGCTCCTCGACCTACGCTCCCGAGCCGCCCAAGCCGTAACGGTCCGCTCGAGTTCGACCGCGCCGCGACCCGCACGCGCCGGCCTCCGGCCGTCGGCGGCGGGACTGACGGCCGGCCCCGCTACATAGCCACTCCGGCCATCGCCCGCATCTCGGAGATGGCGTCCACCACGTCCTGAATTGCCGCCGGTGCGTCGGCGACGGCCGCCGAGGCTGCCTCCAACGCGAGTCCGGCATCGATCTCTCGCAGTCCCTTCTCGGCCCGGAACAGTACCTGATTGAGCTGGTGCTGGGTGGCGACTTCCAGCGCACGCGCGAGCATGGTGCGAGCGGCGTCGAGGCGGCCGAAGGCGCGGTAGCCCTCGCCGACGTATACGAGGTACCACACCTCGAGCGTCGGGGGCAACGGCGCCCCGGCGAGCTCGCGCCGGTACTGCTCGAACACCGGCTCGCGCCGGTCCAGCGTCGCGACCTCGATCAGGTTGATCGTGGCCAGCCAGCGCGAGTACTGTGCTTGCGCGGTGGCCGCGAGCACGAGCAGCGCGTCGCGCGCGGCGCTCCGCACGCCGAGGTCGATGAAGGTGGCCGCGATGTCGCTGAGGACGCGGTCGCGCGCCTCGGGGTTGGTCGTGCCCTCGAGCGCTTCGTACGCGTAGCGGATGGCCACCTCGTACTGGCCGCGCGCGTGGGCCACTCCGCCGCGGTCGTGCAGCGCCACGGCGTGCACCTCGGTCAGCTTGTGCGCCCGTGCCTGCGTGATCGTGGCGTCGAGCAGGCGCTCGGCCTCGGGAAGGTTGCCGCGCGTCAGGGCGAGCTTCGCGTCGGCGATCTGCGCGCGGAGCACCTTGACCATGTCGCCGATGCGCGCGGCGACGCGCCCCGCCGCGCGGTACGCCACGCCCGCCGCGTCCAAATCGCCGGTGAGGCGGGTGCAGTAGCCGAGCTGCATGTGCGCGTCGATCGCCAGGTCCGGCTCCTCGGCCGGGTGCGTGTGCGCGACGACAGTGCGGAAGATGTCCGCGGCCAAGTGCCACTGGCCGGCGAAGTCGAGCGCGCGCCCGTAGGCCATCAAGCGCGGCGTGACGAGCGACGGCGAGGCGACGGAGGCGTCGATCATCGCGTCGACGATCCCGTGCAGAATGCGCCGCACGGGATCGGACTCGGGCACGGCGTCGATCGCCTCGCGGACGGCGTGCACCCCCCACGCGTCCCGACTCACCGCGGCGGGTCCCTGCTCCAACCAGTCGTCCACCAGGCGCAACGTGACGAGGCCGGCCGTCGTCGCGCTCCACCGCGCGTCCGACTCGGCCATGCCTCCTAATGCCTCGAAGAATGACAGGTGCTGCAGTGTCCGATCCACGGGAGCCACTCGCTCATCTCCTTGCGGAAACCGTTTTGGCGGAAACCGTCATGTGTAAAACTCGCGGGCTCGACTAAACGCAACAAGTCGCGTTTTGTGCCAGGTGTGGTGCGCATTCGTGCCAGTGCACCAGGTCCCGCCTCGTGCTGACGAAAGGTCCGCAACGATCACACAAACGACCGCATGTGAGGGCAGGACGACGCGGGGCGCGGACGATTCG
>Ga0307416_100002539_pt1 | contig 10509 bp, 10 predicted proteins | sample DK1Cmetagenome_2_FD_203821 | JGI IMG/M metagenome (GOLD analysis project Ga0307416, IMG submission 203821) | Maize rhizosphere microbial communities from greenhouse at UC Davis, California, United States - DK15-C-3 | ecosystem: Host-associated > Plants > Roots > Rhizosphere > Soil | place...
GAAGTTGTCGTTGGCCATCGCCTGCTTGAAGTTGTCGCTGCCGAGCGCCTGGCGGAAGTTGTCGCTGCCGAGCGCCTGGCGGAAGTTGTCGCTGGCGAGCGCCTGCTTGAAGTTGTCGCTGGCGAGCGCCTGCTTGAAGTTGTCGCTGGCGAGTGCCTGCTTGAAGTTGTCGCTGCCGAGCGCGGCGCGGAACCCGTCGCTGGCGAGTGCCTGGCGGAAGCCGTCAGAGGCAAACAAGGCGGCCAATTCCCTGTCGGCCACGATCTGCCGATAGAGGTCGGTCTGCATGAACTGCGCCACGCTCTCGTCGCCCAGGACCAGGCGGCTCGAGCTGGTGGCCGACTTCTCGGCCCGATAACGCTCTGCCGGGACGATCGAACCTGTCAGGGATTCATCGGCGGGCGGGTAAATGTCCGCCACGTAGGCCACGCCGGCCAGCACGACGATGCCGACCACGCCCAGCCAGATTTTGTTCCTGGACGAACCATTGTCCGAAGTTGCCATCTTTCCTCTCCCCTGTATCGGGCCGGACGGCCGGCGATGGTGATTTGACTTACAAAGTACGCCGCTGGCCCGAATAAGTTGGTACCTAATATACGCCAACGGGGCTGGAGGGGCGCCGGAGGCGTGGCCGGGTGGCGGTCCCGGATGCGGCCACCTCAGGCCCGGAGGGAGCCAAGCTCGGCCTCGATCAGGCCTGCCGCCTGCCAGCAATCCTCATACGAGTTATAGAGTGGCGCCGGGGCCAGCCGGATCACGTCCGGTTCGCGCCAGTCGCAGGTGAGCCCCCCCTGGAGCAGGCGGTCGAAGAGGGCGCGGCCGTGACCCCGGGCCGCCCGCAACCGGACCGACAGCTGCGCGCCCCGGGCTTCGGGATCGCGGGGTGTCAGGAACTCGATCCGCTCTCCGAGTCGCGCCTCGAGCAGGGACTCGAGCCAGCCGGTCAGCAGGCTCGAGCGCGCCCGCAGGGCGGGGAGTCCGGCTGCCGCGAACTGGGCGAAGGACGCCTGCAGCGGGACCATGCCGAGGAGCGGATGGTTGCTGACCTGCCAGCCGGCCGCGCCGCGGTAGGGCCGGAACGGCTCCGCCATGTCGAAGCGGGTGTCGAGGTCGTTGCCCCACCAGCCGGACAGGCGCGGCACCTTCGAGCCGAAGTGGCGCTCGTGCACGAACGCCCCCGCCGTCGCCCCGGGTCCGCCGTTCAGGTACTTGTATGAGCACCAGGCCGCGAAGTCCACGTTCCAGTCGTGCAGCTCGAGCGGCAAGTTGCCCATGGCGTGCGCGAGGTCGAACCCGGCGACGGCGCCGACGCGGTGGGCCGCTGCGGTGAGCGACTCGATATCGAGCCGCTGGCCCGTCAGGTATTGCACGCCCGGCAGCAGGACGAGGGCGAGCCGTGGCCCCAGGCGCTCGATCTCGGCGACGATGTCCTCGTGCCGCAGGAGCTGCTCGCCCTCCCGCGGCCCCACCTGCACGAGCGATTCCACGGGGTCGAGGCCATGCCAGCCGAGCTGGGAAACCACCGCATAGCGGTCCGAGGGAAAGGCTCCCTGCTCGATGAGGATCACGCGGCGCTCGCGCGTCGGGCGGTAGAAGCTCGCCATCAGCAGGTGGAGGTTGACGGTGAGCGAGTGCATCACGACGGCCTCGAGCGGCCGCGCGCCGGCGAGGGCGGCTGCCGTCGGCGCGAGGCGCTCGTGCAGGTTGAGCCAGTCGGCGCCCGGGTCGTGATAGCCGAGCACGCCGAGGCGTTGCCACTGGCCCATGAAGGCCGCGACGTCCGCCGCCGCGCGTCGCGGCTGCAGGCCGAGCGAGTTTCCGCACAGGTAGATTGCCTCGCGCCCGTCCGCCATCCGCGGAAAGTGGAATTCGGCGCGCCGCGCGCTCGCGGGGTCCGCGGCGTCGCGCGCGCGTGCCGCCTCGAGGGAGTGTTCCGCTTTCATCCGGGACGGACGCGGAAAAGCAGCGGTCGTGACGGCGCGGCGTCCGCGACGAAAGCGGGCAGCTGCAGGTCGAGCAGGTAGAGGCCGTCCGGGATGGCGGCCGCGATCCAGGCGAGCTCGGTGATGCACGCGCGCGGGCGCGCGCAGTCGGCGGCGCGCCGGGAGCCGGGCGGCAGTCCGAAGAAAACGCGGTGAGCCGTGAGGCGGCCGCCGTCATCGGCACGGTCCGCGGACGGCACGTCGAGCACGAGGGTGTCGATGCCGCGGGCCACGAGCCAGGCCGCGGCCTCGCGCGTCAGGAACGGGGCGGGCGCGGGGCCGCGGTAGGCGCGATGCGGATCCTCGCCCGTGGTGCGCACGACGAGCGCGGAGGGCAGCGGTTCCCCGGCACGCGCGCAGGCAGCCGCGAGCGACGAGGCGGTGATCAGCCGGTCGTCCGGCAAGGGCTGCGGGTCGCTCGATTCCGCCGAAGCGGAAGCCGCCTCGGGTGCGACCGTCACGAGGCGCGCGAGGACGAGCCCGCCCGGCACGCGCTCGCTCACGGCGACGCGGTCGTCGGTCACGTGACCGACGCACTCCGTGTGAGTGCCGTTGCAGTGCGGCGCGAGCGTCACGACTTCGCAATTGCAGCTGCCGCCCGTGCGCGTGTCGCCGAGGAAGCCGCCCGCTCGAAGCGGCCGCGCCTGTGCGCGCGGCGCGTCGAAGCACGAAGGTTGCGGCCCCGCAAAGTCGAGCGGAATTGCAAGCGACAGCGGCGTGCCGACATCGGCCACGTAGCTGCGGCCGAGGGCCTCGAATCGCATGACGCTCGTCGTGTCGCTCATGGGCTTGTCCGTATAATTATAGTCACCCGACGGAACCGGACAGGCCGCCCACGGGTCTGAGCTTCGGAACCTTGAGGAGTCTCTGGATGGCGCTTCGCGCCGCTTCCCTGTGCCTTGCGATGCTCGCCGCGCTGACCGCCAGCGCGGAGGAGCGCTCGCCCGCCGAGGAACCCGCGGTCTGGGCGCGGCACGAGGTCGACCTGCAGTACATGGGATTCACGACGCGCTATACCTGCGGCGGGCTCAAGAGCAAGGTCAGGCTGCTGCTCAAGTCCATGGGCGTGCGCGACGACGTGAAGATCCTCGAGCGCGGCTGCGAATACGGCTACCAGAAGGTCGCCGATTTCCCGCGGCTCAAGATCACCTTCTGGGCGCCGGTGCTGCCCGAGAAGGGCGACAAGGATCCGGGCGATCCCGTGCTCGGCGTCTGGAAACCGGTCAAGATCAAGCGCGACTCGCCCAAGGGGCTCGAAATGGGCGACTGCGAGCTCGTCGAGATCTTCCGCGACCGCGTGATGCCGAAGTTCCTCACGCGCGACATGCAGGGCGATGTCAACTGCATCCCGCACCAGCTCGTGGGCAACCGCATCGACCTGCGCTTCGAGGTCCTGACCGGCGTGCAGTCCGTCGACGACGCCGCGGCCCGCGGCGACTGATCAGTCCGCACCCGTCCGGCGCTGCTGGCACGGCAGGCGCACGGGCGCCGATTCCCGGTCGAGCCGCTGCGCGGTGAGCGCGCCGCCCCAGACGCATCCGGAATCGAGGCAGAGGATCCCCGGCTCGGAGAGGTAGCCGAGCGCCGACCAGTGGCCGAACACCAGCGCGTCCCTGTGCGTGGCGCGATCCGGGTGACGGAACCAGGGCATGGCGCCCCGCGGCGCGTCCTCGATCGTGCCCTTGTGCGAAAGCACGATGCGGCCCTTGCGGTCGACGAGGCGCAGCCGCGTCAGGCAGTTCACGATGAACCTCAGCCGCTCCTCCCCGGCGAGCGACGCCGACCAGCGGTCGGGCTTGTCGCCGTACATCGAACCGAGCAGGCCCGCGGCGTCCTCGCGCAGCGCCCGCTCGACCTCTCCGGCGCAGCGTTCCGCCTCGGCGAGCGTCCATTCGGGTGGCAGGCCGGCGTGGATCAGCGTCCAGGCGACGCCGTGTTCGCGGTGCAGGAGCGGCCGTGTCGTGAGCCAGGCGAGCAGCTCCGCGGCATCCGGCGCATCGAGCACGGCCTCTAGCTCGCGCTCGCGCTTGCGCACGCCGCGCGGCGCGAAGGCCATCGCGAGCAGGTGCAGGTCGTGATTGCCGAGCACGACGGTCGCGGCATCGCCGAGCGACCTGACCGCGCGCAGCACCGCAAGCGAGTCGGGGCCGCGGTTGACCAGGTCGCCGGTGAGCCAGAGGCGGTCGCGGCCGACGTCGAAGCGGATGCGCTCGAGCAGCGCCATGAATTCCGCGTGGCAGCCCTGCAGGTCGCCTATCGCGTAGAGGGCCAACTGCCTGCGGGCCCTCAGTGGATCTTGCCGGGGATCGCCAGCGTGAAGGCCGCGATCGGCGCATCGAACTCGACGCCGTTGTCGGCGAGCATCCGGTAGGAACCCTGCATCGAGCCGACCGGCGTCTCGAGCACGGCGCCGCTCGTGTAGCGGAATCCCTGGCCCGGCATCAGGTGGGGCTGCTCGCCGACCACGCCCTCGCCGCGCACTTCCTGCACCTTGCCGTTCGCGTCGGTGATCAGCCAGTGGCGCCCGAGCAGCTTCGCGGGCACGGTGCCGCGGTTGCGGATCGTGATGGTGTAGGCGAAGACGTAGCGGTGCTCGTCGGGATCCGACTGGTCCTCGAGGTAGCGCGTGTCCACCGCGACGCTGATGAGGTTTTCCGCCGCATCGGCCACGTGCGGCCTAGCGCAGACGCACGGCGAGCACGTCGCAGGGCGCGGCGTGCAGCACGGTGTCTTCCGTGAAATTCACGAGGATCGAGGGCCCGCGGCGCTCGCGGCTGCCGAGCACGATGAGGTCCGCCTGCTGCTCCTGGGCGGCGCGCACGATCTCGGCCTTGATGTTGCCGGCTGTCACCTCGCGCTTCACATGGCCGATGCCGAGCTTCGCGGCGAACTCCGCGAGCCTGGCGTTGGCGCGGTTGACGAGCTCCTCCTCGATCTGCACGGCGGGCAGGAGCGTCTCGCCCATGGGCTCGACGGGCACGTACTCGACGACGTGCAGGACGGAGAGCTGCGCGTCCATCAGGGCCGCGAGGTCGCGCGCGCGCACGCCTATGTGCTCCGACTGCTCGCCGAGGTCCACCACCAGCAGGATCCGGCGGTACATGCCCATCGCCGGATTATAGCGCCGACAGTCGCGCGAACTCGCCGGGGGAGAGCGTTTCGGGGCGCCGTCCGGCATCGATCCCGGCGGCCCCGAACGCCGCGGGGTCCACGAGGCCGCGCAGCGAGTTCCTGAGAGTCTTGCGGCGCATGGAGAACGCGGCCGCGACGATGCGCGCGAATCGCGCGGGGTCCGGCATCGGGAACGGGTCCGCGTCGTGCGGCACGAGCCGCGCCACGGCCGAGTCCACGGCAGGTGGCGGCTGGAATGCGCCGCGCCCGACACGGAACAGCGGCTCGACCCGGCACGCGGCCGCGATCATGACGGTCAGCCGCCCGTATGCCTTCCCGCCCGGCGGCGCGGCCATGCGGTCGACGACCTCCTTCTGCAGCATGAAGTGCATGTCCGCGATCACGTCGCGCGCCTCGAGCAGGTGGAAGAGCAGCGGCGTCGAGATGTTGTAGGGCAGGTTGCCGCAGACGCGCAGCTTCGGGCCGCCGCCGTGCAGCGAGCGGAAGTCGACCTCGAGGACGTCGCCGACATGGATGACGAGCTCTCCCTTGCCCGCGGCCCGTCCGGCGAGAAGCGGCGCGAGGTCGCGGTCGATCTCGATCGCCTCGACCCGCCCGCAGCGCTCGAGGAGCGGCAGCGTGAGCGCGCCCTTTCCCGGCCCGATCTCGACGATGCGCTCGCCCGGCCGCGGATCGATGGAGTCGACGATGCGCCGGAGCACCCCGGGGTCGTGCAGGAAATGCTGGCCGAAGCGCTTGCGCGCGCGAATCACCCGGGCGGGCCCAGCCGCGTGGCGAGGCGGATCGCCTCGAAGAGGCTGCCCGGGTCGGCGCGGCCCGTGCCCGCGAGGTCGAGCGCGGTGCCGTGGTCGACCGATGCGCGGTGGAAGGGCAGGCCGAGCGTCACGTTGACCGCCTGGCCGAAGCCCGCGTGCTTGATCACCGGCAGGCCCTGGTCGTGGTACATGGCGAGCACGGCATCTGCGCGCTCGAGCGAGGCCGGCGTGAACGCGGTATCGGCGGGCACGGGGCCGGTGACCGCCGTGCCGCCCGCAGCAAACGCCTCGACCGCGGGACGGATCACGTCGATCTCCTCTCGGCCGAGGTGGCCGCTTTCTCCCGCGTGCGGGTTGAGCCCGCAGACGACGATGCGCGGTGCAGCGATCCCGATCGAATCGCGAAGCCCGCGCTCGAGCACCCCGAGCGTGCGCTCGAGCCGCTCGCGCGTGACGTGACGCGGCACTTCGGCAAGGGGCACATGCGTGGTCGCGAGCGCGACACGAAGGCTGCCGGCGACGAGCAGCATCACGGGATACGCGCCGTCCGACTTCGCGGCGAGGTATTCCGTGTGGCCCTGGAAGGCGATGCCGGCGTCGTTGATCGACGACTTCTGCACGGGGCACGTCACCATCGCCGAGAAGCGGCCGGCGATGCAGCCATCCGCTGCCGCGTCCAGCAGCGCAAGCACGTAGCGGGCGTTCGCGGGATCCGGGCGGCCGGGCACGGCGGGCTGCGCGAGCGTCGCTGACAGCACGGGCAGCGTGCCCGCCCGATGAGGCAAGGGCCCGGCACCCGGCTGCCAGTCGCGCGGGGTGAGCGGAAGGCCGAGCTGCTTCGCGCGCCCGGCGAGCATCGCGGGATCTCCCGCGAAGACGAGCTCGCACGGCCAGTCGGAAAGCGCAGCGGCGAGCGCGAGATCGGGACCGATGCCGGCGGGCTCGCCGGTCGTGACGACGATCCGTCGGACTCTTACGGGTTCCTGATCTCTACGTAAGCCTCGTCGCGCAGTCGCCTCAGCCACAGCTCGGTTTCCTCGTCGACCTTGCTCTCGCGCAGCGCCGTCAGCACGCGCTGCCGCCGCAGCTCGTCGCTCTGGTCGTGGGTGCGCCGGCCCAGCAGCTGAACGATATGCCATCCGAACTGGGTCCGGAAAGGCTCGCTGATCTGGTCCGGCTCGAGGCCCGCGAGCGCTTCCTCGAACGCCGGGTCGAAGGTGCCGGGCGAGGTCCAGCCGAGGTCGCCGCCGCGGCTCGCGGAGCCGGGGTCCTCGGACGTGACGCTCGCCAGCGCCTCGAAGTCCTCGCCAGCGAGGATGCGGTCGCGGAACGACACGAGGCGCTGGCGCGTGGTCGCGTCGTCCTGAACCTCGTTCGGCCGCAACAGGATGTGGCGCGCATGCAGCTGCTCGACCAAGACCGGCCCGGAGACTCCCCCGCGCGTGCCGTCGAGCCGCACGAGGTGGAAGCCCGTCGGCGTGCGCACCGGCTCGCTCACGTCGCCGGGATTCATCTTCGCCACGAGGTCGCCGATGAACTGCGGGAGCTGCCCCATGCGCCGCCAGCCGAGCTTGCCGCGCTCGAGCGCAGACTGCGCCTTCGAGTAGGCGAGCGCGAGCTGCCCGAAGTCCTCGCCGCCGGCCGCGCGGTCGTGGATCTCGCGTGCCAGCTTCTCGACCGCCGCCATCTCGTCGGACGTCGCGCTCTCCGCGAGCGAAAGCAGGATGTGGGAGACGTCGTACTCCGTGTTGACGCCGGCCTGGCTCGCCTCGCGCTCGAGCGCCTGCTCGAGCTCGCGCGGCGAGACGTAGATGCGCGGGACGACGTCGCGCTGGCGCAGCAGCGACAGCATGATCTCGCGCCGCATCTCCTCGCGGTAGCTCGCATAGTCGATGCCCTGCTGCTCGAGCGCTTGCGGCATCTGCTCGAACTCGATGCTGTTGCGGCGGGCGACGTCGCGCAGCGCCTCGTTCAGCATCTCGTCGGAGACCTGGACGCCGATACGCCCGGCGCGCTGCACCTGGATCTCCTGGAGGATCAGCCGCTCGAGCACCTGCTGGCGGATCACGTCGGCCGGCGGCAGCTGCGTGCCCTGGCTGCGCAGGCGCTCGGCAATGAGCGCGCTCTGCTGGTCGAGCTGGCTCTGCAGGACCACGCCCTCGTTGACGACGGCGATCACGCGGTCGAGCGCGACGCCGGTGGAGGACATGTCCCGCGTCTGAGCAAGGGCGGCGCCCGTCAGGAGCAGCGACGCGCACAGCCATCCGGTCAGGATTCGGATCATGGTTCTCGGGGGCTCAGGGGGTGGAATAGGAGGCGGGGGAGTATCCCCGAATGGCGCGTTCCAGGAAAGTGTCGCTGCGGGTTCCGACCGACGAAAGACCCCTGAGTTCCACCTGCAGCAGGATCGAGTTGTCGCTCTCGCCCGTGCGGTTCGAGACGTAGTTGCGCCCGAGGAGCCGCAGCCGCCAGCAGCAGCCGGAGTACTCGAAGCCGGCGAAGCGGTCGATCGACTTGTCCTCGAGCGTCGAGTAGACCTGCCGTGCATAGAGCTGCCACGAGGGCGACAGCCGCCACGCGAAGCCCGCGTCCCACTGCTCCAGCAGGCCTTCGCGGTAGCGATAGCCGAGATTGACGACGGTGTCCGGCGCCGGCCGGTACTGGACGCTCGCCTCGCCGCGCAGCGTGTTCGACTGCTCCGCGTCCCATTCGACGGCGGCACGCGCGCCCCAGCTGCGCCAGGCGGTCAGCTCGACCTCGCCGACGAGGTTGGAGGCGCTGCGCGTCTCGGCGACCTCGCCCGGCAGCACGACGCGCGGGCTCTCGAAGTAGAAGCGCTGGCCCACCGTGGCGGTGAGGTATTGCTGGCCGTTCTCGGCGCGCAGGAGGCGCGTCGTCAATCCGGCGGCGAGCTCATTGGCGTCGCCGAGGCGGTCGGCGCCGACATAGCGGTTCGTGCGGAAGAGCTGCACGAGGTTGAGGTCCGGCAGCGCGGTGTCGAACACCGGGAGGTCGTCCTGCTCGCGGAACGGGATCCAGGTGTAGCGCAACCGCGGCTCGAGCGTGTGGAGGAACTGGTCGCGCTCGCCCGACTCGCGCTCGAACACGAGGCCGCTGTCGAGCGAGAGGATCGGCGCGGACCGGTGCGGCGAGTCGTCCGCCGCCGCGTCGGTGTCCGAGAGCTCATAGGCGGTCATGCGCCAGGCCGCGCTCGGCTCGAGGTGATAGGCGGCGCCGCGCAAACCCCAGGCAAGCCTCGGCATGGCGTCGGCGCGCAGCCCCGTGACGCCCACTTCGCGCTCGAACCACACGGTCTCGGCGTTGAGGGAAGCCTCAATGCCGGCAGGCATCGGCCACAGCCCTGTGAAGGCGACCTGCGGCAGTCGCGAGTAGGGACGGTCGAGCGCGTCGACCGCCGTGTCGATCACCTGGTGGTCCTGGACGCGGCTGTCGAGGCGCCAGCCGTTTCCGATCCACGCGAGGTGCAATTGCCGGTCGAGGAACGTGATGCTGGTGCCGTCCGGTCCGAGGCCGAAGTCCTCGAAGTAACGGCTGTCGCTCGCGTCGGCGAGATCGGCGTCGAACCGCAGCCGATCGCTGAAATCGGTCTGGTGCTCGAGTGTCGTGAGCCGGCGGTCGCGGTCCGCGAGGTCGTCGCCCGGCAGGTAATCGTTGCCGAACTTGCCGCTGCTGTTCCCGGTCAGGTAGCGGAAGTCGAGCCCGAGGCCGAACCCGCGCCGCGACATCACGAAGGGCGTGAGCGTCAGGTCGTAGTTCGGGGCGAGGTTCAGGTAATACGGCACGCCAAGCTCGAAGCCGCTCTTGTCGGAGTTCCCGAACGACGGAAACAGGAACCCGGACTTGCGCGCGCCGCCGACCGGGAAGGAGATCACGGGCGTGTAGAGGATCGGCACGCCCTTGAGGTCGACCCTGACGTTGCGGCCCGTGCCCTGCTGCGTCTTTTGGTCGATCTCGATGCTGTCGGCGCGCAGCTCCCAGTCCGTCTGGCCGGCCGGGCAGGTCGTGAAGCGCACGCCCTCCAGCTTGAGCGTGCCTGCGCCATCCATCTCGAGCGACTTTGCCGAGCCGCGCGCCGGACGCTGCGGCAGCTCGAACTCCGCGCCGCTGAACTGGCCGGTGCCGAGCGCGTTCCAGCTCCCCGAGCCGCCCTTCAGGCGGATGTCCGGCGAGCGGTACTCGACGTCACCCTCGACCTCGAAGCGACGCTCCGAAGCGTCGTACGTCGCGGATTCCGCCGACACCTCGCGCTCGCCCTGGACGATCGTCACACCGCCGGTCAGCTTCGCATCGCCTTCGCGGGTCATCTCGGCGTGGCCGCCCTTGAGCCGGATCGGCTGGTCTTTGGGGTCCCGGTCTTTGGTCGCCGGTGCGGGCAGCGGCTCGGATGCCGTCCCGACGGGCACGGCCGGCCACAGGCATTCGCTCGCGACGGCCCGCGGAACGGCGGCTGTCGCTGCGAGCAAGACTATGATTCCGCGGAAAATCACTGGAGGCGGGAAGTCTATAATGCGGGCACCCCGGCCGTCGCCTCCGCATGACAACGAATGACAACGCCGATCCGCGGCTGATCAACCTCGAACGATGGATCGCGGGCCTTCCGGGCCCCACCGTCGAGCGCA
>Ga0307416_100002540_pt1 | contig 10509 bp, 11 predicted proteins | sample DK1Cmetagenome_2_FD_203821 | JGI IMG/M metagenome (GOLD analysis project Ga0307416, IMG submission 203821) | Maize rhizosphere microbial communities from greenhouse at UC Davis, California, United States - DK15-C-3 | ecosystem: Host-associated > Plants > Roots > Rhizosphere > Soil | place...
GGCTTCATCGGTCTCGGCGTGATGGGAGGTCCTCAGAGCGCGAACCTCATCACGAAGAGCGGCCGCACGGTGCGGGTGTTCGATCTCGACGTCGAAGCGGTAGAACGAGCCGTTCAGCTCGGAGCGAGGCGGGCGGACTCCGTTACGGAGCTCGCTGCGTCGTGCGACGTCATCTTCCTCTCGCTGCCCAGCGGAGCGCATGTCGAGCGGGTCGTGCGCCAGGAGGGTGGCATCCTCGAACGGGGCCGGGAGGGCACCGTCGTCGTCGATCTTTCGACGTCGCCGGCGACTTTGGCCGGTGAACTCGCCCCGGATCTCGCCGAACGCGGTCTCGACTTCATCGACGCGCCGGTCAGCAGGACCCGTGAGGCTGCGATCGCCGGGACATTGAGCATCACGGCCGGGGGGCCGGTGACCTCGTTCCGGCGAGTCGAGCCGCTCCTACGATGCATGGCCTCGGATGTCATGCACTGCGGCGGTCACGGCGCCGGCGCACTGGTGAAGCTGGCGAACAACCTGGTCGTCTTCGAGACGGTCGTCGCGATCTCCGAGGCACTCGCTCTCATTCGCCGCAGCGGTCTGGCTGAGGAGGCAGTCGCATTCGAAGCACTCGCACAAGGATCGGCGGGGAGCTTCGCGCTTGAGCATCACGGTCGAGACGCTCTCCTGCCGGATGAGCACGAGGAAGGACGCTTCTCGGCGGCGTACATGCTCAAGGACGTAGGTTACAGCCTCGACCTCGCCGATCGCCTAGGCCTCGACCTCCCTTCTGCGAAGGTGGCCTACGAGCTGCTGGAACGCACGATCGACGCCGGAGCGGCAAATCGGTACCACACCGCGGTCAGCCACGTGATAGACCCCGCTCTCGGCGCGTGGGACCGCGACGCATGAGTCGGCGCGTCCCGTTCGCTCTCATCCGGCGTGGGACGAGCAAAGGGTGTTCCTGCACGCGAGAGACATCCGGGAGACCGGGGCCGCCCGCGACGCCGTCCTGCTGGCGCTGCTGGGGAGCCCCGATCCCCTGCAGATCGACGGGCTCGGCGGCACCTACTCGAGCACCTCGAAGGCCGTCATCGTCGAAGGACGCGGCGGAACTGTCCACTACCTCTTCGCCCAGGTCGGCGTAGACGAAGCGATCGTCGACTACAGCGGCAACTGCGGCAACCTTACGACCGCCGTTGCACCGTTCGCGGTCGACGAGGGTCTCATGACCCGGGTGACGGCCTGAGACAGCTCAGGCTGCACAACGACAATACGGGCGTCGCCATCAAGGCCAAGCTTGAGATCCAGGACGGAGGGGCGCGCGTCGTCGGCGACCACGCCATCCCCGGGGTCCCGGGTTCCGGTGCGCCCATCCTGACCAGATACCGGGATCCTGCCCCGAGACGTGCCGGTAGAGGGTCTGGCAAACGGGGCCCACCTGATATGGGAAAAGTCGCGATCACTTACCATTTGTCCGGTCGACCCCGGAAGTTACTGGGTACCGCGCAGCGGGATGCCAGCCAACGACCGTTCCCGTCCCCGATGGACGTCATCCCGTTATGGCAGAACCGGGTGACGGTGCACCCCGCTTGCCGTTCAGGGCGACAAAAGGTGCTGCAAGCGTTAGGGAATCTCTTCGTGGTTGGTGGAATTGAGTTCATGTCGTCGAAGACAAGTGGGTCCGTGGCCTGCTGGGATGAGTTTGTCTAGAATTCAACCTGGAATAGGACCACGAGCCTTTGAACGCGCTGCCGGCAGGTCGTCTTTTGAAACCAGGCAGCCGCCGGGCTGCTCGAACTGCGGAGTCAACTCCTCCGGTGGAAGGAACGCAGCTTCCGGGGGACTCAAGAATATTCCTGTAACCGGGCACGTGCAGTTGCAGTGGTTCAAGTACCGCTTGTATAAGACCATCACCGATGGAAAGCTGGCCCGGTGAAGGTGCGGTACCGGGTCCATTAGCACCTGGTTCAGGCCGCCCTAGGAGACCGCCGAACAATTTGCGTGGGTAATCCCGGAGGTTCAAGGCGTGCCTGCTGGACTTGCCGGGCCCGTGGGTATGGCTGGTCTTATGCAAGGACGTCAGCGGGAACAGCGGACGCGCTGTTGGATGTCGAGGCGCTGGCCGGGGGAGTTGTTGGCCCCTTGGCAGCGTTTTCGCGTTCCTGGCCGGACACGGGGGCAGGTTGTTCCCGGATTCGATGATGGAGGACATGTTCGGTTCGGGGCAGGGCGGGGTGGGGCCGGCCTTGGGTGCCGGCGCCGGTGAAAGGCTCGGTGCTGGTGCTGCAGGCCCTGAACGGGCTCTCGGACCGGGAGAGACCGCCGACGCGTAGACGTACGACCTGCGGTGGAAGGCGGCCTGCGGGTACGCACTGACAGGCACGGCCTTCCACCCGATCACGCTGTGGCGAAATACGATGCCTGGTTCTGGCTCCGGGCGGCGCGCTGAACCTCAATCGCCTCGTCAGCCTCGGACTGACCGTCGGAACGGCGCCTGGCCATCGCATTGCCCCGTGGGGGCGGCCGCGCCCTTCGGACACCGCCGGCAAGGGAGCCCGGCCTCTGCGGCCGTACTCGTAAGGGGCCGGCGGCCGGAAACCGTCCGTCCCGCCCAGCCCCGAAACGACGACGCGGCCCGCCGGGCGCCCAGACACCCGGACCCGTCCCGCAAGCAGCCATTGGTTCAGCCCACACCTAGACATCCATGCCGATGAAGTCGGCTTTCGGGTACCGAGCCTCCTCGCCTGGCAAGGACATGGAGTCTTACGTCTCAGTGGCAGCAATGGGCACTCCTCATGTCAAACGCAGGGGTCGTCATGGAACACAACACTGTGCTCATAAGGCACTTTGTCCAGGTCTAGGCTCTTCAAGGGTGATACTGGGTCTGCACTGCCAAACGCAATGCCGAACAGGAGCTTAAGGTCACCAGGCACGCCGAGGGACTCGCGAACGGTGTCGGCATAGAAGCTGATGATCGCCTGCGGGATCCCGTGGAAGCCGCGGGCGGTCAGCGACAGGAGGAAATTCTGGGCATACATACCGACGTCCCCCGCGGCGCGCACTCCATCGCCCAGCATTGGCATGAAGAGGAGCGCGGCATGCGGAGCGCCAAAGAATCGCAGGTTCTCCCTGGTGATTTCGGCTCGGCCTTCGTGATCGGATCGGTCGATACCACGTACGCCGTGATGCACTGCGGCGTGCTGTTGGGCCCGTTGGCGGTGAACGCCCTCGCCGTAGTCGAGCATGAAGTCGAGGGACCGCCGGCCGTCCCTATTCGCTGCGAGTAGGTTGTCGCTAAGAGTATCGCGCGCCTTTCCCGACACTACATGCACGACCCACGGCTGGGTATTGCTGTTCGAGGGCGCTAATTGTGCATCCTGCAGAACACCCCTGATAGTCGCCGGGTCTAGCGGGGTGGGCAGAAAAGCCCGAGGAGAGCGGCGAGATCTCATGAGATCTGTGAGCGCTGATGGTTTGGTTGACATGAAGACCTCTCGTTGGAGCGCCCCGATCCATTCCAGTCAGGAACGGGCGGGTTTCGTTTTCCGATGGCGATTCATGCCCCGGATGCCCGGGCCAGATCAGCGGCGAGGCCAATGTGGTCCGGGTGGCGGTGGGTGAGCACAATTCCGGTAACGGAACGCTGCCTCGAACCCGGCTAGGTGCAGGATGTGCTGAAAGTGGCTGCGTCTCGCTGCGCCACCCCGGATCGACGAGGTTGATGCCGCCGCTTCCGGTGATGAGGCAGGGAAGCGCGTAACGCATAGGGTTACCGGGGAACGGTACCGGAATCGACCAGATGTGCTCCCGTACCTGTTCCCACGCGGCAAACGGTCGGGTTCCCTGCGTGCTGCTACAGTGTGCCCGTTACCGAAATCGGTGTCATTTTCCGGCTATTTGCGAGGCGAAGATGCTGCTCGGCAGCCCTTCCGCCAGCGGTCGAAAATTGGATTCGATGGCCTGTCCGAGGTCTTCAACGGACCAGGGCTTGTTGCCTTCAAAGGTGCTGATTTCCTCCGGGTTGGCGTAGAGGCCGACTTGGTAGCCCTGGGCCGAAACGACGCGTCCGGTCAACCACTGGGACTCGTCACTGGCCAGGTAGAGGGCCACGGTGGCGATGTTGTCGGGGGAACCTTCATTGGTTTCCTCCTGGATGGTGCCGATCTTCTTGTCGTCTGGAATAGTGGCGGTGAGCCGGGTGGCCGCTCCGGGGGCGATGGCGTTGGCGGTGACACCATAACGGGACAGCCCTTGGGCCAGGGAATAGGTAAGCCCAACGATACCCATTTTCGCGGCACCATAATTTGGCTGCCCGGGCGATCCCTGAAGTCCGGAAACGGAAGTGAAATTGATGATGCGGTAGTTGGCGTCCGGGTTCCGCTGTTCCCGGAAATAGGCCGACGCGGGCCGGATGGTGCTGTAATGGCCCTTGAGGTGGACACGGATAACTGCGTCCCAGTCGGCTTCGCTGAGGTTGAAGATCATCCTGTCCCTTAGGATTCCGGCGACGTTGACGACAATGTCGAGTTTTCCAAACCGTTGGATGGCCATTTTTACCAGGCGTTCGCCGGTCGCGACGTCGGCGATGTCCCCGCCGTCGGCGATGGCCTGTCCGCCGGCTGCGGTGATCTCCCGGACGATGTCCTGAGCTGGGCCTTCATCCCCGCCCTGGCCGTCCGTTCCGGTGCCGAGATCATTGATAACCAGGGAGGCGCCGTGCTTTGCGAATAGCCGGGAAATCGAGGCCCCGATGCCCCGTCCACCGCCGGTTATGATGGCGACTTTGCCTTCAAGTGTTTTCATAGCAATTCTCCTGTTTCTTGTACCGCAAATAAGTACGCGGTTGGCGTGGACGGGCTGATGTCCGCTGTCAAGGCGCAGGCGCTGTGAAAATGTCGCCGGCGGTTTCAGCGGTCAGTTGGCCCGCAGGCGTGCGGGTGAAGTCGTTGAGGAACTCGGTCTACTCGGGTCGCTTGCAGCGACACTAACAGACGAATATCGTCTGTTAAGCGAGCTTAAAGTGAGCAGGCCGCGCTGTCAAGGGAAATTTCTGCGAGTCAGCTCTCCGCGGCCTTCAGTGCCAGTCGAACAACCCGCCGGGAAAATTCCCGGCGGTCATCCATCAGTCGGCTTGCCTTGTCACTAGGTGTCAGGAGAAAGCGGTTGATGATCGGGCCGCGGATGGCATCAAACAACAGCCCGGCCGATGTGCCGACGGGCAGCTGCCCGCGTGTCACGGCACGCGCAATGCATTCACGTGCATCCTGCATCCAGTCCGCCCTGATGGGATCCATGGCCGGATCCAAAATCTCGGGATAAATCTTTGCCTCGATTTGCAGGCGTAGTTCCGCGATGCCGCGAGCCGAATGCAGGTTGACGATGAGTCCCTCGGCCATTTGCTCAAGATCAGTCACCACATCGCCGGTATCTCTTATACCGGGCTGGTTCCGGTAAATCGTGCGCATCGCGCTGGTAAGCAGGTCCTGCTTGCTGGTCCAGCGGCGGTATAGGGCGGCCTTGCCAACCTGGGCGCGCGAGGCCACGGCGTCGATCGTGAATCCGCCCCAGCCAACTTCCGAATAGACCTCAATGGCAGCCCTGCTGACACGGTCCTCAATGCTCGGATCTGCGGGGCGCCCCCGCTGAGCCTCCGCCTGTGTCTTAGTTGCCACTGAAAACCTCTTTCGGTGAGGGGTTGACTTCCCCCACAGAGTCTCCCATAATTTTCGTAACTAATATACAGACGATTGTTGTCTGTATATCTATCGATCCTCCCGCCCCCTGTTGCATTGGCTAAGTCTTTGTCTTCCATCGGGAGTACTTCGACTTTCGCCATCCGACGGCTCCGTGGCGACCGTTCTGAAAGGGACATCCCATGGCCGAAAGCCGCACCCTTCACAAAGCGCCGCTCTGGAAGTGCACGCAGCATCCATCCCACATCAGCCATCGGCAGTTCCGCCGCAGGCCAGGACAGTGCTGATTAAGGAGAAAGCCATGACCTTCAATTTGCCAAAAGCGACACCGGAAACCGCGCACTTCTGGAACGAAGCCAAAAAGGGGCGTCTCACCCTCCCCTACTGCCTTGATACAGGGCAGTACTTCTTTTACCCACGCTCCTTCTCGCCCTTCACCGGCTCCCGGAACGTGGAGTGGCGGCAGACCAGCGGCAAAGCCACGCTGCACTCCTACGTCATCAACCACCGTCCGCTGCCGGGCCGGGACGTCATCTCGCCGGTAATCGCGCTGGTCAAGCTGGCCGAAGGCCCGGTGCTGATGTCCAACATCGTTGACATCGAACCGGATCCCGCACAGCTGAACCTCGACATGCCGCTGAATGTGAAGTTCGTGCAGATCGAGGGCGTAACCGTCCCGGTCTTTGCCCCGGAAGGAGCTTAATGATGTCGCACACCCCAACCTCCATGCACGGTGGAAACATCTCCGTTATTGGAGCCGCCGAAACCACCGAAATCGGCAGTCTGCCGCACATGTCCATGCTGGACTTGCACGCCGACGCCGCGCTGAACGCCTTGGCTGACGCGGGTCTCACCATCGCCGACATCGACGGGGTAGCCACTGCCGGGCCTATGGCCTTGGAAGTCAGCCATCATCTGGGCATCACCCCCCGTTGGGTAGACGGCACCATGGTCGGCGGCGGCAGCTTCATGCTGCTCGTCCGCCACGCAGCAGCGGCAATCGCCGCCGGGGCCGCCACCACGGTACTCATCACTCACGGCGAGTCCGGCCGCTCCCGGATCGGGATGAACGCCTGGGAACGTTCCCCGGAATCGTTCGTCGGACAATTCGAGCTCCCCTACGGCGCCGAATTTCCCTACACAACCTTCACCGTGCCGGCCCTGCGGTTCCTACATGAGCGCGGCATGTCCCCAGACGATTTGGCCACGGTGGTCCTGGCGCAGCGGGAATGGTCTGCCAAGAATCCCCGCGCCCTCAAGCGCGACATCATCACCCGGGACGAAGTTATGAACGCACCCATGGTCGCCTACCCCTTCACTAAGGAAATGTGTTGCGTCGTCACCGATGGTGGCGGCGCCCTCATCCTCACCTCGGCCGATCGTGCAGCAGACCTGCCCGTCGGCGACCGTGCCGTCTACCTGCTCGGTTCCGGCGAAGCCACCGAGGCTCCGTTGGTATCCCAAATGACGGAGACTGGTTCCTTCCATGCCTTCCGACGCTCCAGCGCCGAGGCATTCTCCACCGCTGGCTTGGACCATGCCGACATCGATCACCTGATGATCTATGACGCCTTCGCCCACCTGCCCCTGTACGGGCTGGAGGATCTGGGATTCGTTGCTCGCGGGGAATCCGCGGCGTTCATCGCTGAAGGTCATACGATTCCAGGAGGCAGACTGCCCATGAATACCAACGGTGGTGGTCTTGCCTATACTCACACCGGCATGTACGGCATGTTCGCCATCCAGGAGGCCATCCGACAGCTCCGTGGTGAAGCCGCTGCCCAGGTGCCGGACGTGCGGACCAGCTTCGTCCAGGGCGTCGGATTCTACTTTGCCTCCGGCGCAAGCCTCATTTTCTCGAACCAACGCCCTTGACAAGAATCCGTGGACTTCCCCGCGCCTAATGCGTCCGCTCCTTAACGGATTTGCACACATCGTCGATATCAAGACAACGGAGTCAAAAGAGATGAACCCAGAAACCCAGCGAGCGAATCACACCGCGTCGCAAGTAGTAAGCGCCCGCATGGACCGGCTGCCGAAGCTCACCCGCACCCATCGACGAAACATCTTCATCCTAATTGCGCTCTTCACCTTCGACTTGATCGATATAGGCACGCTTGCGCTTGTCGCGCCCGCGGTACGGGCCGAGTGGGGCATGTCCCTTGAGGCGGTGGGGGTCCTTACGTCAACCACATTCATCGGTATGACGATCGGTGCCATCGTCGCAGGCCGCGTGGCAGACCGCATAGGGCGCAAGCCCACGCTGATCACAGCTGTTGTCGTCTTCTCCACCGGTTCGCTACTCTCGGCCTTCGCCACCGGACCGGAATGGCTAGGCTGGGCCCGCATTGTCACCGGCATCGGCATCGGAGCGACCAGCGGTATCATCCTCGTGCTGGTCTCGGAGATGTTCCCCAAGCCCCTGCGCGGGCGCATGATGGCGGTCATCTACGGAGTTTCCGCAATCAGCGTACCGCTCATGGCACTGTTGGCTCGCGTCGTTATCCCCGCCGGCCTTTGGCACGTCATCTTCCTAGTCGGGTCCGGCGGCTTCATCGTCGCGTTGCTTGCCATCAAACTGCTTCCCGAGTCGCCCCGCTGGATGGCGGCGCAAGGCCGATTGGAGCAGGCAGAGGCCGAGATGTCGCGATTTGAGGCGGAGTACGAGGAAGAGACCGGAAAGCAGCTCCCGCCGCCCATATACCAGGATCACCAGTCGTCTGCGACGGGATCCATTTTCGACATCTTCCGCAAGCGTGTCATTGGCCGGACCATCGTGGGCAGCAGCCTGTTCATCCTGGCGACGGTCCTCAACTATGGTCTAAATTCCTGGTTCCCGGTGATCCTGATCGAGCGCGGGTATCCAATAGCAGACGCATACAGCTTCCTCCTAGTGCTTTCGTGCGCGAACTTCCTCGGAGCCTTGCTTTCTTCTACGGTAATCGACCGCTTCGAACGCAAATGGCTCATCCTGGGGGCATCGATTATTCTCGGCCTGATTTACATGGTCATAGGTTTCGTCGATAACGTTCCCGTACTCCTCATCTTCGGATTCAGCGCAGGTTTCGTGCAAAACGCCATCACCACGACGGTGTTCACCTACATGCCAGAAATTTTCCCCGTGGAAATCCGTGGCCAAGGCAGCGGTTTCTCGAACGGCATCGGTCGACTCGGCGGTATCGCCAACTCCCTGCTCATCGGCGTGATCATTGCGACCTTCGCGACCGAAGGTGTCTTCGTCTACCTGACGGTTATCTGTGCCCTAATGGTTGTCGTGGCGCTGTTCGGTCCGGTGATGGGAATCCGCACCGCACACCTCACTCTCAGGCAAGATAAGCAAACTGCGGCCCAACAGCTGGTCGCTGCGGCACAGCAGCTCCCCGAGGCGGCAGACAGGTAGGAGTCCCACCTGCCGCCGCCCGAAGAGGCGGCAACAGACGCCATACCCACCACACCCGGTAAACGCCCTGGTTGCACGAGACGCACCTAGACCGCGGAAGTATCCGGACTCCGGGCGGCTGTCACCTACATCTTCATCACGGAAGGAATCATTCATCATGACTATAGAAATGTCCGATCTGTCCTACTTGTCATACGTCGGCAAAACCGGAGAAGCGACCACCCGATCCTGGAAGTCACAGGACTCGCTTCTCTACGCCGTCGCCGTCGGTGCGGGCGGCGGCGACCCTGCGAGGGAACTCGAGTTTACGACCGAGAACTCTCACGCTGCCCAGCGTGTCCTTCCGTCGTTTGTCTGCGTCGCGGCCACCGCTCCGTTGCCGGACGGCTTCTCAGTCGATATGACCAAGATGCTTCATGCCGAGATGAGCTTCGAGCTCTTCCGGGAGCTGGAGCCATCGGGATCGGTCGTGTCGGTCGCTAAAATCGACAGCGTCTACGACAAGGGCACGGGTGCGCTCGTTTCCTTTTCCACGGAAGTGCGTGATTCCTCCACGAACGAGCTTGTCGCCCGCCTCGGATCCGGAATGTTCCTTCGCGGCGAGGGCAACTTCGGCGGAGAGCGAGGGCCGAAAGACGACTGGCAACTGCCTGCCCGCACTCCTGACAACACGGTGGTATACAAGACACTCAGGGAACAGGCGCTGATCTACCGCCTCACTGGCGACCGAAACCCTCTGCACAGCGATCCCGCCTTCGCTAGGAGCGCAGGCTTCGATGCGCCGATCTTGCACGGTATGTGCACGTACGGGTTTACCGCCCGGGGACTGCTTCACGCCGTCGCTGGTGGTGATCCTGCACGCTTTGGATCGATGTACGGACGATTCAGCAAGAGCGTCTCCCCGGGGGAGACCTTGACTATTCAGGTCTGGCTGACCGAGGGCGGTGCCCAGTTTCGCACTCTGGACAGTGACGGTGACGTGGTCATCGATCGCGGCAGGGTAATGCTGCGATGACTGCGTTCAAGGGTCTCCCCGTCCTCGATTACAGCACGGGGGTGGCTGGGCCGGTGGCGGGGGTGTTCTTCGCAGACTGCGAGGCCGACGTCATCAAGGTGGACGCACCTTCGCTGGATTCCGCGCTTGATCGGCCTGGCTATGCTCTTGGAACCGCAACAAGCGAAGCGTTCTTCTGGATCCCGGGCAGCCGAAAGACCGGGGTTGAATAGCGGCAAGTGTGCGGGGAGCTGACGTCTGCTTCTTCGGTGATGGTGCCTCGCTGGCCGCCTGAGGCACCGAGGCCGAAGCCTCGGCGGAGCAGAATCACGAGTTGGCGGTTTTATCGCTTCCCGTCTACCTTCCTGACTATGGCCCCCTGGTTGGGAGGGGAATCGCACAGGTTGCTCCTGCGTCCACTGGGCAGGCGATTCGGCAGT
>Ga0307416_100002541_pt1 | contig 10508 bp, 9 predicted proteins | sample DK1Cmetagenome_2_FD_203821 | JGI IMG/M metagenome (GOLD analysis project Ga0307416, IMG submission 203821) | Maize rhizosphere microbial communities from greenhouse at UC Davis, California, United States - DK15-C-3 | ecosystem: Host-associated > Plants > Roots > Rhizosphere > Soil | place: USA...
ACGACGACCCCCACACCGCGCGGCGCCACGTGGTCTTGGAGCCAGTCGGCGACTTGTTGGGTGAGCCGTTCTTGCACCTGGGGGCGGCGTGCGAACAGCTCTACCACACGTGCCAGCTTCGACAGGCCCAGAATCCGCTCCCCGGGAAGGTAGCCGACATGGGCCACTCCGATGAACGGCAGCAGGTGATGCTCACACACCGAGTGCACCGGGATGGAGCGGGCGATGATCAGCTCGTCATATGCTGCGTCGTTGCCGAACGTGGTCAGGTCGAACGAACGTGGGGTGAACATCTCGGCGTAGGCGCGGGCCATCCGAGCCGGGGTAGCGGCCAGGCTTTCGGTGTCGAGGTCGACCCCGAGCGCAACTAGGAACGCGACTGCAGCCTGTTCCGCAGCGACAAGATCAACTTCGCTTGGCGGTTTGACCACGCGCAGCGCTGGCCGTGGCACAGCTTGAGCTCGGCGGTCACCGTTGAAGCGGTGGACCGGCAGCGGCGATGCGGTCACGATGCCGACGCTTTTGCGCGACCCGGAGCGCCGGGGCGGAAGGCGCGTGCTAGGTGAGCCAGGGCGAGTGCGGCCAGCAGGAGGCCGAAGTCGCGCAGCGCGATGTCATAAAAGCCGGGGATGAGCAGCAGGTTCATGATGATGCCGGCGAGCCAGGCGGCCACCACATAGCCCCCAATCTGCGGCCGCACAGCGACCAGCACACCGGCCACGATCTCAACCACACCTACCACCAGCATCGCCTGATGCCCGGTGCCGGGCACCAAACGGTCGACCAGCGGCGCGAGGTAGCCCTGCCAATCAGTCAACAAGTTGAAGAACTTGTCCAGCCCGAACACGATCGGAGCGACCGTGAACGCGGTGCGTAGCAGCGCAAACGCCAGATAGGCGGGATCGCGCAGGCTGTGAGTGCGGGGTGGAGCTGTAGTGGGCAGCGTGTGCGAGGTCATTTTTAGGCCTTCTAAAGGACAATGATATTAACGTTAGAATGCGAAAGCCTCTTTCGTCAAGAGATTTATTCTTTAGAAAGGCGGCGTTCATGACGGCCCGACAGGACTAGGTCACCCGTCCGGGCCATGCGCCGGTTTGCCGACGCGGGGTGGTGCCGCTCTCAACCACGGCACCCTTTAACCATGGCTCATCGGTCCCGGAAACGGCAGAGTGACGTCCAGACAACTACGGTGGGGAAACTTTGCCGACTATCGGCAAAGTGGAGCGAAGCAGGAGACGCCGGGTCCGCTTGCCCCCTGGATTGGGTGTGCGGGACAAGGGGTGGTGGATGGAACAGCCGCAGCTGCAGCGAGGTGCGACATTCTCGTTGACCCATCTTCTAAAAGACAGTAATGTTGACGTTAGATCCTACGGCTTCCTCTGTTAAGAGCCCTTGCTCCTAGAAAGGTGACGTTCGTGACCAACGATCTCTCGGAGCGGGTGGCAAGCATCGCAGCACTCGCCGACCCAACTCGGCGTGATCTTTACCTCTACGTGACCGCCCAACCGGCGCCGGTCAGCCGCGACCAAGCCTCCGACGCCCTCGGCATCGCGCGTCACACGGCCAAGTTCCACCTCGACAAGCTGGCCGAGGAAGGTCTGCTTGACATCAACTTCAAGCGGCTCACCGAACGTCGAGGTCCCGGCGCCGGCCGGCCCACCAAGCTTTACCGGCGATCCAGCCGACAACTGTCAGTGACGTTGCCTGAACGCCGATACGATCTCGCCGCACACCTCTTGGCCAGCGCCATCGACAACGTGACTGCGGACGGCACCACCATTAGCGACTCCTTGAAGGTGGCCGCGGCCGACTGGGGTCGGGCCGTCGGAGACCAAACCCGAGCAGCCGCTGGTCCTAGAGCAGACCGGAAACGGCTGCTCACCTACATCTGCGAAGCGCTGAGTGAGTGGGGATATGCACCACACCGCGTTGGCGGCACCATCGTGCTGCGCAACTGCCCCTTCGACACGTTGGCCAGGGATCACACCCAACTCGTCTGCGGCATGAACCTCGCCATGCTGGCTGCAGTCATCGAGCAACTCCAAGAGACCGCGCTGTTCGCCCGGCTCGAACCCGCAACAGATCGCTGCTGTGTCGTCCTCGATGCCAGCTGATGTCCCGAACTGTCGAAGCCGCCGTCGCCTGTCCACCCAATCAGCTGAGCCGCGTCGGCGAGGTGGTGAAGCCGTCAGTACCGTGCAAGCATGGGGAATGAGCGAGACGTCCGTACGTGTACTGATGAGGACGATTGGCGCGACTATCGCGAGGTACCCTAGCCGCGCTTCAGGAATCCCCCAAGCCTTCGTCGCCACCTACTGAAGAAGCGACGCAGCCCGAGCAGTACTGGCGAAACTGCATGTTGCGAGCCCATCGGTTGCTCGCAGAGCGTGACGGAGCGACGGTGGGAGTCGCCTCCGTTGAGATTGAAGGAGCTCCACACTCTGCTGATTTCCGTGACCTCTGGGTGACACCGGAGGCCGCAATACAGCGGGCGTCGTGCCTGGACCAAGCCGCCTCAGACCGAGCGACGCGGGACGGCTGTACCAAGCTGTATTGCTGGGTCAGCACCGAATCGAGCGCGCGATCAGGTTCGCCCTCAATGCTGGCTTCCGGGTGACGTCGCAGCGCCGCACCACCCGTACCAACAACAGAGAGTTCGATGATCAAGAAATCGCGCTTGTGCTGTCCTTCGCCCACAACCCACCTGCAGTGCCCACTTCGACACCATCACAGCTAACCTCGGCCCGGCCCCTACTGACCAAACACCACGGCTGCCGTACCGGGCGATGTCAGACGCAGATCCCAGTGGCAACCGCCGGAACCGTCACCATCTCGTTATGTTGCTTCCACGGGGTGAGCGGATCGACTTGTGATTTCGAACCGGACCTTCTCGCCTGGGTTGGTTGGCAGAATGAGCACAACAACGGGCGGTTTCGACGCATGCCGATCCTCGACTAGGTGCGGCAGTCAAGGTCTGTCCTGATCGGATCTGGAGATCACGGTGTGCGGCGTGTCAGAGTGGGGACCGTGTCCTCGGTCTCTACAGTCGTCGCCTTCAGCGCCGACTGGTTGCTAGCCCGGTCGATGCGGCGCACTACCGCCACGGCCACCTGACTTACCCCTTCGCTGGCTGCTGCATTCCGACGAACTGCACAAGGAAACCCCATAAGTAAGGTGATGTGAGATGCCAAACGTAGCTATCAACGGACTAGGCCGCATCGGCCGTGCGGCGCTGAAGATTCTGCTGGAAAACGACGGCCTCGACCTCGTCGCGGTCAACGACATCGCCGACGTGGACAACTTGGCCTACCTCCTCAAATACGACACCGTCTACGGGCGCTACCACCGTGCGGTCGCCGCCGCGGACGGGGCGCTGCTTGTCGACGGTCGGCGGATCGCGGCGTTCGCCGAACGTGACCCGGCGAACCTGCCGTGGGCCGACCTCGACGTCGACCTGGTGGTGGAATGCACCGGCGTCTTCAAAAGCGAGGACGATCTGAAGAAGCATATTCAGGCCGGTGCCTCGTTCGTGATCCTTTCCGCGCCGACGACGTCGGTGACAGTACCCACCGTGGTACACGGCGTGAACCATCCCGACGGTGCACCACAGATCATTTCCTGCGCCAGCTGTACCACCAACTGCATCACCCCGGTTATCGAGATCGCCCACCGCCACATTGGGGTTCAGCGCGCGGTGATGACGACCATCCACGCCTACACCGGCGGCCAACGGCTCGTCGATAGTCCCAGCAAGAACTTCCTGCGGGGCCGCGCCGGCGCAGTCAACCTCGTGCCCACCTCAACCGGAGCGGCACGAGCGACCACCCTTGCGGTCCCCGAGCTGGCCGGCAGGTTCGACGGGATCGCGGTGCGTGCCCCGATCCCGGTCGGGTCGATCGCCGACATCGTGTTCGTCGCGAGCCGGCCGACGACCGCACAGGAGGTCAACGACGCATTCCGGCAGGAGGCTTCATCAGAGCAATACCAAGGGATTCTCGGCGTATCGGAGGATCCGCTGGTCTCCGCCGACATTGTTGGCGACACACGTGCCGCCGTTATCGACCTGGAGCTGACCCGGGTCGTGGACGCCACCTTGGTCAAGGTGATGGCCTGGTACGACAACGAATGGGGTTTCACCCAACAGATGATCCGCGAGGCGCGTAGCACCCTCGGCGTGGCCGCCGTCTGATGCCGCCCGCCGGATGGTGGCGGCGCGGGGGCGCGGCAACCGACGCGGCGAGACGCGCCGCCGAGCCAGAGACGTCGACGACCGCCCCGCCATATTCGGGGACAGTCACCTAAGCGCGGCGGATCTTGGGAAACGCTGGGGCCTGGCCAACCGGGTGCCCTGGTTGGCAGGCGGTGGCCGGACCGGGACAGTGACGGCATGCAGGAGACCTCGCTCGCGGGCCCAGTAACGAGTCGACCGGCGCGCCGGCGCCGGTGGCCGGCACACCGCCGAAGGCGCCCCGCCTAGCGGCGACCGAAACCCGGGCGAGGCCACTTTTGCTCAACGGTCGAGTTCGCATGATCTCCGGTCCGCAGTCCTGGGACGCAAGCACCGAGACCTGCTCATCGTGCCCGACGCCCGCCACAGCCTCGAGGCAGTGGAGAATTCCGCGGTCCTTATGACCGTTGCCAAGTTGGCCTGATCCAATGGTCCTGGACCGACAGGCTGGGCGGAACGCCCCGGTGCCGGCAATCCGATGGGCCACGCATGTGATCGTCGAGACTGGCAGACGTCCAGCGATACGGTTGCCGGATGGCTCGTGCCACGGTTGTTCTCCGTGCAACCCCTCCATTTCGGTTGGACCTCACTGCCTGGGCGTTGCGACGTCGAGAGAAGAATGCTGTTGACCGGTGGGATGACGGCCAGTACAGCCGGCTCATCGTTGTCGATGGTGACCCTGTGCAGCTGACGGTCATTCAGGAGGTGGCCGGGGTGGAACCGACGCTGGTCGTGACCGTTGAATCAACAACACGAATCAGCACGCGGGTGAGGAATGAGGCCGGCCAGCTCGTCACAAAGATGCTCGGACTTGCGGTTGATCTGCAACCCTTCTACAAGCTTGCCCGGGACAACGCTGTTATCAGTCCGCTGGTCAAGCGCTTCGCTGGAGCGCGACCACCCCGTTTTCCGACCGTCTTCGAGGGACTCGTCAATTCGATCGCGTGTCAACAGGTGTCCCTTGATTTGGGAATCGTGTTGTTGAACCGGTTGTCGGAGCGGTTCGGCGCACAGTTTGTTACGCGAGCACCGTGCAGTGCTTTTCCCACACCGGCCGACTTGGCCGATGTGCCCGAGGAATCGATCAGTGAGCTGGGGTTTAGTCGTCAGAAGGCGCGGGCGATACAGGAGCTATGTACCCACGTCGCCGACGGGAGTGTAAATCTGACAAGCCTGGAGGGCATGACCAACAGGGAGGCCATTGCCTATCTGTCGCGCATTCGCGGCATCGGTCGCTGGTCTGCGGAGTATGTGCTGCTGCGAGGGCTGGGCAGGCTGGACACGTTTCCGGGCGACGATATTGGCGCGCAGAACAACCTGCAGCGACTGTTTCACCTTGCCGATAAGCCGACCTACGACCACATTCGGCAGTTGACATCGCCGTGGCATCCATACGAAGGCGTTGTCTATTTTCATCTGCTGCTAGACAAGTTGCGCGCGAACGGCTTCATATGAGTCATGAGGAGGAACACCGCCGCGGGTGAGGCGCAGCTGTGATCATGATCCCGCGCAAGGGGATCGCCAGACACGGAGAAGCCAGGTCAGCCGTCACGGCGGGTATCTGCTTGCCGGATTACCCAAGGCGGGCTACGCACGACGATGGCTCCACGAACGGCTCGAGGCGATCCGCAGTGAGCCAGTCGAGGCGGTCCACGACCGGATCGCCACACTGCTGTCGATCAAGGGGCGGCGCACCATCACTTCGTTTCATCGGGAGCTCGGGCAGATCATGTGGGACTACTGCGGCATGGAACGCACCGCAGACGGTCTGATGAAGGCACTGCAGTTGGTCGCTGATCTGCAGGTGGAGTTCTGGCGCAACGTGACTGTCACCGGTCACAACGAGCAGCTCAACCAAGCCCTGGAGCATGCCGGCCGGGTCGCGGACTTCTTCGAGCTGGCGCAGCTGATGTGCATCGATGCCTTGCACCGAGAGGAGTCCTGTGGCTGCCACTTCCGGGCCGAGAGTCAAACCGAGGACGATGACGCTTTGCGCGACGACGACCGGTACTCCTACGTCGCCGCCTGGGAGTTCACCGGCGCGGGCCGTGCGCCGGTGCTCCACAAGGAGCAGCTGGAGTACGAATACGTGCAGCTGCAACAACGGAGCTACAAGTGAAGATCACCCTGCGGATTTGGCGCCAACAGCACCGCGAGGACGCGGGCCGCATGGTCACCTACCACCTCGACGACATCTCCCCCGACATGTCGTTCCTGGAGATGCTCGATGTGCTCAACGAGCAGCTGATGCTGTCCGGGGATGATCCGGTCGCCTTCGATAGCGCCTGTCGCGAGGGCATCTGCGGTGCCTGCGGTCTGGTGATCAACGGCATCGCACACGGTCCCCAGGCCGCAATCGCGACATGTCAACTTCAGATGCGCAGCTTCCGCGACGGGGACGTGATCGATGTCGAGCCGTGGCGTGCCAAACCGTTTCCGGTCCTAAAGGATCTGGTGGTTGACCGCAGTGCCTTGGACCGGATCATCCAGGCCGGCGGCTACATCAGCGCACCCACCGGGAGCGCGCCGGATGCCCACGCCACGCTGGTCGCCAAGACAGCTGCCGACCGCGCATTCGACGCCGCCGTATGCATCGGATGCGGTGCCTGCGTGGCCGCCTGCCCGAACGGCTCCGCGATGCTGTTCGCCGGAGCCAAGGTCACCCACCTGGGACTACTACCCCAGGGCCAGGCGGAGCGGAATGCACGGGCACTGGCGGTGATCGATCAGCACAACGCCGAGGGTTTCGGCGCCTGTACCCAGATCGGCGAATGTACCGCGGCCTGCCCCAAGAGCATCCAGCTGGACGTCATCTCACGCTTCGACCGCGACGTATTGTTCGCACTCCTGCATCCAGACGCCTGAGCTTGCCGATCGTGGTGCCATCGCTCACGCCGGCGCCGGATTGGCGATCCGGCCCCAGGTGGACTTGTTGCCCCAGATGTTCTGCCGCAGACCCTCCAGCTGCAACACCTGCGAATGGTCGACGAAGAGGTTGACCTCGTTGCCGTAGTTCTTGACATACCACTCGAACACCAGCGGGTCGGCGGCCTCGAACATCACGTTCTCCAAGCCGACCCCGTTGATGATCGACGCCACGGCTGCGGTGTTCCACTCCACCACGTTCTCGGTGATGCCTTCGGATTCGATCATGATGATGTCGGCGCCCGCCTCGAGCGCCCGGTTGGCCCGATTCACTAGGTCACCGACGTCCTTCTTTCCTTCGGCAGCCAGCTCCGCCTCGGTGGAGTCACCGCCGGACCCGAACTGGATCCCGAGCTCCGGCTTGGCCTTCAGTCCTGCCTTGGTGACTTGCTCAACCAGTCGGAGCAGACCTGAGGTCGGGACCGAGAGGAACCCCGTCGATATCTCGATCACATCGAACCCGACCTCTTTGGCCTCGGTGAGGTATCGCTCCACTGCGTCTGGGCCGTAGCGAAGAACGGTCTCTAGCCAGCCGCCGGAGGAGACGTACGCGTCGTGCTCGTGGACCAGGTCACTGATCGCACGCACCTGGTCGCGGGGCAACAACGCAAACGATCCGCCGGCCCACTTCACACCGTCAACCCATTGCCCGGCCACGTCGAGGACGTCGGCGAGGTGACGGGTGCCGTAGGTGGAGTAGTAGGGACCCCGAATCTCGGTCAGGCCGATACTGCGCGGCTTGGGTGGCCGGTACGCCCGCGGAATGAAATCGAAGCTAGGGGTGGTCATGACAGCAAATCTCCTCTCTTATTCTGGTCGACCAGCCGCAACAGGCTGGTCAGGTCGGTGGCCGGACGCTGGTCCAGGTCGGCTACCGCGCCGGCGAGCTGGCGGCGTAGCGCCGCACTGGCGAAGGGACCGGTGAGCTCGTCGAACTTGGCCAACGCGTCGTACCACTCCATCGGGGTGGTGTGGAAGCCTTGATAGGAGCTGGTCTCGGCAGTCAAGTCTGTGCCGTCCTCGAGCTCGACTTCGACCCGCGCCGGCAGCTCCGCGGGGAATCGTGCCGAATACTCCGCTTCCGGCCGCACGATGACTCGCTTCAAAAGCCGCTGTACGTCCTCAGCAAGAATGCGGTCCGGTTCGTACTGCGGCGGCTGCACGGCGCGGTCGAGAAGCGCTACCGCGATCATGTATGGCAGCGAGTGATCCGCCTCCTCCTTGGTTCGGATCTGCTGCTTATCGCCTTCTTCGCCGCCGCCGATGATGTCGTAGGCCACCTGAAAGGTGGTGATCCGCACCTGACTGATCTTGTCGGGCACGAACCCAGGCCTGCTGGCGATGTCCAGGGCCGCATCGATCGCGGACTGGGAATGGATCTCCGCGTTGTGCTTCTTCAGGTTGGTGCGTCGTACCGCCTCGAGATCCTCGGCTGCCCAGTCGATGACGAAAGGCCCGGCAATGGTTTCCTTGAATCCCTTGTTGCCTTCAAAGACCTCGCGCGGTCCGGTGATGCCCATCCGGGCCAGCAGCGCCGCGTGCACGCCTTCCTTGGCGACCTGCGGATACGCCAGACCCTTCCAGTGCGAGAGCTCCCCGGTCCGGGTCACCCGCAGCGCGTTGTTCGCAGTGCCGGCGATCGCGATCGCGTTGGCCATCTGCGACTCATCCAGCCGCAGCGCCCGGGCAGCCCCCGCCGCCACCGCGTACGCGCCCTGGGTGGTGTGGTCGAAGCCCTTGGCGCGAACGGGTGCCACGTCGGAGAGACGGGTGTGGACCTGGTACGCGCAGGCCAACGCCGTAAGGAAATCTCGGCCGCTGCCACCCACACTCTCCGCCGCCGCCAGCACGGCCCCGAGATTGTCCGACGGGTGGTTGGTCTCACTGGGTGCAAGGTAGCTGTCCATGAAGTCCAGGTACCGACTTAGCGCCACGTTGTAGAACGCCGCTCGGTCAGGCGCCGACCAACCCCCTCCAATCAACGTGGAGGCGTGGCTTCCACCAAGAGACTCGGTGAGCGCGCGTACCGCCCGCATCGGAGCAGCATCAAGCGCGCCGACCGCGACGCCGAGAGTGTCCAGAACCCGGATCTTGAGCTGCTCCACCGCCTCGTCACTGAGCTGAACATAATCAGTCGCGGTAACGAACCGGGCAAGCTCTTCGACCTCAGTCATCAGCGACATCCCCCACTAATTTGAGCAAACGCCATCTTCTTGTCCAAGAAGACCACGAAGTCGAATGGCGCCGGCAGCTGCTGAGACCGCGGTCCTTCGCTATGGCGCTACCAACGACGATCTCGCGCGGCGCGCGCCTCGCCAGCCGGCGGCGCTTGCGCAAGCCGCTCGACTAGGACCATCTGACATTACGATCGTGATGATGGCCGACGACTCGACACCGGGTATCCGCAGCATTGCCGGGACGGGTGAAAGCCTGAACGACGGAAAGAGCGATCAGACGGTCCCTGCTGCCTCTATCTGTCATGTTGTTCATGACGAACATGTGGGCGAGCTGCGTCTCAGCCGCGACAATGTCGAGCGTCTGTTGGCTAGTGGTGGGTTTTTCTGGATCGACCTACCCCGGCCGACCGAGGAGGACTTCGCCGTACTGCGCGATGTATTTCAATTCCATCCGCTCGCTCTTGAGGATTCGGAGGACTTTGGCCAGCGGGCCAAGCTCGATGACTACGACGAGTTCGTCTTCCTGGTCGTCTACGGCGCCGTCCCCGACGAGGACCGGCTGGTCGAGGTGCACTGCTTCTATTCCGAACGCTTCCTCATCACCGTGCACCGAGACGAGGCGCCGGCTTTTACCGAGGTGCGGCATCGCTACCAGAAGCGCGGGGCGCCGATCCACGACCCGGCGCTGCTGCTCTACCGGATCATCGACGCCTTGGTCGACAGCTTTTTCCCGATCCTGGCCGACTTCGACGACCGGATCGATGAACTCGAGAACCAGACCTTCCTGCACGCGAGCGACCAACAACTGCAAGAGATCTTCGCCATGAAGCGCCTGCTCGTGGGCATGCGGAAAGCGGTGTCACCGCAGCGAGATCTGTTCGCGGGCCTGATGGGAGGTGCGGCCACACTGCCCGGGATGACAACCGAGGTGGAGCGCCACTTTCGTGACATCTACGACCACCTGATCCGAATCAGCGATCTGATTGATACCTACCGCGACCTGCTCACGAGCTCGATGGATGTCTTCCTCTCCACCGTCTCCAACCGACTGAACATAGTGATGAAACAGCTGGCGGTGATTGCGACCATCTTCTTGCCGCTGACGTTCATCACCGGCTTCTTCGGCCAGAACTTCGGCTGGCTCGTGCGAAACATCGGCGGCTGGCCCGCATTCGTCG
>Ga0307416_100002542_pt1 | contig 10508 bp, 11 predicted proteins | sample DK1Cmetagenome_2_FD_203821 | JGI IMG/M metagenome (GOLD analysis project Ga0307416, IMG submission 203821) | Maize rhizosphere microbial communities from greenhouse at UC Davis, California, United States - DK15-C-3 | ecosystem: Host-associated > Plants > Roots > Rhizosphere > Soil | place...
CGAGTTCATGCCGCCGGCGATGACGGAGGCTTAAGAGCCGCTACTTCCAATCCACTTTGCGACATCCTGCGCAACCTGGTTGGCGGCGCGGTTGAGCGCCGGGCCGACACTCGGGCCAGTGCCGTCGGCGGGAGCGGTGGCGGTGAAGCGGCGGGTCTCGACGCGACCGCCGCCCGCCGTCGACAGCGCGCCGTCATAGCTCACGACCACCTGCCCGGTGGATGCATCATAGCCGAACCGCTGCAGCGATCCGTTCACCTGCAAACCGGGGTCGAGCGTGGTCTGGTCGGGATTGAGAACGACCCGATTGGTTGTGCGGCGCACCGTCTCGGCGACGAGATCGGCGAACAGCTTCGCCGGCGTGTCGGCGAGCTGGAGGTTGGGGACATATTGGACGTCGGTCGGGGTCACCTGCACCGGCACCCTGACCGTATTGAGCTCGCGCGCGACGGACGGCGTCGCGACGGTGACCGCCTGCCCAGCCGCGGCCGAGCGCGCGATCTGCGCCGGTTCAGCCGCCTCCGGGGTCAGCGTCACCAGGGTCGCCGGCGGCTTGCCCCCGCCGCCGAGCAATCCCCCCATGCAAGCGCTCAACGCGAGCGACAGGGCGACCGCGCCCGCGGCCTTGTTCAGGAGCCTCATTTGCGTTTCCCTGGCTTGTAGTCGGGCAGCTTCTCGGGCCCGAGCGCGCCGCCGATGCCCTGCTGGTTGACCCGGTTGGAGACCGCCTGCAGCGACTTCGACAGGTCACGCAGGTCGTGCACCAGCTTGTTCGCCTCCGGCAGCGTCGACTTGCTGAAATTCTGGATGCCCGGGCGGGCGTCGCTGATCATGTTGTTCAAATTCTCGGTGGTCTGCTGAACCGACGCGATGGCCTTGTTGAGGTTCTGCATCGCCGGCTTGCCGTCTTCGGTCACCAGGCGATTGGCATTGTCGGACAGAGCGGCGACATTATTCGCCGCGATACCGGCATTGTGCGACGCGATTTTGATCTCGGCGATCGTCTGGCCCATCTCGGGCGCATGCTTCCTCAGCTCCTGCGTCGTGACGTCGATATTTTCGAGAATGTCGGAGATCGAGTTCTGGTTCTTGTCGGAGAGAAGCTCCGTCAGCCGCTCGGTCAGCCGTTGGATGCGGTCAATCAGCTCCGGCGCACTGTTGAGGAGCGCGCTGATTCCGCCCGAGGTGGCGGGAATCACCGGGCAGCCCTGGGGCCCCAGTTGCTCGATCGCCGGGCGGCCGCGCTCGGCGCCGGCGAGCTGGATTTCGGAAACGCCGGTGAAGCCGACTCCATGGATCTGCGCGCTGGTGCCCTGAAGAACCGGGGTCTGTTCATCGACCTCGACCCGGACCCAGACGAATTCGGGACGGTTGGGCAGCAGCGAGATCTTCTGCACCTGGCCTACCGGCACGCCGGAGAAGCTGACATTTGAGCCCTTGTTGAGGCCGCCGACGCCCTGCGCGAAATAGATGTCGTAGCATTTGGTCGCCTTGTTTGAGAGGCCGGCGAGCCAGACGATGAACAGGAGCACGCCGGCGAGCAAAGCCACCGTTACCGCGCCGACCATCACATAGTTCGAGCGGGTTTCCACTAGGCTCGAGCCCCCTCTTCATAACTGTCGGCGGCTGCGCGCCCCCGCGGTCCGTTAAAATACTCTTGTATCCAAGGATGGTCCAAAGCCAAGAGTTCCGGGATCGTTCCAATCCCGATCACCTTCTTGTCCGCGAGCACTGCGACGCGATCACAGATCGAATGCAGCGTATCGAGGTCGTGGGTGATGAGGAAGACGGTGAGGCCGAGACGTTTTTGAAGCGAGCGGATCAATTCGTCAAAACCAGCCGCCGCAATCGGATCGAGGCCCGAGGTCGGTTCGTCGAGGAACAATAGTTCGGGATCGAGCGCCAGCGCGCGCGCAATGCCCGCCCGCTTGACCATGCCGCCCGAAAGCTCCGCCGGATATTTCGGGCCGGCATCCGGCGGCAGCAAGGCCATGGCGATCTTGTAGGACGCAATCTCGTCGAGCAGCGGCGGCGTGATGAACGGGTAATATTCGCGGATCGGGACTTCGACGTTCTCCGCGACGGTCAGCGTCGAGAACAGCGCGCCGTTCTGGAACAGGATTCCCCAACGCCGCCGAATGTTCTTGGCCTCGTCTTCATCGCGGCCGACCATGTTCTCGCCCAGCACTTCGATGTCACCGGCCTCGGGCGTCTGCAGCCCGATGATCGAGCGCAGCAGCACCGACTTGCCAGTGCCCGATCCGCCGACCACGCCGAGGATCTCGCCGCGGCAGACGGTCAGGTCGAGGTCGTCGTGGATGACCTGCTCGCCGAAGGCGTTGCGCAGCCCTCGAACGGTGATGATCGGATGGCAGTCCCTCGGTTCGCTCATACCCAGCCGATCGAGCTGAAGAAGACGGCGAAGACTGCGTCGAGCACGATCACGAGAAAGATCGACTGGACGACGGCGTTGGTGGTGCGCGTTCCGACTTCCTCGCTGTTGCCCTGCACCAGCATGCCCTGGAAGCAGCCGGCGAGCGCGATGATGAAGCCGAACACCGGCGCCTTGATAAGCGCGATCCAGAGATCCGTCAGCGGGATCACCTCCTGCAGCCGCTGGATATAGGTCAGCGGCGGGATTTGGAGGTCCAGCCAGACGAAAATGCCGCCGCCAAGCAGCGCGGTCAGCATTGCCCAGAAGGCGAGCAGCGGCATCATCAGCACCGACGCCATCATGCGCGGGATCACCAGCGCCTCGACCGGCGACACGCCGATCGTCCGCATGGCGTCGATTTCCTCGGTGATCTTCATCGTGCCGATCTGCGCGGCAAACGCCGAGCCGGAGCGGCCGGCAACCATGATGGCGGTCATCAGCACGCCGAGCTCGCGAACGGTGATCCGGCCGATGAGGTTGATGGTGTAGACCTCGGCGCCGAACTGGGCGAGCTGCACCGCCCCCTGCTGGGCGATGACGACGCCGATGAGGAAGCTCATCAACCCGATGATCCCGAGCGCTCGGACACCGACGACGTCGAAGCGCTGGACCACCGCGTTGACGCGGAACTTCCGTGGCCGCCTGATGACGTTGGCGAAGCCGATCAGCGTCGCGCCGAAGAAGCCGAGCAGGCCGACAAGGGTGACACCAGCCTCACTCACCCATTCGCCAAGCTCGCGCAGCACCGCGAAGAAATTGTGCGGCTCGTCGGGCGTGACGCGCGTCGGCTTGTCGAAATCCCCGACCTGCCGGAGCAAGCTGACCTCGTCGCGGCTGGCGCCGATCACCTTGGCGCCGCGGTCGCGCACCGTGCGGTAGACGATCCACGCGCCGACCGTGTCCATCCGGTCGATGTCGCTGAGGTCGATGGTCAGGGGATCGTGGAGCCCATCGATTTCGCGCTGGGTGGTGGCGGCGCGGGTGATGGTGAGCGCGCCGGCGACCCGGTAGACCGAGCCCCCGCGGTGATCCGTCTCCTGGTCCGTGACCTCGCTCATGCGCGGCGGATTGATGCGCGAAATGGCCCCAAGGGGCAAGTCGCGGCGGATTTGCGACACTTCCCTGCCGACTCGCGCGCCTTTATGCGCTGCTGCCTATGGCCAGCGACACGCCCCTCCTGTTCCTCCCGGTCGGCGACAATCCCGCGCGCCCGTTCGGGATGGACGCGCGGGCGCGCGCTTGCCGGCTGGCGACCAACGCAGGGTTCGAATGCGCCGATGCGGCGATGCCGGCCCGCCCGGCCCTGGTCGCCAGCATGGCCTATGGCTGGGACCCGGCGTGGCTCAAGGAAATGCGCAATCGTCCACGGGCGGTGCTGACGCTGAACGGCAAGCCGGTGATGGCGCATGTGCCGGAAGGCAAAGACGCCGATCCGGTGATAGCGGCCGTCAACGGCGGCAAGCCGGTCGCTAGTTACGACACGATCGCCGCCGAGACCGCGGAGCTGACCAATAGCGCGCTCAGGAAGCGCGAGCGGCCGTTCGTGCTGACGCTCGATCCCGGCGATCCGGAGCCGGTCGAACGCGCCGCCTATGATGCGGCGTACAAGGGCGTGACCGACGCGCTGACGCTCTATCTGTGGCGCAAGCCCGCTTTCTACTTGACCCGCTGGGCGGCGCGAGCGGGACTATCGCCGAATTTCATCACCCTGATCGGGGCGGTGCTTTGCGTCCTCGCCTTCTGGCTGTTCTGGAACGGCAATTACTGGCTCGGCGTGCTGTCGGGCTTCGGGTTCATGGTGCTCGACACGGTCGACGGGAAGCTCGCGCGCTGCACCGGGGCGTCATCGAAATGGGGCAATGTCTTCGACCACGGAATCGACCTCGTCCACCCGCCCTTCTGGTGGTGGGCGTGGCTGCACGGCCTCGATGCCTACGGACGCCCGCTCGAGCCGGTCTATGCGACCATCGTCCTGTGGGTGATCGTCGGCGGCTATGTCGCCCAGCGGATCATCGAGGGGCTGTCGATCAAGCGGTTCGACGGGATGGAGATCCACGTCTGGCGGCCGCTCGACAGCAAGTTCCGGCTGATCACCGCGCGGCGCAACCCTAACATGGTGATCCTGGTCGCAGCGCTCCTGGCCGGCCGGCCGGACAGCGGACTGGTGCTGGTGGCGCTGTGGACGTTGATCAGCCTGATCTTCCACGCGGTGCGGCTCGCACAGATGACCGAGCGTAAGGCGCGCGGGGCCAAGGTCGTTTCCTGGCTGGACGCGTGAACTATACCGCGATCGTGCTGGCAGGCTCGCGGCCAGGGCGCGACGCTTTTGCAGAGCAGTTCGGCACCGACATGAAGGCGCTGATCCCGGTCGGCGGGGAGCCGATGGTGCGGCGGCCGGTGCGCGCGCTGCTTGCGAGCGCCAAGGTGAGTCAGATCCTCGTGCTCAGCCAGACGCCCGATCGAATCGCCGAGGCAATTCCAGGCGACCGGCGGCTCGCTTTCCGGGAGTCGCTCGGTACGATCGCCGAGACGATGCTTCGGCTGCTCGACGAGGAGAGCCTCGAGTGGCCGCTGTTGGTGACGACCGCCGACCATGCTTTGCTCGATGCGGCGACGGTCGCAGAGTTCGTGGCCGGCGCGGAGGGCGCAGACGTCGCCGTGGGCGTGGTCGAGCGCGACGTCGTGATGCGTCGGTTCCCCAGGGCGGAGCGGACCTGGCTGAAGTTCCGCGGCGGCGGCTACACCGGCGCCAACTTGTTCGTGCTGCGCTCGCCTGCTGTCCGGCCCGCGATCGAGCTGTGGCGCTCGGTCGAGCAGGACCGCAAGAAGGCGTGGCGGGTGATCGCGCTGCTCGGCCCTTTGGTGCTGATTCTCGCGGCCTTGCGCCTGGTCAGCCTGGACGAGGTCATGTCGCGGCTTGGAAGGAAGCTGGGGCTCGCGGTCAAGGCGGTGCGCCTGTCGAACCCCCTGGCGGGCATCGACGTCGACAAGCCCGCCGACCACGCGCTGGTCGAGGCGATCCTGGAGGGCAAGGCGTGACCGACCTCGCGGTCTACGACATGGACCGGACGGTCACGCGCCGCGCGACCTACACGCCGTTCCTGCTCCATTGCGCCGTTCGCCGCGCGCCGTGGCGGCTGCTGTTGCTGCCGCTCGTGGCGCTGTCGATGCTCGCCTATGTCCTGCGCCTCATCGACCGAGCGAAGCTCAAGGAGATCAACCACCATCTCCTGCTCGGCCGGGCCATCCACCCACGGGACCTCAAGCCCCTGGTCGACAGCTTCGCGGACAAACAACTTGCGGCGAATATCCGGCCCGGCGCCCGCGCGGCAATCGAGCGAGACAAGGTCGAGGGCCGGCGGCTGGCCCTCGCCACCGCTTCCTACCGGCTCTACGCCGACGCCATCGCCGAGCGGCTCGGCTTCGACGACGTGATCGGTACCGGCTCGATCATCGGTCTCGACGACCGCGTCCACGCCAGGATCGCCGGCGAGAATTGCTACGGCCCCGCCAAGCTCAGGATGATCGCCGACTGGATCGAAGCCTCGGGCCTTAAGGGCGCGCACGGCCATGTTCGGTTTTACAGCGACCACGTATCAGACCGGCCGGCCTTCGAATGGGCGGACGAGCCCGTCGCCGTGAACCCACACGGCAAGCTGCGGAGTCTCGCGGAAGAGCGTGGCTGGCGGGTAGAGGACTGGGGTTAGGCTCAGCTTCCGACTAACGGGCGGGCATCATCGCCTCGGTCAGCGACCGTTCGAACATGTTGCCTACCGGGAAATTGCGCAGCTGGATGGTGAGCTCGCGGAACGGGTTGAATTTTGCGGAAACAACCCGGGAGAGACCCAGGAATTCATTGGTCCACGTCAGCCGGTGGATGTTCATGATCTTCCGATTCATCGGATCCGCGAGGAAGCCCACCGACGTGTTCAAGGGTGCATTGAGCGCGGTGTGTCCAGTCTGGTGCGCACGCAGCTGCGTGCCGCCCTTGGATGAGATGTAGACGTTGGCCGTGACGACCGCCAGGAACTCCTCTTCATTGTTGTAGCCAAACAGCGAATTGTCTTCCGTGGGAATCGGATTGGCGCGTCCGTGCATATAGCGCGACGCGTGCACCATCTCGTGGAGCAGCACTTCGTCGGCCCGCGAGCCGTAGTTTCCGCCGAAGCAGGATTGCGGCCCTGTTCCCCAGGTACCGGGACTGAACCTGATGCGGACATCGCTCCCGCCTCCGGTCGCGCGCTCCTTGCGCGTATCGGAACGTTCGTCCTGCCCGCGGGTCGTTGGAATGTCGCCCCGGCCGATGAACCACGGTGCCTTGCTGTCGGCACCGCCACCGACCCCCTTCGGGCTGCCCGCCATAGTGTCCAGCCCGGTCGTAACGGCGTTGCAATCCCCCTCGCTATAGGGTTCGAAGGTCAGGTCCTTCCCAGACTGCCTGATGCTCGCGACGATGACGTGCCCGACCGGATTCGACTCGATGCTCGAGAAGACCTTGTAGGTTTCGTCGCGGTACGAGGGATCGCCCTTGAAGTAGATTCCCATTCGATCCTCCCTGATTTGGGCAGCGCTCGATGCGGGCGGCCAGCGTGACTGGAGAGGTCGCCGCGGATTACGCCTTGTCGACGGCCAAGGGAAGAACGGTCAGCGCAAACTTGGCCCTGCCGCGCGCGCGTTGTTTCAGGGGCTGGGTTCCGGCCTTCGCCCGAGCGCGTCACACGGCCTGCAGCGCGTTCGCAAAGTCGGCGATCAGGTCGTCGGCGTTCTCGCAGCCGATCGAAATCCGCACGAGGTTGGGCGTGATGTCGAGCTGCTTCTTGCGCTCATCTGGGACCGACAGATGCGTCATCGCCGCGGGGGCGCTGGCGAGCGTCTCCGTGCCGCCGAGGCTGACCGCGAGGTTGGCGATCTGCAGCGCGTCGAGGAAGGCAAAGGCCTCCTTCTCGCCGCCCTTGAGGTAAAGCGAGAAGGTCGAGCCCGCGCCGCTGCAGTGGCGGCGGAAGATGTCGGCCTGGCGCGAGCCTTCCTCGAGGAAGCCGAGGTAGCCGATCTTTTCGACCTTCGGGTGACTCTTGAGGAAGTCGCAGACCTTGGCCGCATTGTCGCCGGCCCGGTCCATGCGCATCTCCAGCGTTTCCAGGCTGCGCAGCAGCATCCAGGCGGTGTTGGGGTCGCAGATCGTGCCGATGGTGTTGCGAAAGCTGCGGATCTGGTTGATCAGATTTTTCTCGCCGACCAACCCGCCGGCGACGAGATCGCTGTGTCCGCCGACATATTTGGTGAGGCTATAGACCGAGAGGTCGGCGCCCTGGGCGAGCGGCTTGGCCCAAAGCGGCCCGAGGAACGTGTTGTCGATGGCGATCGGCGGCTTCTCCCCGTCACCGAACGCCGCGTTGCGTGCCGCGGCGACCGCTTCGACGTCGACCAGCATGTTGGTCGGATTCGCCGGGCTTTCGAGATAGATCAGGCTGACTCGGCCCTTCTCCTTGCCCTTGGCGATGGCCGCATCGATCTCCTCGCGCGTCGCGCCCGACGGGAAATCGATCCAGGACACGCCGAACTGGCCGAGGATTTTGGCGATCAGCGTCTCGGTTGCCGCGTAGAGCGGGCCGGAATGGACGACGCAATCGCCGGGGCGGACGAAGGTCATCAGCAGGGTCGCGATCGCGGCCATGCCGCTGGAAAAAGCAAGCGCGTCGTCGGCATCTTCCCAGACCGCGAGCCGGTCCTCGAGGATCTCCTGGTTGGGACCGTTGAAGCGCGAGTAGATGAGGCCCTCGGCACCGCCGGGGCGCTTGCCGGTCACGCCTTCAAAGAAGCGTTTTCCCGCCGCCGCGCTCTCGAACACGAAGGTCGAGGTGAGGAAGATCGGAGGCTTGAGCGAGCCCTCGCTGAGTTCGGGGTCGAAGCCGTAGCCGAGCATCAGGGTCTGCGGGCTCAACTTGCGGTTGCCGACCGAGGTGGGGGACGGGCGCGGCGGCCGGTGCTGGTGGGACGTGCCGCTCAGTTCGTCTTCGGTGGGCAAATCAAATCTCCTGGGTTCCAGCGGGCCTTAGCGCCAACCCAAGGGCAGCGCCAATCAAGTGCGCGAGCATTGGCGATAAGCTGCGCTTGTCAGCCGGGGATCGCGATGGCGCTGAGCTGGCGGCCATAGTCCGCCTCGCCGCGATGGGTCGCCCGGCGGTAGCTGAAGAAGCGATCGGGGTCCGCATAGGTGTCGAGGTTCAGGGCCTCGACCTCGCCGATGCCGGCGGCGATCAGGCGATGCACGACATAGGCTTCGAGGTCGAAATGCGGCTTGCCCGCGGGCCCGGTCACGAAGAACCGCTGGTTGTCGGGATCGGCCCGGACGAAGCGCGCGCGGAATTCGTCGTCGACCTCGTAGCTCGGCTGGGCAACGCAGGGGCCGACCGCGGCATGGATATGTTCGCGGCGCGAGCCGAGCAGCTCCATCGCCTCGATGGTCGCGTCGGTGACGCCCGCGAGCGCGCCGCGCCAGCCGGCATGGGCGGCGCCGACGATCACTCCACGATGGTCCGTGAACAACACCGGCGCGCAGTCGGCGGTGAGGATTCCGAGCAGCAGGTTGGGCCGGTCGGTCACCATCGCGTCCGCGCGCGGGCGCTGGTCCTGCGGCCAGGCTTGATAGGCGACGACCGCCTCGGCCGAGTGGACCTGGTGGACCGTCGCGAGCTCGGCCTCGGGATGGATCGCCGCAATCGCGAGGCGGCGGTTGCCGGCGATGGCCTCGGGATCGTCATTGCTGCCATAGCCGACGTTGAGCCCGGCGCATTCGCCCACCGACATGCCCCCGCGGCGGCCGAGGAAGCCGTGCGGCAGTTGCCCAAGGCTGATGGCGCGGATGACTTCGACGCCGTTCAAAGCAGCTTCCGCATGATGATGTCTTCGTCCGCGTGGTTGCCGACCATGAAGTCGTAGCGCCCAACCGCTTCAAATCCATAGCGGTCGTAGAAGCGGCGAGCGCGGTGGTTGTCGGTGTAGACGGTCAGATAGAGCCGCTTCGCGCCACGGCGCGATGCCTCGCCCAGCGCCCAATCCATGAGGCCATGGGCAATGCCGACGCCGTGATGCTCCTTCAGCACGTAGAGCTGGTCCAGCAACAGCGCCGGAGCGTCGGGCTCGACCGGAAGCTTGAGCGGCCCGAGCTTCGCATAGCCCGCGGGCTCACCATCCACTTGAGCGATGCGGCAGGCAAAGGCCGGGTCTTTGAGCTGATCCTCCCAATCGCTCACCCCAAAGCTGGATAGAAAGGCGTCGAGGTCCTCGCGCCGATAGAGATGCGCGAACGTGTCGCAAAAGCTGGTATCGAAGATTCGGTCGAGGGTTGCGGCGTCGTCCGGAGTGGCGTCGCGGTAGCCGCTCGTCATGCGAAGCCTGCCGGCGCCGGCCAGTCGGGCGAATGAACCGCGATCACCTTGAACAAGCTGCCCATCTGTTCGCTCGCGGTCAGGCGGTCGAGCGCGGACTGAATGTCGGCGGCGCGCTCGGGATTGGCGCGCGACAGGGACTGCGCCCGGGCTTCGATACCGAGGCGAAGCAGCCATTCGCCCTGAGCAATCACTGGGGTGACCGCCGCGCCGGCATCGCGCGCCGAATCCGCCAGTGCCTCAAAGTCGACGTGGCTGGTCAAATCCTGCTCGCCTGGATTGGCGAGGACCGGCGCAAAGGCGTGACCGCGCACCGCCTGCAGCGTATCGCCCGGCGCCGAACGCCCGTGGCCGTAGTCGATGAAGATCGCGGCGCCTCCCTTGGCGGCAAGGCAGGTGGCGATGGCGGCGACGGCTTCGTCGCGCGCCGGCGAGGTCTCGACGATCTCGCCGTCCCGGTCAAAGGCAAGGCCTCCCGCGGCGACGAGCACGCGTCGTTCGATTCCGTCCACATGCTGCCGGACCGGCAGCGCGTCGAGGAATTCGTTGGCGACGAGCAACAGCGGCCTTGCGGGAAGCTCGCCGATGCTTTCGTGCCAATGCGCATCGGGCACCGCCTGCTTCTGCGCCTCGCGGAGAACCGGGCTCGTCTCGACGAAATGCGCTTCACCGGAGAAGCTGGCCGC
>Ga0307416_100002543_pt1 | contig 10506 bp, 7 predicted proteins | sample DK1Cmetagenome_2_FD_203821 | JGI IMG/M metagenome (GOLD analysis project Ga0307416, IMG submission 203821) | Maize rhizosphere microbial communities from greenhouse at UC Davis, California, United States - DK15-C-3 | ecosystem: Host-associated > Plants > Roots > Rhizosphere > Soil | place: USA...
ATGAAGTAGTTGCTGAAGATGATATGGCGCGAATCCATCAGCAGGTCCAGCACCTTGAGCGGCTGGCCGATCGCCGCGAAAAAGGCCTCCGAGGCGGCGGCAAAGCCGGGGTGGAACAATTCTTCCTGTTCAAAGACATTCAGGAAGAAGGCGCCCATGTCGGGCTGCGGGCTGAAGGTATGCAGGTCGGCCTCGGGGGCGCTGTCGATGAAGCTGCGCACCTGATCGTAGCCCAGGCCCACTTTTTCGGCAAAGCGCGGCGACAGGAAGCCGTACCAGGCATTGTCGTCGAGGGGCTGGGTCAGCAGGAAATTGCGGATCGGCCAGTACTCGCGCCAGTCGTTCCTGGCGCTGGCCACATTGTCCAGCAGCTGGAAGCCGGGCGGCACTGCGCTTGCCGTCTGCGCGTTATAGGCGATATGGAACAGGTGCAGCGGCGCCTGGCTCATTCCGCCACCGCACGCACGACATACTGGAAGGCGGTGGCGTCCTGCAGCGCCAGTTCCGGGTCGGCGCCGGCCACGCGCGCCATTTCCTTCAGCGCCGCCGCCATTTCCGGGCTGGGCGGGTTCATCACGCGCGCGATCATGTTGTCGATCCGGAAGCCGTTGGACTGGAACATGTCGATGATGGTGATGCGCGTCAGCCAGCGAATATGGGTGCGGTCCAGCAGGCCGGAATCCTGGTACAGGAAGCGGCCTGTGTTCAGGCACGATTGCAGGCCCCAGTACTGGGCGTTCGGGATGCAGGCCACCACTTCCAGGCCCTGGCGCGCATGGCTGCGGATCTTGCGCAGCAGCAGCCACGGGTCGTACAGGTGCTCCAGCGCGTCGGCGAAGACCCAGCACTGGGCATCGCCCAGGTGCTCGAAGGTGGCCTCCGGCAGCTTTTCCACATTGCCCAGGATGACTTCCGTGCAATGGCGTTTCGAGGCTTCGGCATAGTCGGCGTCGATCTCGATGCCGACATAGCTGGCGGCCGGGTTGGCGGCGCGGTAGGCGCGCGCCAGGGCGCCGCTGCTGGAGCCCACTTCCACCACTCCGCTGTAGCCGGGGCGCATGAAGTTCAGGACGTCCACGTTGTGGACCTCATTGATCGGGGTCTGCTTCATCTCCGCATCGTTTTGCACGGCAATCCTTTCATAGGCTTGTTCCAGGTCGCGGACGAACTGTGGGGTATCGAACAGGGCGCACGTAGCGCGCTCGTCAAGCAACTGCTGTTTCAGGGCGGCGATGGTGGTCGGCTGCTGCGCCAGTTCCACCGCCTTGTTTTCGTAGTCGTCCAGGTTGTGGGTGACCAGCTGCGGCATGTTCACCGCCAGCAGCAGGCTGCCGGCCATGCGCGAGGAGAAGGTATTGCCGCTGCAGGTGAGCAGGGGCAGCCCGGCCCACAGTGCGTCGCTGGCGGTGGTGCCCGCGTTGAACGGCATGGTGTCGAGGAACAGGTCGGCGCACTGGAAGCGCGCCAGGTATTCGGCCGGCGCGGCGCGCCCGGCAAAGTGCAGGCGGTCCGGATCGACGCCGGCCGCGCTGGCCGCGGCGCGCAGGTTGTCGCGCACCGCCTGGTGGTCGGCCACCAGCCACAGCACCGCATGCGGCACGCGCTGCAGGATGCGCAGCCAGCTGGCGAACATCTGCTCCGTGATCTTGAAGTTGTTGTTGAAGGAACAAAATACGAAGGCGTCCTGCGGCAGGCCCAGGCTCTCGCGGGTCGGGCGCGGCCCCACTTCGCGCTGGCGGTCGTTGACCTGGAAGCAGTTCGGCAGGTACAGCGGCTGCTCGGTGAAGTGCAGCGCCAGCTCCGGCGGCAGTACGTACTTGTCGGCGATCACGTAGTCGATGCCCGGCAGCGCGGTCGGGCCCGGGAAGCCGAGGTAGGTCAGCTGCACCGGCGCCGGGCGCCAGGACAGGATGTCGGGGCGGGTGCCGGAAGTCAGGCCGTGCAGGTCGACCAGGATGTCGATCTCGTGCGAACGGATCAGCTGGGCGGCCTGCTGGTCGGTCAGCTCGTGGATCGGGATGTAATGGTCCATCGCCTGCCGCACGCGGCTGCGCAGCGGGGTGCCATCCTCGCGGCTCCAGGAGAAGGCATACACTTCCACCTTGTCGCGGTTGTGCAGCTCGTACAGCTCGGCCGTCAGGATGGACACCGCGTGCGAGCACAGGTCGGACGACAGGTAGCCCACGCGCAGGCGGCGGTGGCGGTAGCCGCCGGCCGGCGCCAGCGGTTCGGCAGCCAGCGGCATGACTTTTTCGCGCACGAAGGCTTGCGCGGCGGCCAGCTGTTCGCGCGGGTCGTCGGTCGCGCTCAGCATGGCCAGGGCCGAGGTGGCGTCGTGCATGTCCTGGCTGCTGACCTCGCCCAGCGGCGCGAAGATCGGCCAGCTGCACAGCTTCTGGCGCAGGTGTACCAGGTGCGTGATGACTTTTGGCTGTTTCGGGTCGAGCAGCAGGCTGCGGCCGAGGATATCTTCCGCTTCCGGCAGGTTCTTGCGGATTTCCAGGATGCGGCCCAGGTTGTTGAGCGCCTGGATGTGGAAGTCGCGTTCCGCCGGCACGCTCGCGCGCGCCAGGCCGGTGACGTCGTTCCAGATCACCAGCGCGTCCTGCAGCAGGCCCTTGCGCTCAAGCAGGGTGGCCAGGTTCATGCGCGCTTCGATGAACTGCGGGTTGATCTCGATGGCGCGGCGGTAGCAGGCTTCGGCGCCGTCCTGGTCGCGCTGGTCGGCCAGGGTCACGCCAAGGTTGAACAGTACGGCGTAGGTGGTGGGCGATTCAGTATGCGCCAGCCAGGTGCGGAACAGGGCGATTGATTGCGCGGGGCGTCCGGCGCCGCTCAGCGCATGCGTCAGGTCGAACAGGGGCACCAGCGGCAGCACGCCTTGCTCGGCCAGCTGCAATGCCAGCTGGTGGGCGGCGTCCAGCTCCTGGGCGGCCTGGTGGCGGGTCAATTGCTGCAGCTTCGCGTTCACATCAGCGGGTGGAATGGTCATCGTTATCTGCTGGAACCCTATCCGAAAGCAACAATTCTAATGGCGTTAGTCCGCTTTGCCCACTATAACCCGTTTGCACCAGCCATTCCACAATGCAGTACGCAGGATCGCCTGCGCCAGCCCCACCTCTTCCTGCAAGCCCAGTTCGGCACGGATCCGGCGCGTATCCGGCACGTAGCGGCCCGGGTTCCAGCCGGTGTCGGCCGCGCCCAGCACGGCAATCCGGCCATCGCCCAGCACGTTGGCCACTTCCTGCGCCAGCGCGGCGATCGACACGCCATGCTCCGAGCCGACGTTGTAGGAACGTCCCGGCGTGCCGCGCAGCAGCAGGTGCAGCAGCCACTGGGCCAGTTCGCCGGCATACAGGTAGGAGCGCACCGGCAGGCCGTTGCCGTTGACCACTACCGGTTCGCCAGCCATGGCATTGCGGATGAAATTGCCCGCCGCGAAATGGGTGCCCAGCGCCAGGTAGGGGCCCAGCAGGGCGAAGATGCGCGCGGTAACCACCGGCACGCCGAACTGCTTGTGGTGGATGGCGCACAGCATTTCGGCCGCGCGCTTGGCTTCGCCGTAGGCATTGCGCGGCACGGTCGGGTCGGGCGCGCCCACATAGTCTTCCGGCACGCCTTCCAGTTCCCACGGCTGCTGGCCATACACCGCGCCCGAACTGAGGAACAGCAGGCGCGCGCCGGGATGGCGCGCCGCCAGCGACAGCACGGCGCGGCTGCCATCGACAATGGTGTCGAACATGCGCAGCGGGTTGTGCTCGTTGAGGTCGGCGCTGGCGTCGGTGGCGGCATGGATGATGTGGGTCGGCGCCCATGGCAGCGGCGGCAGGCCGCACACGTCGCCGGCCAGCAGCGTCAGGCCGGGCATGGCGGCCAGGTGCGGCGCCTTGCGCTGGAAGGCGGCCGGGTCGCGCGTCAGCACGCATACGTCCAGCCGCGTGCCGAGCTGGCGCCGCGCATGCGCCAGCACTTCCAGCAGCCAGCAGCCGATGAAGCCGGTGCCGCCCGTGATGAAGAGGCGCGCCCCGTCCAGCGCCGGCCACAGGGCGGCCGTGCCGGCCAGGGCCTGGTCCAGGTCTTGTTGCAGTGTCCAGTCTGGCGAAAGTGTCATGGCAGGAGTTCCGGAAGCAGGGGCAGCAGCTGGTCGAGGCGGTCGATGCTGGCGCGCGGGCTGCCAGGTGCGACGCCGTCGTCGTAGCCGCCGGTGAAAAAGATGAAGGGCATGCCGGCGGCGGCGGCGGCCTGCTGGTCCACGGTGCTGTCGCCGACCAGCACGGCGCGCGCCGCGCTGACGCCGAGGGCCGCCAGCGCGTGGTCGAGCGGCGCATGGTGCGGTTTCGGGTGCGGCGCGGTGTCGCCGCCCACCACGCTGCCGAAGCAATGCCCGAGGCCGAGGTCCTGCAACACTTTGCGGCACAGCGCTTCCGGCTTGTTGCTGCAGATGGCCAGGCGGCAGCCAGCTGCCTGCAGCGCGGCCAGCGTGTCCAGCACCGCGGCATAGACTGTGTCGGGCGGTGTCGGCAGCAGCTGGTAGCGGCGGCGGAATTCGGCCAGCGCCGGCAGCACGGCGTGGTCGGGCAGCTGCAGTGCGTTGGCCACCAGCTGTTCGGCGCCATGGCTGATCCAGCCGCGGTAGCTGGCCAGCGGCAGCGCGGGAAGCCCCGCTGCGCCGCGCATGGTGTTGAGGACGCTGGCGATGACGGCAGCGCTATCGAGCAGCGTGCCGTCCAGGTCGAACAGCAGGGCGCGCGGCTGCATGCTCAGCCTGGCCTCGGCACAGCGTAGAACACGCTGTCAAAGCTGTTGCAGTAGTGCTGGCGCAGGTGGAAGTCGTAGCCGGGGCACATGCCGCGCAGCAGCGCCGGCAGCTGCCACGGGTCGGCCGGCAGGTGGTACAGCGACAGCGCCAGCACCGGGCGCGAACGCTCGACCAGGCGGCGCGCGCCGCGCAGCGCCTGCGCTTCGGCGCCTTCGATGTCGAGCTTGAGGAAATCGATGTGCTGGCTCGGCAGCAGCTCGTCCAGGGCCAGCGCCACGATGCTCTGGCTGCCACCGGCGGCGATGGCGCCGCCTTCGCCGTCCGCGTTGAAGCTGAGGACCGCGTAGCGCTCGGCGACTGCAGCGGGAATGCACAGCGCGTCCAGGCCGCGCTGGCGCACATTGCCAACCAGGGCGGCGTAGTTGGCCGGGTCCGGTTCGAACAGCCAGGCGGCCGCCACGTCGGCGCGGCTGCACAGGTCGAGGTAGCTGTCGCCGTTGTAGGCGCCGGCATCCACGTAGCGCAGGGGCTGGCCCGGCACGGCCGGCAGGGTCAGCGCGTTGAAGTACTGCTCGTCGGCATGGCGCAGGCCGGCGTAGGAAGGATTCAGGCCAAGCCGGAAGGCCAGCAGGCCCAGCAGGCATTGGCGGCTGGTCTCGTCGGACAGGCTGCGCCAGGCCGCTTCGATGTCCGGCAGCGCTTGCAGGATGGTGCTGCGCGGGCTGAGCCAGTAGCGCCATCCGAGTTCGGTTTCAAACTGCTCGTACAGCCGGGTCGGCAGGTAGATGTCGCGGAAGCCGGCCTCGCGCGCCAGCGCCTCCAGCGCGTCGAACGGTGCGCTGCGGTTGAAGATGCCGATCGCCAGCTGGGCTTTGCGGTCCTGCGGTCGCAGCTGCTGCCAGCTGCGCACCGGCACGCCCAGCAGGCTGTCTACGCGCGGCTGGCTGTCGATAAAGCCGGCCAGCGCAAAGCCTTGTGCCTGCAGGATGCGGCCCAGGTCGCGGCCAAAGCCGCCGGCGCCGAAGATCCAGACCGGTCGGCGCGGGTCCAGGCGCGGCTGTTCCTGCCCGGCCAGGCTGCCGCACGCCGCCGCGAACTGCTGCCAGCTGTCGGCGACGCCCATGGTTCAGTCCTGGCGGCCGGCCGCCAGCGCGGACTGGCGCACGGCTTGTACTTGCTCTGCATCGAGGAAGGGGAACATGTCGTCCAGCTCGGGCGTGACGAACTGGCCCTTCTCGTCCACCCGCGACTTGATGCGCGGCGTGAATTCCTGCTGCGGATCGACGATCACGTCCACCAGCAGCGGGCCGTCGCGCGTGAGCGCCTCATCGAGCAGCTGCAGGCTGTCTTCGCCTGCCACGGTCATGCTGTCCAGCCCGTAGGCCGCGGCCACCGCCTCGAACGGCGGGAACTCGACGCCGGAGGCCGGGTGGGCGCCGATCACGCGGCCGAAGAAGTTTTCATGGGTCTGGCGGATCGACAGGTAGCCGGCGTTGTTCAGCACGATGACGATGACCGGCAGGCCCAGGCTCTTCAGGGTCTGCAGTTCCTGGATGTTCATCTGCAGGCTGCCGTCGCCGGCAAAGCAGATCACGCGGCGCGGCTGCCCGGCAGCGGTGGCGGCGCCCAGCGCGGCCGGCAGGTCGTAACCCATCGACGCCGAACCGGAATTGCTGAACAGGCGCTGGCCTGCCTGCAGGGCGCCGATCTGGAACGGCAGGATGCAGGCCGAAGCATTGCCGCAGACGAAGATGTCGTCCGGGCGCGCTTGCGCAAAGATGCGTTCCACCACCAGGTAGGGATTCAGTTCGCGGCCAGGCTGGTGGGCGTGCTCGTCGCGTACCCGGTACTGGCGGCCGATCGCACGGCACCAGTCCGCCCATGAAGCAAAGTCCGGCAGGCTGGCCGCTGCCGTTTCCTGCAGCAGGGCCGCCAGGAAGGGCGCGACGTCCGCTTCGATCGCGAGGTCGGGCTTGATGAAAGGCTTGCGCAATTCATGGCCGTCGATGTCGACCTGCACCAGGAAGGCGTCGTGCGCGAAGCTGGCGAAGTTATAGCTGGTCTGGCGGATGTTCAGGCGCGAGCCGAGCACCAGCACGAAGTCGGCATTCTGCACGCAGAAATTGCCGGCACGCGTGCCGATGGTGCCGGGGCGGCCGGCGAACAGGGGATGGTCGGAAGCGATCAGGTCATGCGTCCAGGCGGTGGCGACCGGCACGCCGGCGCGTTCGGCGAAGGTGCGCAGGGCGTCGACGGCGCCGGCCAGGCGCACGCCGGTGCCGCCCAGGATCAGCGGGCGGCGCGCCTGGCGCAGGCGTTGCAGCACGTCACGTGCCTGGCTTTGCAGCTCGGCCGGCTGCGCGCGCGGCGCGGGCGCCAGCGGCGGGATGTCCAGCACTTCCATGGAGGACTGGATGTCGAGCGGGATGTCGAGCCAGACCGGGCCGGGCCGGCCGCTGGTGGCTTGCCGCAGGGCTTCCGGCAGCACGGTTTCCAGGTCCTTTGGCTGGCGCACCAGGTGGGCGAACTTGCAGATGTGGCTGGCCATGGCAATGGTCGGGCCTTCCTGGTCGCCCAGCTGGCGCAGGCCCGGCTGGTCCTGGAAGTCGAGGCAGGTCTCGCGCTTGACCTGTCCCGAGATGACCAGCATCGGGATCGAATCGGTGAACGCGCCGAACACACCGTTGAAGGCATTGATGGCGCCGGGACCGGTGGTCAGCATCACCACCGCGGGCTTGCCGGCGATGCGCGCATAGCCTTCGGCCGCCATGGCGCAGGCCTGTTCATGGTGCATGAAGGCGCACTTGAGCGCCGCATGCCCGCCGATGGCCTGGTTCAGGAACATGGCGCCGCCGCCGGTGACGCTGAACGCCTGTTCGATGCCGTGCTGCGCCAGCCAGTTGGCGATTTGTTCTGCGACGCGCATTACAGGCCCCGGTTCAGGATCAGGCTCTTCATGTTGTCGTTTTCGGCGTACGGGCCGTCGACGTGGTTGATGGTCAGCATGTCGTCGGCGCGGATTGGCTGCGTCAGGCGTTCGCCGTTCATCACCTCACGGCAGGACAGCTGGCCCTTCTGCAGCGGGATCGCCAGGTAGAAGTCCTTGTCCATGCTCTCCTTGGAGAACACATAGCCCGGCTCCAGGTCGCGCCTGGCGTACACGCCGCGCACCAGCGCGTTCAGGTACTCGATTTCCTTCTTCGAGATCGGGCGCTTCGAGAGCGAACGGCCGCCGCACATTTCGGCTGCTTTCTTGTTGGCCTTGTACCAGGTATCGCACTGTTCCGGCAGCGAGCAGTAGGACGACACCGGCACGCCTTCATAGTCGATGTCGATATGGCGCTCCCAGGTGCGCACGCCCTTGCCATAGGAAATCAGCATCGACGAATGCCAGTCATGGTACTCGTGGGTCGACAGGCCGACGATGTGGTTCGGGTAGCGCGCCCGCAGGTAGTCGATCTGGTCCAGTTCCAGCTCGCCATCCTCGGACGGGTACAGCGACACGCAATGGTTGATGGCCAGCGGGATGTCGCGCTTCTCGTAGAAGTGGACCAGGTCGTCCAGGTCCTTTTCCGACGCGCCGCCGGTTGACACGATGGTCGGGCGGCGGGTGGAGGCGATCTTCTCGATCAGCACCCAGTCGTTCATGTCGGAGCTGGCGATCTTGATGATGGGCATGTCGAACTCGACGCACAGGTCGACCGAGGCTTCATCGAACGGGGTCGCCATCGGGATGCAGCTCAGGTTGCGGATCATCTCGACCATGCGGCTGAAGTCCGCCTTGGTCAGCTTGGTGTCCTCGGTCTTCTTGATGTAGCGCTGCTCGGTGCTGCCGCGGAAGGAAGGGTGGATGAATTCATCGACGTCGCGGAACTGCAGCTTGATGGCGGCCTTGACGTTGTTGTAGCGCACTACGCGCGCATGATCGTTGATGATTTTCAGGCCCCGCTCGACACGGCCCCAGTGGTTGTTGGCCAGTTCAAGGACGAACAGGTTCTCGAACAGGTCCCGGTCCCTTTGGGAAATAGCGCTCATGATCCGATCTTTCTACGCGAATGTTGTTGCTGGGAAATATTTGATGTTATCACAAAGCTCAGAAGCCGATGCCGAAGAATTCTTCGATCTTGCCCGCCGCAAAGTCCAGCATTTCGCGCGTCAGGCCCGGATACACGCCGATCCAGAAGGTGTCGTGCATGACGCGGTCGGTATTCTGCAGCGAACCGGCGACGCGGTAGTTGCGGTCGACCATGTAAGGCTGGCGGGTTAAGTTGCCAGCAAACAACAGGCGGGTACCGATCTTGTGCTGGTCCAGGTAGGTCAGCAGGTCGACGCGGGCGGCATTGGCCTCCGGCTTCAGCGTCAGCGGGAAGCCGAACCACGACGGTTCGGAATTGGGCGTGGCCTCCGGCAGCACCAGGAATTCGGCGCAGGACTGCAAGCGCTGCTTCAGGTAGTCGAAATTGTCCTTGCGGGCCTGGATGAAGCCCGGCGCACGGTCGAGTTGGGCCAGGCCGCAGGCCGCTTGCATGTCGGTGATCTTCAGGTTGTAGCCGAGGTGGCTGTAGGTGTATTTGTGGTCGTAGCCTTCCGGCAGGGTGCCCAGGCGCTGGCAGAAGCGCTTGCCGCAGGTATTGTCCTTGCCCGGCGCGCAGTAGCAGTCGCGGCCCCAGTCGCGGAACGACTCGGCAATCATCTTCAGCTCGTAGTTGTTGGTGAACACCGCGCCGCCCTCGCCCATGGTGATGTGGTGGGCCGGGTAGAAGGACAGGGTGCCGATGTCGCCGAAGGTGCCGACCATCTTGCCGTCGTAGGTCGAGCCGAGGGCGTCGCAGCAGTCCTCGATCAGCCACAGCTTGTGCTTTTTGCACAAGGCGACGATTTTCTCCAGGTTGTAGGGGTTGCCCAGCGTGTGCGCCAGCATGATGGCCTTGGTTTTCGGGCCGATGGCCGCTTCCACCAGGTCGGGGTCGATGTTGTAGGTGCCCAGTTCCACGTCCACGAACACCGGCACCGCGCCGAACTGGATGATCGGGTTGACCGTGGTTGGGAAGCCGGCGGCCACGCCGATCACTTCGTCGCCGGGCCGGATGGCGCGTTCGCCCAGCTTGGGCGAGGTCAGGGCGCTGAACGCCACCAGATTGGCCGAGGAGCCCGAGTTGACCGTGATCAGGTGCTGCACGCCGATGAACTTGGCCAGCTTCTTCTCGAATTCTTCGTTGAAGCGGCCGGTGGTCAGCCAGGCATCGAGCGAAGCCTCCACCATGGCGGCCATTTCCGGCGCGCCGACCACCTTGCCGGACGGCGGGATCGGCGTGGCGCCCGGCTCGAATGGGGCCGGCTGGCTGGCCAGGGCGCCGTACTGCGCCACCAGTTCGCCGATTTGCTTGCGGAGTTCTTCCTTGCTCATGGATGCTGCTGCCTCAGGTAATGATTGGATTGGGGGTGTTCTGGTAAGCGTCGATCTGCGCCAGCGTGAAAGCGCGCATGTCGGCGCCGGCCGCATGCGCCTTGTGCCAGGCGACGATCCGGTCGATGGCCTGGGCCAGGGTCCAGCGCGGCTGCCACTGCAGGCGCGCGTGCGCCTTGGAGCAATCGAGCTTCAGGTAGCTGGCCTCGTGCGGCTGCGGCGCCTGGTCCAGCTGCCAGCTCGCGCCTTCGCCCCAGGCGGCGCACAGCTGGCGCACGATCCATTCCACCGGGCGCGCATCGCTGTCATGCGGGCCGAAATTGAACGCTTCGGCATACTG
>Ga0307416_100002544_pt1 | contig 10506 bp, 4 predicted proteins | sample DK1Cmetagenome_2_FD_203821 | JGI IMG/M metagenome (GOLD analysis project Ga0307416, IMG submission 203821) | Maize rhizosphere microbial communities from greenhouse at UC Davis, California, United States - DK15-C-3 | ecosystem: Host-associated > Plants > Roots > Rhizosphere > Soil | place: USA...
AGCGAACTGCGCGACCTCCGTGCGCTATTGCTGCACCGGCATGAATGGGTGCGCCTGCGCACGCGGGTCAGAAACACGCTGCAAGGGATCGCGCTGGCGCACGGAATTCGACGGAGTCGGGCTTGTGGAACCGAAAGGGGCAAGCGACACTCAAGGCGTTACCGCTCTTGCCACACGCGGGGGATCGGCGGTCGGCGCTGCAAGTGCTCCACCAGGAAGTAGCCCAGCACATCCATGATCTCGATCAGCGTGTGAGCGCCCTCGCCCAGGAACGCTCGCAGGCGTGCCGACTCATGACGCATCCGGGCGTCGGCCCGGTCACGGCGTTGGCGACGGAAGTATTCGTGGGGGATCCGACGCGATTTCGCAATGGCAAGGCGCTCGCGAGTTACGTCGGCATGATTCCGAGCGAATACTCGAGCGGGCCGCGGCAACGCTTGGGCCGACTCACCAAGCAAGGCAATCGATTTCTGCGGTTTCTGTGGTGTGAGGCCGGCCTGCGGGCCGCGCGCCACGAAGCGGTGTTGCGGCGGTTCTATCGGCACAAACTCCAGCAGAAGGGCGTCGGCAAGGCGCGCGTTGCGGTGGGGCGCAAGCTGAGCATCCGTCTCTGGATTCTCTTACGCGATCAGATCGATCACGCCGAGTTCTGTCGTCGACCCCAATCCCGGCGACAGCGCGGTGAAGCCCTGTAGCGGGGATGCCTGACCGGAGCACAGGGTCCTTGGGACCGCACCTATGAATAGGCGTCCCCTGGTCGGGGAGATTGGACGAGACATCATGGTCGTGGCGTGACCGAAGAGATGTTTGGTGGGCAACACCGTGGTGATGTGACACAACGGATTGAGTGCTGAGACGTGGCCGTCTGATACACCTAGCGGCAACGAGCACGACCGCCTCCGCCCGCTCAATGAGAGCGAGCTCCGGCGGCCTGATCAGGAGATGTGTGTCGTGATTACTTGCGCCCGGCGCTTGACGTCGGCCGGCGTCATTAGAGATGTCTTCGGAATAAACCGTCACCCATGTGACCGGAATAGAGCGCCAATCGCGAGCGGAACGGCGCGACCCGGCGAAGCGGGAGCAAGTGAAGCGAGCCTGAGCGAGGCGCCGGTTTTTGGTGGCGGAGCGCCAATCGCGAGCGGAACGGCGCGACCCGGCGAAGCGGGAGCAAGTGAAGCGAGCCTAAGCGAGGCGCCGGTTGTCGGCGCCGAGCGCCAATATTGGTCGGGGCGAGTGGATTCGAACCACCGACCCCTCGGTCCCGAACCGAGCCGCGAACCGCGTAAAATCCTCAGCAATTCTGTCACTTCCGCAGCTCGCCTAACCATCACCCTACCGATTCTGGCAGCCTCGACAGGTCGCTGGCCATTGCCCGCCGCATCTTGCCCGGCGAGCTGAAAAGGGGTGGTTGTGGATAACTGGCCTACTGAGATTTCGCGCCGACATGCGGGAGTATTTGGCTCTCGCGGACCGCGGCAATCGCCTGGGTTGCTTCTCGAATCGCCTCCTTCATTAAGTCGAATCCTCGTGCACGAATGGCTGGGTTCCTAGTTCTCCCGATCGGTGGAATCGCGAGACCGACGAACTCAAGCGCGAATCGATATAGCGCACGCGAGACACCGTGATGCGGGTCCTGTGCGAGCTTCGCAAACGCGTACCGCGCAGAGACATCCGCGTCGACCCTCTGTCTTCGCGCGCGTGGCTTACGTCGCTTCATGCACCGGTGTGCCTTCAGTGCCCGCAGTGCAAGCGGACCGACGTCAACGCCACGTTGAGGACGCCCGCCGGCTCCTACTGCCGGTGCGGGACGTGCGGGCATGTGTGGCACGACGAAGCGCCCTCACGCGCCTGACGCGCCACGGTTTGGTCCGCTGGGGGCGCTCCGTGAGGTGGCAAATGGCTGGCGGGTGTCAGCGGGATGCCGTGTCTTCGATTGATGCGCTAACCGCATAGAACTTACGGCCTGACTGTGCAGTGTATGTGACGGTGCGTCGATCGCCATCCAAACGAGGGCGTCCGAAGACATCGTCGTATCGTTTTCCTTCGTGTCCGTTGACCACTACAAAGGCAACGCTCCTTGAAGCCTCCGACAGCCCGCCGACGACATACGCGACGTGCTTTCCGTCGACACTGAACTCCAATCCGCCCAGATACGGCACGTTGTACTCCGGCCCGGCGACGCCATCGACATAGACGCGCCGCCGGGCGCGCGCGGTCCGACCCTCGTCGTACAACGTGCCGCCCGCGACCCCGATATAAGCGAGCGGCCCGTTGCCGGGCGCGAAAGTCAGATGCGTGATGAAATCCGTGTCGCCGCCAGGGCCTCGCCCAACATTGGCTTCGTCGATCACCAGGGCCTTCGTTTGATTCTCGGAAATCGCGAAAGCGACCTGCCGGTTGTCCGGGCTGAACACCGGGCCTGCGATGATGGAGGGAAACACCGGCCCCTGCTTGCCGTCCAGCACTATGACCGTTGCGTCCTTGTCACGGCGCACCGCATGTGCCACCCGCATCCCATCGGGGCTGAATACAGGGGCGGAGACGCCATGCGTATCTATCCAGAACTGGCTGACATAGCCGGTATAGATCTGCGGCGTTGATCCGGTTACCGCGCTCTTGAGCAGTGATCCGACCTGTGCCCCCTCGGACGCAGGACCGGCAGTGCCGTCGATGGTCACACGACCGACGGCCTTCTGCTTCCCGAAGCCCCGTTTCACATCGGCGGCCGCATATGCGACGCGCCCGCTGTCCGAACTGAACCGCAGGCCGCCGACGATGTCGGAGGGCGTGCCTTCCTTGCCATCGACGACCACGATGAACTTGTCTCGGCGGCGGCCGACGTACGCGATGCGCCGGCTGTCCGGGCTGAAGATCCAATACACGATGCCATCGAATTCAGCCGGTTGGGGCTCACCGTCGACCACCAGCGTCCACTTCTTCGCGGGTTTCGCGCTAAACGCGATTCGTTTCCCGTCCGCGCTGAACAGAAGTGAGCCGACATCCGAGTAAGTTGCCGAGCGCTCGGCGGCGTCCTCGACAATCATCCATCGGTTGCCGCGCCGCGCGGCGTACGCCATGTGCTGACCGTCCGGACTGAAGATCAGCGACCGAACTTCGTCGAACGTGCCACCTTGCGGAATGCCGTTCAGCAGGACGGTCCATTTGTCGTTGGCGCGGCAGCGCCACGCTACCTTTCGGCCGTCGTCGGCAATGACATCTTCGTCATCGACGGCGGCGCAGGAAGACGCCTTTTCGGCGATGAGCTCCTCGATCTCGGCACTGTTCGCGCGCGCAGGGGTATTCGAAGGTGTTTGTGCAGCGAGTGCGTATGGGGCAAGAAGGTTCCACGCGAGAGCCGCGGCGATTACCGGCCGAGTGACGGTTCTGGCCATGACTACGCTCCCACGTTAGGTTGACGAATATCCCAGTCTTGTCGCTGCACAGCGGTATCTCAGCGACACCGTCGCATTCATCTTGCGCCATTGAGGCCTGGTCTTCCCCGGCTCAACGTTGCGCGCCACCTCGTCGGCAAAGGGAAGTGGATGCCCATGCATGCGCGCGCCCGACATCATCCGGCACGGCCGAGAAGCGTCGGTAGGCTCGTAGTCGGGAGAGAATTCGACGTGTTGCCAGCGCTAATCGGACGGCAAGGGTATCGTGCGCACCTCATTGGCGTATGTGCACAACAGCACACCACGAGTACCAGTCAGTACGCGAGCTAACCGGGTTTGGAAATCCGGAACGATCGCCTGTCCACTATTGCATGTTTTCCTTAGGAAATGTCTGGGACCGCTGGTGGCTGATGGCTCAGGCTCAGAATAGGAATCGTGCACCCAGCTGGATCTCACGCGACGGGAATCTGGTGCTGCTGATTCGGCCGAAGTTATTGTTGCCCAGTCGATCGTTCGGATTCGAGAAGTGGGCTTTGTTGAACACGTTGAACGCCTCCAACCGGAACTCGAGGGAGCGATTCCCACCGAGCGCCGTTCGCTTGAACAACGAGACGTCAGTGTTGATGAACTTGGGTCCGCGCACCTGGCCGATTTTGTAATTCCCGAACTCGAAGTTGGGCGGAGTCGCGAAGCAGCTCGTATCGAACCATTGGGTCACCAGCTTGGGCGTGCCGATGTCACTGCACGTCACGTTAGCGAAGTTGTCAGTGCCCGTATTGAGCTGCGATGAGGCCAACCTGATGTTCAGTGGCTGGCCGCTCTGATACACCGTGATGCCGTTCACGGTCCAGCCTTCGACCAACTTCTGCACGACGCCCGCTGCATCGGACAGGAACTGCCGCCCAGGTCCGATTGGAAGCTCGTACGACCAGCTCAAAACGAAGTTGTGCGGGATATCGATCGCTTTGCCGGTGGCCGGTGCCCTCGTTTCGATTGCGGGATGCAGGATGAACGCGGTGTCCTCTGTCCTCGAGAAGGTGTAGGCAAGCAGCCCCTGCAACCCCCGGAAGAAGCGCTTGTCAACCTTGACCTGAAGAGCGTCGTACCAGGATTCCGCGTCGCCCGAGCGCTGATTAATGACCGGAATGTTCGGCGCCAGGGCGAAGTACGGGCGCCGCGGGTTGAGATCGCCAGGGCCCGGCAGCGGCACATTGACGTTGCGGCTGACGAAGATGTTCTTGCCTCGCGTTCCGACGTAGGAGACGTCGAGGACGGATGACCAGGGGAGCTGGCGCTGGACGCCGACGTTGAACATGTGTGCCATGTTCGGCTTATCGCCGGCCGGGAAGAAGAACACCGCGAATCCGGGCGGCGGAGCGATTGTCGGCGTGAGCGGGACCGACGTAAATCCCGGCAACCCGTCGCTGACGCTGCGGAAGGGCGTGAACTGGTTTTGCGTCTGCAGATCAATCTGCTGGAACAACGGATGATTGCGTTCGAGCGTCCCCCCGTTGGCCCCGAAGTTGTCCCGGTAATAGCTGATCCCATACGCGCCGCGAATCGCCGTACGGCCGGCGTCGGGTGAGTACGCCACGCCGAGACGAGGTGCCCAGCCACCGTAGAAGTTCGTCGTCAGCGGCCCGCGATCATCGCCGGACGCCGCGTGGATCAACCCGTCCTGCAAGCTGAAGTTGGTTTGCCGATTGTTCCTCTCGACCGGTGTCGTGAGCAGGTCCCAGCGGAGGCCGAGATTGACGGTCAGGTTACGCGTGACACGGAAATCGTCCTGCGCGAAGAACCCGACGAAGTTGATCAGCACTTCGGGATACGTGTCGACGAAGTCTCGCTGCACGCGATTCGGGAAACCGAGCAGGAAGCTTGCCCACGGCTGGCCGGTGTTGGCCGCGCCGACGTTGCTGGTGTAGTTGCGATCGAACGTGAAGAGACCGCGCGGCTGCGTCTGCGGATTGGTCAGCGTCGACGTGATGAAACGGACGTCACCGCCGAACTTCACCGAATGCTTGTCGACCACCCAAGTGAAGTTGTCCGAGAGTTGAACGGTCCTGCCAATCCGCACCGAGTTCGTAAAGCCGGGAGAGGCGGTGCGCAGATAGCCGGCGACGTTGAAGTCGGCGATGCCGAACGTGTACGGGTGTCCTTCAATGTTGCCGTTGGGAATGCCGAGCTCGTTATTCTTCGGGATCCCGAAGTCGGAGCCGAACTGCGCGAGGTCGTACTTGTTGATGCCGACCCTGAGCTCGTTGAGCCGACTCGATGACAGCGTGAGGGTGTGTCCTAACACGAGATTGTAGTTGCCCGACTCGGACCGGTTTCCTCCGGCCATGAAGATGTTGCCCGTGGCCGGCTCGACGAAGTCGCGATCGGCTCTGGAGTAACGCCCGAACACCGACCCCCACCGACCCAGGTTCACGTCGCTGCGGATGTCGAACGCGTCCTGCTCCTGTTCGACCACGTTGTTTTCGATGTAGTTGTCGACCAGGCCCGACCGGTTCGGCAGCGGCCAGATATCGGCCACCTGCCGCGTGATCGCATTGATGCGATTGCTTGGGATGATGCTGCCGGCGAACGCTTGCCGGCTCACCGGATCGAAGATCGCCGTGCCAAACGCGCTGAGGTCCCCGCGTCGCATGTCGGCCGTAGGGACGGTAGCAACCACCGTGCGGCCCTGGTCCTGCCGGAGCCGCTGGTAGTCTCCGAAGAAGAAGGCCCTATTGCGCAGCAGAGGTCCGCCGAACGTCCCCCCGAACTGGTGTGAATTAAAGGGCGCCTTGGTTGCCGCGAAGAAGTTGCGCGCGTTGAGCGAGTCGTCCCGGTAATACTCGAACAGCGATCCGCTGAACTGGTTGGTGCCTGACCGGATGCTCAAGTTGACGACCGCGCCGCCGAACACCCCGAACTCGGCGGTCGGGTTGTTCGTCTGAACCTTGAATTCCTGCAGCGCCTCGAGGGGCGGCGTGATGTTCACGAATGCGTTGAGCGGCTCGTTGTTGGCAACGCCGTCGAGCAGATAGTTATTGCCCGACCACGGCAGACCGTTCACGCTGTGGTGGACAGCGCTACGCGCACCGGCTCCCGCGGGATTCTCGGCAAAGTCAGCAAACCCGGCAGGGATCGCCCCGGGGGTCAGCGTAATGAGCTGCTGAAAGAGCCGTCCGTTGAGCGGCAGAGACTGAATCTGCTTGTAGTCGATCACCTGGCCCTGCTCGCTCGACGTGCTCCGGACCAGTGGTGCCTCGCCGATCACGCGGACCTCTTCTGTCACTGCGCCGACTTCAAGGGGCACGTCAAGACGCGAAGTTTCTGCAATCCGGAGGATGATACCGGTTTGAATGTTGCGCTTGAAGCCGGTGACCCCGACTTCGATGGTGTACTCACCAGGCGGCAGCGCAGTGAACGTATAGGTGCCTTCCTGATTCGTCGTCGCGGTGCTGGTGATATTCGTCGCGATGTTGGTCGCCTGCACGGTGGCGCCTGGAAGGACCGCGCCGTTCGGGTCGGTCACCGTGCCGGTCAGGGTCGCTCGGGTCGTCTGGCCGAGCAGTTCTGGCACCAGGAACATCCAGACGAGCATCGCTATCCCGCCTACGCCCGCAAAGCGCCTGATCTGAATGCGTCGCATCCGACACCTCTTTTCTCGTCCGCCGCAGGACCTCAGTGGCAGGTGCCTGGCGTTGGCGGCTCTAGGGCGATGGCCGGAAGAGCCTGATCGCTGTTCGAACCTGCGGCCAAATGGTGGGCACCGTGCACAACGATGCTCCCTCTGACCGGCCGAGTCAACCGATTCGGGCCGGAGGCGGATGCAGTGGGACGTGTCGCGATACGGCCTACCGCCACCGGACCGACGCCGGGATGCGAGCGCGAGTTCGTGCGCGAGCAGACATTCGGCGAAACAGGCGGCCCACGCATCCACGAGTACGTCGCTCGGCGGCGAACACGACGGTTTTGCGCCCCTCTTCGCAGACCGTGGGCGAGCGCGGATCGTATAATCGGCGCCGATGGAACGTCCTGTACTTCTACTTTCTGAAACGCCGGACGACCTTCGTTCGCCGGTTTGCAGGTGAGGCCCTCCGTAAAGCATGATTTGCAAGGGCCTTGCAAGATAGCCAACCTGAACTATCGAAGTTTCCCAGCGTGGTCAGCGCCACTCTGCCTCGGATCGCCCATTTGGTTCGCGAGGGAGACGCCCAACGGAACCGAAGATCACCGTTCCTGGCCTAACAACAGCCTAACGATTTGCCGCCGATCTCCCCCCGATCTCGGCGAATCATCACCGACACGAAGATTGAGATTTCCTAAGGATTTTGAGAAGAGTGGTCGGGGCGAGTGGATTCGAACCACCGACCCCTCAGTCCCGAACCGACGCACGACGTCCTGATCGGAGGCCCGAATTCGGGCTCTGGCCAGGGGAGCTGACGGCGGGCCCACCATCGGCCTAGGTTCACGGACCGATCAGCGTGTCTTTGGTCAGCAGCGTGCCGTTTCATTTCCCGCGATAAACAAGTGGTGCGACAGCGTAGGGCCGAGCAGTTACGAGTGCACGGCGCCCCGAGAGTACGAGAGCGAAGCTCGCCGCGCAGCGCCGACTGATCACCGAACGTGCGCGACGGCTCTGGCAACTTCCGGCTCCGTGTATGCGGCGAAGATGAACGGCTGCGCCTCCAGGAATCTCGCCACCGTGTCGAGGCTCAAGCCCAGCTCGCTCAAGCGGCCGCGGTCGATCGCAATCTGCCCGTTCTCCGGTTCGTAATGCGTAACCAGCGCGCGCCGCTGCGGATCGAACTTCTGATGGATCAGCGCCACGATGTCGTCAGCATAGTGCCGCGATCGCCCCGCGGCCGGTTCGGCCGGCATGCCGTGGTCGGCGGTGATGGCGACGACATAGCGGTCGTGGCCGACTTTGGCCTCGAGCGCGGCAAACACCCTCGCGAGATCGCGGTCGAGCGTCGCGAGAGTTTCGCGGATCTCGTTGGAATCCGGACCGTACCGATGGCCGACGAAATCGGGCGTCTTCAGGTTCGCGAATACGAGATCGGTGACGTCGTCAGCGCCCAGCGGCTCACGGTCGATCATCAGCGTCAAAGCGTCCGTTTCAAACTTTGAGAACGCGGCCGAACGGCGCACCTCGTTGGAATCCGCAATCGAGTGTCCCATCCACACGCCGGCGAGTTCTTCCCACAAAGTACGGGCGTTCATCTGCTTCAGATACTCCGGAAGCCTGTAGCAGTCTGGATTCGACTCCCACGCTCCGGTCTCGAGGTTGTAGCTCACGGCGACGACCCGATGGCCGTTCATTTGACACTTGCCGTGACCGGCCAGGGGAAGCGCCGCGCGCCCGATGCTGCCCTGCCCGATGATCACCGCCCGACCGTCGGTGTGAAGGCTCCACGCATCGGAAATAGTAGGCGCCATCAGGTACCGCGGCGAGAGACCCGGATATGAATCCGTCGCCCGTCCGGCCGCACGGTCGAAGACCGCGTTGCCGACGATTCCGTGGACGCGGGGGTCGGCGCCCGTCGCGATCGTCGCGTGCGCCACGCTCGTGATTGAAGGCACGTAGTTGATTTGTCCATCGGTGAGCCATGCACCCTGACGGCGCAGGCGATCGAGCGTCGGCATCGCTGACGCATGACGATCGAAGTAATCCAGGCGCATCCCGTCAAGCACGGCGAGCAGGATCGCGCGTGGAGGTTCCGCGGATGGCTTGATGATCGTCTGCAGGGGCCGTCCGGTGCTGGTGCCCGGCATGGGAACACCGAGCAACGCGGCGAGCGTCGGCGCCACGTCCTGATGCGTGATGGATTCCCGGAACGTCCCTTGCCGGATGTACGCCGGTCCGTAGAAGAGAAACGGGATCCGGACGTCGTAGGGCCACGGGCTGCCGTGCATGTACCGGAGCGCCGGATCCCGCTTCGTAATGATGTTCCCTTCCATGGGAATCACCAGGAGCTGGCCGGTCCGTCCCGGGTAATACGCGCGGGCCAGGCGCTCGCGGAGACTGTCTCTGGAGACCGAGGATTTCCGCCTCGTTAGATCACCGGCGCGAAACGTAGACGACGTCGCAGCTGCCACGAGCAGCGCAGCCACTAGCGCCGGGAACAACCCGCGAAAGGTCACCACGGATACGTCCTCCTCGTCACGGACGAGCGCGATCGATGCCGTGAGGTCGCCCTGAGTAGGAAAGCCGTTGAACGATGCTGTTGCCGCCGCGGTGATCGATTACGGCAATGCCTGGATTCGCGCCGCCTTCGAACGCCGCAAATGTATATCGCCCGCCGCGCGACGTCCACTGATGGCCTGCGATGGTCGTCGTCTCGCCAGGGGCACTGAGGGTGACCAGCTCGAACGCGAACGTCTCCAGACAAGCCGGCTTGCCGCGGTCGCCTACCAACAGCCTACCGATTCGCTCCCGGTCCACCGACTGTGGTCGCCAACCGTTTCAGATTCGCCCATGTTCGACGTACGCCGCCCGATCTTGAAAAGCGGGCACTCGGGCGGAACCGAGCGGTCGACTCGGCTAACTATGCGGAATTTGTTATGTAAGGTCTTAGCAGGCTGCTGAAAAAGTAAGTACCACAGGATGATTCCTTCGTACTACGATGCTCGCATTTGCGAAGGGAGCGGACCGATGCGTGGAGCCGATGAGCAGCCGGGATCGATGTTCAGCTACATCTCGCCGGAAGAGCGAGTTCCGCAGAACCATCCGCTCCGTGCGGTGCGACGGATGACCGATCGGGCCCTCGAGCGGCTCTCGCCGCGCTTCGGGTCGCTGTATGTCAAGTTCGGGCGGCCGTCGGTGGGACCCGAGAAGCTGCTCCGTGCGTTGCTGCTGCAAGCGCTCTATACCATCCGGAGCGAGCGGCAGTTGATCGAGCAGTTGGATTACAACATCCTGTTTCGCTGGTTTGTCGGTCTCGGCATGGATGACCCGGTATGGACGCCCACGACGTTTACGAAAAACCGCGAGCGGCTGCTTGACGGCGATATCGCGACCGCGTTCTTCCAGGCCGTGTTGATCCAGGCAGAGACGGCGCAGCTGCTGTCGGATGAGCACTTCACCGTCGACGGCACGTTGCTGGAAGCGTGGGCGAGCCAG
>Ga0307416_100002546_pt1 | contig 10502 bp, 9 predicted proteins | sample DK1Cmetagenome_2_FD_203821 | JGI IMG/M metagenome (GOLD analysis project Ga0307416, IMG submission 203821) | Maize rhizosphere microbial communities from greenhouse at UC Davis, California, United States - DK15-C-3 | ecosystem: Host-associated > Plants > Roots > Rhizosphere > Soil | place: USA...
AAGGACATGGAAGACCTCGGGGCGCATTTCTCGCAGCAGACGCCCACCGGGCTCGAGGCCGACCCCTCGACGTGGAAAGCGGGAGAGAAGCTCTATCGCGGCGGCGACCCGGAGCGCGAGATCCCCGCCTGTATCGCCTGCCACGGGCCGCAGGGCCGCGGCAACGGTCCCGCCGGCTACCCGGCACTCCGTGCCCAGCACGCGGTCTACGCCTACGCCCAGCTCAAGGCCTTCAAGGACGGCACGCGCAAGTCGGCGGGCAGCGACATCATGGCGGCCGTCACCGACCGGATGACCGATACGGAAATGCGCGCCCTCGCCTCGTATTTACAGGGATTGCGATGAACAAGATCAACGCCTTCATGCTCGTCGCCGTCGTCGCCCTCGCGGGCTGCGGCAAGGAGTCGCCGCCCCCGGCGGAACCCGCGACCGACACCCCCTCGCCCGAGTCGACGGCCGCCGCGGAAGCGCCGGCCGCACCCGCGCCCGCGGCGGTCGCCGATGCCGGAAATCGCGACGGCGAGAAGGTCGAATCCGCCGGCAGCGCGACGAGCCCGATCGCCTCCGCCATAGCCGCGACCACGCCCGCGCCGGCGCAGGGCGATCTCGGCCGCTGGAAGGAAGGCGAGAACTTCACGCGGTACCCCGTGGCGCAGCCGGTCAGCACGCCGCCCGGGAAAGTCGAGGTGGTCGAGGGATTCTGGTACGGCTGCGGCCACTGCTACGCGCTCGAGCCGCGGGTCGAATCCTGGGAGAAATCGAAGCCGGAGTGGGTCGTGCTGCGCCGCCTGCCGGTGATCTGGAACGAGGTGACACGCGAGGACGCGCGGCTCTTCTACACGATCGAGGGCCTCGGCCTCACCGGCAAGCTGCATGCCGAGGTCTTCCGCGAGATCCACCAGCGCAAGCGTCCCATCACGGCGATCCGGGGAGGCCGCGTCGACAAGGCCGCGACCGAGAAGGCTGCGCGCGAGTTCCTGATGGAGAACGGCGTCTCCGCTGCCGACTTCGAAAAGCAGTACCGCACATTCTCCACCGAGAACAAGCTGCGCCAGGCGGAGAACATGTCGCGGCGCTACCTGCTCGACCACACGCCGATGTTCGTCGTGCACGGCAAGTACCTGACGGACGCCGAGATGGCCGGCGGCCTCGACCAGCTCTTCCAGCTGGTGAGCGACCTGGCGGCACGCGAAAGCACCGCCAACTGACCGGACCCGGACGAAGCCCGCGTGCTGAACTGCTTCGTGCCGGGCAGCCTGGGACTCGATCGGCTCGACCCGCCGCCGGCGGACATCCCCGAGCAGTGCGTGTGGGTGGACCTCCTGGAGCCGACCGTGGCCGAGGAGCGCGCCGTCGAGCGCCTGCTCGCGATCGACGTGCCCTCGCGCGAGGAAATGCGCGAGATCGAGACCTCGAGCCGCCTCTACGAGGAGAACGGCTCGCTGTACATGACGGCGACCGTCGTCACGAAGATCGACACGGACCGGCCCGAGTCCGCGGCGATCACCTTCATCCTGTCGCGCAACCGCCTGATCACCAACCGCTACGTCGACCCGCTGCCATTCCGGCGCTTCGTCGCGTACTCCGAGCGACACCCGTCGGCGGCCACCAGTGCGCCCGCCATCCTCGCGGGGCTGCTGGAATCCGTCATCGAGCGCACCGCGGACGTGCTGGAGCGCGTCGGCGTCGGCCTCGACGAGCTGTCCTCGTCGGTCTTCTCGGCGCCGGCGCCGAAGGGCACCGTGCGAACCCGCGACCTGCGCGCGGTCATGGAGCGCATCGGGCGCGACGGCGACCTGACCAGCAAGGCCCGCGAGAGCCTCGTGACCATCGCCCGCCAGCTCACGTTCCTGCAGCAGTCGACGGCCGTCCAGCTGCCGAAGGAACTCCTGCCGCGCTACCGCAGCATGGCGCGCGACGTGCTCGCGCTCTCGGACCACGCCTCCTTCCTCGCGAACAAGTCGAGCTTCATGCTCCAGGCCACCCTCGGCCTCATCAACATCGAGCAGAACAACATCATCAAGATCTTCTCGGTGGCTGCGACCATGCTGCTGCCCCCGACGCTGATCGCGAGCATCTACGGCATGAACTTCCGCTTCATGCCCGGCCTCGACAGCCATTACGGCTACGCGCTCGCGCTCTTCCTGATGCTCGTCTCCGCCGTCATGCCGTACGTCTATTTCCGCCGCCGCGGCTGGATCTGAGAAACCCGAAAATCTGGAATTGCGCGCTATACAGAACGTTTTGTATAGTTAAAAAATGCCGCGTCCACCTCTTGCCTACGACCGCATCCTGTCCGCCGCCCGCCATATCGTCGAGCGCGACGGCGCCGGCGCGCTCACCTTCGACGAGCTCGTCCGCGAGAGCGGGATCACGCGCGGCGGGATCACCTACCACTTCCCCACCAAGGAAGACCTGCTGCGCGGCCTGCTCGAGGCGGATTTCCGCCAGTGGGACGACGCCGAGGCGGCGCTAACGCCCTCGGACTGCGACCCGGAGACGGCGCGACTGCTCGGGTTCATCCGAACTCTGACGGCGCAGGACGAGTCACACCGCAGATTCCTGTGCGGGATGCTGTCGGCGGCCACCCTGGACCCCTCGCTGATGGACCCCTGCCGCCAGGAGCTGAAGGACAGGCTCGGCCGCAAGCAGTGGACCGACCGGGACCTGCGCCTGCATCTCGTGCACCTCGCTGCCGAGGGGCTGATGTGGCAGGAGCTGTTCCAGATGTACGCGATGCCGGCCGCCGCCCGTGCGCGCCTCGTCGCCCTCATGGAGGACCTCGCGCGCCAGTGGGGCGCCGGGCAAACGCAGAAGAAGACAGCCAAGGAAGCCTGAGTCATGCGCAAACTGATCGGAATCGCGGCGGCGCTGCTCGCCGCCTGCGGCGGCAACGACCAGCAGCAGATGCCGGCGCCCGACGTCAACGTCGCCGGAGTCGTGAAAAAGTCCGTCACCGAGTGGGACGAGTACAGCGGCCACGTGGAGGCGATCGAATCCGCCGAGATCCGCCCTCGCGTGGGCGGCCACCTGCAGGCAGTCCATTACGCCGAGGGCGGGATGGTCGAGAAGGGGCAGCTCCTCTTCACGATCGACAACCGCGAGTACAAGGCGGCGGCCGACGCCGCGCAGGCGGACGCGAGCCGCGCCGAGGCGCGCGTCGCCCTCGCGGAGCAGGAGCTGAAGCGCGCCGAAACGCTGATCGGCGAGCGCGCGATCTCGCAGGGCGAGCTCGACCAGCGGCGCATGGAGGCGCAGCAGGCAAAGGCCGACGTGCTCGCCGCCCGCGCGAATGCCGCGCGCGCCGGGCTCGACCTCGCCTTCACCTACATACGCGCCCCGTTCACCGGGCGTGCAGGCGAGGCGAAAGTGAAGCCGGGCAACCTCGTGGCACCCAATGAGACGCTGCTGACCACCGTCGTTTCAATCGACCCCGTCTACGTCACCTTTACGGGCGACGAGCGGGCGTTCCTGCGCTACCAGGAGATCGTGCGCTCCGGCAACGCCGACAGCCCGCGGGACGGCGGCACGCCCGTGCTCGTCGGCCTCGCCAACGAGGACGGATTTCCGCACGAGGGCAAGGTCGACTTCATCGACAACGCGCTGAATCCCGCGACCGGCACGATACGGGCGCGCGCCGTCGTGCCGAATCCCGACAACCGTTTCACACCCGGCCTGTTCGCGCGCGTGCGCCTGCTCGGAGAGACGGTCGCGAACGCGCTCATGATCCACGAGCAGGCCGTGCTGACCGACCAGGACCGCCGCTATGTCTACGTCCTCGGCGACAAGAACGCCGCGGAGCGCCGCGACGTGAAGCTCGGTGCCCCGGTCGCGGGCCTGCGCATCGTCCAGTCCGGCCTCAAGCCCGGCGACAGGGTGATCGTGAACGGCATGCGCAAGATCTTCTTCCCCGGCCAGCCCGTGAATCCGCACGTCGTGCCCATGGACCAGCCGAACCTGCCGACGCCGCCGCCGGCGACGAAGCAGGCGCAGAAGTCGCCGGGCTGAGCGATGTCCAAGCACACCGATTTCTCGCGCATCTTCATCGACCGGCCGATCCTGGCCACGGTGCTCTCCGCGCTCATCCTCGTCTCGGGGATCATGGCGCTGCCGAACCTGCCGATCACCGAGTACCCGGACGTCGTGCCGCCCTCGGTGCAGGTCACGGCGAACTATCCGGGCGCGAACCCGCGCACCATCGCCGAGACCGTTGCCGGGCCGATCGAGGAGGCGGTCAACGGCGTCGAGAACATGATCTACATGAAGTCGACGTCGAGCTCCGACGGCCAGATGGCGTTGACCGTCACCTTCAAGGGCGGCACGGACATCGACCTCGCGGCCATGCAGGTCCAGAACCGGGTCGCACAGGCGGTGCCGCGCCTGCCGGAGGCCGTGCGCACGCTCGGCGTCACGACGGTCAAGGCGTCCTCCACGATCACGATGGTCGTGCACCTCGACTCGCCCAACAAGACCTACGACGCGCTCTACCTGTCCAATTTCGCGAATCTGAAGGTGCGCGACGAGCTCGCGCGCCTGCCGGGCGTCGGCCAGGCGATCGCCTTCGGCATCGGCAATTACGCCATGCGGGTGTGGATCGACCCGGAAAAGGCCGCGGCGCGCTCGCTCTCCGCCCTCGACATCGTGGCCGCCATCCGCGAGCAGAACGTCGAGGTCTCCGCCGGCAGCATCGGCAGCCCGCCGACGCCGGAAGGCGCGGTGATGCAGATCTCGGTCAATGCCCAGGGACGGCTCGATTCGCCGGAGGAATTCGGCGAGATCGTCCTGAAGGCGGACGGTGACGAGCTGACGCGCCTGAAGGACGTCGCGCGAATCGAGCTCGGCGCCAGCACCTACGCGATCAAGTCGCTGCTGAACAACGAGGATGCCGCCGCGATCGTCATCTTCGAGGCCCCTGGCGCCAATTCGCTGGCGCTGTCGCAGGCGATCCGCGACCGCATGCTCGAGCTCGAGAGCAGCTTCCCGGAGGACGTGCACTGGTCGGTCGTCTACGATCCGACGGTCTACGTGCAGCACTCGATCGACTCGGTGATCGAGACGCTGCTCGAGGCGATCGCGCTGGTCGTCATCGTGGTCGTGCTGTTCCTGCAGACCTGGCGCGCCTCGCTGATTCCGCTCGTGGCCGTGCCGGTGTCCATCATCGGCACGTTCGCCGTGCTGTGGCTCCTCGGCTTCTCGATCAACGTGCTGACGCTGTTCGGGCTCGTCCTCGCGATCGGCATCGTGGTGGACGACGCGATCGTCGTCGTCGAGAACGTCGAGCGCCACATCGAGTCCGGCAAGTCGCCGCGAGATGCGGCGCACCAGGCGATGAGCGAGGTGTCCGGCCCGATCGTCGCCATCACCCTGGTCCTTTCCTCGGTGTTCATCCCGCTCGCCTTCCTCGGCGGCGTCACCGGGCAGTTCTACAAGCAGTTCGCGGTGACCATCGCGGCGGCGGTGGTCATCTCGGGCTTCAACTCGCTGACGCTCTCGCCGGCGCTGGCCGCGATGCTGCTGCAGCCACACGGGGCCAGGAAGGATGCCCTCGGCCGCTGGATCGAGCGGATCTTCGGCCGCGTCTTCGCGGCATTCAACCGCGTGTTCCACCGCTTCGGCGAGCGCTACTCGGGCGGCATCGGCGGGACGATCAGCCGCGCGCCCCGCCTCCTGGCGATCTACGGCGTGCTGGTCGTGGTGACGTTCTTCGCGTTCCGCGCCGTCCAGGGCGGGTACATCCCGTCGCAGGACAAGCAGTACCTGTTTGCGATCGTGCAGCTGCCCGAGGCCGCTACGATCGACCGCACCGACGCGGTCATCCGCCGCATGGGCGAGATCGCCCTGCAGGTGCCGGGTGTCTCCAACGTCGTGCAGTTCCCCGGACTCAACGCGGTCCACTTCGTCGCCACCCCCAACGCGGGCGTCATGTTCATCGGTCTCGATGAGCCGGGCGCGCGCGAGCTCGAGGCCGGCGAGATCGCGATGCGGATCAACATGGGCTTCGGGCAGATCCAGGAGGGCCTGGCCTTCGCCCTGCTGCCGCCGCCCGTGCTGGGCCTCGGCAACGCGAACGGCCTCGAGCTCTACGTCGAGGACCGCGGCGGGCTCGGCTACGGCGAGTTGTACAGCCAGACGATGGCATTCATCGGCGCGGTGAATTCGACCGAGGGCTTCGACCCGATGGCGACGTTCACGTCCTACCAGTCGAACGTGCCGCAGCTCGATGCGAGCGTGAACCGCACGAAGGTCAAGGAGCTCGGCCTCGCGCTGACCGACGTATACAACACGCTGCAGGTGTACCTCGGGTCGGCCTACGTGAACGACTTCAACCTGTTCGGTCGCACCTACCAGGTCTATGCCCAGGCCGACGCCCGGCACCGGTCGAGCGTCGAGGACATCGAGGGGCTCAAGGTCCGCAACAACCGCGGCGAGATGGTTCCGCTCGGCAGCGTCGTCGACATCGACCCGAGCTACGGCCCCGATCCCGTCATCCGCTTCAACGCGTACCCTGCGGCGGACATGTCGGCAGGGTTAAATCCCGCGATCCTGTCGTCCACGGACGCGCTCGGGAAACTGAGCACAATGGCGGAGCAGGTGCTGCCGCGGGGCATGGCGATCGAGTGGACCGGCCTCACCTACCAGCAGGTCACGCAGGGCAACACGGCGCTGTTCGTGTTCCCCCTGTGCGTGCTGCTCGTGTACCTCGTGCTCGCGGCGCTGTACGAGAGCTGGTCGCTGCCGCTCGCGATCATCCTGATCGTGCCCATGTGCCTGCTGTCCGCGATCGGCGGGACCTGGCTCGTGAACTTCGTCCACGGCCTCTGGCTCGCGGTGTCGCCGCCCGCGTTCGCGCCGACGTTCCTCGACAACAACATCTTCACGAAGATAGGGCTCGCGGTGCTCATCGGGCTCGCCTGCAAGAACGCGATCTTGATCGTCGAGTTCGCGCGCGACCTCGAGGAGGCGGGCAAGGGCATTGTCGAGGCCGCGATCGAGGCCTGCCGGCTGCGGCTGCGGCCGATCCTGATGACGAGCTTCGCCTTCATCGCCGGCGTCACCCCGCTCGTGCTCGCCTCGGGCGCCGGCGCCGAAGTGCGCTACGTCATGGGGATCACGGTCGTGGCAGGCATGCTGGGCGTGACGTTCTTCGGCCTCTTCTTCACGCCGGTGTTCTACGTCGTGCTGCGCAAGATGGTCGTGAGGCAGGAGGAGCGGCGCGCCGCCCGCCGGTCAGCGGAGGGCCGCAGCCATGCCTAAGCATCCGGCACCGCTGCTGCTGCTTCCCGTGCTGCTCGCCGCCTGCACCGTGGGACCGCGCTACGAGGCGGCGCCGGACATGGAGACGCCCGTGCGCTTCGACCAGGCGACGGCCGAGTCCACGGTCGAGCCGGCCGGCTCCGAGCTGTGGCACGGGTTCGGGAGCCCCGAGCTAGACAGGATCATCACGCGGGCGCTCGCGGCCAATACCACCATCGCCCAGGCGTCCGCGCGGCTCGCGGAAACCCGCGCGCTGTCGGGACTCTCGGTGTATTCCTGGTTCCCGACCGTCACGGCCTCGGGCGACCGCCAGAAGGCGCAGTACAGCTCGGGCGACCCGCTTGCGCCCGGCGGCATCCGCACCGACACCTGGCGCGCCGGCTTCGACGCGAGCTGGGAGATCGACCTGTTCGGCTCGCTGCGCAACGAGTTCCACGCGATCGACCGGCGCACCGAGGCCGACGCGGCCGCGCTCGCGGACGCGCAGCTCTCGATCGTCGCGGAGACGGCGCAGGCCTGGTTCGCGATGATCGGCGCGCGGGAGCGGCTTACGCTCCGCCGCCAGCAGCTCGCGAACCAGGAGGACAACATCGACATCCTCACGGCGCGCGTGAATGCCGGCACCTCCAGCGGCCTCGACCTCGCCCAGGCGGAGGCGCAGCGGCGCGGCGTCGCCGCCTCGCTGCCGCTCGCGGAGGCGGACCTGGTCCGCGAGGAGCAGCGGCTCGCCGTGCTGACGGCGTGGCCGATCGAGACGCTGCGCGCGAACCTCTCGCCCGCGACCCCCATTCCTCCGCTTCCCGAGCTGGTCGCCACCGGCACTCCCGAGGACTGGATGCGCCGGCGACCCGACATACGATCGGCCGAGCGCGAGCTCGCTGCACGGTATGCCGACGTCGGCGACGAGATCGCGGAGTATTTCCCGAAGGTCACGCTGCTCGGCAGCTTCGGCTGGACGAGCGGCGACCGGTCGGAGATCGGCCAGCCGGAAGCCGAGCGCTGGTTCTACGGCCCGGCGATCACCTGGAGCTTCCTGGACTTCGGCCGGGTGCGCCAGCAGGTGAAGGCGGCCGAGGCGCGGCGCGACGGCGCGATCGCCGTCTACCAGGAGACCGTGCTCGAGGCGCTCGAGGAAACGGAGAACGCGCTCGCGGGATTCCGCGCCGCGAACCGCTCCGAGGACGAGTTCCGCCTCGGCCTCGAGGCCGCCACCGAGGCGGCGCGCCTCGCACGCAAGCGCTACGAGGTCGGCGCGGGCGATTACCTCGCGGTGCTGGTGGCCGACCGGCAGAAGCTCGAGTTCGAGGACCAGCACGTGCAGTCCGCGACGCGGCGCGCGACGGCGCTCGCGGCGCTCTACAAGGCCCTCGCCGGCGCTCCCTGAAACGACCGCAGGATCCACCACGCGGCGAGCGCCGCGAACAAGTGCTTGACCGCGTGCCCGCCGAAGCCGGTCGCAGCGAAGATCGCCGCGTCGAAGTGCTCCGCGAGCTTCGCGATCACGTAGGCGATGAAAGCGTACCCGAGGTGCCGGCCTGACAGGCTGCCGTCGCGCCAGAACCAGAGGATCATCGGCGCGAGCAGGATCGGCAGGAACTGCACGAGGCCGTAGGCACGCAGGTCCCCCGCCCCCGCGGCTTCCGTCCGCGCCCACCAGGCGATGCTCACCAAGCCCGCGACGACGAGCGGCCAGAGAAGCGCCCGGCCCGCCACCCAGTGGATGCGGTCGGCGATCAGCGCGGCGAAGAATGCCATGAAGGCGATCGTCATCGGCAGCCGGTCCCACACGAGCGAGGCATCGGAAGGGGCAAGGTGATACCAGGCCGAGCCGAAGGCCACGAGCACGACGCCCGTGCAGAACACGCGATAGTGCGCGGCGAGGCGCGGCGAGGCGACCCGACCGTACTGCAGCCAGCCGAGCGCGCCCGCGACGAGGAACGGCAGGTTCGTCGCGACGTTCCAGAAATTCGGGACGCCGTGGAGTTCCCGCTCGTCGGCGAAGAGGTGGTAGGCCGGGTCCTGCGGGATCGGGTCGAGCAGGAACGTGCCGATGGCCGCGGCAAGCACCACGGCCACGAGGACGATGAACCTCACGACTTGCCGACCACCTCGTAGTGCACGACCCGCGGCTCGTACTCCAGCAGGAAGCCGGCGTCCTCGGGATAGTATTTCGCCTTCTCGACGTCGTCACCCGCAAAGGCGCGGATGGCGTCCAGGCTCTCCCAGAACGTCAGCGTGACGAAGTGCGTGACGTCGCCCTCGCGGCGCTCGAGGATGTGCACGCTGATGTTGCCGGGCACGGAACGGTAGTCCGGGATCGCGCGGCCGTTGGTGAAGGCGCGATAGCCATCGGCTTTCGCGGTAGGGACGCGGCCGTGCCACATGCGCACGATCATTCCGCGCGCTCCATCTTCCGGATCTTGCCGTCCTCGATCGTGACGACCATCGCAGAAGCCTGGGAGCCGCGATCGTAGGTCCAGGTCTCGACGGTCACCGTCCCGCGCTTGATGTTGCCGGCGCCCTGGGCATTCGGGCCGGAGACCTCCACCTGTTGCACGGCTTTCGTGGTCGGCTCGCCGCAGGCGTCGAGCAATTCCTCGACGGTCATGTCTGCGGTGGCTATGCGCTGTCCGCAGCGGAACCCCTCTGCGAAAGCGGGTTGCATGGTCGCGGAGGCGGCCACGAGTGCGATGAATGTCGCGCGATCACTTTTCATGGCGGACCACCGCGATCACAAGAAAATGGCGCGCCCGGCGGGAGTCGAACCCACGACCTACGGCTTCGGAGACCGTCACTCTATCCAGCTGAGCTACGGGCGCGTTTTGAACCACCGATTTTAGTGGTCCCGGCGCCCAGACGCTATAATTCGCCGATGGCCAAGACCGATCGTCATTTCATCAATGTTTTCAGCGCGGTGATCGGCATCCTCGTCGCGCTCGCGCTCGTCCTCATCGGCATATCAAGGCTCGTGGACAGCGGTCCGAAGGGCGCCCGGGACACCGCCGACCCGCTCATGCAGGCTTCCGCTCACGAACGCATCAAGCCCTTCGGGCAGGTCGCCGTCGCGGGCGAGGACAACACGGCCCTCGCCATCAAGGAAACGGCGATCCCGGTCGCAGGCGCAACTCCGGCCGGAGGCGCCGCAGCCATTCCGACCGATGGCAAGGGCGTCTTCGACGTCGCCTGCAGCGCCTGCCACGGCACCGGCGTCGCGGGCGCACCGCGGATCGGCGAAAAGGCAGCCTGGG
>Ga0307416_100002547_pt1 | contig 10501 bp, 14 predicted proteins | sample DK1Cmetagenome_2_FD_203821 | JGI IMG/M metagenome (GOLD analysis project Ga0307416, IMG submission 203821) | Maize rhizosphere microbial communities from greenhouse at UC Davis, California, United States - DK15-C-3 | ecosystem: Host-associated > Plants > Roots > Rhizosphere > Soil | place...
CCCCTGCGCCGACGGCGTACAGCAGCGAGACCGGCCGCACCTACCGGCTGGACCGGCTCATCGGAAAGGGCGGGTTCGGCGAGGTCTACCTCGCCACGCCCATCCCGCGCGAGGGGTACCCGGAGAAGGTCTGCGTCAAGATCAGCGACCGCCTGTCGGCGTGGCTCCGCGAGGCCTACTTCGCCGAGTTGCTGGCCCGGGAGCCGCGCGCGCTCCGGATCTACGACCGGTTCGCGATCGCCGACGGCACGCACATGCGCTACTGCCTCGCGATGGAGTACGCGGAGCACGGCGACCTCGGGGCGTGGCTGGCGATCGAGGGCCCGCAGACGGAGCGCTTCGTCCGGCGGGAGATCGCCGCCGTCCTTCGAGCCCTCGACGCGCTGCATCGAGGCCAGGCGCTGCACCGCGACCTCACGCCCTTCAACGTCTTCGTCTGCGCGGGCGCGCAGTTGAAGCTGGGCGACTTCGGCATCGCCACGCACCAGCTCAGCCGGCGTGGCGTCACCGCCGACGCGTTCAACCTCTTCAACGTGCCGAACGAGATCGCCTGGGGGCGGGTCCGCCGCTGGCAGCAGCGCGACGACATCTATCAGGTGGGGCTGATCGCCGTCATGCTCCTGCGCGGCGACACTTCGAGTCCGGTGCGCAGTCGCGACGTCCGCGCCCTGCCCTGCAGCGATCACCTCAAGGAGGTCATCCACTGCTGCCTCGGCGTGCGCGGAAAGCGCTACGAGGCCGCCGGCGAGCTGGTCGCGGCGCTCCGCAAGCGGCCGCGGGAGCTGCAGCTCGGCAGGATCCGCAGTCTCGCCGGCAAGCGCCTCTCCTTCACCGGCTTCCTCAGCCGGCCACGGAGCGAGGCGATCGCCGCCGCGCGAGCGGCGCGAGCGATCGTGCAGTCCAAGCCCGGTCCGGCGACCGACGTGCTGGTGCGTGGTCGGCCCAACGCGCAGCAGATCGCCGGGTCGGACGGCGGCCTGAAGCTGATCGAGATCCGGCGCCTCGCCGCGCGGGGACACCCGGTGACGGTGATCAGCGATCGGCTGTTCTGGAGGCTCGTCGAACCGACATCGCGGCCGCGCGAGGCGAGACGAGCCGACGAGGGTAGGCCGCGCGGGACGGAAGGTCGCCGAACCGCCGGCCGGCCGGCGAGGAAGACCGGAGCGAGGCCACGAACGCGCGCCAGGTGATCGACGGACAGCCAGACCAACCGCATGAGCGCACCGTGTCCCACCTTCGGCTACCGCGTCGGGATGGAGCTCGCCGCGGCGCTCTCCCCCGAGGCCGACGAGATGGTGCGTAACGCCTGGATCGCTTTTCTCGAGGGCCGCGGGCTGTACTGCGGCGGCGCGGGCGGATCGGCGCGCCTCGAGTACGTCGTCGCGAGCGAGGCGTCGCAGGCCACCGACGGCGATCGGGCGGCGACGCGCGCCTGGCTCTCGTCGCGCCGCGAGCTGCGCGCCTGGCAGGTGGGCGAGTTGGAGGACCTCGAGCGGGCCGTCTGACGGGTCGTCACGCCGGCGTCGGGCGGCTCCCGGATTCGCACTCGGCTCCAGAAGGGAGGGATGCATGCTTCGTCTCGACGGCCTCGACCACGTTGCGCTCACGGTGCGCGACGTCTCCCGCTCCGTCGCCTGGTACCAGGACGTCCTCGGCCTGGAGCGCCGGTACGCGGACGTCTGGGGCGACTTCCCCGCCGTGCTCGGCGTCGGCACGACCTCCCTGGCGCTCTTTCCGGCACCCGTACCGGACCCGGCACCTCCGCCGGGGCGCGAGGTGCTGTCGGTCCGCCACATCGCGTTTCGCGTGGATGGCGCCGCGTTCGAGCGCGCGCGCGGCGAGCTGGAGGCACACGGCCTGGCGCCCACGTTTCAGGACCACACGGCGGCGCGCTCGCTGTATTTCACCGATCCGGACGGGCACCAGCTGGAGATCACCACCTACGACGTGGCGCGGAGCTAGGACCCGGCGTCGGCACGGCGACCGGCTGCTGTCCACGGCGTCGCGGCCGACACGCGTCCCCGGACTACTGCTTCTCCTGCGCCTCGGCTTCGCCGAGTTGCCGCGCGTACTCCGCCACGGCTTCGAACTGCTTCCTTCGCCCCGCCGTCCAGGACGGGAGCTGGAGCGCGCCCACCGCCGCCATCGCGGCACCGCCGAGCGCCAGGGCCAACGCCCCGCCAACGGCGTTCGCACCGCTGGGCGCGAGGATGGCCACCCCCTCCAGGACGAGGGACGCGAGCAGCATCGAGCCTCCGCCGCGAACGAGCGTGCGCGCCGACTCCTTGCGGGTGCGCATGTGGAGGAGCGTCGTGCCGCCGACCTCCTCGAGGGCGATTCGCAGATTCCCGTTGCGCCACTCGCGCCGCCCGCCGCCGTGCTCCTCGCGCCCCTGTGCCTCGAACGTGTCCCGGAGGAAGGCGACGAGGCGTCGCCAGCCGGTCTCGTCGATCCCGCCCGGGATGGCGACCGTGCGCGCCACCCCGACCGGCAGGCCCAGCATTCGCGGAGCGTGCGGCACGGGTGGCGCGAGATCGAGCGCGTCGGCGGCCGCGATGACGGCCGAAGGGCTGAGGCCCGCCTCGGCGGCGATGCTCTGGATCTGCGCCAGCGTCAACCCGCGCTCGGCGCCCATGTCCACCGCGGCGTCCACCTCGACGGCGTTCGCCAGGATGCGATGGACTTCCTCGTCGGAGTAATGGCGCTCGGGCATGCCGGCCCTGGGCGAAGTGAGCTGCGATCCACCTCCCGCTTCGACTCTAGCATGCGGCGCCTCGCCGAATTCCGCAATCGAGCTGCGGTGACCGAGCGCTCGGTGGAGCGAGCGGGTGCGCGTACGGCGACGACTAGCCGGTGTCGCGCCGCGCCATAGGCGCGCTCCTCGCGCGACGGTACATTCGCCCCATGCCACTGGCCGCCGGCACTCGTCTCGGCCCCTACGAGATCGTCGCCCCGCTCGGCGCGGGCGGGATGGGCGAAGTGCACCGTGCCTCCGCTCGGCACCCCGATGCGGCTCTCGTTCGGTGAGCACTTCACGTGCGGAGGGTTCGATCCGACGCCGTGGCTCGCGATCGGCCTCCTGATGACCGGCACGGGGTTGGTGAGCTACCGGGCCTTTCGCCGTATCCGTGGCGCCGCCGCGACCCGACCTCGCCTCGCCGACGGCACGCGAGCCATGACGGCGCGTCCGGCGCCGTGACAGTGATCAGTCTCTAGCGCCGGAGACCCGATGGCCGACGACTGCGTCTTCTGCCGGATCCTCGCGGGGGAGCTGCCGGGCACCTTCCTTCACCGCGACGATCGCTGCGCGGCGTTCATGGACATCCGACCGGTGAACCCGGGGCACCTGCTCGTGATCCCGGTGCGGCACGCGCCCTACCTCGCCGACCTCGACGACGCGACAGCAGGGCACATGATGGCGCTCGCGCGGCGGCTCGCCAGCGCCCTACGCGCGAGTGGCGTGCGCTGCGAGGGTGTCAACCTCTTCCTCGCGGACGGCGAGGCGGCGATGCAGGAGGTCTTCCACGCCCACCTCCACGTCTTCCCGCGCTTCCGCGGCGACGGCTTCGGGCTCCGCTTCCCCCCCTCGTATCACGAGCGGCCACCGCGTGAGGCGATCGAAGACGCCGCGGCGCGCATCCGGTCGGCGATGTCAGCTACGCTGACGCGCCCGAGCCCGTCCGCCGCTGACGGCGTGACATGACCGGAGAGTCCGCCACCACGACGACCCGCACGTCGAGGGTCATCGCGGCGTTGCCCGAGGCCCTGTACGAGGCGTTCATCGACCCCGACGCGCTCGTCGCCTGGCTGCCGCCGGCGGAGATGACGGGCCGCATGCACCGGTTCGACGCCCGCGTCGGCGGAGGGTACCGGATGACGCTGCGCTATCCCCCGACGGAGCGCACTTTCCACGGAAAGTCGTCGGACGCGGAGGACGTGGTGGACGTGCGGTTCGTCGAGCTCACGCCTCCGCGCCGGATCGTCGAGGCGGTCAGCTTCGTGACCACCGATCCGGCCTTCGCCGGTGAGATGACGCTCACCGTGACCCTCGAGCCGGTGACCGGCGGCACGGAGGTCACTCTCGCGTTCGAGAAGCTGCCGCCGGGGCTGCGGCCGGAGGACAACGACGCCGGGGTGTGGCTGAGCCTGGAGCAACTGGCCCGCCGCTTCGAGTGACAGACGGAGGCGTCGCGCGCCACACCCCGCCGCAGCCGCCGCTCGGCCGGCGTGGCCGTGGCATCGTCCTCCCCTCGGCCCACCCCATCGTCATGCGTCGGATGTTACCCCTGCTGTTGATCGGGACTCTCGCCTGCACCGCGGCACGGCAGTCGTCGGCGGTCGCGCCGGGGCGGCAGTCGCCGCACGCACGCGCCGCCGACAGCGCGGAGCTCCTCCGGCTCCACGAGAACGCCCGCACCGCCCACCTCCAGCGGCGCGCCGACCTCCTCGTCGCCGACCACGCCGACAGCATGTTCAGCCTTTCGCGCGGCAGCGTCTCGATCGGCCGCCGCGCCGAGGTCCAGGCGATGTTCCAGGGCTACCTCGACTCGGTGACGTTCCAGGCGTGGGACGACATCGTGCCGCCCCGCATCCGGATCTCGGCCGACGGACAGATGGCTTACGTCGTCGTCCAGAAGCGCGTCCACCTCACGCAGCCCGGCCCAGGCGGCACGACCCTCGCCGAGCGGGTGCGCTACGCGTGGCTGTCGGTGTACGAGAAGCGCGACGGCCGGTGGACGCTGACCGCGATCGCCTCGACCGAGCGCCCCGACTCGCTCTGACCCGCCGCCGCCGCCGTCTCGTCGATACCCGAGACGCGACGGCCTTCGACCGGAGATACCGCATGACGACTACGCTCGCTCTGCTCCTCGCGCTCGGCCGACGACCGCGCGCCGGATCGAGCGAGCGTGCTCTCCGGCTACGGGAAGATGTGGAAGCGCTCCGTCGGCGCCAGCGCCGGGACGTAACCTTCGGGCCGCGGCCGCGTAATGTCCGACTGATGGCCGTCGCCGCGCCGCTCGACTCGCGCGCCCGGCCGACACTCGTCACACCGTGACCCGGAGCGTGAAGTGGCTGGGCAAGGATCCGCGGGAAACGTCATCGCCGCGCTGTGCAGCTTCTTCGTGCCCGGCCTCGGGCAGCTCATCCAGGGCCGACTGATCAAGGCGGTCGTCCAGTTCTGCCTCGCCGGGGTGCTCTGGATCGTCTTCCTCGGCTGGATCATCCACCTCTGGTCCGTCCTCGACGCCGCGACGTGGAAGCCGAGCGGAGCGTGAGCCCGGCCGCGGCCGAGCGCTACGTCCGGTCCTCGCGCAAGTTGCGGAAGGTGACCGAGTAGCGGAGCGCGTCCACGGGCGGAATGCTGTGCTCCCACTCCGTGCGCGCCGGGCCACTCAGCAGGTAGGCGGAGCGCGGCTCGGCGACGACGCTCACGCGCTCCCACCGCTCGCCGGCCTCGCGCCGCATCCGAAACGTGCACGGAGCGAGGAGCGAGATGCCGACGACCTCGCCGAAGACGTCCTTGTCCCGGTGCCAGCCGATCCCCGCGCCCGCCGCGTACTCGGTGACGAGCACGTGTTGCAGCGCCTCGGGCGCGAGGCCGGCGAACACCGCCGCCGGCACGCGTAGCTCCTGCAGGAATCCCGGCATGTCGTCCGCCTTCTGCAACCGGCGCGCGGAGAAGTCGTAGTGCCAGCCGAAGGAGACGACGCGGCGCTTGCCGGTGTAGCCGTGGAACTCGAAGGCGCGGAAGGGGAGCGCCGCGATCCGCTCGAGCAGCGCCGCCTCGTCCGCCGCCGCGATCAGTTCGCGCCGGTACCGGAAGCCGTGCGGAAAGTTCGGCCGCGGCTCGGGCGCGGCGTCGGCGCCGTCGAAGAGTCCGATCTGGCCCATCATGCGTCCGCCAGACGGAAGGAGCGGGCCAACGCCCTCCCACGGAGCTCGAAGCGAGGAGGAACCACGATGTCCACCCCGACGCTCGTTCGACCGCTGTCGCTGCGGGTGCTCCTGCTCGCCGCGCCGCCGATCTTCGTCGCCCACTTCCTCGAGGAAGCCCCGGGCTTCGTCCCCTGGTTCAACGCGCACGTGGCGCGGGGGATCACCGCCCCGCTCTTCTGGAGCGTGAATTACACGGCGCTCGCCATCACGCTCGGCGTCGTGACCGTGGAGTGGCTGAGCGGTACCACGCTATCGGCGGCGTTGGTCGTCGGGTGGCTCGGCTGCCTCATGTTCGCCAACGCGCTCTTTCATCTCGCGGGCGCGCTGGTGGACGGCGGCTACGTGCCCGGCCTCGCGACGGCGCTCCTGCTCTATCTGCCCTTCTTCGGCGCGGTCGTCGCGCACGTCGTGCGGACGCGACGGCTGTCCCGCGGCGGGGCGGCGGCCGCCGCTTTGCTCGGCGCGCTGCCGATGCTCGCGCACGGCTACCTGATCCTCTTCCGCGGCAGCCGGCTGTTCTAGCGACGCGCGCCGAGGCGTGCTCCACGGGGTGGCGCCTCTCGCCGGCAGGCCCCATCTTGGCCGGGACGGATCTGCGCCGGCACTCTTACGGAGGGCGGATCATGACTCTGCTCCGCGGTCTCGCGGCGCTCGCGGCGGTCGGCGTGGCAACGCTCGGCGCGGCGCGCGCTCCGGCTCCCGCCCCCCAGCCGCGCATCGCGGTGCTCGCGGTGGCGCTCAACAACCTGTCGAGCCTCCCTGACGATCCGCCCGCCCGCGTCGGCGCGCTCGGCGCCGCGCTGCGGGCACGTCTCGCCGGCGAGTGCGGCTACGAGGTCGTCGTCCTGGACTCGCTCGCCGAGGCGCGCGGCCAGGCGGGGCCGACGTACTACTACGACCACCCCGATGCCGGCGCGCAGCTCGCGCGGTCTGCCGGTGCCCAGTGGGCGCTCATCCCGCGGCTGAGCCGCGCCAGCCCGTGGGTGACCGACCTCCAGCTCCACGTCGTGCGCGCGGCGGACGGCGCGATCGTCAGCAACCGCGCGGTCGAGCTCAAGGGGTTCGGCATGTCGGACGACCTCACGGCGCGGCTGACCCAGCGCGGCGCGGCGTGGATGGCCGACCAGGTGGACCAGGCGATCGAGTGGGCCACGACGTCGCGCACCGGCGCGGCGCGGCGGTGCCCGGCCTGACGGCGTCGCATGTTGGTGGTTTTCCTGCTGCTGTTCGCCGTGTCGCTCGGCGCGCGCGCTCCGTCGGCGCCTCCGTCGCTGCCGTCCGCCGTGCGGCGGGCGGTGGACGCCGCGTACCCCGGCTGGCGATTCGCCACACTGCTGCCGGCACTGCGCCGGCAGCTCGCGCCGGGGCAGCGGCCCGAGTGGATCAGCGGCGACTTCGACGCCGACGGCCGACTCGACTACGCCGTGCAGCTCGTCCGCGCGGCCGCACCACCCGACAGCGCACAGCTCACGGTCGCGCTCCTGCGGCGCGGGGCGGGCGGCTTCGCGCTGCACGTGGTCAAGGCCGGGGGCGTTCACGACGGGATCTGGCTCGGCCGCGGAGCGCGCGGTGCCCGGGGCCGGGACGTCGAGGCCGACACCGACTTCGTGTACCGCGCCGACGCGATCGAGATCGGCTACGGCCAGGAGGCGGGGGAGACGTGCCTCCTGATCGGCGGCACGTTCCGGTGCCTCGTGACGAGTGACTGACCTCCCATGGGGAACGACGAAGGCACGCCGGCTACCGGCGCCGTGACGCTGTCGGACGAGCTGGAGGCACAGCTTCGGGCGAGCTGGGAGGCGAACGCCGAGGCGTGGACCGAGGCGGTGCGCGATTCGCTCATCCCGAGCCGGCGCGCGGGGACCGACGAGGCGGTCCTGCGGGCCTGCGCGGCCGGTGGCGCGCCCCGGAGTGCGCTCGACGTCGGCTGCGGCGAGGGGTGGCTGACGCGCGCCCTCGCCGCGCGCGGGACGCACGCCGTCGGTGTGGACGCGAGCGAGGCGCTCGTCGAGCGCGCACGCCGCGTCGGAGGCGGCGCGACGTTCGAGGTGGCGAGCTACGAGGCGCTCGTCGCCGACGCGTCGCTCGCTGCCGGGCCGTGGGACCTCGTCGTCTGCAACTTCTCGCTGCTCGGCGACCCGCTCGCGCCCGTGCTGGCGGCGCTCGCCGCGCGGCTCGCGCCCGGCGGCGGGCGCCTCGTCGTCCAGACCGCGCACCCGTGGGTGGTGGCCGGCGACGGTCCGTACCACGGCGGCTGGCGCGTCGAGAGCTTCGACGGCTTCGGCGTGCGCTTCCCCGCCCCGATGCCCTGGTACTTCCGCCCACTCGGCTCGTGGGTCACGGAGCTCGCCGGCGCCGGCCTGTACATCGCCGCGCTCGACGAGCCGCTGCATCCGGAGAGCGGCCGGCCGCTCTCACTGCTCGTGGAGTGCCGGCGGCGCGCCGAGCGCTGACCGTCACGCCGGTGCGCTAGCGACACGGCACGCCCGTTGCCCGGTCTGACGCCACACCTCAGCGGAGCGCGGAGACATGGTGCACGTGAACCGGCGACAGCAGTGGGCCCTCCTCGCGGCGGCCGCGAGCGCCGCCGCGGCGCCGCTCGCCGAGCGCGCGCTCGTCGCCGCGTGGCGGATGGCGTCGGGCGAGGACCCGCCCGACGACCCCGCGGGGCCCGACGTGGACTGGGGACGCGCCCTCGCCTGGACCGCGGCGGCGGCCGTCGTCGTCGCCCTCGCGCAGGTGGCGGCGCGGCGCACCGCCGCGATCGCCTACGAGCGCGTGACCGGACACCGGCCGCCACGCCCGCGCCGGCGGCCCCGCAAGCACGCGCTCCGCTAGTCGGCGGCGACCAGCAGCAGCTCCGCCGCCGCCGGCGGCGCGCCCTCGGCGCCCGCTTCCGGCTCGGACGCCGCCTTCGCCGCGGCCTCCTTCCACCCCAGGCGCGCCTTGAGGAACCCCAGCACCTCGGCCTCGTGGCGGCGCAGCACGGGGCCCTCGGCGCGCTGCTCGGCACGCGGCGCGTCGGGCGGCGGGGGCGGCGGCAGCACGCTCCCGCTCAGGTAGGCCTCGATGAGCTCGGGGTGGATGTAGTACTTGCGGCAGACGCTGCGCGTGTTGCCGAGCCGCGCCGCCGTCTGGTCGACCGCGCGCACGACGGCCCGCTCGGCGTCGCGCTTCGTGCGCGACGGCCCGACCTCGCGCAGCGCCTGGGCCGTGATCATCGTGCCGGCCCACGTGCGGAAGTCCTTCGCCGTCACCTCGCGGCCGGCGACCTCGCGCAGGTAGGCGTTCACGTCCTCCGCCTGCACGCTCTGCCGCTGCCCGGCGTCGTCCACGTACTGGAACAGCTCGTGACCGGGCAGCTCGCGGCACCGCTGCACGATGCGCGCGATCCGGCGGTCGGTGACCGCCACCGAGTGGACGATCCCGCTCTTGCCGCGGAAGTCGAAGCGCAGCGTGGAGCCCTCGATCTGCACGTGGCGCCGGCGCAGCGTCGTCAGGCCGAACGATTTGTTGGCCTTCGCGTACTCGTGCGTCCCGATGCGGATGAGCGTCCGCTCGAGCAGCCAGACCACCGTCGCCATCACCTTGTCGCGCGACAGGCCGGGGAGCGCGATGTCGTGCTCGACGCGCTCGCGCACCTTCCACAGCACGTCGCTGAGGGCGAGCATGCGATCGAACTTCGTGCCGTCGCGGTGGGCGCGGAACCGCGCGTGGTAGCGGTACTGCTTCCGCCCGCGCGCGTCGCGCGCCGTGACCTGGAGGTGGCCGTCCGGGTCGGGGCAGATCCAGACGTCGGTCCACGCCGGCGGGATGGCGAGCGAGCGGAAGCGCCGGATCGTGGCGCGCTCGCGGATGACGCGGCCGTCCGCGTCCACGTACGAGAAGCCGCGGCCGTGACGCTTGCGCCGGATGCCCGGGATGCCGTCCGTGACGTATCGGAGCCCCGCCGCTTCGGCGGAGCTGACGTACTCTGAAGAGGTGGCTTGACCCAACGGTCCTCCCCGAGCTCGCGCGCCCGATCGTGGCTGCCCGGTACGGCCGAGGGGCCGGGCATCAGCACATGGACGGCGAGCTGGACCGTACCGCAACCAGCGTTTACCGAACAAACGCCGATAAACCGCCGGGGCGGCCGCCGGAGTCAGTCCGTGGCGGCCTCGCGCAGGAGCCGCTCGAGGTCGAGCTCCGTGGACGGCGTCGTGTCCACGCGCAGGACACGCTCCATGTACTCCAGCGCCTGGCGGGTGTGCTCGGCAGAGACCGAGGCGACGCAGTCGGCGGGGACGTGGATCGCGAAGTCGCGCATGTAGGCGTCGCTCGCCGTGAAGAGGACGCAGACGTCCCCCGTCACGCCGGTGAGGACCAGTCGGCGCGGGCCCAGGTAGTCGAGCAGGGTGTCGAGCGTCGTCGCGTAGAACGCCGAGTGCTTGGGCTTGAGGACGAAGTAGTCGTCGGTGTCCGGGTGCAGCAGCTCGGCGAGGCGCCGGCCGCGCACGCCGTCGTGGAGCACGTGCTCGACGACCTCGCGGAAGTCCGAGCGCCACTTGCCGAAGTTGTCGTTGGC
>Ga0307416_100002549_pt1 | contig 10500 bp, 11 predicted proteins | sample DK1Cmetagenome_2_FD_203821 | JGI IMG/M metagenome (GOLD analysis project Ga0307416, IMG submission 203821) | Maize rhizosphere microbial communities from greenhouse at UC Davis, California, United States - DK15-C-3 | ecosystem: Host-associated > Plants > Roots > Rhizosphere > Soil | place...
ACGGCTTTACTGGTTGCGGCCGCGCTTCGACCAGGTCGCGCAGCGGTCGTCGCGGATTGCAGCAGAACTGTTCGACACCGGCGTGAACATGGGACCCGCGGTCGCGACGACCTTCCTTCAGCGCGCGCTGACGGCGCTCAACCGCAATTGCCGGGACTATGCCGATCTGACACCGGACGGTCGGGTCGGCCCGCTCACGCTGCACGCGCTCGACGCTTTTCTCGCCATCCGCGGGAAGCGCGGCGGAGAGACTGTGCTGTTGCGCGCGCTCGAGGCGCTTCAGGGCGAACGCTACCTGCGTCTGGCCGAGCGGCGTCCCGCCAACGAAGCCTTCCTCTATGGCTGGCTTGCGAACCGAATCGGCACGATCGGCTGAGGCAAACTCACCTTAAAGCCACGGCTTTGACGCCGCTCTCCATGACATTTGTGACTTTAGGAAGGAAGGTAGAATGGGACTTCTTGATGCCATCGTTGGGCCGGTTTCGAAGCTGCTCGACAAGATCATTCCCGACCCGCAGGCTCGGGACAAGGCCAAGCTCGAGCTTCTGAAGCTTCAGGGCGACCAGGAAGCGCAGACAATCGCCGTCCAGATGCAGGCGATCGTTGCCGAGGCGCAGTCCAACGATCCCTGGACCAGCCGCGCGCGGCCGAGCTTCCTCTACATGATGTATGCGCTGATTCTCTGGGCCATTCCGATGGGGCTCATCGCAGCCGCCGACCCGAAGATGGCGCAGGGTATCGCGAGTGGAATGACCGCCTATCTGCGCGGCATTCCGGAGGAACTCTACGCGCTCTTCGGCACCGGCTACCTCGGCTACACGGCGGCGCGCACCTGGGGTAAGGTCAAGGGCGGCGAGAAATAGGGGGGAAGAATATGCGGCCGGAGCGGCTGAACGCGTTGACGGACGGCGTCGTCGCCATTGTCCTGACGATCATGGTGCTGGAACTGAAGGTTCCCGAGGAACCGACGTTCGAAGCCGTGCTCGCCGTGCTTCCGCTGCTCGCGGCCTATCTGCTCGCCTTCGTCTACGTCGCCATTTACTGGAACAATCACCATCACCTCATGCAGGCGGCGCAAAAGGTGACGGGGGCCGTGCTGTGGGCCAACAATGCCCTGCTGTTCTGGCTGACCCTCTTCCCGCTGATGATCCGCTGGATCGATGAAGTAGGCATGATGTCGTGGCCGGTAGCATCCTTCGGGCTCGTGCTGGTCGGCGCGGCCACGTCCTACCAGGTGCTAGAGCGGGCGCTCATCGCCGCGGAGTCCGAGGAATCGCGAATGAGGAAGGCGCTTGGTCGAAGAACCAAGGAATGGCTGAGCACTGCGGGCTATCTCTCGGCGATCATCCTTGCCTTCGTCTCGCCGGCCGTCTCCGTCGCGATCTATGTCGCCGTGGCGTTCCTGTGGCTGGTCCCCGACCGCCGTTTCGCGCGCGCCTAGTTGCAGCCGTTCGGAAGCACTCCCACATCCGCGCTATGGAACAATTTCACGGCACAACGATCCTCGGGGTGAAGAAGGGCGATCGCACGGTCATTGCCGGCGACGGCCAGGTCAGCCTTGGCAACACCGTCATGAAGCCCAACGCCAAGAAGGTTCGGCGCCTGGGCGAGGACGGCAAGGTCATCGCAGGCTTCGCCGGAGCGACCGCCGACGCCTTCACCCTGTTTGAACGGCTGGAGCGCAAGCTCGAGCAATACAACGGCCAGCTGATGCGCGCCGCGGTCGAGCTCGCCAAGGACTGGCGCACCGACAAATATCTTCGAAACCTCGAGGCGTTGATGATCGTCGCCGACAAGGACGTGATGCTCATCCTCACCGGCAACGGCGACGTGCTGGAGCCTGAGGGCGGTATCGCGGCGATCGGGTCGGGCGGCAACTACGCGCTCGCCGCGGCTCGGGCGCTGTCGGATTATGAAGAGGACGCCGAGAAGCTCGCGCGCCGCGCAATGGCCATCGCCGCGGAGGTCTGCGTTTTCACCAACGACCGGCTGACCATCGAGACGATTGAAGGCTGACGCGAAGCGGCTAGGCTGGCCGCGTGTTGCTTGACCGCCGAACATTCGCCGCCGGATCCGCTGCGCTGCTCTCCGGCTGCGCGACGGTCGGTACTCGCCGGCCTGCCGTATGCACGCCGCTTCCTCCGGTCATGGTGGACGAAAGCCGCGTGATACGGACGATTGCGGGGCTGAGACCGTATCGCCGCACCGGCTTCGTGGTGCGTACCGAGCAGCTCGGTGAGAAGCGCCTGGTCCACAATTACGGTCACGGCGGAAGCGGGATCACGATGAGCTGGGGAACGTCCAAGCTGGCGATCGATCTCGGCCTGCAGGGTCACAGCGGTCCAGTCGCCGTGATCGGTTCGGGCGTCGTCGGCCTGTCGACGGCCAGGCTGGTGCAGGAAGCCGGTTTCCCGGTCACGATCTACGCGGCCGCGCTTCCGCCGGACACGACCTCGAACGTCGCCGGTGGGCAGTTCCACCCCTTCGGCCTCTTTCGCGACGACTTGGTCACGCCCGAGTTCAGGGCGCAGTTCGTTCGAGCGCTCGACTACAGCTGGCGGCGGTATCAGATCATGGTCGGCGACGATTACGGAATCCGCTGGCTTCCGACCTACGTCGAATCTCACACGCCGGAATCGCGCAACATCGCCAATTTCCCGCCGATCAATCGCTCGCTGTCGCCGAGCGAGCATCCGTTCCCGCTCGACAAGGTCGTCGTCTACGACACGATGTACATCGAGACCGGTCGCTACCTCCGCCAGATGATCCGCGACGTGCACATCGCAGGCGGCAAGATCGAGGTGCGGAAGTTCGCGACGCCAGCCGACATCGCAGGGCTTCCGGAAGCACTCGTCTTCAACTGCACGGGCCTTGGCGCGCGCGACCTGTTCGGCGATCAGGAGTTGGAGCCCAGACGAGGACAGCTGGCGATCCTCGAGCCGCAGCCGAACATCCGCTACGCGGCGCAAGGCGAGTTCGGCTATATGTTCCCCAGGGCGGACGGGATCGTGCTTGGCGGCACGTACGAACGGGGCGTTTGGGACCCGACGCCGCAGCCGGCGGACATCAGCCGGATCGTTGCCAATCACAAGCGCTTCTTCGAAGGTTTCCGCTGCACCGCTTGAAGCGGCCCGCTCCGCCTCCAATCTACTTTGCAAATGAACTATCAAAGCACCATTCCCCAGAGCGGCGGGACTAGCGAATTGCTGAAGGACAAGCTGACGCCCAAGGCGATCGTCGCCGCGTTGAACGAGCATATCGTCGGCCAGGACGACGCGAAGAAGGCGGTGGCGGTGGCCCTGCGCAACCGTTGGCGACGCCAGCAGCTCTCGCCCGAGCTTCGCGACGAGGTCACTCCCAAGAACATCCTGATGATCGGGCCGACGGGCTGCGGGAAGACCGAGATCAGCCGTCGCCTGGCGAAGCTCGCGGACGCGCCGTTCGTGAAGGTCGAGGCGACCAAGTTCACCGAGGTCGGCTATGTCGGCCGCGACGTCGAGCAGATCGCCCGCGACCTTGTCGAGGAAGCGGTTCGGCTCGAGCGCGAACGGCGCCGCGAGGCGGTTCGCAAGGGCGCAGAGGAAGCGGCGATGGAGCGGCTGCTCGATGCGCTCACCGGCAAGGGCTCCAGCGCTGCCACCCGCGAAAGCTTCCGCCAGCGGTTCGCCGACGGCAGCCTGAATACGGCCGAAGTCGAGGTCGAGGTCCAGGAAGCGCCGTCGACTCCGTTCGAGATTCCAGGAATGGGCGGACAGGTCGGCGTGCTCAACCTCAGCGAGATGATGGGCAAGGCGTTCGGCAACCAGCCGGGCAAGAAGCGAAAGCTCAAGGTGCCGGATGCGTTCCAGCGCCTGACCGAGGAAGAGGCGGACAAGCGCGTCGACCCGGACGACATCAATCGCGTCGCCTTGGCGGATGCCGAAGCGAACGGAATCGTCTTCCTCGACGAAATCGACAAGATCGCCGTCAGCGACGTCCGCGGCGGATCGGTCAGCCGCGAGGGCGTCCAGCGCGACCTGCTGCCGCTGATTGAGGGGACGACTGTCGCCACCAAGTACGGGCCGCTGAAGACCGACCACATCCTCTTCATCGCATCGGGCGCATTCCACATCGCCAAGCCGGCGGACTTGCTGCCGGAGCTTCAGGGCCGCCTGCCGATCCGTGTCGAGCTGAGCGCGCTGACGCAGGAAGACTTCGTCCGGATCCTGTCGCAGACCCGCGCGAGCCTGACGCAGCAGTACCAAGCGCTGCTCGGCACCGAGGGCGTGACTATCACCTTCGCCGACGACGGGATCGAGGCGCTCGCCCGCATCGCGGCCGAGGTGAACGAAGCTGTCGAGAATATTGGCGCGCGCCGGTTGCAGACGGTGATGGAGAAATTGCTCGAGGACGTGAGCTTCGAAGCGGAGGACAGAAGCGGCGAGACGCTCGCCGTCGATCGCGCCTTCGTCGAGCAGCAGCTGTCGGGGATCGCCAAGAACGCCGATCTCAGCCGCTACGTGCTCTAACCCGGCACTCGTCGGGAACGACGAACGGTCTATCGTCCGTGGTGCACCCGAGTCCGGTCCTGCTCGTTGAGTCTGCTTCGTTCGGAAGCGGGGAGACCACCCATGACCTTGAAGCTCAACTATTTCGCCACGGCGGCCGCGGTCGCTTTCTCGACGACAGCGATCGCGCAGACCACCACGCCGCCGACATCGACCACGACCACGACGACAGAGACTCAGCCGGCGACTACGGACACGGCGCCGACCACCAGCCAGACGACCACTACGCAGACTCAGCCGACAACCCCGACTGAGCCGACGACGACGCAGACGACCACAACCCAGACCCAGCCGGCGACGACCACCGATCCGGCAACGACGACGACGCAGACTACGACCACCAAAACGGGTCAGGTGACTCTGGCAACCGAGGCCGACATCAAGACCGGCGTGTCGGTTCATGACGAAAAGGGCGGGCTCGTCGGCAAGGTCGAGTCGGTCAGCCCGAAGGGCGCGATCGTGGACACCGGCGACGCCAAGGCCGAAATCGCTTTGTCCAGCTTCGGCAAGAACGATCAGGGCCTGGTCGTCAGCGTCACCAAGGCGGATATCGATGCGAAGGCGAAGGAAGGGAAGCCGAAAGAATAAGCTAGTCCTCGCTGACCTTACGGTAGCGCCAGGTGAGGCCCTGGACGAAGGGCGGCCACAGGCTTGTCTTCACCCCCGCGATCCGAAGGCGGTCGGCCGCCCAGCTGTTGCAGGTCCTTAGCGCGTGGAACTTGCCCGTCGCCCAGTAGAAGGCGTCGGAGCGGCCGTAGCCAGGTTGATCGATACGAATGGGTTTGCCGTCACGATCGGGCTCGAAGTCGGCGCGGATCGCGGCCCAGAGGCGGCGATATTCCTCGGGCCTAATGCGGATCGCCCGGTCGACATAGGCCGGGTTCGACACCCATTCGACGTGCATGACGCGCTTGCCGCCGGCGATCGCTGACCAGATCGTGCGCGGCCGTATGTCCTGCCATCGCGGTGTTTCCAGATAGACCTTCTGTTCGCCCGAGCCGAATGCGACCCACCTCGCGTCGGGATCGGGGGCCGAGAAGTCGCTTTTCGGCACGTAGAGCGTCCAGTCGAGGCCCTGGGCCTTCGCCGGCATGACGATGTCGGAGTGAATCCCGTTGTTCGCGATGAAGATGGTGATGCCCTCGTCGGGCTCGGTCCAGCCGCTATTCACGGGCAAGAGCGACCCAATCAACGCCGCAGCGAGGTAGAGAAGCGGCACGGCGGCGACGGCCACCGCGAAGCGGCGTCGCCAAGAGGATTTTCTGCGTCGGCGGCGCTTGGCCATCGGCTTGTGTTATGGCGGACGGGTGCCTAGATGCCAGCCCTCGGTCGGGGCGTAGCGCAGCCTGGTAGCGCATCACACTGGGGGTGTGGGGGTCGCTGGTTCGAATCCAGTCGCCCCGACCATCGACTTACGAACGGAGCAGTGCTTGCGCCGCTCTCAATTGCCGTGATAGTCGCCCCCGACTTCCGTTAAGGACGCCTTTTCCTTCAGATGAGCAACCTCGCTTTGACCACTGCCGCAGCCGCGGCGCAGCCCTCCGGGACCGCTGCCTTCTTCGTGCAGATCTTCCCACTGCTTCTGATCTTCGTGATCTTTTACATCCTGATGATCCGGCCGCAGCAGAAGCGGGTGAAGGAGCATCAGCAGCAGATCAGCGCGGTGAAAAAGGGCGACGAAGTCATCACCGGCGGCGGAGTCCGCGGGAAGGTGACCAAGGTCTCGGACGATGAAGCCGAAGTCGAGATCGCCCAGGGGGTTCGGGTGCGCGTGGTCAAGAGCACGCTGAGCCAGGTGCTCACGAAGAACGCCAAGCCAGCGAACGACTGATGCTCGATTTCCCCCGCTGGAAGGTCTGGTCGATCTCCCTGGTCATCCTTGTCGGCATAATGTTCGCGATTCCGAGCATCATCGGCGGGACCACCCTTTCGAAGCAATATCCGTCGTGGCTTCCGAGCGCGAAGATAAACCTTGGACTCGACCTTGCCGGCGGTAGCCAGCTCCTTCTCGAAGCGGACACGGTCGACGCCGCCAAGCAGCGGCTCCAGTCCATGGAAGACCAGGTCGCGACCGAGCTCAGACGCAGCCCCCGCGTTGAGATCGGCGATATTTCAACCGCGGGCAACCGTCTGTCCTTCATCGTTCGCGATCCGAGCATGGTCGACACCGCGGTCGAGCGGCTGCGTGCAATCACCCAGCCCGTCGGTCTTACCGGCACGCGCGACTGGGATGTCCAGGTCGTCGATTCCACGCGGATCTTCCTGACACCGACGCAGGGCGGTGCGCAGAGGGCAATGCGCGATGCCATGACCGTTGCACGCGACGTCGTCCGTCGCCGAATCGACCCACAGGGGACGAAGGAAATCACCGTCATCAATCAGGGGGCGGACCGGATCCTGGTCGAGGTGCCCGGCGTCGAGAATCCGGAGGCTCTGAAGCGCCTGATCGGCCAAACGGCGCGGCTCGAATTCAAGCTCGTCGACCTGACGGCAGACCCGAACCAGGTCATTCAGGGCCGCGCGCCTGCGGGAAGCCAGGTGTTGCCCATGGCCGACGGAACCACGGCGATTGCGGTCAAGCGGCGCGCGATGGTCTCCGGCGAGCAGATCGTCCGCGCGCAGCAGTCGTTCGACCAGGACGGCCAGCCCGTAGTAACGATCGCGTTCAATACGACAGGTGCTCGACGGTTCGGTCGCGTCACCCAGGAAAATGTCGGCAAGCCGTTCGCCATCATTCTCGACGACAAGGTGCTGTCGGCTCCGAACATCAACGAGCCGATCCTCGGAGGAAGTGCGCAGATCAGCGGTAACTTCACGGTCGAAACGGCAAACGAGCTTGCGGTGAATCTCGCATCCGGCAAGTTGCCGGTGAACCTCAATGTCATCGAAGAAAGATCGATCGGTCCCGAGCTGGGCAAGGATTCGATTCAGAAGGGCGTCATCGCCAGCGTCGTGGCGACGGTCGGGGTCATCCTCTTCATGCTCGCCACTTACGGCCGGTTCGGCGTTTATACGACCTTTGGCCTGATCGTTAACGCGCTCCTGATCCTGGGGATCATGGCCGTCTTCAATGCCTCGCTGACCTTGCCCGGAATCGCGGGCTTCGTGCTGACGATCGGTGCGGCGGTCGACGCGAACGTACTCATCAACGAGCGCATCCGGGAGGAGCAGAGGCGAGGTCGCAAGATTCTGGACGCCATCGAAACCGGGTACAGGGAAGCGTCCACGGCCATCTTCGATGCCAACATCACCAACGTCATCGCGGCTGTTTTGATGTGGTACTTCGGCTCCGGACCGATCCGCGGCTTCGCCGTCGTCCTGATGATCGGAATCGTCACGTCGGTGTTCACCGCCGTCAATTTCACGCGCATGCTCGTCGCCCTTTGGGTACGACGGAAGCGGCCGCGCCAACTGCATATCTGAGGCGCAAATGAAGCTCCTGAAACTGGTCCCCGACAATACGAACATCCAATTCATGGCGATTCGGAATGTCGCGCTGATCATTTCGATCCTGCTCACCGTGGGCAGCCTCGCGATCGTCGGGGTCAAGGGACTGAACCTCGGCGTCGATTTCCTCGGCGGCCAAATGGTTCGAACGACCTTCGCCAAGCAGATCGACGTCGAGCAATTGCGCAACGATATTGGGGCCCTCAACCTGGGCGACGCCAGCATCCAGGAAACGGGCGGCGGGCGAAGCTTCCAAATCCGCTTGCCGAAACCTGAGGGCGGAGAATCGGCAGCCAATCGGGCGGCAAGCCAGCTGCGGGCCATGCTTGCGGAGAAATATCCGGGCTCCAGAGTAGATTCGGTCGAAACGGTGTCCGGCAAGGTGAGCGAAGAGCTGGCTTGGGACGGCAGCCTCGCGATCGGGCTCGCGATGCTGGGAATCGCGATCTACATCTGGTTTCGCTTCGAATGGCAGTTCGGAGTTGGCGCGCTGTTAACGCTGTCCCACGACGTTTGCATGACGCTCGGGTTCTTCTCGCTGACCCAGCTGCAGGTCGATTTGAACGTGGTGGCCGCGATCCTGACGATCGTAGGCTACTCCCTCAATGACACGGTCGTCATCTATGACCGGATCCGCGAAAATCTGCGCAAATACCGCAAGATGGCCATCGTGCCCTTGCTCAACCTGTCGCTCAACGAGACCTTGTCGCGGACGATGGTTACGTCCCTGTCGATCCTGCTTGCGCTGGGAACGCTGCTTCTGCTCGGGCCGGACGTGATCTTTGGACTGACGATCGCCATCTTCGTCGGCATTTTCGTCGGTACCTATTCGTCAATCTACATCTCTTCGCCAGTGCTGGTATGGCTCGGAGTGAAACCCGACAGCTTCGTGCGCGCCGATGAGGAGCAGGCGCCCGGCCCGGCTGCCGTCTGAAGCCGTTCATCGCGGGCCAAGGTCAGGACACTCACTGTCCGCTTGGCCTGTCCAAGTCCCAACGCTAATGAGGTTTTCATGCCGCTTAAGCTGACCCGTCCCGCCGTTCTCCTGCTTGCATGCACAGTGGCGATTCCCGTTGCCGGTTGCGCGCGCAACAAAGCGAAGTCGGACACGGCTTACATCGCCCGTGACGTGAACACGCTTTACGCGCTGGCGAAGAAGACGCTCGACAAGCGGCAGTATGAGGACGCGGCCAAGTTGTTCGATGAGGTCGAGCGCCAGCATCCTTATTCGACCTGGGCGCGGCGGGCCCAGATGATGAGCGCGTTCAGTTACTACCTCGCCCAGAAATATCCCGAAGCCGTGACCTCGGCCCAGCGCTTCCTGACGATCCATCCGGGCAACAAGGATGCGCCTTACGCCCACTATTTGATTGGGATGAGCTATTACCAGCAGATCTCGGACGTGACCCGCGACCAGTCAACCACGCAGCAGGCATCAAATGCCTTTGGCGAGCTGATCCGGCGCTATCCGGAGAGCCGTTATGCGGCCGATGCGAGGCTAAAGCTGGACCTTATCAACGACCATCTCGCCGGCAAGCAGATGGAAATCGGCCGTTATTATCAAAGGTCGGGTAAGTGGCTTGCTGCGACGCTGCGCTTCCGCGAGGTCGTCGACAATTACCAGACGACGAACCACACCCCGGAAGCTCTGGAGCGGCTGGTCGAATGCTATCTGTCGCTCGGCATTCCCGAGGAAGCACAGAAGTCCGCCGCAGTCCTGGGGCGCAATTATCCGGGCAGCGAGTGGTACAAGCGCGCCTATGCGTTGATCCAGCGGCACATGCCGCGGGCCGCGACTCAGGGCTAATTCCACTGGCAGCGAGCCCGCCATGCTGAGGCAGCTCGCAATCCGCAATGTCGTGCTCGTCGAAAGCCTGGACCTGGAGTTCGAATCCGGGTTGGGCGTTCTCACGGGCGAGACAGGAGCAGGCAAGTCGATCCTGCTCGATGCGCTCGGCCTGGCGCTCGGCGCGCGGGCAGACGCCGGACTCGTTCGCAACGGCACCGACGGCGCTTCGGTGTCCGCCGAGATCGAGCTGCCTAACGGTCATCCCGTGCACGGCTTTCTTTCCGAGCAGGGCATCGAGGCAGAGGGCGGCGAACCTCTGATCATTCGGCGCACCTTGAAAGCTGACGGCGGAAGCCGGGCCTTCGTCGGCTCGACGCCGGCGCCTGCGGGGGTGCTGCGCGACATCGGCGCTCTCGCGGTCGAGATCCACGGACAGCAGGACGACCGCGGACTGCTCAATCCGCGTGGGCATCGCGCTCTCCTGGACGCGTACGGGCGGCTGGATGCTTCGACAGTGGCGGAAGTCTGGTCAGAGGTCACACGGATCGAAGGCGAGCTGGTCCAGGCGCGGGCAGAACTCGCGACCGCGGGGCGCGATCGGGACTATCTGACGCATTCCCTGGAGGAACTCGATGCGCTGGCGCCGGAAGCGGGTGAGGAGACCCGCCTCGCCGAAGAACGCGCGGCAATGCAGGCGGGGATGAAGGCAGGAGAATC